>FXBE01000198.1_pt1 | contig 10864 bp, 13 predicted proteins | sample 5335311 | NCBI WGS metagenome assembly FXBE01 (sample SAMEA103928390, study PRJEB20085) | sediment metagenome | biome: marine biome; feature: hydrothermal vent; material: sediment | place: Atlantic Ocean | collected 2013-08-06T02:46:56 | depth 0.05 m | reverse complement strand
AACCTAAACCAACTACTCATAAATTGTCAGAAATAGCATTTTCTTGTCAATTTTTCATTTTCTCAACCTTCGGTGTATACCCGAAACATTTTTTGTACGCGTTTATAAAATGTGAGACATTTTCATAGCCAACTTCAAATGCCGTGTCTGTTACGTTTAGATTCGTGGTTGTTAATAATTTATTTGCTTTTTTTAAACGCCTTTGGATGAGCCATTTATTTGGCGTCGTATTATATAACCTTTTAAAGTCTCGGATAAACGATGACAGACTACGCCCTGTCAATAATGCGTAATCCTCCACCTTCAGGTTTTTTAGATAATTTTCTTCCATAAAGCTTTTAATATTTCGTTTCTCTGGTTTATTAGATAACGATAGAAACGAGGCCAAAATTCTGTCACCACCTTGCTGAACGCTTACTAGGTGCAGTAACTCCCTCAACTTAAGCTCAAGTAGTTGCTCGCTGTTAGCTGTCTTACTGTAAACCCGCATTAATGCATCCATGTAAAGTTTGATTTGTGAATTTGGCTGTAGGGTATTTACTCGGCTCTTTACCGCACCCGAAGCTGATAATTTAATAACTCCATTAGAAGATAGTCGGTATTTTTCAATAAACACCTCGTCTATAAAAAATAGTATCGCTTCAAATGCTTCTTCACCATCGGTTACAAAATCCGAAACAAGATACATATCTTTCATTAAGAAGAGTAAATGCCCTTCTTGAACAACGATACTTTCACTATCGTAGCTTCTGATTATCTGCTTTCCCTTAATCACGAACAAAATGGCTACCGTAGAAAGAAACATTTCCTTGTCTATGAGATTTTCATTCAATGTTTTATGAAGAATAGACGATTGCTTCTGAGAAAAAAGAACTTCAATATTAGGCAAGGTATAGAGATATTCGGGTATAACTTCTAAAATCATATGTTTCCACGTTAACGAGGATAAGGTAATAAGCCACGCATAAGAAATACAAACATTAGTCACGTTAGCAAGAAGGATTATTAACAGATCATAAATGCATGTTATGCTGAGAACAATATAACAGAGGATTCCTATATACACCTCTCGCGCTCAAGAATACCCGTTTTACATCGCTTAACCCCGCCCTATAGTTTCTATCCCTCAACGAAAAGTACAAGCACCTTCATAAACCCAGGTAGGTATGGTTCCTAGGAAAAACTCATTACAGTCAAGCCTAGAACAGAGACCAAAATATGCGCTACTTGGTCAGGGTCTTGACATTATCATATAATAAGTTAACACTGTTAACATGAAGAAGGAAATCATAACTTGCGCTAGAGATATCTACTTAGAGCATGGCTATAGCGGCTTTTCAATGCGTAAAGTCGCCGGCTGTGCGGGTATAAGTGCGACCGCGATTTATCGACATTTCCCGGATAAAGAATCGCTCTTGTTCAATATCTTACTTACCGGTTTCAGGCTGTTTTCGACGCACCTAAAGCGTAGTGAAGTGGAGTCGACTCCACTTGAATGCTTACAAAGGTCCTCGCGCGAATACATGAACTTTGCTTTGGAGCACCCTGGGTATTACGAGATTATGTTTATGACCCCCGATCAGATGACCGGTTTAAAAAACTTAAATCAGCAAGGTGCAAAGGAAATGGAAGCGACTTACTTGTTTCATCATCAGTTGGTGGTTAATTGCCAATTCAAGGATCAAAATATTGATCAATTAGCGGCTGCGATCTGGGCTTTTGGGCATGGCTTAGTTTCTTTATTTCTGGTCGGAAAATTACCGCTCAACCAAGATGAATTTATGGCGATGTACGAAACTCAATTACATAACTACCTAGCGAGGCTGTAGTTTTTTGGCGAGTAGTTAACGGCGTTAACCACTCCAGTAAATAAATCGTAGAGAACTTAGAGGAAAAAAATCATGGTAAATATTATTAATGAACGCATGACAACCGAATTGGACGATGAGTTTGTGGTGTTTCTAATCGGTATGCGCGTTAATCATTGGTGGAAAATACACAAATGGCTCCCTGTTTCTCTGGCAATGCCTAAAATGCTTAAGGAGCTTTATGCAAATCCTGAATTAGGCTTTATCAGTCAGGAATCATGGTTTGGTCGCACCACCCTCATGGTTCAATACTGGAAATCCTTCGAGCACCTGGAAGCCTACGCTAAAAATAGAAATGGTACTCACTTACCCGAATGGGTAAAGTTTAACAAGAAGATTGGCAACAATGGTGACGTTGGGATTTGGCATGAAACTTACCTTATAAAAAAGGGTTGCCATGAGAGCGTGTATAACAATATGCCCGAGTTTGGTTTAGCGAAAATGGGCAAGCACTTATCGTTAAGTCAAAAGGCACAAACCGCGAGAAGTCGACTTAGGAATTAGAATTCAATAACGACCAAACTTTGACTGGGATCTAACTATTGCGCGATATATTCATCACTATACTTCCTTTCAGGCAGTTAAACTATCCGATTGGATTACTACTTATTGCTTTGAAGACGATCTACCTTTAACGTTCTCAGAAGCTATTAACTGGGCCAATCACAAGAGACGAATAGCTTCAGTTATATTTATTACGGATAACCTCCTAAAACTCTTCATACCTAATCCAAGGAACGGATTTATTATGGCAAGGCAAGCTTTTACCCTTACACGAAATAAAACACACACCTCGTTTGCTTATTCCAACGCACTGTTACTCATGCAATTTGCTTTTGGTGTGCTCGGGCTATCCTCTCCCAACCTGGTTTTGGCAAAGGGTGAGATCAGCAACATTACCACGCACCTTGAAGCAGCCACTCCCACAACCTATACAGACCACGCTTGGGGACAAGGTAATAATCTGGTAATCGACAGCTTTGAGTTTGCTGGAAACACCTATGAAACCAACACTGAGGCCGATGTTGTCACCATCCGCCGTTCCAGCGCGGAGATACCTTGTAGCTTGTTTGCTGCGACAACCAACGCACAAAAAAGCTACCAGGCAGATTTTCCTGGAATCGGTTCTCGCTGCGATATGGCGACCGTTATGTCGGGTAATATTATCAACCGTGGTGCCTTAAATGTATTCAGCAATATAGGGGGCGCTAACAAAAATATTGAGCGGATTGATTTTATTTTTTCTAATGGCATTACCGCGCCGGTGGTGCCGGCTGACCTCGCCAAGACGGGCCATGTAGCGACTGAGAAAACGGGAAACAATGCCATAAAGATAGCGGCCATTACCGCCGTAGACAGTACCGGCGCACCCACCCACTTTGGGATCCTCGTTACCATTAACCCCACAGGTTGCCCCGCCGATAAAATTTGCTATGGCAGCCCAACTAACGGAATGAGTGTTGATTTTTTACATAGCATCAACGGTGAGAAACCAGCCTATATTGGCAGCTCTGTAGAAGGCCTTAGCATGGCCTTTGTGACACTTGAAGATCTGGGTATTCGCACAAGTCAGACCTACTTTGGTTTTTCCTATTTTCCTCCAGATGTCGATGAATCAATGGATCTTACCGACGTCACTACGTTTCCCACAAACACCCCGAGAAATACGCATGGCGATGCCGACATTTATGGCGGCACGGCCGGTTACTTTATCCTGGAAGATCTCGTGACCTCTCCCGTTGCAGACAACGACACGGCCAATACGAAGCCAGGCCAAGCCGTTACGATCAATGTATTGAATGGAGACGCTCCCCCTACCGGTTTGACGGTGACACAAATCGTTACTGGATCGATCAATGGCACCGCCATCATCAATGACGACAACACTATCACCTATACTCCGAATGATGGTTTTGTGGGTGCTGACAGCTTCGAATACGAGGTGCAAAATGCGGCCGGAGCTGCCACTGCAACCGTCTCGGTTACCGTGACGGGTAGTGATTTTGACAACGACGGCATTGCCGATAGCAACGATATCGACGACGACAACGACGGAATTCTTGATACCGAAGAAGGTGACGAAGACTTCGATAAAGACGGCATCATCAATCGCCTTGATTTGGATGCCGATGGCGATGGCATTAATGACTTAGAAGAATCCGGTTTACGAGAATCCCAACAAAAGATCCTCGATGCAGATAGCGATGGGCAAATCGATGCCAACCAAGCTTTTGGATCAAATGGTTTAGCCGACGCGCTTGAGTCCGTGGCAGATTATCCAGACTACTCTGGAAAGGGCCATGCGGAAACACCGATGGATACCGATAGCGACAGCCACCCTGACTTCCTCGACTTGGACAGTGACAATGATGGTCTGCCCGATCTCATCGAAGCCGGATTTGCAGATCATGCCAGTATTAATCATCCAGTAGACACCGACGACGGAGGCACTGCCGATTACCGAGATCTGGACAGTGACGACGATGGGCTAGCTGACATTGTAGAAGCGGGCGGAACGGACAATAACGGCGATGCCATCGTTGATAAATTCCTCGACAACGATGGTAACGGGCATGATGACACGCTGCAGTCCAATGCCCTACCCGTTCCCGATACCGACGGCGATGGTCTTGCTGATTACCGAGACTTGGACAGTGACAATGATGGTCTGCCTGATCTAATCGAAGCCGGAGGCACGGATAGCGATCTAAACGGTATTGTCGATAAATTTAATGAAAGCAGTGATCTAAGTAACAACGGTATCGCCAGCGCCCTCAGCAGTAGCTCGGGTGGACAAGCCCTGCCCGACCTGGACAGCGACAGCGATGGCGTTACAGACCGCGTAGAAATTGACAGCGATGATGACGGCACAATGGATATCACTGAGACCGGACTGAGTGACAGCGACAACGACGGCATTATTGATAACTTCATCGATGCCGATCGCAATGGGTTTGATGATGCCGCAAGATCAACCCTTATCTCTCGCGACGCTCTACCGAACGCTGATAATAACAGCGAGCCTGACCATCATGAAGAGAGCACGGATCCCAAGCTAAAAACAGGCGTAAACGGCTATGGCTCGGGCAGCGCCGACTGGCTGCTATTAGGTTTTTTATTGGCATTGCTGATTTTGCGCCGTCGATTACTGACACCCGTGCTGACCACATTTATGCTGCTACCACTGAGCCTTCAAGCAGAAAACGCTCCCACCGAGCCAGAGTTTAATGGCCGCTGGTATCTGGGTGCCAACCTTTCTATCACCCGACTTAAGCCTGTGACACAAGCTCCCTGGTTCAGCGTAAAAGACGATACCAGCAACGGATATTCTGTTTTCCTGGGGCGTGATCTTACTAAACGCCTCTCACTCGAAGGCTATTATTTTGATCTTGGGGAAGCCGAAATCAACCTCCAGAACGGATCAAGCGAAACACTCGGCTACAAGCATCTCGGCGTGAGCGCATTGGGGTATTTATACAATAGCCGTTCCGCCAATGACTATACTAACGGCTCCGACGATGAGGGCCTCCATCGTCGCGAAGGCCTCTCCGCTTACATGCGGATCGGCCTCGGCTATATGAAAAACAAAACAAAAATAAACTACGAACGTGTTCACAACGTCCACCTGAATTACGGTGCCGGTCTTGAGTATGGCTGGTCAAATGGCATCGCGGGGCGCGCCGAAATAATCGCTCATGATAGAGACGCCCAAACATTCTCATTGGGGCTACTCAAACGCTTCGGCAAAGTAGCGATGTACAAAACGCAAAAACCGGCCACTAACCTTAGGCCCATTCAGGTCGTTAAACCTACCCCTGCTCCGCAAAAACTTTTTGAGACACCTACGCACCCCATCTTCATCAATCTACCGGTGGTGAATTTTGCACACAATAAATCGATGCTAGTAGCACACGCTTTACAAAGCTTAAACTCGTTGATAAAAAGCCTTGTAGCACATCCAGAATGGCGGGTCATTGTACGCGGTCATACAGACTCGGATGGTAATGCAGAACTAAACCACTCATTATCCGAAACTAGAGCAACGTTTGTCGCACAATACTTGCAGTCCGAGGGTATCCAGTCAAAACGTATAATAACCAAGCCCTTCGGAGAAACTATTCCCATCGCTGACAATAAAACAATAGAAGGAAAACGACTCAATCGACGAGTGGACTTTGAGCTTATCAAATAGGTGCTCGCACAAAATCAGCGTAAAAATAGAACCTGTCCAGCAACAAACATCTCTTAAATTAGCGAAATAGAGCCCTTAGTGATGCTGATTTTACGCTGTTTATAAAGGGCGCCTAGCGCTTTTTTATAGCTGCCTTTGCTCACATGATAGATGGCGTAGATATCATCTCGGGGACTCTTGTCAGTGAGGGATGATTCCCCACCATTAGCTTTTAAGTGATCGATGATTTGGAGGGTGAGCTCCTGACGATGGTTTGCCTGGCTTCCTGCAGGCTGCAAACTAAGATCAATTTTCCCATCCTCTCGAATCGACTTAATATACCCCGGAAGCACTTGCCCAACATGCAGGGGACGGAAGACTTCATTTTTAAACAGCAATCCAAGCGTAGAACCCGCAATGACCGCTTTGAATCCAAGATCGGTCTTAGCCCAAATTTGGATATCGACCGCCTGCCCAGCCTTACGATATAGATTTTTTTCTGGCAGGAATTTATCCAATTGACTGGATGCCGTGATACGGCCGCTGCGCTCATCAATAAACAAGTACACCACATAGGTATCACCCACTTTCATAGGAATCGCCTGTTCACAGTAAGGAACCAGAAGATCCTTGGGCAACCCCCAATCCAAAAACGCACCCACTCTATTCACCTGAATCGCCTTGAGCGCAGCACACTCTCCGACCATCGCTTTAGGCGTTTCCGTAGTTGCGATAAGTCGGTCTTCTGAGTCGTGGTAAAGAAACACCTCAAGCTCATCATTTAGCTGGCAACCTTCAGGCAGATACCGCTTGGGTAATAAAATTTCATCCAGATCTTCGCCATCAAGGTAAACACCAAAATCGACGGTCTTGACGACCCTCATTATATTTTTCTGTCCAACGTTAATCATTTTTTCTATTTAGCTCCTGCCTTCAGGTCGGATCGGATTTTACGGTGATAACCCAGGGATAGGGATGGGACTCCAAGTCGTTCAATCGGACAAATGGATTTGATCCTTTTCCTAGTCCTATTATGCCGCTATTTCATTATTAACATCCCAGCCAGGAAATACCAAAGCTGCAGGGTGACATTTTAACGCCCTAGCTAATACTTTAGCTCTTTCCACCCCTAATTTAACCCTATCGTGCTCAATAGCTGAAAGCGTTGATTGTGGAATGCCCGTTAGTGAAGATAACTTATTTTGGCTAAGTGCTTGCAGCTCGCGAATAATTCGAACAGATTCACCAACAGATACATCTATATGCTTTTGAGCCTCTTGATAATCTTTCATATTATTTCCTCTAGTAATCATGCGCTGTTATTCTTATTGCTTTGACAAAAAGCTGTTCTTTTTCTATTTCGTAAATAATGCGGTATTGGATATTTAGTCGAGATGAACGATAACCTTTCCATTCACCCTGTAACGGCTCATCGTTAAAGCCTTTAATCTGCTTTAATCCATTAGGCCCTGATATTGATACGATGTCTTTCCATTTTTCGTATCGCTTAAGAATTTCGACAGGAAGTGTTTTTAGCTGCTTTACTGCATTCTTATGCTCATATATTTTCCACATATCAATCCCAGTATACATACCATATTTAGTATATCAAGCGTTTACAATGCCGCTATTCACAAAACGATGCTTGAGCACGATAAGCCTATCCGCTCGATGGCGCCCTTAGTATCATCGTCAAAGATCCTGACACGAATCGAACGATTCATTTAATATGAGCCATATCAAGTCATCCTATGTGAGCCGTGAATATGCAAGTTCTAACCGTCAATGAGGCAAAAACTCACTTCGGTGAATTCATCGATAAAGTGCAAAAAGCCCCGGTGGGCGTTATGCGTCGCGGACGATTGGTCGGTGTAATGGTTTCATCAGAAGAGTACGAAGGAATGCGCCAGTTTTATGCAAACCGCTTGCAACGTACCGTTCGGGAAGTTGGGAAATCTATCGCCAACCAGGGTTTAACGGAAGATAAGCTCGCCGACCTACTTGCTGATGACAGTTAAGCGAGTCGTTCTTGATACCAACGTTCTAATCAGCTATTCACTCACGCCCAACGGCATAACAGGTAAAGTCTCAGATTTCTTCATTGAACATGGTCTACTTCTATTTTCCCAGGAAACCTTTGCTGAATTCGAGACACGACGCTGGCGACCAAGATTTGATAAATACATCTCGCTAGAACAGCGTAAACGCATTTTTCACGATATAGATATGATAGCGCTCTGGACAGAAATAACCGGTAAAAAAAGTTATTCACACGATTCTGATGATGATAAATTCATCGAAGCAACAGTAGCAGGACAAGCAATTTTTCTCGTTAGCGGTAATTCTGATTTTCTAGATTTTAGAACTGTTGAAGATGTTCTTATTCTTTCTTCACGCCAATGCTGGGAGAAATTTTGTGCGGATAAGCAGTAGAATCTAAATTAGTTATAAAAAATCCAGGATGTATTTAATTGTGCTCGCTTGAGGTAGGAACATGAAAGGACAATGGATTGGCAAATATCAAAGTCAAGGCAGCGTTAATGGAAAGTTAATTACTAATATTGAAAAGATCGGAAGTCATTTTGAAGGTGTTGCATTCAGATATACCAATGACGAAGCTCTTAATAGCATTGCTTATTTTTCAACCGAAAACCTAAATTTCGAGCAAGAGGTGCTCGCACTCATTCTCCCAGCCCACTCTACTACCGGATACCAACTTAGATGGGAAGACATAAAAAACCACGAAACCGAAAGAGAGTCGCACTCCCAAAGAGCTATCATTAGGCTTCAATTATTGAATGAGAAGTTGCATCTAGATGCAACTTCAGATGGAGCCTTTAATTTGACCAGCATTCTAACAAGACCTTCAGAAAAAGACGGCTCAAAAATAGATAGCTTACAAATGTCTTAGCATGAGTTTAAGTCATATATCTCTAGTACGTTAGAATCCCGATGCCTATTTAGAGGGCAAAAGAAACCATGGAAGCTTAGAACATCATTTCATCGACGCGGTTGCTATCAGATACATAAATTTGCAAGGGAGGATGTACCGCAGTTACATCAAAAGCTAAGCTCCATTACCTCTCACTACTTTGATTTGTTTAATTCAGCACAAAAAGGTTCATTTTGGAATTTACTACAACATCACGGTTATCCGACTCCATTATTAGATTGGTCATACTCCCCATATGTATCAGCATTTTTTACCTTTCGAGAATGGCCAAAAAATTATAATGATAAAGATCTTGCTAGAATCTACTTATTCGATAATGACGCGTGGAAAAATGATTATCCGCAAATTGCAGATCTAGATACATTTTTCCCTCATTTGTCAGTAATGGACTTTATTGCAATTGATAACCCGCGAATGGTTCCTCAACAAGCCGCAACAACGTTAACAAACATAGACGATATCGAAGCATATGTGCTTGAACGAAAATCTGACAACAACACCCAATATCTTCAGGCAATCGATATCCCAGCAAATGCTCGCGAGGAGGTCATGAGCGACCTGAGATTTATGGGAATCACTGCGGGTTCAATGTTTCCAAGCATAGACGGAATGTGCGAGGAGCTGAGAGAGCGTAACTTTGATAAATAAACTTATCGTCTTTCTCGACTCAGCATGGCTGCTAAGTCATTCGGAACTCGCGCTTACCACACCACTTTAAATTCAACCTCCCTACTTCTCGACTAACATCATAGAAATTGGACTACGCTTCGATGTATGATATTGTCATACATCCTTCAAAAGGAGCTTCAAGATGTCATCTTCAGTACTCAGTGTCCGTGTAAACACAAACGAACGCGATCTGCTTGAGGCTGCGGCAGAGCAGGCGCACACAAGCCTGAGCGATTTTATCCGGCGTAAAGCGCTTGAAGCCGCGGAGATGGATATCATGGAGCGCAGGCTGGTCACTATCCCAGCCAAAGATTGGGAGAAATTTGAAGCCTGGGTGGACACTCCAGGTAAGGAAATTTCCGCTTTAAGAGAACTTGCAAACGCTCACGCTACGTGGCAGAAGTAACAGCTCCACGACCTCTCTCAGAGAAGGATGACAGGTCCAATTTCGACTGCGGGCGGGATTCCCTTAACCATTGGTTTCTGCGTCATGCATGGTCAAACCACAAAACCGGCGTTTCTCGGGTCAACGTTATTTGCGATAAGCAAACGGGCGAAATCGTTGGCTTTGTAAGTTTGAGCTCTGCCCAGATCGAACGTGGCTACCTCACTAAATCACAACAGCGCAACCAACCTGACCCAATCCCGGTAACACTACTCGGGCAACTTGCCATCAACAAAAATCATCAAGGACAAGGACATGCCCGCTCGTTACTTCTATTCGCTCTAAGAACCGCATTTAACGCTTCGCAACAGATTGGCAGCTTCGGTGTCCTGACGCACCCTATTGATGAGGATATTCGTGCCTTTTACACCCGTTGGGGTTTTCAGAATCTTCCGTTCGACCCGAAACACGCCTTGATTGTACGGATGAGAGACCTCCGGCAGAGTGGAATAGTCATCGCCTGAATTCAGGCGAATGTCATATAAAGGACATCAAAGATAAAAGGGTCAGGTTGCTTTCTTAGGTCTACTATTTGCATTTAGATTAATGAATATTCTCGTGAGGCAAAACACATGCCCCCTCTTTCTCCAATTACTTTCATCGTATAACCATCGCTTTTATAGGCACTGACCATAAAAAACCCCAATCGTAATGGCCTGGACATTGGTTAACCCTCTATCGAGAGTGAGGGTTTTATCCCAATGCCGTTCAATTAAGCCCTCCCTCTAAAGAGTTCTCTTGTAAGCCACTGGAAATCT
>FXBE01000197.1_pt1 | contig 10869 bp, 12 predicted proteins | sample 5335311 | NCBI WGS metagenome assembly FXBE01 (sample SAMEA103928390, study PRJEB20085) | sediment metagenome | biome: marine biome; feature: hydrothermal vent; material: sediment | place: Atlantic Ocean | collected 2013-08-06T02:46:56 | depth 0.05 m | reverse complement strand
AAAATATAGGATATTATGTTGAACTTAGGGGTTGCATTTCAGATTTAAATTTTGGGGATAACAGATGGGACAGACTATTAAAAATATTATTACCGGGAAGAGCATTACAAAACCAGAACCTATAGATGAAGAAGTTCCTTTTGACGGCGGTGTGATGATCACGGAAACCGATACTGCCGGTGTCATCACTTATGCCAATCGTAAATTTAGAGAAATGACCGGATATTCCAAGGAAGAGCTCATAGGTTCTCCCCACAGTATCAACAGACATCCTGATATGCCGAAAATTGCATTTGAAGGTATGTGGCAGACGATCAAAGGCGGTAATTACTGGGAAGGTTTGGTAAAGAATATGACTTCCGAAGGTAAATACTATCTTGTTGAAGTTTGGATCAAACCGAAATTTGATGAGGAGAATAATATCGTCGGATATATTGCAGGCCGTAAAATTCCGGATAGAGACAGAATGAATGCTGCACTGGAACAATACAAAGAGATGAAAGCTGCTGAATAAGCAGCTTTATGATATTTATAAACTTTTTTTTGCTTCCTGCAAAGCAGTAATGACTTCATCAATATTCGCTTTTGGAATATGTACTTTCCAATCCGGTTCCTGAGCACCTGCCTGAAGTGCTATGCCGATACTTGCAACACTCTCACTGTTAGGGCCATAAGGCTTAGCTACTGTTGTGACTGTGATCTTTCCGTCTTTTGTACCACTCAAAGTCATTTCCGCTATATTCGTTACTGTTCCACTCATACTTTTTCCTTTATATTTTGGTATAGTAAATAATTATATCAACTATTTCTTACGTTTTAACAAGCCTGAGATCTTTGCCTGTAATTTTAACCACATTCTGTGTTCAATAGCAGGGAAACCGGCATAGGTTTTTCCGCCTTCAAGTGATTTTGTCGCGACACATCTTCCCGCAACAGTAGAGAAATCACCTATTTCCAAATGCCCGGTTGTTGCACTCTGCCCACCCATGATCACATTTCTGCCCAACTTGGTAGAACCGGAAAGCCCTACCTGGGAAGCAAAAAGGCAATGTTCTCCGACATCACAGTTATGTGCAATTTGAATGAGATTGTCAATTTTAGTACCTCTTCTCACATACGTAGTACCAAAAACCGCCCTGTCGATCGTACAGTTTGCCCCTATCTCTACATCATTTTCAATGACCGCATTTCCGTTTTGATAAATTTTGATATGTTCCCCTGTTCTGGTATGTGCAAAACCATAACCGTCACAGCCAATGACCGTACCGGAATGAATGATACAGCGTTCTCCAATTTCAGTACCATGGTACAGTGTTACATTGGGATGCAGCAGTGTATCGGAACGAATGCTGACATTGTCACCGACATAACATCCTGCCAAAATGGTCACATTGTCACCGAGTGAGACATTTTTACCGAAACGTACACGCTTGTCTATGTCACAGCCTTCACCCATCGAAGGATGTCCGCCTTTACTCTCAAGCTTATGGGCAAAGAACTTTGAAGCCAGCGCCAATTTTAGATAAGGCTCGTCTGTCAGCAGTGCGATCGTTGTAGCAGGCAGGAGATCTGCATATTTCTCTTCGATGAGTACCGCTGCTGCTTTTGTGGCTGGAAGCTGATCTGTATATTTTTCAGAATTGAAGAAAGAAAGTTGGGAAGAAGAAGCTTCACTTAAGGTATGGATACCGTCAATCTCAAGGTCATTACCTTGAAAGTCTATGTTGATTTCTTTTGTAATTTGAGAGAGTTTGTAAGTCATTTACACTCCTGTAAGGTGCGTATTGCCCGCAGGAAATGCCCTTGGGGTACATGCACTATATTATTTGACAGGTGCGAGAATACACACCCTACACTGTTTCCAATGTTTGTTATAGAAATAATCTAACGTTCTATCGCCACTACACCGGAGCGTACGATCTCGAAAGGATTGTAACGCTGTGCTGCTTCGATGAAATGTTTGACACGTTTAGGTTCATCGGCCACCTGTGCGATCACCATCTCTCTGCCTACATTGGCAATACCCCCGTTATAGGCAGTACATAAGGCAGCGATATCCGACAGGTTCTCAGCGATAGGGAATTTTATCAGAACCATCTCTTTTTCAACCATTTCTTCGTGTTCGATGACCTTGTAGACAGGGATCAGTTTATGCAGCTGCTTTGTGATCTGTTCCATCACTTTGACACCACCGTTCGTTTCAAGGGTAATATGTGACATTTCAGAGTTGGGAATAGGTGCAACCGTCAATGAGGCGATATTGTATCCTCTTGCTGCAAAAAGTGCTGTGACCCGTGCCAACACAGAACTTTCATTCATAACAACAACGGAGATGACACGTCTTTCTTTTAAAATTTTAGGCATTACTTCTCCTCCCTGTTACTTTCTATTTTCTGAGGCAGCATCATGTTGAAGAGTGCGCCGCCAGCAGGCACCATCGGAAGTACATCTTCAAAACGGTTCGTCTGTACATTCATGAAACAGACTTTATCCTGCTTGATGGCATCTTTGATCGCTGCGTCAAATTCTTCTTTGGTCGTCACATCATACCCGATACCGCCACAGGCTTCTGCAACTGCTTTAAAGTTAGGCTGAAAGCTCAAATCTGTTTCAGAATAACGCTTTTCATAAAAGAATGTCTGCCACTGTCTCACCATTCCAAGGAAATGATTGTTCAAGATCATGTTGATAACCGGTATTTTGTACTCAGCTGCCGTGACCAGCTCCTGCATATTCATCAAAATAGAGCCATCTCCGGTCACATTTATAACCGTCTTTTCAGGATGTGCCCTTTTTGCACCCAGTGCCGCAGGAAAACCGAAGCCCATTGTGCCAAGGCCGCCGGAGTTGATCCATTGACGGGGTCTGTCAAACGGAAAGTGCTGTGCTGCCCACATCTGGTGCTGTCCGACATCCGATGTAATGATAGCATCTTCACCGACCAGTTCGCCAATACGTTCAATAGCCCACTGAGGTTTGATCACCTCGTCAGAATCAACATAGGACTGGGGATGAAGTTCATTATAACGTTTAAGTATCTCTCTCCAGGCATTATATCTGTCCGGATCGACATCATCCAGCAGTGGTAACATTTTTTCAACTACTTTTGTCACATCGCCGACAATCGGATAGTCCACGTCAACCAGTTTACCGATGTTCGCTGCATCGATATCGACATGAATAATATCTGCATATTTCGCAAATTCTGACAATTTACCGGTAACCCTGTCGTCAAATCTTGCACCCAGTGAAATAACCAGATCCGTTTCAGACATTGCCATATTGGATGCATAGTTCCCGTGCATACCCAACATACCAAGAAGCAATGGGTTCTTCGCGCCCATAACCCCTCTTGCCATCAGTGTCTCTACTGCAGGAATTTGTGCTTTTTCTGCCAGTTCGCGTACCAGGTCCGAAGCATTGGAAAGTACGACGCCCCCACCGATGTAAAGCAGCGGTTTTTTCGCATTTTTGATCGCTTCTACCGCTTTCTCAATCTGTCTGTTATTGCCTTTGTACGTTGGTTTATATGAAGGAATATTGACAGATTCAGGGTAGCTGTATTCACCTATTTCAACAGTGATATCTTTAGGAACATCTACAAGAACGGGGCCTGGTCTTCCAGAACGGGCAATGTAAAAAGCTTCTTTTAAGACTCTTGGCAGATCTTCAAGTGTGCGTACCAAAAAGTTGTGTTTGGTACAGGGTCTTGAAATACCGACAGCATCAATTTCCTGGAAACCGTCTGTTCCGATGAGAGACAAAGGAACCTGTCCGGAGATCACGACCATAGGGATGGAGTCCATATAGGCTGTGGCCAGTCCTGTGACGGCATTGGTAAATCCCGGTCCGGATGTGACCATAGCAACACCTACTTCACCTGTAGCTCTTGCATATCCGTCTGCTGCATGCACAGATGCCTGCTCATGACGGTTAAGAATATGTTCAAAACCGTTCTGTTTGTAAATTTCATCATAAACGTGCATGATCGCGCCGCCGGGGTAACCAAATACGGTCTTGACTCCCTCGGCAATAATCGCTTCACATACCATTTGTGCACCACTCATTTGCATGGTCTACACTCCAATATTTTTATTTCAGGGTACTTAAAAGCATTCTTTAAGGTACCTCTACAGTATGTGGATTATAGCAAAATAAGATAAATACACTCTTTTTCTTGATTGAAATCATAAAAATGTGTTCTCTGTTTGCTTATACTAGACAAATGAATTTCAAAGAAGCCATAGAGATCGCGACACTATTTACTGGGTGGGTATGTATCTTGAAAACGATCCTTTTCAGTGCCACCCCTACTTTTAAAAATATTCTATTTTGACAAGATTTGACAAGCTTCCAATGCCAGACCTTCCCTCAGCCCGTCATCGATCACCATACAGGATCCGAATTCAACAATCTTAAAGATCTGTTTATAAATAAGGATCCCCGCAGCAATAAGGTCCGATCTTCCTACACCCACTGTTTTCTCACGCTCTACCGGCGTCATAGCCAGCAGTTTTTCAAGATAATGATCCAATTCTTCTCTGAGAATGCTTGTACCGTTGATCTTTTTTGAGTCATAACATTCATACGTCTGTCCCAGTTTCATGGCAGCAACAGTGGTCGGCGTTCCCGCAGTAGCGATAAAAGCGTCTACTTTCCCCTGCTCTCCGTAGGTTTCCATACAAAATCGTTCCAGATCATGCATCACCCGGGGAAGTACTTCTTTAATGGTTTCAAGATCCTGATATTTTTGGGCCATGGTCACAATACCTATGGGAAAAGAGCGGGAGATCACTCTGTCGGGAAAATTAAAAACAAGCTCTGTGGATGCACCGCCGATATCGACAAGAACAAAAGACTTTGATGCAAAATGCAGTTTGGCCAGTCTGTGTTTCACTGCTGTCAGCGTCAACCTTGCTTCTTCTTCTCCGGAGATGATCTCGAAAGATATCCCTGTCTCTTTTTGTATACGCTGTAAGACATCTTTACTGTTGGCTGCCCGGCGTATCGCTTCAGTGGTGACCGCTTTCACGTCACTATGAAAAAATCCCATTGCACTCTGCGCCTCTTTAATGGCATAGATCACTCTGTCTACCGCCTGATGATGGATCACTCCGGTACTTTCAAGCATATCAGCTGTTTTAACGATCTTTTCAAAATCAGCGACAAATCTTCCGCTCTCACAGTCCAGTCTGATCACCCGCAGCGTGTTGGAACCCAGGTCTATCGCGATAACACTCTTTTTCATTCCTATTTCCTAATCCTATCAGTGTTCTTCTCTGAAAGCAAAACCGCCTTCAGTCAGTTTTTCCCGTATCAGATCCTGATGCTCCACCCCTTTGGTCTCGAGTGCGACAGAAACATTGGCGTCACCGAATTCAAGGTCTATCGAAGTTCGGTCATAACCGATCTGGACAATGTTCGCATCGATATCTGTCAGTATCTGGGTGAAAGACTGCAATGCACCCGGTTTGTCTACCAGTGTCACCAGCAGTTTCATTTTCCGTGCAGATTTCATCAGACCTTTTTCAATGATCAGCGCAAGCATGGTCACATCGATGTTCCCTCCGCTGAGTACCACACCCACTTTGGAGCCTTTGGGAAGATCCAGTTTCCCGTGTATCAGTGCAGCCACGCCTACCGCTCCTGCTCCTTCTACAAGAACTTTCTGTTTTTCAAGCAAAAAGAGAATGGCCGAAGCGATCTCATCCTCACAGACAGATTCAAAAGCATCTACATTTTTCAGTATATATTTCAGTGTGATGGGAGAGGTGTCGCGTACGGCGATCCCGTCTGCAATGGTCCGTACCGATGTCGAGTCAATTGCTTTTTTTGCATCATACGACTGTTTCATGGCCGGTGCCCCCTCAGCAGAAACACCTATCACCTTTACATCAGGGTTCAGTGCTTTTGATGCAATAGACATACCTGAGATCAGCCCACCGCCTCCGACAGGTACGACGATAGCATCAAGATCATCTATTTCATCAAACATTTCAAGAGTTACAGTTCCCTGCCCCGCAATCACCTCATCATCCGTGAACGGGTGAACAAAATCATAGTTGTTCTCTTTTCCGAATGCCACAGCATAGGCATAGGCTTCATCATAATTCGATCCGTGCAGGATCACTTTCGCACCGAATTCCTTCACCCCCTGCACTTTGGTCAGTGGTGTTGACTCCGGCATCACGATCGTTGCATCGATATCAAAATATTTTGCAGAAAATGCCACGCCCTGCGCATGGTTTCCGGCAGATGCTGCGACCACACCTCCCCTTTTTCCACTCTCTACCAACGTCGCGATACGGTTAAACGCACCGCGAAGCTTAAATGCACCGGTACGCTGAAGGTTCTCTTTTTTCAGATAGACTTCATAACCGCTCATCTCACTCAAGATCGGTGCGTAGGCAAAAGGGGTACGGTGTACGACTTTTGATACTCTCTCATATGCTTTTTCTATGTTCTGTAAATCCAACATTTTCTTCCCTGTTAAATAAGTGTTGAGATTATATCCAATTTATCTTTTATCACTTTTTCAAGCACCTTGTTTTAAAAAAGCTTCGATCTCTTCATCCGATCCTCTGAAGATAATACGTTCCGCATTTTTTTCTATCTGATAGTCATACATCGGATCGTAATACTCCACCAGCAGATACTCTATCCAGACTTTATAGGCTTCTTTTGAACCTGTCTCTTTCTGTTCTGACAAAGCATTGTCAAAAATTTCACAGACCTCTGTGTAGCGTTCTCCGCCAAGTCTGCGTTTAATGCGCAGCATCGCAGCATGGATCGCTTCTGTCCAGTTCTCCAAAGCACTTTCCCCATATACTTCCGCATAACTTTCCTGTGCTTTGACGACATACTCATCAAAAGTGATCTCCACCCGTACATCCTGTGACGTTTCAAGAATGATCAAAGGTGCAGCAAAAAGATGTGGGACAAAGGTTTTGGGGATATACACACGTCCAATATATTCACTCTCGTCCTCAAATACAAGTGTTTTAAAACCCCTGTCAAGTTTCTGTATCAGGTCATACGCCAATGCATTCTCAAAATCTATCTGCGTGGGCTGCCCCTGCACTTTTCTGCCAAAAGAAGAGCCTCTGTGGTTGGCCAGCCCTTCCAGGTCGATACTGTTCTCTATCCTGTTAAGCAAAATGGTCTTCCCCGAACCGGTCCTGCCTCCGATGATATACGGGGTGAACTGATCTACAGACTTTTCCGTCTCTTCCATCAGGTAGGACCTGAACGCTTTATAACCGCCTTCCAGTCTGACAATACTCTTTTCTGTCTCGGCGATCCACTCCTGTGATATTTTGGAGCGTTCCCCTCCTCTAAAGCAGTAGAGCATCGCTTCAGGGTTGGCTTCCATAAAATCCGTCCAGGCTTTGACACGCGAAACTTTCCTCTCATCTTTGACCAGTGAATGTCCCAGTTCCACTGCAGCGTCATGTCCTTTCTGTTTATAGGCTATCCCTACCAGATGCCGCTCTTCATTGCTCATGAGGGGAAGATTCACCGCATGGGGGAAAGCACCTTTTTCAAACTCTACGGGAGCGCGTACATCAATGAGCGGTCTGTTTTCCAAAACAATGGACCTGAAATCATTACTCAGTTTAAAATCATGCATACTGTGGGTATCCCTCATTCTTTGTTGCCGACATTATAGCACTAAGTCATAAATGTGGACGCCCTTAAGTCTGTCATTATCTTTCCCTTGATATCATAATAAAAATCTATAGATACTAAAGGATAGACCCATGGAATGTGAAATGCCGACAGTCAACAGCAACCCCGAAGAGATGAGAGAGATATTTAAAAGTGTCAAGACCATTGCCGTACTGGGTCTCTCTCCGGATGAGAGCAAAGCCAGCAACATGGTGGCCAGATACCTGCAAAATGCCGGTTACAGGATCGTCCCCGTTTACCCGAAAGGAGAAACGATCTTAGGTGAAAAGGTTTACCGTTCACTCGCAGAGATCCCTTTTAAAGTAGACATGGTAGACATCTTCAGAAAACCGGCTGCCTTTGATGCCATTGCCGATGCCTGCATCGCCCGCGGTGACATCGATGTCTTTTGGGGTCAACTGGGTCTCATCAACAATGAAGCCGCTAAAAAAGCCAAAGATGCCGGCATGAAAGTCGTACAGAACTACTGTAGCAAGATCGAGCATCAGGCATTGATGTAATTTTACATCACAAACTCAGTTATATTAAAACCTTATAAATGTATGTATTTTATAAGATTTTAAAAAAAAGATGTTAATTTTTTTAATAATTGTCTGATATGGAATCACTTGAATAAATAGTATATCCTACTCCATTGGTGTTATGTATCAGGTCATGTCCAATTATTTCTTTTATGCGATGTATCAATGATCTTACAGTGTTGATTGAGCGAGATTCACCCCACACATACGAACTTATATGATCGATGGATACGTGGTTATTGGCATTTTTTGCAAGTAGTTCGATCAGTTTGCACTTTTTTTCATTGAGAGGAACCTCTATACCTTCACGATACAATATGCATTGATTAAAATGAAAAGAAAAACCGTATTCAAGGTTTACTTTTTCAAGTTCTGGTTCAGAGATGGGATTCTCTTGTGACAAGACCAAAGCCAAAGTCGCCAGAATCTCTTGTTCTCTGTAGGGTTTAAGCAGATATGCACCAGCCTTGCACTCCTGTGCATATCCTATCATCTCTTGTTCTGCAAAAGCTGTCAAAAATATGATTTTACACTTTTTTTGGTTTTGTCTGATAATCATAGCTGCTTCACACCCACTTATTTGGTCTTTGAGCATGATATCCATGAAAATTAAATCCGGTTTTAATTCTCTTGCTCTACTGATCGCACCTTTCCCTGTATCTACAGTATCCAGGACATCATATCCGGCCTCCAAGAGTATTTCTGTAAGTATTTGAGCTAACAGGATATCATCTTCAACAATGAGAAGCCTTTTTTGTTTGTTTGCCATCATGATTCCTTCTTACTCTAGGATATCTACACTCTGTTCCTTCTGCAAAGAGAGAGTTATCTTTAACTATTATAAACAATATCGTGTGTACTTCATGTGTAACTCATGCAATGAGAACGCGATGGTTACAGTTTGCCCAACACCTTTGTATATCCTACAGGAAATGCGGCTATCATACGATCAAGTTAAGGTAGTCGGTAATAAAAAGTGAGAGGATAAACTATGGCGCATTCTTTGGAGTAAATGATACGACTACACCATGCACCACCAACAAAATAGTAACGTACAGCATTGAAAATGCAAAGCTGGTCAAAACAGCTACAAGCACAAGCTATGCCGTTGATCCGGAGACTTTCAAAAAATGCAATGAAAATACAATTACTTTATATTACAATGACCGTATGGGCTAATAGCCTAAATTTAATAAAAAGAAGTTTCCCTTTAATGCTAATTTGGATGGAAATTTTAAAAGAATACATAGAAAGGATCCATTATGAAAAAGAAGTTTCAGATAATTGCTATAATTGGTTTCTCATTTGGTATTACTACACAAGCAATATCTTGGGGATTAAGTGATCTTGATCCCACAAATAAGAACTCTGCCCTTAGAAAAGGTGTAAAGGATATTGACCCTACAAATCCAAATGGAAGTATGGGAAAAGATTTACATGCGAGAGTAACAATATGCAACGATACTAACGGGAATGTTTATTATACGCTAGGAGGGAGACAATATACTCTAGCTCGAGGACAATGTAATCGTGGAAATTTTCGAGGTCAGCCTTTGATTACATTTGACAAATCATTTGTAAATGGTTCCCAATGGCATTCATATACATTGAACGATGGTACCTATTCTTTTGTGTTTGCAAACTGGAATGATTATGTTATAACTCGAGGTCAAGCTAACGGTGTTGATCTTAAGCGTAAATGACATTTAAAGATATAGCTGCCAAAATAAAGACTTTTTTCTTAAATTTCGTCAGTAGAAGGGTGAAGAGGGTTATTACATAGTGAAATAATGAATTACCTTTTCTCCGTGTGTACTAATGCAATGAGAAAGCGATTACTTTCTCTTTCAATATATGATCTATTAGGTTAAATTCATAAAAGGAAACAAAAATGAAAAATACAAAATTAAATTAAATGTGATCAGGATTGATGATTTAGCTTTTTTACTACTTTGTCATATGACTGTTTTAAATCACCGATTGGAAGAGTAGGAATAATTTCAATCCAATGCATACCATGTGAGCCTGTAATCTTAATTTTTGCCAATCCCTCAAATGTCATGCTTGATGAATAATTAACATTAAAGAATGCATTATAATTGTTTGGAAACAATAACATAGATTGTCTAGATCCATCCCATGTTATAGAGCCATCAGTTGATTCTATTAAATAACCATATGTGTAATTACTTCTGTTACCATCAAAGCCATCAAGCCAATCATCTAACTTAAACACAACTCCCGCCCGAACGGCACCATATGCTGATGGCATTTTATCTTTCAAACCAATAGACCCTCCCACATAAGTATAGAATCGTATATAAATAATTTCGTTATTATGTTTATATAAATCATTAAATAGATTTACTATTTTCCTGGTGTCTGATTCATTTTTATTGTAAGGCGGTGCCATCACATCCATTACGTATAGTGACTTCTCCTCTGACGGGTTTATTGCATGGTATGTGACATAAACATCTTTCTCCGTACCTTTGATCATCGGACTATTATTCCCTGTTGTATTATTTGTCACAGCATGTATATATACAGATAGTAGGAAGAATATACTAAATATTTTCATAATTAAACCCCTTTAAATTTTATAATATTAGAGGTATTTTACTACAATTTTAAATTTCTTGGTCGTAACGAATTGCCA
>FXBE01000196.1_pt1 | contig 10879 bp, 7 predicted proteins | sample 5335311 | NCBI WGS metagenome assembly FXBE01 (sample SAMEA103928390, study PRJEB20085) | sediment metagenome | biome: marine biome; feature: hydrothermal vent; material: sediment | place: Atlantic Ocean | collected 2013-08-06T02:46:56 | depth 0.05 m | reverse complement strand
CTTAATCTAGATCGTATAAAAAGGGCCTATTTTAACCGATATCTGACTCCCATGAAGGTTACGATATCAGTTTCGTCATTCCCATTGTCATTAATATTGTCTTCGGTGTTTATCGCAGAGATTGTTGCATCGGCACTGATTCGATTGGTTATGTAGTAGTTAAATGAGCTGCTCAGTTTATGGGTAGTGGTTTCTTTATTGCTGCTGCTTGTTTTATCTAAAATTAAATTCCAGCGGTTTTCCCAGTCGATTAAATCTGAAATTTCCCAAGTATAACTCATGTCATTTCTTAGAATTGTACCGGATTCGTTTGCAATTATTTTTGAGTAGCTCATGGTATTGATAAACTGTCCCTTGAAGCCTTGCGGTCTTGCATACTCCCATACCAAGTCGATAGATGGATCGTTATGATTGCCTTGAAAATCCTGCACGACTAGCCCCAGTCCTGCACGTAGAAGCCAACCATGCTTACGGACTTTAATAACTTCGTCGGACAAAACGCGGTTCATTTCTAGTGCTCCTAATGCCCCCAATTGATCAGCCCTTAAAACCCCTGCGGCTTGTAGCTGTTCCTCTACGGCTTCAAACCAGTAAGACTTGTATTCGTCTGCCCCGTAGCGGCTGCGGAACTCATCTTCTCGAGCTATAATGCGTGCCATGTCTAGATAGGTTGGGTCTGAAATTTTACCGAGTACAACACCATGCTCGCGCAGTTCATCCTCTACTCGTAGGAGCCGTGCTAGCGGCGTTGCATTAATAACGCGTCCATAGCCAATTCCAACCCCAAACTTGATTAATTCATTATTAGAATTATCTTGGTAACCGACATCTCCGGAACCGAACCAAAATAAAGGACGATCATCTAAAAAATAGGTATCAATATTTGCGTGAGCATTAGCGAAGATTCGTTCTTGTCTTTCGTCTGCTGGATCGGAGCCTCGGGAAATGTCGGTACTACCATCTGCTAGAAATCGCCAACTACGAGGTAGGGTGCTGTAGTTTTTTTCGTAATCAGCCTTCAAAGATAAATCATAACTACTCTGATCTTGGTTCCCAGACTTAGAATTAAATTGTCCGAGAATAAACGCTTCTTCATAGATACTTTCAGGGTCTAAATAGTCGGTAATTTGGATTGCACCTACCAAGTTAGGAAGGAGTAGTGCAATGATCGGGAGGAAGTGTTTCATAAGTCTTTAGCCCTATGGAGGTTTTGATCTGTTGACAGATGAGGTGAGACTTCATAGCGCTCAGATGTACACGCTCAATTGGGAGTAAAGCAGAGTCCCATTCTTTAAATTAAGCGCCAACATAGCCCAAATGACTCTAGGATTAAAGACCTTTATTTTTCAAATTGATAGATAAGGTCCAGCACTTGGGATTCAGCGCTGGATTCGGCTTCCAGGTGGAGTTTTTTGGAAAACTCATAGCGTAGTGAGAATACTTCTGAATTAGCGAATAGCTGGGTGACATATTCGAAATACAGACGTGCAGAAAGATATTTACCTACGACTAGCTCACTCTCAGTGAGGTCGTCACCCGCTTCTAGCTTGAGCGTATCGAATCCGGCTTTGGCGCGAATCTCGTTGATGCGATTAGCACTCTTTTTCATACCCAGTTTTGAAGCGGCATTCAATAGCATGCCTGATTCACTTTCACCTGCAGCGCCAATAGGTTTGCCCGTTAAAAGGTAGGATAGGGCTTCAGTATCCGACATCGGTGGTGTAGAAAATAGTTGACTTTCAGGTTGCTGAGGTGATCCAGTAATAGCAAGCCCTACCTTGATGTCGTCTATGGGGTTAATGACCCGCAAGTTCATTCGTGGTTCGTCTAATGGCCCATTGAAATAAAGCTCACCTTGCTCGATGGTGAGTTCTTTACCGTAGGCGCTGTATTTACCATCAACCATATTCAAGGAGCCATCAGTATTGATGGGTTTACCCGATCGCCCACGTAGTTTGAGCGCACCTTCAATACCCGTATCTAGACCAAACCCTTGTAGATTTATCTCTGTACCCAGCCGGATGTTGATATCTGTGTTAACCGCCAGTATTGAAGGATTCGCAGTTTGCTGAGGTTTAATACTGGGTTCGCCTATAATTTCCTCATCTGGGCTGGTTTTTAGGGTGTTATCGGGTAGGTCTTCAATTCTAATGTCTGCATTGGGAATGGAAAGCGTACCGCTGACATCGATTCCTTTTTCATTTCCTTTGACGTTGATATTTGGCGAAATATTAACTCGAGCAACGGGTAAGTCTGTAGCGAGGAAATTTCGACCACTAAAATGGATATTGGTATTCCAATGTGGAGCTTCTGGCCAATGAGTTTCACCCCTTAGGGTAACAATGCCGCCTCCAGATTTTAGGGTGCCCGATAGTATTGCCGTTTGCTTAGGTTGCAATTCAACGAGTATATTTGTGTGGGTAATTTCTGTGCCAGTGATAGGCACCCGTGCTTTTGCTTCTTCGAGTTTAATCGTCCCCAAGAAATTGGGTTGTGTAACCGTCCCAGCTAGGCTGATGTTGGCGTTCAACCGTCCTTTAGGCTGATCAACTACTTCAGTAAAAAGATTAATCCATTGTAGTTTATCAAACTGGGCTATCGTATTTCCCGATACTGTATTTTTGTCTTGATGAAAAGAGATAAGGCTCTCTATGCGATTGTTTGGATCAAGTTCCCCTGATGCCTCTAACTGCCAGTGCTTATTATTGCCGGTTATTTTGAGTTCGCTGGATGCATGCTCCGGTAAGCTCTTACTGAAAGGGATCCAAGGCGTCAGTCGTTTAAGAGGAAGTTGTTTGAGGTCTGCGTGAATGATTGATTTTTTACCTAGATTAATATCACCATCCAGACAGACAATTTCAGTAGGTCCTTTCAAGCAGAATTCAGAAATCTTCTGGTTTTCTTTCGATAAGGTAAGCTTAGTGGTTTGTTCCTGATGATAGTTCGGAAGGTCTTCTGCTGAGATATGGAGTTGATTGAGTTCGCCCTTCCAAATTCTTCTTTTATTGTTTAGTTGACCGCTGAGATTTGCACCGAGCTTCGTTCCATAGGGGCCACCCTGAAGACTGATTTTGAGGTTTTGTTTCTTTTGGTTACCCTCACCGTGAATCGAAAATGATTCGATCGACTGTTCTCCCGATACAATATTATTGGCCAGAAAATTCAGTTTGTATTCACCCAAAATACTCGAAGGTTGAATATCTAAATCGAGCGATTTGATGTGGTGAGTGGTAAAGAAAAGATTTTCTCCTTTCATTTTAGATTCGACTTCAATCTTTTTCCATTGACCCTTTAAGCGCCCTTTGGCGGCTAGTTTTCCACCGAGTCCTGGGTAGAGTGTGCTCAAATCAGATGCGTCGATACTATAAACGATATCGTTTGCCTGTTCGGGGGATTCGAGACCTTTAAGGGTTGCGACATTCTTACCCAATGAAATTTGAGCTGAACGAATATTCGCGATGGTATCGTGTAGTGACAATTCAGTTTCAAGATCAAGGGGAGCCCCTCGTAGCTGACCGGTAGCCTCGAACTGTGTTTCAATTATTTTATCAATTAAGGATGCCGTACCCATCAGCGAAATATTTCCGGGTAGTTCAGTAACTATTTTTCCTGGATTAATATCTTGTGCGGAAAAGGCTGTATCTATCCGTAGCCCATCTTTCCAACTCATTTTACCCGTGATTGTTAGTGTACTATCCAGCGTTTGTGCAGTGAGTTGGTTTATATCGAGATGATCAAGGTCTCCATTGCTGCGCAATTGTATGGCGAGAGGAGGGAAGGAGGGGGTGTTCACATTTGCAGCACCAATGAGCTGGTACTGTTCTACTTTACCCACAATTTGAGCATGGAGCACTGAACCGTTATCATCGGCTAGGTCTGCCTGGACCGATAGTGGAAAGGGTTGGGCAAAGCTAAAGTTCCCGACCGCATCTAGGCTATAAGTTTGAAAGCGACTATGCAGATGGTTAATTTTCAGCTTTGATTGGTGCAGTGAACCGGAAAGTCTAATGTCACTATAGACCATTGGTTTGTCGCCAGTCTGGACGGTCAGCGTGTCAATTTCTAGCGAATCAATAAGAACTTTAAGAGGCGAGGAAAACTCAGGTAGTTCCATTGCTTGAGGTTTCTCTTTCGGGGCTTCTTTTTGAACCGGAAGGTTCACACTAATGAGTCCTGCTGCTAATTTTTTAATATGAAACTCTTTTTTTAATAGAGCATTAAACGAAGGAATGAATTCCACTTCTTGGAGTTCGAGATCCAAACTATCGTTCGTGAAAATAATTTTTCCTGCCTTTAATCCGCTAAGAATCGTCCCATTTAAGTTGCTGACATAGATTCTCTGCCCGCTGAATTCTGTACTTTTTTGTACCAAGAATGAAGCGCCTCCTGGTGTTCCAAGGAGTATGGCAAGGGTGCAAACCAGTATTATAAAGCTGATAAACATTATCCAGTAGAGGCCACTGAAGAGGTTTCTCACAAGTCTGGCCCCATGCTCAAATGCAGGCGAATAGAGGCTTCTCCTTCAGTATCTTGCGCGACGTCCAGCCGTATCGGTCCGATGGGGGAATGGTAGCGCATGCCAAACCCTGCTCCAGTCTGTAGATCGTAGTCATTAAAATCGTTAAAGGCGTTACCTGTATCGACGAATACGGCTAGCCCCCAGTTTTCCTTAACGGGATGTTCATACTCGAGACTACCGGTCAGCTTGTGCTTACCGCCAGTTACTTCGCCGTCTTCGTTCTTTGGCCCAAGCGTTTTATAACCGAAGCCACGTACACTGTTGTCACCGCCTGCATAAAAACGCAACGATACCGGTAGCTTGGAAAACTGGCTGACCTCGGTAAATCCTGCGCTAACATTGGCTAAAACCCTACCTTTCCCCAGTGGACGTATAAGTTTTGCTGAACCTGATAACTGAGCGACATCTATGTCTGATAAAACATCTTCAAAAGCGGTCTTAAAATTCGTGCTCAACCTCCAGCCTTTGCGGGGGAGTTTCAGTCTGTCTCTCTTGTTTTTACCCCAGCCAATGCCTGGCATTAGCAAGGTAACCTTATCGTTGTCATTGCCTGTTTGAAACTTTTCCCGTAATACCTCCAAAGAAATTGTCCGTTTCCAATCGTTAGCGAGTATTCTAATAAGCTTGGCTCCGCTTTTTAATGCGGTGGATTCAGTCGTCTCGGTGCTTTCTCGTTGATAACCCAACCCAAGCTCCAATCGATGATCGCCGGAATCACCCAATGGAATGCTGTAGTTAAAGGCCGCTTCGGCGATAACAGGGGACCAATGAGTGTCCAAAATATAGTGATGGCCGCGACGATTGGCCCAGCGATTCTCGTAAGAGAAGCTGGTGCGAGGGCCTTCATTGGTGGAGGCGCCCACACCGATGCGAAAGGCATTTTTTTTACGCTCAATCAACTGGATACCAATTGGAACTTCGTGTTCGGCATTGGGTTCTCTCCAAGCTGTGATTTCAACGCTAGAAAAATAGCCACTGTCATTCAGTACTTGCTGTTGTTTCGTTAGATCCTGGCTGTTGTAGGGCTTTCCTTCGGTAATCTTCAGGTACTTTTGGATTAATGTATCGTTAAATTGATGTTGCTCAATACTGAGTTTACCGATGCGATAACGGGGTCCAGATTCGAACTTTAGATGAATATCTGCCGCGTTTTTTGAGGGCTCTACGGCCAATCGATGTTGAGTGAATTGGCCTTCAAAAAAGCCGTATTGGCTAGCCAGGGTCTCGATTTCAGTTTTGGTTTTTTCATAATCAGCGTGTTTTAGGCTCTGGCCTGTTCTGAGCGGTAAGTTGTTTTTAAACGTTCGGTAGGCTTTGATTTCTGCCAATTCGCCAGTGACCGATACATCCATTTTCCGAATGACCACCTGTTGACCAAGATCAATAGCTAGTCCCAAATTCCAGCAGTTTTTTTCATGCTCTATATCCAGTTTAATCTTTGGTCGGTAGTAGCCGAGTGCTCGAAGAACCTGTGTGGTATTCTTGTGGGTGCTTTTACCCAGACGTTTGAGTCGCCATTCGGGAAGATCACAGTCGTATCCTAAGAGGTTTGTCGATGATCGAATAGCGTCTTCTATCGTTCCTTTAATACCTTCCGTTTCTCCAATGCCTTCTATAATAATCGATGGTTGCTGGGCTTCCTCTGCGTGGAGCCGCAGAGACATCAGATCATTCAAGAATATCAGGAAGAGCAATGCTGACAGGCGTAGTATGGAGAACTTCATTATCAGTATACTATTCCATATACGAGGATTTGTTGATGTTGTCGGTTTCACCTATAAGGGCCTTTACAGATAACTACATCTGGCGATTGCGAGGTGTTTCGCATGATTTAGCCGTAATCGTCGATCCCGGCGAAGCTTTACCGGTGCTAAAAGAGCTTGATAGATACAATCTCAGCCTTGCCGCGATCCTTATTACTCATCGTCATAGTGACCACGTAGGAGGAGTTCGTCGGTTAGTTGAAGCGTTTGGGGAAATACCGGTTTACGGTCCGGCGAATGAACGTATTCCCGACATTACCCAGCGCCTTAGGGAAGGTGATGAAATTACTCCCCCAGGTCTTGGCGTCCATTTTCGGGTGATGGATGTCCCGGGTCACACTGCGGGTCACATTGCTTATTACGGGGGTGGCGCACTGTTTTGTGGAGACACCCTATTTGCGGCAGGATGTGGCCGCGTCTTCGATGGAACGTTCGAGCAACTTGCCGCCTCCTTACAGCGCATTGCGAAATTACCCCCTGAAACCCTAATTTACTGCGCGCATGAATACACCGTGGATAACCTCGGCTTTGCAAAATGGGTTGAGCATGACAATCTCGATTTATTAGCGCGGGATAAAAAGGATGTTGCGAGAGCCGATCAAGGCGAACCTACCGTTCCCTCAACATTAGAGATCGAACTTAAAACCAATCCATTCTTACGACTTGATGTACCGAGCGTGGTCTCGGCCGCGGAACGTAAGGCAGGCAGAAGCCTGCGGTCGGCGACTGAGGTCTTTACGGTACTGAGGCAGTGGAAGGATACGGAATATGATTGATTAGGAAAGCAATGTCTGATGCTAGTCCTGTAGACACTTAGGGTTAGGAGTTCATAGATAAACAGACAATAAAGGAATTAGTATCAATATTTTAGGGCTGGGTATGTGTCGATACCTAGCCGCTTATATCCTTCTATAAAGCCCTATCTAGGCCGGAGAAGTCTAGCTCCGGTACGGTGCTAAAAAATAGAGCACTTGATCAATCGGCTTCGTTTTGCCGCCCTCCTGGCATAGATTTGCCACCCTCCTTGGATGTGTTCATCACAGAAACTTCGTAATCAAGGCTAAGATTTGCCGCTTATTCGGCAGACCTTGATCTCTGTCCGGCAAAGACGTTCCCTCGGTTATATTTTTCCTCCAAGTTAAGCACAATACTTCACATGACATAGCTCATCGCCAGACAAGTTCTCGGCAATAAAAATAATAATAATCAGGAGTAACAGCATGAAAAAAACAATAAAAAACAATATGTTGGTAAGTGGCTTAACTTTGTCCGTACTCGCTATAGGTAGTTATAACAACGAGCTGGTAGCCAGCGAATTTTATGGTGATACTGAATCCTATCAAGAAACTCAAGTGGCCGGAGATAGTTGCGAGATAACAGAGCAGCAGCAGCACATGCTTGACCTAATCAATGCGGCGCGTAGCCAAGCGCGCTCTTGTGGTGATGAGTCTTATCAGGAGGTGGCTCCGTTGACTTGGAGCTGCCAACTTGGTGAATCGGCCGCCAAGCATACTAAAGATATGACGACGTATAACTTTTTTGGCCATTTTGGGTCTGACGGTTTACGCGCGGGAGATCGATTATTTGCAAGCGGATATGATTGGAGCCACTATGGAGAAAATATTGGAACAGGGTTTATTTCTGCCGAAGAGGCGATGGACGGATTCCTCGAAAGCCCAGGCCATTGTAAAAACATTATGAATCCTGAATCCACCACATTTGGCTCCTCTATGATGTCTGGCGATAACTTGGATTATCAATCCTATTGGACTCAATTGTTCTCAGCGCAGATGTAGTCACGAAAACTGATTTCACAGCAAAGCCTGTCAATTCATCGCTATATGGCGATGAATACGACTTGGCGAACTATGTGGTTCAATAGATTTTAAGAATTGTTTAGCCAATTTGATACTGATTAAGATCCATATGACCTCCATATCGCTCAAGGGAGGTAAAGTAGTTTATTGCCGTGAAGTGAAATACATTCTCTTCGTGATCGATCAGCTCCCAAAAGGAGTTTTGACTGATGCAAATCCCAAACGCACACATCATGAATCGTCCAATCGCTTCTAGGGGGGACGTCTTAGTATTTCCGTCAAAGTAAAGATACTGCTGCAGATGCAGACAAACTCTAAATGAAGAAAAGTCGTTTGTCTGTTTTGTGAGTGTATTGCACACTTAACCGCTTGCTTAAGGCTATCTATAATAGTTTCCCCGTGGCGAACTTCTTTTTCCCGTATAATTAATTAGCTGTGTAAACGAATTAATGGTTTCTAGGGTAGTTCGATATAAATGGTTGTTTCAACCAATGGGTAGTGAACCTGATAGTCCAGGATATGCTGTCTAATTGACCTGGAACTGTTGCTCCTGCAGAGCATACCTACAGTAGTACTTCTATCTTGCAAGAGTGCTCGCCCAGCCGGTGCCGCAAAACAGCGGTCAATTAGCTTATTGAACCACAGGATATAGTTTACTTGAAATGAAAATAATAGTAGCTCTGGCAGCAATTGTTATGGCATGTGCGATGCTAGTACTCGCATCTTTAGGTTGTTATGACAAAATAGCAGCCAGTATAGATAATGCGTCCCAAGATTCAACTAAAGAACATCAACAAGTAGATTATAGAGGGATTGTGTTTGCCCCAGAATTCAAGACAGATTCCCAGGATTTTATAGAAGCTTTTGAGCTATTTGTTGCCGAGGCGTTAGTACCCACTGGAATCAACCTAATTGTTTTTGATATGCATTGGAGTAACTATCATTTTACCAGTATTCCTGAGTTGTCTTCCTTGGAAGAGAAAGTATCAAGAAGGCTCGGTAAAGAGGATGCCGCCAGAATTTCTGATATATGCAGAAGAAATGGTATTCACGTAATGGTTGGTATGAATTTTTTAACACATCAGGATTCAGGCCAATTATTGAAAGCTTTTCCTCAATTGCAGTGGCCTGGCAATGATAAGTTATGGAACCCACTTGATGAGAAAGTGAATACTATTGCCTTTAAAATGGCTGGTGAGCTTATTGATGCATTTAACCCAGAAGGCTTCCACGTAGGAATGGACGAGGGACACGGCTTTGATGTTACTAAATTGCCAGGAGCGGAAAAGTATACATCAGCGGAGCTATTTGCCCTTGAAATAAGAAAGTATCATAAGTTTTTGGTCGAGGAGAGGGGTGTTGAAATGCTGATGTGGGCAGATATGCTAGAAGGAAGATACTCTGATGCTCCGGTTGGTGATGCAATTTCAATGATACCGAAAGATATCATACTGTTGAGTTGGGATTATGTTTGTGACTGGAGGTATCCTTGGTTGGGAGAAATTATTGAGAAAGTGATTCCTATGTGTCCCTATGCGAATGAGTGGCCCCGCAAGTTTGCCGATGAAGGGTTTAGAGTTATGGTCTGTCCCTGGAAGAATCCAAGGGCTGCTAGTGCGCTCGCAAAAACCACGGAAAAAATGCAAGCAAATAAGCTTGCAGGGATTTTATACACGACGTGGTCGCCAAACGTGGTGCATGATTTGAAAGCTTTGCTTTTGAACGAGCGAGTAGAAAAAGAGCTAGATCCAACATTGGTTGGGGTTGCCGAGTCAATTAAGAGTACGATAGGATTATTTAAAAGCGCCAAGATTAACTAGGTCGTTCAGTGGCCTCTATTCAACAGGATATATAGTAACCTCATTGGGAAATTGTGGCATAAGAACTACTTAAAAGTATTGCCACTCCTGCAAGGTCTCCGGTATCCAGTTCGCATTGATGTGGACTATCGTGAATAGTAGCCTTTTGATTTCCATGCTGCTTAATGAGAGGCTGAAAAGATGGATGGTTACGAATGCTTTTGGAATAATTCATATATTCCAGTCTTCCTTTGATACATAGCTAAAACATCTTTTTAGTACATATTTTGGAGATAGTATGAGTGACGTTAAAAGAGTGCTTGTTTTTCATCCCGCATTGGCACCTTATCGTATTGATCTTTTCAATGCTCTTTCAAAAATTTATACGGTGCGTATTATATTCCTAAATAAGGATGTGCAATACCAATCGTATAATCAGGCTAAGTTACTTGAAAACCTTTTAGCTGACTATGGCTATTTGGAAAAAAAGTTAAGCATATTTGAGCGTCAAATCCATTATGGTATTTCTGCTGAAATTAGTTCCTTCCGTCCAGATGTTATAGTCACTCATGAGTTTTCAGCGACGACTTTTTTTGTCACCATCAGAAAAATGCTTGGCTGTAAGATTCCGCATGTCGTTTGGACAGCAGACAACCCTATGGTAATAGGGGCCGAAAATCCAATTCGAACCTTAATGAGAAAAATCATCTTACCTAAACTCGATGGACTCATCGTTTACGCAGAAGAAACGCGCGCGTACTACCAAGAAAATTGTGGCTTTAGAAAGCATATTGGTATTTGTCCAAATGCTCAATTAGAAAGTCGCTTGCGTGAAAAGCTAGAAAGTGAGTTGTTACGCACGAAGGAACTGTGTGTAAAACATGAATTAATAGGGAAGAAAGTAGTGTTATTCGTGGGGCGGCTTGCTCGCGTGAAGCGACTTGATTTGCTAATAAACACGTTTGCGGCTATCCATGTGGA
>FXBE01000195.1_pt1 | contig 10881 bp, 10 predicted proteins | sample 5335311 | NCBI WGS metagenome assembly FXBE01 (sample SAMEA103928390, study PRJEB20085) | sediment metagenome | biome: marine biome; feature: hydrothermal vent; material: sediment | place: Atlantic Ocean | collected 2013-08-06T02:46:56 | depth 0.05 m | reverse complement strand
CCGCTATTGGAAATTCTGGACTTTTCTATGCCCTTTGGGTGCAAGATGCCAATCCATGAATAAATAGAGGTGCCCTTAAGGGACACCCTAAACCGAGTTATCACTCATCTAACCAAGAACTAAGACGCAATACTCGGGCCTAAACGCCGTGTATTCATCGGGTCAAAAGGTGGGCCTGTTCGCTACGGCTGTTAAACAGTTCACAATGCGTGAAAGGGTCTCTTCATCCTGCTTTTCTCAATTCAGTCTCGTCTACCATAAAAAAACCAAGCAACTCATCCAAACCTTCCGACTGTGTAGACAGGAATGCACTCACTTTCGCTGTTTGCTCAGCCAGATCAAGGTTTTTAGCGGTCATGGACTCCATGCCTCCCATCGCAGTGTTTACCTCATCAATACTCACGCGCTGCTGATCGCTTTGCTCTGAAATATCTGCTACCAACTCACTAACGGTACTTGCGACATTCACAATCTGTTCGAGTTTTTGATTAGATTTTTTCACAAGGACTCTCCCTGCGGCAACCTGATCTGAACTATTTGATATAAGGTTTTTGATCTCGAGAACCGCTTTGGGGGTGCGTTGCAATAATGTACGGACTTCAGCGGAAATATACTGCTAAACAGGGGAGATCTAGTGCGAAATGATGCCGCCTTAACGGAAGACTGAGACAAATTTTCGCTTTTGCCAGAGCGTTTGTAGCATACCCATCAGTCAAAACTTCCCGCTTAACTTGCGTATTTTTTTCCGGTCGCGGCCACTGGGGCGATGCTCGCCTGCTTGTGAGCCTTGATGTTGGTATTTACGTAAGTCAGCCGCCTGCCCTCGGCGGTAGACGCTTTCGGCGGTTTCTTCATAAAGTGTTTGCGCTATTTTCGCCGAGCCTCGTTTTTCTGCAAGACCCTGAACGACAATCACATATTCATCGTACCCACGGTGGATGGTTAAGGTGTCACCCATGCTGACTGCTCGCGCGGGTTTTACGCGCTGATCATTAAGGTGCACCTTGCCACCGCTGACGGACTCTGCTGACAGTGATCGAGTCTTAAAAAACCGTGCAGCCCAAAGCCATTTGTCTAATCGGACTTTATCCATTAACTGAACCTAAGGAACGGAAAATTAATAACCTTACTATCCTGGCTCGTTCTTTCCCTCCTGCTTAAACGATCTCAATCGTCGTTTAGAACAACTATATTCCTCTTGAGATCGTTTAAGCAGAAGAAAAACGACTTCGCCAAGATAGTAAGGTTATTAACTCCCCATTCCTAAGCCTCCTAATCGTGCGGATGTGCCAGCCGAGTTGGATCGAGTAGCTTTTCGAGCTCATCCCTACTCAGATCAGTCATTTTCTCAGCAACATCTATAATCGCCTGATTGTCTGCGTAGGCCTGTTTGGCAATTTTGGCACCCAGTTCGTAACCAATGACATTATTTAATGCCGTCACGAGAATCGGGTTGCGATCAAGTGAGGCTTTGACGATTTCAGTATTAACAGTAAAACCTGCAATTGCTTTATCGGCCAGCAAACGAGAAACGTTCGACAACAGCTCGATACTCTGCAATAGATTAAGCGCCACGACGGGCAGCATTACATTTAGCTGAAAGTTTCCCGACTGACCAGCGATGGTAATCGTCGTGTCATTGCCAATCACCTGAGAAGCAACCATGCAGACCGATTCGGGAATAACAGGGTTCACCTTGCCAGGCATAATACTGCTCCCCGGCTGCAGGGCTGGAAGACTAATATCACCAATCCCTGCAAGGGGGCCAGAATTCATCCAACGCAGATCGTTACCGATCTTCATCAACACCACTGCTAAGCTCTTGAGCTGGCCGCTCAATTCGACGGAAGCATCTTGACTGGCAAGGCCAACAAATTTGTTTTCCATCGAAGTAAAATTAATCCGCGTGAGTTCTCCCAGATGTTCACAAACTCGGCGGCCTAAATCGGGGTCGGCATTTATACCCGTACCTACCGCCGTGCCGCCGATGGGTAGTTTTCGGCAGCGTTCAACACTGCGTTCAATCGCCTCCACAACATGTGTAATCTGCGCTGCCCAAGCCTCCAACTCCTGACCGAAACTGACCGGCATAGCATCCATCAGATGGGTACGGCCTGTCTTAATCTCGCCTCGAAGTTCTTCGGCCCGGGATTGGATAACACCCGCTAGATGATTGAGCGCAGGTAATAAGCACCGCTCACACTCCAAGGAAGCGGCCACCTGAACGCTGGTAGGAATGACATCATTGGAACTTTGGCCATAATTCACATGGTCATTAGCGTGGACTTTTTCACCGAGTGCATCCGATGCAAGCCTGGAAATAACCTCATTGGCATTCATATTGGAACTTGTGCCTGAACCTGTCTGAAATACATCAACAGGAAACTGGTCGTCATACTGACCTTCAGCCACCGCTAGAGAGGCCGTTTTTATAGCCTCTCCGATTTCAGGTGTTAGTGCGCTCAAGCTAACATTAGCCTCGGCACAGGCCGCTTTCACCAATCCCAAAGCTCGAATAAAACCACGCGGCATCGTCAAGCTACTCACGGGGAAATTATCAACAGCTCGTTGTGTTTGAGCACCGTAAAGTGCTTCCGTAGGTACCTCGACTTCACCCATGCTGTCTTTTTCGATTCGTTTATTCGTACTCATTCTTAAATTATCCACGTGTCTAATGACTGGTTCATTTGTAGGCTGCTTCCGCCAATCAGGAAAACGCTCCATCTAGCCTTAAAGGACTGCTCTTAAATCAATGATCTCTGCCTAACAACCGATAAAGGAGGAACCATTGACAACAATTATAATGAAATGCAGGCCGTACTGACACAAGACGAATTCTCAAAAAAGTTTTTTGAGCGCATTCCGCAACAACTGAGCGAAACGTTCACTGAGGAACAACTCTCCGCATTACAGGATGTCTTTGCTGAAAAATGGGTGAGTCATCCTGTCGATATTCGCCATTCTTTCGGTTTTTGGCGCTGGCGATATTACTTCGTCGTTATCGGCGGACATGAACGTCGCGATCTTACTCGCCGTCAGGAGCACATTTTTCATCTGACAGAGCTTTACTTGCTAGCAGCTTATCTTGGCTCTTCAATCCTTCTGGGCCTGGTTGCAATTTATTTAACGAAATCGGCTTTGGGGATCGACTTGTTCCCCAACTTTCATCTTGGTATCTGGACCTGGGTAGAACACCACATTCTCAATCGTACCGTATGATTGGGCGATGATTCGTGATTGCCCTACCTTTCACCCGGCAAAAACACGCATTTATCACCTATCTTTTCCGCCAGATCACTATTGTAACGCTTTGAAATAGAAGACTATGTCAGTTAGCTGTTCACAAAGGCCAGACCCCCTAAACCGTGCATCCACTGGCACGAAGGGTATATACTCCGCCTCAACTCAATTAATGACTCCAGAGTGGCATGGAATTATCCCCTCTCACCGCGATTTCCCCGGTGGATGGCCGTTACGGCCCAAAAGTTAGCGCTTTACGCCCCATCTTCAGTGAATTCGGCCTGATTCATCACCGGGTACAAGTAGAAGTGCGCTGGTTGCAGGCCTTGGCTACTGATAAAGCTATTGAAGAAGTGCCTTCCTTATCCGCTGCCGCCAATAGCTTGCTTGATACGATCGTTACAGACTTTAATAAAGACGATGCGGCGCGCGTAAAAGACATCGAAAGCACTACCAACCACGATGTGAAGGCCGTGGAGTATTTCCTCAAAGAAAAAATCAGTGGGAATGCCGAACTTGAGGCCATTAGTGAGTTCATTCACTTTGCTTGCACGTCAGAAGACATTAATAATCTCGCTTATGCATTAATACTAAAACATGGTCGCGATGAGATTCTAGTTCCGGCCATTTCTCAAACTATCGAGAAACTGACTGCGCTGGCCAAAGCTCATGCCGATGAGGCCCTGCTTTCCAGGACTCATGGGCAGCCGGCTTCACCCAGCACTATGGGTAAAGAGTTAGCCAATACTGTCTACCGTATGCAGCGGCAACTCGCTCAGATCAATGCCGTACCGATTCTAGGAAAGATTAATGGCGCCGTCGGTAACTACAATGCCCACCTCTGCGCCTACCCGGAAATCGATTGGCCTGAATTTTCCCGTAAGTTCATTGAATCTCTCGGCCTGACAGCAAACCCCTATACCACACAGATTGAACCGCACGATTATATGGCTGAGCTGTTTGATGCGATCAGCCGCTTCAATACCGTCTTGATTGATCTGTCGCGCGACATCTGGGGTTATATTTCCCTGGGATATTTCAAACAAAAGGTCGTCGCGGGCGAGGTCGGCTCATCCACCATGCCGCACAAGGTTAACCCCATCGATTTTGAGAATGCGGAAGGTAATCTCGGACTGGCCAGCGCGTTGTTTGATCATCTTAGCCGCAAGCTACCGATCTCTCGTTGGCAGAGAGACCTGTCGGACTCCACCGTATTACGCAATCTCGGCGTTGGTTTTGCCCACAATCTAATCGCGCTGGATTCGCTGTCAAAGGGTTTGAATAAACTTGAGATTAACCCCACACGTCTACAAGAAGATTTAGAGGATAACTGGGAAGTGCTTGCCGAACCTATTCAAACCGTCATGCGACGCTATGGTATCGAAAAACCCTATGAAAAACTCAAGGAGCTGACCCGGGGGCAAAAAATAGATGCCCTAATCTTAAAACAGTTTATTGAATCACTGGATATACCAGAGTCTGCCAAAAGGGAATTGGAAAGCCTTACTCCGGCTCGTTATATCGGCAATGCAGATGAGCAGGCGAAAGGTATTAGTGAGTAGACTAAACCAGACACATCTTGTTTAGTCGCTTCTACGTATAAACGACTGGGGCAAGTGGAAAAGTATATTGTATGCAAAAATTAAATTGGATCAGCACTGTGTTAAAAAATGGAATTGTTGTGTTAATAGCCCTATGGATGATGGGTTGCGCTACCTATGTCGAACGTACTACAGAGCGTTTTTCTAATAACCTCTCCACCGCAATAATGAAACAACCGGACCCTGAAACGATCCGGCAAGGCGCACCCGCCTATCTTATCCTCATCGATACAATGGTCGAATCCGACCCCAAAAACCCGAAGACACTCGCGAATGCCAGCCGCTTATACAGTACGTATGCCGGCGTTTTTGTAGACGACACCGAGCGGGCCGGACGCCTCAGCCTGCGGGCAAAAGAATATGGAGAACAAAGTCTCTGCAACCATTCGAAGTCGTTGTGTGAAATCTCAAAACTACCCTTTGATGAATTTGAAGCTGTACTGAAAAATACAACGAAAAAAGACGCTCCATTTTTATATGCGTACGCTGTTTCCCAGGCCACCTGGATTCAAGCTAACGAAAACGACTGGAATGCGATCGCCGAACTTCCCAAGGTCAAATCATTGCTAAAACAGATCATTGATTTAGATGAAACATTCGATAATGGCAATGCCCATGTCTATCTCGGTGTACTGGATACCCTGCTGCCACCCTCAGTCGGCGGCAAACCGGAACAAGGAAAAGCACATTTTGAACGAGCACTAGAGCTTCAGGACAATCTAATGACCCGGGTACTTTATGCAAAACACTATGCACGCCTCGTTTACAATCAGGAGCTACATGATGAGCTGTTAAATACCGTATTAGAAAAGCCAGCAAAACAAAATGGAATGACGCTTATCAATACGCTCGCCAAAAAACAGGCGGCGCAACTTCTTGAGTCGAGCAACGAATACTTTTAACCATCACGGAAAACCACATGATCTCACGAACTAGCATTTTTTTATTCGCAATAGTATTTTTAGTGAGTGGGTCACTCGAAGCCGCGCGGCTTAAAATCGCCACACTTGCGCCTGAGGGCACGGCCTGGATGAAAACCATGCGTGAAGGTGGGCGTGAAATAGAGAAGGCAACTTCGGGTAGAGTTAAGTTTAAATTTTATACGGGCGGTGTCATGGGAAACGATAGCGCTGTGCTAAAGAAAATGAAGATCGGCCAGCTGAATGGAGGCGCATTAACCACCACTGCACTGGCCAGAAGCTACCCAGACATCAATATCTACTCCATGCCCTTCTTATTTAACGATAATGCCGAAGCAGAATTTGTGCGTAAAACATTGGATCCCTACATCACCAAAGGACTTGAAAAAAAGGGCTTGATATTACTTGGCATATCAGACGGGGGATTTGCCTACCTGATATCGCGCAAACTGATTCGCAACACCAAAGATTTAAAAGGAACCAAACCCTGGATCACAGTGGGCGACGAAATCTCTGGATCCGTATTCCGTTCAGCAGGTATTAACCCTGTACCCCTGCCTATCGCCGATGTTTATACGGGTTTACAAACAGGTTTGATAGACACCGTGACAGCACCGCCCGTAGGCACTATCGCGTTGCAATGGCACAGCCGCATGAAACACCTTATGGACATTCCACTCGCCTATGTTGTAGGCACTTTGGTGATTGATAAAAAAGCCTTTAAAAAGTTGGGGAAAAAAGACCAGGGCGTGGTGAAAAAAATAATGGCTGAGAAGTTTAAAGCGCTTGGTGACATTAACCGTAACGACAATGAAAAAGCCATGCAAGCATTGAAAAATCAGGGCATTCAATTCACCAAACTCAGCCAGGACGAAGAAGCCCCTTGGAGAAAATTGGGAGAAAAAGCCTCTGAAAAAATCAATGCTCAACTCGACCCCAACATTAAGACAATTGTCGATGAGGCTAAAAAGGCTTATCGAGCCGATCACTAGTACTCCACCCACTTTGTATTGATGGATAAGCGCAAACCAACGCGTTCAGAACAAGGCATCGCGGTGAAGGCATGGTGGCTCCATGTCGAACCGTGATAACGTAGTGCTGGACGTGTTGGTTTGTGCCCTTCGGGTGAGCCTTCAAGCGGTCATCTGCAGCCTTATTTGTAATCGCCATAGGAACCACTATGACTCATAAAAATAAAACCACATCTGACCGCTTGATGACTCACTTATCCATCAATACAAAGTGGATGGAGTACTAAGATTATATCGCTCACCAAAACCATGGAAAATAAAAGCCGACTTTCCACCGTTATTCGGTTTCTACATCATAGCGAAGATCTAATTCTCACCTTGCTGCTGATAGGTTTAATCGGGATTTCTAGCCTGCAAATTGTGCTGCGTAATTTCTTTGATTACTCCTTTCTATGGGCCGATCCATTGTCCCGCAATTTAGTACTTTGGCTGGGGCTTTTGGGTGCAGCGACGGCAAGCCGCGGTAACAAACACATTAATATTGATTTGACAGGACAACTGCTCAAAGGAAGAAAGCTGCATTTCATAAGGCTCATCACCTCAGTCTTCACGGTATTTATCTGTGGATTAGTCGCCTGGTATAGCGCGCAGTACGTCCTGCTTGAAGCCGAGACATCAGGAACCGCATTTCTAAATATTCCCTATTGGGTCTTACCCGCTATTATTCCTTTTTCATTCGCAGTTATTGCCTTGCGTTACGCCCTGCAAGCCGTTCTTCACTCCATGAGTCTTTTCGGATATAGAACAGGATGATTGCTACCCTGATACCCTTGCTCGCCATTCTAGGCGCGCCTTTGTTCGCCATTATTGCCGCCGCTGCAATGACGGGGTTTTATTACGAAGACATCGACCTTGCAGTGATGGGCGTTGAGATATACCGTCTCGCTGAAATGCCTTTGCTCAATGCGATTCCCTTATTTGCTTTCGCAGGCTATCTGCTGGGTGAGAGCAACGCGCCGAAACGCTTAGTCAACGTCACCCAAGCGCTGCTCGGCTGGATGCCTGGCAATATCGCTGTGGTTGGATTCATCGCCTGCGCCTTGTTTACCGCCTTTACCGGCGCCTCCGGCATCACCATCATCGCTTTGGGTGCACTTCTGTATCCCGCCCTGCAAGAATCAGGATATGGGAAAAACTTTAGTCTAGGGCTCATTACCTCTTCAGGCAGCCTAGGCCTATTATTTGCTCCTTCAGTCCCGTTGATTTTATACGGCGTTATCGCTCAGCAACTCGGTTTGCCTATCTCGATGGAGATTCAAGATCTCTTTCTCGCCGGTCTTTTCCCCGGCCTGTTGATGCTTTTTATGCTTTCTGTTTACGGTGTGTGGGAATCTCGAAAACTACCTCGAATAGAAACCCCTAAAGAAAAGCACGCGATCCGCAAAGCGCTGTGGGAATCAAAGTGGGAGATGCCGCTACCGCTGGTGGTTCTTGGAGGAATTTACGGCGGTTTTATTACGATTCCCGAAGCAGCTGCCGTCACCTCTGCCTACGTGCTTATCGTTGAAGTCCTCATTACTCGTGAAATTCCTTTACGCCAACTCCCTCGGGTTATGCGCGAAGCAATGGTTCTGGTGGGCGCTGTATTGATTATTCTGGCCGTATCCTTAGCTTCCATGAATTATCTAATCGATGCAGAAGTACCCGAGAAAATATTTACGTATATCCAGACTCATGTCGACAGCAAATGGAAATTTCTAATGCTGTTAAATGTTTTCTTACTTCTGTTAGGCACCATGCTCGATATCTTTTCGGCCCTACTGATAATGGTGCCTATTATTTTACCCGTGGCACTTAACTACGGTGTCCATCCTGTCCATCTAGGTATTATATTTCTTGCTAATATGCAGATCGGCTACTTCACTCCTCCCGTAGGCATGAACCTGTTTATCGCAAGTTATCGCTTTAATGAATCGGTGCTAACCCTCTATCGCGCAACGTTTCCATTTTTCCTCATTTTATTATTGGCGGTATTGATCATCACCTACGTGCCTCAGCTTAGTTTGTGGCTAATTGAATAATGACTTCACTAGGCAATCAGGCCTAGATACTCGCGATTAACTGGGGCCGTGGCGTTAGACCTGATATGAAAATCGGCATCTGCGGTGAACACGGAGGGCATCCAGCATCAATTAAGTTCTGCCATCAAATTGGACTTAGCTACGTTTCTTGTTCAGCACCTAGAGTTCCGGTAGCGCGGCTGGCGGCTGGGCAGGCTGGGTTATTGGAGGAGTAATATCGACGCCTTATCGCTGGAATGAAAAGACCCACCTCTCAATAGAGTTGGGCTAACCACAGCGGAGACTAATATTGCTTCTCAGTCGTTCCACAGCGCCTATGTCCCCACCTATGTCTTTCACGTTTTGAGGATATATCCCATTTACTCAACGACCTCACCCCCGAAAAACTCAAGTAAACGTGGAATAAAGAGGCCTAGCTCCAGCGCCATAAGGGTGAAATCGGCATCAAATTGTGTGGCTGCATCACTTTTTTCCGCAGCTTCTTCCACTAAATCATCGCTGTACTTCAGTTTTTTAATACTGAGGTCGTCCACAAGCGTAAATGATAGTTTTTCATCCCACGTCATGCCGAGTTTTACAACGTTCTTACCCGCCTTAAGATGAGCCATAATCTCATCGCTAGCCAGATCCTGACGACGGCATCGCACTAGGCTGCCTTCTTCACCAGGTTCCAATAACTCACACTCATCCCCAATTTCCAAATCATTGGGTGTATTGTTGGGATTAGACAACCAGAGGGTCAGCGTTTCGGATGGGGCGTGTTGTACCTGGGGCAGCTTTAGTGGGGTATCCGTCAGTGTTTTACGCAGCAAGGCCGTAAACTCGTCTGCTTTTTTGGAGCTAGAAGCATCGACAATCAGCAGTGACTGCTTAGGTAAAATGATAGCCCAGGTTTGACTTGAACGCGTAAATGCCTTGGGTGCAAGATCCAAAATGACTTCATCCTTGATCGTATCGCGTTCCTTTTTGCGAACCTTGCGTATTTCGGCTTCTTCAATCGCCTCCACTTTTTCGTTCACAAATTCACGAATAACACTGGCGGGTAATATACGCTCTTCCTTTTTGGCACAAATCATCATGGCCCCAGAGCCAGCATGCACCCGCATTTCACTGAGTTTCCCCATGGGGGAAGACCAACCCAGGCTGCTAAGTTCATGTTTTCCACAAGGAATGAAGCTCATCTTTTCAAGGGATTCTTCCAGTGTTTCAGGCGTGTACGCGAACGGTTTTTCCAAGCGGAAAAAAATCAGGTTTTTAAACCACATTAATGATATCTCTGTTGGACGAAGCTGCGCGAGTTTACCGGAGTGAGCGGATAATAACAGTCTTGACAATTAAGTTAGAATTTTCGTGATTCCATCTCATAGCTCGTAGGGATGTTCAGCAGGATATCTTTAGAGCCTGTCCCAATATAACCTGAGTGTATCGCGTCGGATTTTGGTTTGTCCGCAAGGCACGAAAAGGGGCGCATACTCATTGTATGCAACCCTTTTCGTAACGCTGCGGACGGGCCAAAAGACAAGCGAGATGCTTAAGTTATTTTGGGACAGACCCTTATCTTTGATGATGATCGGTCTGAAGTAGAAACTGTTCAGGTAAATAGTTACTGAAAACGGCATTGTTAAATTAGTATACTTTTCAGTTCACCGTTGCGCTTAGCCATGAGCAACATAACAGAATATCTGAGCATTGTTTCACTCTTGCTATAGCATTTTAACTTCCTTCTGAGTCGCGCTAAAAAATGGCGAAAAAGGCTGTTATATCCTTCGACAGTAAATGTCTCAGCCTTGGATTATATATGTCCTGAATTCGTATAATAAGTGCATAACCTCTGAATGTAGCTAGGCATCAAGTCCCAAGAGATCATTCTCATTGCAGACAATGCGAAATATCATTATTCAAAGCAGGCCTTGCGGGTGACCGAAGGAAATGCCCTTGGGTAAAAATTCTGAATCTCAATCCGCTCAACCCAGAATTAATAGAGGTGCCCTTAACTCCTAGAACCAAGACGTGATGATGATATGGACTCCTCAACTTTCCACGGTGTCACAATGCACCTGATAGTTTA
>FXBE01000194.1_pt1 | contig 10893 bp, 11 predicted proteins | sample 5335311 | NCBI WGS metagenome assembly FXBE01 (sample SAMEA103928390, study PRJEB20085) | sediment metagenome | biome: marine biome; feature: hydrothermal vent; material: sediment | place: Atlantic Ocean | collected 2013-08-06T02:46:56 | depth 0.05 m | reverse complement strand
ATTTTATTTGATCTCTTCTTCCAGTACCGGCACTTTTTCTTTGGATGTGAAAAATGGAGGTTTGGCAAACCATAATAATGGTATCAGGGCTAAAAATATAATGCCGGAGTAATATAAAATATCGTCATTTGACATTGTCAGTGCCTGCTTTGTTACCATCATGTTTATATACGCTGCCGGATGCTGCGTTATTTGGCTCAAGCCTTGCTCGAAAGAGACTGCGGCATGAGAAAATGGTGTCACTAGGGAGGAAAGATATGAGTGGTGCACATCACTCCATCGGTTCCATAAGCTTATCCCTATGGATGTCCCAAAACTTCCACCAAGCACTCTGACGAAGTTAACGACTCCCATTGCCGATGCTACCTTTGACTGGGGGATATGCGAAAGAATGATTGCCGTAAGCGGTATGAAAAACATAGCCATGGCGACCCCCATTACAAGTCTGGGTTCGGTGACATGAAACAGATCTACACTGGTTGTAAAGTTAGACATCATAAAATAACTCACTGCAAATAATGCAAAGCTGATACTGACGATAAAGCGCAAATCGAATTTATACATCTGGGTACCGACCACCGGTGAGAGTAAAAAAGCAAAAATACCGACAGCCGCTGAAGCATAACCTGCCCAATATGCCGTATATCCCATATCGAGTTGCAGCCACAGTGGAAAGACAACGCCTCCTCCCAGAAAGACAGCGTATCCAAGTGTAATAGAAATAGCGCCTATCGTAAAGTTTCTATTTTTAAATAAAGAGAGATCTATGACCGGGTGATCATCAAACAGTTCCCATATGATAAGAAATACTATTCCAATGGCAGCAACGACAGCAAGCCAAACAATGGTACCGGAGGAGAACCAGTCCAAGTCGTTGCCTTTATCAAGCAGTATTTGAAGTGACCCGATACCAATGATGAGAAAGATGATACCCATATAGTCAATAGGCTCTTTTATCTTATGGGTTTCTCTATTCTTGATAATGGTCCATACCAGTATTGCACTCAATATCCCGATGGGAATATTGATGAAAAATACCCATGACCATGAATAGTTATCGGTGATATAGCCGCCCAGAAGCGGTCCGGCTATAGGCCCTATCGTTGCTGTCATTGCCCAAAATGCAAGGGCTAAACCCCTTTTATGTGCCGGGTAGTTTGACAGAAGCAAGCTTTGAGACAGCGGCATCATAGGTGCAGCAACTGCGCCCTGTAATATTCTTCCCAGAATCAGCATCTCAAAATTTGATGACATACCGCAAAGAAAAGAGGCAACAGAGAATAGAAAAACAGAAAGTGCAAACAGTTTTACTTCTCCAAATCTTTTTGCCAGCCAACCTGTTAACGGCATGGTAATGGCATTAGATACTGCAAAAGATGTGATGATCCAGGTACCCTGAGAGGGTGTCACCCCCAAATCACCCGAAATAGCAGGAATAGACACATTGGCAATAGTTGTATCAAGTACTTGCATAAATGTAGCCAGTGTAAGCGCAAGCGTCAGTACGACAAGCACGCCAAAAGGCAATATCTCCTGCTGATTTTCACCGTGGTTCATATATTATCTTTTATGATTTTTCGTGCTATCGAGTCAGCAAATTTCAAATATTTTGCTTCTGTGTTATTTTCCTCCCTCCTGTTTTTTCTAATTTTTGAGAGTTTTTTACCATGAGTATGATGTGTATCCACCGTAGCTGTCATTGAACTTCCTGTATGAAGCGGATATTTTTCAATTTCTTTTTTTTGCAAAGAGATCCTCACAGGGATACGCTGAACGATCTTGATCCAGTTTCCTGTAGCATTTTGAGGAGGGAGCATAGAAAAAACAGAGCCTGTCCCCGCAGAGATACCTTCGACCTTGCCATGAAATATGATATCTTTGCCATAGAGATCAGAGTAAAGCTTGACATTTTGTCCTACTCTTATATTTTTAAGCTGCGTTTCTTTGAAATTGCAATCGACCCAGTAGCCAGATTGCGGGACAAGTGCCAGCAGGATCGTTTTGGGCGAGACCATACTGCCTATGGTAAAACTTTTTTTTGCAACCACAGCATTTAGAGGTGAGAGTATATCACATCTTTTTAGTGCAAGGTAAGCTTGCTTCAAGGCAATAATAGCATTTTTAACTTGAGGATTTTGGCTTATCTCGCCATGACCAAGTGCTGTGAGAAGCGATTGATATTGTTCTTTAGAGACGGCGAGTTTCTTTTGTGCTTTATGATAGATAAATTTATAATTTTCATAACGATCATTCGAAATACTTTTCCCTCTATGCAGCATGTCCTCTCTGTCAAAATCTCTTTTAGCTTTAGCCAATAAAATCTTCCCAAGAGATATATTGATCTTGGCTTCTTCGGCTTCTTGTGTCAATCTCTTGACTTCTCTTACACTCTGTATCAATGCTTCTTTTGTCTTGTCAAATTTCAATCTATAGTCAGTATCATCGATATGAGCTACGATCTTCCCTCTAGAGACTTTCTGCGGCACTTCTACATTCACCTTATCAATGGTTCCGGAAACTTTTGGTGATAAATACAAAATATCCTGCTTAACATAGGCATTATCAGTTTTTTCGCTGAAAAGACCATATTTCTGGTAATAATAAAAATATCCTACGCCAAGAAGGATGATAATAAATATCAGAAATAGCAATATCCCATTTCGGCTTTTTTTCTTTTTAGATGACATTTGATACTTTCATAGTGAACTTTATTTACCGGGGCTAAATAATATAAACAAATTTTATCCTAATTGATATTAATCTCTCAACTAAAAAGGGGCTGATTTAATGGCAATGCGCTTTCCTAAAAACACTCTGCTATAATACTGATACTAAAATATTGGAAACAACTATGACACTGGAACAACAAGATAAAAAATATGTACTGCAAACTTATGCGCGTGACTATACGAACTTTGTAAAAGGTACAGGCTCAACGCTTTATGATGAGAACGGACGTGATTACATTGACTTTGCCTCGGGTATCGGGGTGAACTCTGTAGGGCACGGCAATGAGAGATTGGCGACGGCTATTTGTGAGCAGGCAAAAAAGATCATCCACATCTCGAACCTGCAGGTCATTGAACCACAGGCAAAACTGGCACAGAAGATCGTGGAGCTTTCGGGGTATGATATGGGGATATTCTTTGCCAACTCCGGTGCAGAAGCGAATGAAGGTGCCATCAAAATAGCCCGTAAGTACGGGGAGACGAAGTTTGACAATAAAAAGTTTAAAGTGATCACCCTTGAACACTCTTTTCACGGTCGTACCATCACTACGGTAAAAGCTACAGGGCAGGAGAGCTTTCATACACCGAATTTTTCTCCCTATCCGGATGGATTTTCGTATGAAAAAAATATAAAAGATGTCTATAAAGCGATCGATGATGAAACCGTAGCTGTACTGATAGAACTGGTACAGGGGGAGGGTGGTGTGCAGCCTTTTGAAAAAGAGGAGATACAGAAACTCGCAGCGCATTTGAAAGCAAAAGGTGTACTGCTTATTGTCGATGAAGTACAAACAGGTGTTTACCGTACCGGTGAGTTTTTGGCTTCAAACCTGTATGAGATAGAGCCGGACATCATCACCCTTGCCAAAGGGCTTGGCGGCGGTGTACCTATTGGTGCAGTGATGACGAAACACAAAGATGTTTTGTCTGCAGGTGACCACGGCAGTACTTTTGGCGGGAATTATCTGAGTACTGCGGCAGGTCTGGCGGTACTGGATGTACTCTCCGAAATGTATGAGAATGGTGCAGTAGATGAAACACTGGTTTATTTTGCAGAGAAACTGAGAAGGGTCGCAGAGAAATATGAAAACCTTTTTGAAAAAGAGGTGGGTCTCGGCTTGATGCGCGGTTTGCGTGCCAAGAGTGCTGACATTCAGGGTGCAGTACTTAAAAATGCATTCAAAGAGGGGTTGATCGTCTTAAAGGCGGGACGTAATACGGTACGTTTCCTGCCAAGCATCACCATCTCTAAAAATGAAATAGATGAAGGGTTCAAACGTTTTGAAACAGCTATTTCTACTCTATAGTCTGCTGGGCACGACACTTTTTTCAGATGAATTGAGTCATATCCTTTCGACCAACAAAGAGTTGCTCTTTGACTATGACTTCAAAAGCAATGAATTGCAGAGTGATATGCTCTCAAAAAAGTGGATCAACCCTGTGACTGTACGTTACGGGAAGGACTATACGACACGATTTAAAACAGGAACGATCGATACAGGAAACTTTTCTGTCTATATCGATCAGCCTATTTTCCGTTCAGGCGGGATCTACTATGCCATCAAGTATGCAGGGGCTTTGAAAAATGCCAATGATGCCCAGATAAAACTGCGTAAACGACAGATGATCGGGGATGCCGTCTCCATTTTGTTCAATTTAAAAAAGAACAAACTCGAACAGCGTAAACTGCGTTTACTGGTGAAAAATGACATAATGGACATTCGTCAGAAAAAAGACTCTTACGATGCGGGTATTTTGGACAGTTCTTTTCTCGACCAGGCGATCTTGAAAAAATCCCAAGATGAAGCGACACTGTTGGAGTTGGAGCTCAACTACCTGGAACTCAAGCAGCGTTTTTCGCTTCTGAGCGACAAGGACCCTAAAAAACTGCGTCTTCCAAAGCTTAGAATGATGAGTAAAAAACACTATACAGAACATAACCTGGCGTTGAAACAGGATGTACTAAGGGCAGAAGAGTCGAACTATAACGAAAAAGTGACCTGGGCAAAATACCTGCCGACACTTTCCGTACAGGGACAGTACAACAATGGTGACCTCAATCCGCTTTTCCCCAGTCCCAATCTGAATGAGCAGTATTACAATTACGGTTTTTCCGTTTCCATGCCTCTGGACATCAATGCTTTTTCCGATGTTGAAGCAGCCAAAGTGGATAAACTCCGGGCGGCAACACAGGTGATTGATACCAAAGATACTGTCAGAGAAGAGTATCAGTGGATAGACAACTCACTCAATATTTTAAACAGAAAAATTGCACTGGCAGGAAAAGATGAAAAGGTTTATCGTAATTTATTGAAACTGACAAAAAACTTGGTCGGTGCAGGGGAGAAGACATCGCTCGATGCAGACATCATGTCCAACTCCCTGCAAATTAGAAAACTCGATCAGCAGATCTACCGCATAGATAAACAGCTTAAACTGCTGCAGCTTTACATACGGGTGGAAAATGTACTTTAGCGACTATATGAATGAATGGCTTTACGGTGAAGAGGGATATTACAAGCACTTTAAAGCCATTGGTAAAAGTGGAGACTTTTACACCGCAGTCAGTACAAGCTCCTTTTTTGGTGCAAGTATAGCCAACTACTTTTACACACTGATTCAGGAAGGCAAAGCAGACAGGAATGGCTGGCTGATCGAAGTCGGTGCCCACCAGGGATACCTGCTTTGCGATATGATACAGTGGCTTTATACCTGTGATCCGACTTTGGTCACATCTCTTAAGTTCGGTATCGTGGAACGTCAGCCTGAAGTACGGCAGAAACAGTTGGACTATATTAAAGAGCGTTTCGGAGATGACATTACGATCACACATTTTAATGATATCTCTGAAGTAGAGGTCGACTATGCCTTTGTGGTTGCCAATGAGATCTTTGATGCTTTCCCCTGTGAACTGCTGAAAGATGAGAAGATCGCTTTTGTTGAGAATGATGAGATCATCTGGAAAGAGGTTTCCGCGGAGATCCTGGTATGGGCAGACAAACATTATCTGAAGCAGGGTGAGATCGCTGTCGGGTATGAGGAATTTGCAAAAAATATGTCGAAGGGTATCCGGAAGTGTGATTTTGTCTCTTTTGATTACGGAGAGAAATATGTACGCAATGATTTTTCTATCCGTGTGTACAGAAGCCACGAAACCTTTCCTCTTTTTGATGAAGCACTCATCTTGTCAGAATCATTCAAAAAAGATGACATCACTTATGATGTCAACTTTGGACATGTGTCTGAAGCTTTTATGGACAATGGATTCACTGAAGTGTTGTATGAGACACAGGCAAGGGCTTTGGTCCGTTTCGGTCTGATCGATATTTTAGAACAGTTTGCGAGACAGACGACTCAGGAGAATTACCTGAGAGAAGCAGATAAGATAAAGACACTTATCTCACCCACTATCATGGGCGACAAGTTTAAAATGGTACATTTCAGAAAATAGACTGAAGGCTGCCTGTTATCAGAGGTATCCTAAAGGGCTTTGAGCATTTTACACTTTTTCAGTGCACCAGCATCGCCGCCGAACATTTGGGCATATTTTTCAAATTTCTCCCGGCCGATCATGGAGGTACACTCTTCTTTGGTCATCACTGAAACGGATCTGTTTTCTGCAGCAACGGTCGTCACTTTCTCGGCCTTTTTTGCAGCTTTTTTGTCTGTCTGGGGGTACATGTACTCTGAAGAGAAGTTTTCATCTTCAACTTCTTTGAGTTCAATGTTTTTTTTGGGTGGTTTTACTACATGGTGTTTATGGGGTTTAGGTTTAGGTTTAGGTTTTGCAATAGGTGCAGGTTGTTGTATTGTGGGTTGTTGTTGACAGCCCACCATCATGAGGGCTGTACCAAGGATCGGGATTAAAAATTTCATATAACTCTCCTGAGAATTTATTGTTCGATCGCGACAACGGCAATGGCAAATCCACCATCATGGCTGATGGAAAGAGAAGATTGCTTGATCTTATGTCGCTTTTGTGCTTTTTTTTTCAAGATAAAATTAGGTGCGCCTCTCTTATCTTTTGTGATGAGGATATCGCGAAAAGAGAGACTTTCTCCGATACCGCAGCCCAGTGCTTTTGAGACCGCTTCCTTTGCAGCCCATAATCCTGCCAATGTCTCTATTTTACGCGCCATAGCGATCTCTTTTTTTGAAAGGTAGCGCTGTTTGAATTTTATACCGTATCTTTTCACAAGTTTTTCTATTCGTTCGATACGAATAATATCTGTTCCGACTTTCATAGTCGTAGTTTAACAAAAAAAGGATTATAACCTTACATCCACTCAACTACTTTTGATACTTCATCGGCTATGAAGCATTTTATGTTCGTTTTTTCCATGGGTTTGTTCGGTATGACAGCTTTTTTGAATCCCTGTGTCTCTATTTCTTTGAGCCTCTGCGTAAGGCCGGAGACTTCGCGGATCTCTCCTGTAAGGCTGACTTCCCCTAAAAAAAGTGTTTCAGAGCTGAGTTCCCTGTCTCTGTATGAGCTTAGAATGGCGGCAATGATCGCAAGATCCGCAGAAGGTTCATTCACTTTGATACCTCCGGATATATTGATAAACACATCATAAGTGCCAAGCGGTAGATCGAGTTTCTTTTCCAAAAGGGCAAGGAGCATTCCCAGGCGATTGTTGTCAAAGCCGGTAGAACTTCGTTTGGCATGTCCATACGATTCACTTACCAGAGCCTGTACTTCAATAATGATAGGGCGGGAACCTTCCATAATAACGGTCAGGGCAGAACCTGACTGAAGTTTCTCTTTATTGAAAAATCTTCCTGCCATGCTTTTTGCATCATTGAGTCCCTCTTTGTTCATTTCAAAGATACCGACCTCGTTGGTAGAACCGAAACGGTTTTTGAAGCCCCTGAGAAGCCTGAGTTCCGAATTAGTGTCTCCTTCAAAGTAAAGTACGGTATCGACCATATGTTCAAGCACTCTGGGACCTGCGATGGAACCGTCTTTAGTAATGTGACCGATGATAAATATAGGAATATGCTGACTTTTGGCGATACGCATGAGTTCAAAAGTGATGGTACGTACCTGGGTCACGGAGCCCGGTGCAGAAGGGGTCTCTTCGGAGTAGAGTGTCTGAATGGAGTCTATGACAATGAATTCATAGGCTTCATTGGCGATCTCATTTACCACGGCACTCAGGTTGATCTCAGAAAGCAGATAAAGATTGTTATGGTTGGCATCCAGCCTGTTGGCGCGCAGTTTGATCTGTCCTGCGGACTCTTCCCCCGAGACATAGAGTACTTTTTGTTCTTTTTTGGCAAGGTTCCCGGCTATTTTTAGGAGTAAAGTAGATTTACCGATACCGGGGCTGCCTCCAATCAGTGTAAGAGAACCGGGTACTACCCCTCCGCCAAGCACCAGGTCGAGTTCTTTGCTTCCTGAGGCAAAGCGGGTGATATTGTCTTCATTGACTTCAGTGATCGGCATTGCTTTTCGTAAAGCAGCGGCTGAAGACGAGGAAGAGGAAGTTTCTTTAAGGAATTTGATCTGATCTGTTGTGAGTTCGACCATTGTTTCCCACTCGTTGCAGGAAGTACATTTTCCCATCCATCTCGGAGACTGGAATCCGCATGCCTGACACTCAAACAGGGTTTTTTTCTTTGCCATATCTTCTTCTTTTTCAGTTAGTAAGAGAAGTATAGGATCTTTTTGGGAGCTTAGATGAAAATATGTCAAATTGACATCTTTTTGAGATGTTGTTGATAGAAAGGAGATCAATATTGCAGGAAGGAGAGTTCTTTCATTTTGGTATAGTTGATGATCTTTTTGACGCTGGGACTGTATGTCTTGGCTTTTATCTTGACTTCTGAAGTGTGATCTGTGAGTTTTATGACCGAAATATCGATAGCATGTTCAGGTGTATCCACTGTGATGGTTTGTTCACCTTTATCCCCATGTTTGATATCTCCCAGTTTCTGATCAATAACTGAATGGATCAAGACTTCAAATGCAACGACTTTGTCCATAAGCAGGATAAAGGTTTTGTCAATGGTCCCGTTTTCGGATCTGTGTGTGATCCTGCTTTCCGGATTGTTTTTTGCCTGACGTACTTCAGTGGCTTTTCTCATGACAAGCAGAACAGCTGTCATGATCAGTGAAAAGATGATGGCGGAAATAAAACCGCTTAATGTTCCCAGTTTCAATGCTTTGCTCAAATCATAATCCATCATGAAATATCCTGTAGCCAGGATGATGAAGAGTGCACTTATCGGCATTCCCAGGGATAAAAACATATTAATATAAGCTCTCATATTCTCTTCCTTTTATATAAAGATCTCATCCAGGATCGTATTGACATAGTCATTTGCTTTAAACGGAATAAGGTCTTTTGGCTGCTCCCCGGTACCTATGTAGAATATAGGCATTTGGAGTTCATCTGCAATACTGAGTACCGAACCGCCTTTTGCCGTGCCGTCAAGTTTTGTGATTATTATACCATCAATACCGATCATTTCATCAAAAGCTTTTGCCTGATTGATAGAAGATGCCCCCTGTGTCCCATCGAGTACCAGTAACTTTCTGTTGGGTGCTGTCTCAAGGGCTTTGTGGGCTACCCGGATCATCTTCTTGAGTTCTTCACTGAGATTGGTCTGTGTATGCAGTCTTCCTGCCGTATCGATGATGACATTGTCCAGACCTTTGGCTTTGGCTGATTCGATGGTGTCATAGACGACCGCGGAAGGATCGTGTCCCTGTCTGGTAGCGACTATAGGCAGATCAAGCTTGTCAGCCCATCGTGAAAGCTGTTCAATGGCTGCAGCACGAAAAGTATCTCCGGCACCGAGAATGACCTTCTTTCCCTCCTGCTGATAACGGTTGGCAAGTTTGGAGATGGTCGTGGTCTTCCCCGCACCGTTGACCCCAATGATCATTTCGACAAAAGGTTTTGCGTCACTCTCTTTCCAGTCTGCGGTATATTGGAAGACAGAGATCATGGAGTTGAAAGCCTGTATCCGGTTGATCTCTTCGGGGAGGGCTTCCAGAAGTTTCTCTACCAATTCATAATTGACATCGGCTTCAAGGAGTATCTCTTCAAATTCGTCTTTCGATATGGATTTTCTTTTAGTCTCAACGACCTCTTTGATCGCCTCATTGGTCTTACCTAAAACTTTTTTAAACAGATTGAACATTGTTTTTTATTCCTTGTGTATGGCTTCTTTGATATCGTGTTCCAGCATTTCAACAGGAACCGCACCTTCATAATGGGAATAGTAATTCCCGTTTTTGAAAAGGATACTAAGCGGGATAGGGAAATTCTCATCCAGCTGCAGTTTTTGAACCTCCAGTTTCACTAAATCATCATTGTCTTTGGCACTGGATATGAAATAGTTCACTCCGTATGTCTCGGTAAATGTTTTTAAAGCTTTCCTGTCCGGTTTGTCATTGACCAGAATACCGGCTATGAAGAGTTTTCCCTCATATTTTTTCTGTAGATCAGCGAGGTAGGGTATTTCCCCTTTGCAGGGAGGACACCAGGTTGCAAAGAAATTTAAAAGAATAAGTTCCTGTTTGACAGTGCTGATCTCAATATGTTTATTTTGGATAGAGACAGAATAGTTGCTTTCGTTAAGATCACTCAAGGTAAATGTGTACTTTTTACTCTCGTTCGTTTCCTCCCTTTTATTGGCATCTTCTGTCGTGGCCGTTTCGACGGTTGTATCGGATTTTTTATCTTCACAGCCTGTAAAACAGAGTAAAACGGCAGTTAAAAACAGAATATTGATCTTTTTCACATGATTCCTTAAGGGCTTACGATATAATTAAAGTCAATTATACCAAAAGAGCACTAAATGGAAGTTATGCAGAAAAAGATGACAAAAAAAGAATTTAGAGAACAGTGTCTGCAGCGTTTACGAAAAGCAAGCGGTACAGGCAGCTATAAAAAAGACAAAACGGTGCTGCATGCCCTGTACGGGATGATCAGGCAGAACAATGCCAGAAGGATCATGCTGTATCTTCCCCTGAAGACGGAAGTCAACCTCTACCCGCTCATTAAACAGCTGAGAAGAGAAAAAAGGGAAGTGTATGTGCCTTTTATGGAAGGTAAAAGTTTTAGCTTGGTAAAATACCGATACCCGCTGGAAAAAAAACGTTTTGGTATCAAAGAACCAAATGATTCAAAACAATATAGAATTAAAAAAA
>FXBE01000193.1_pt1 | contig 10912 bp, 12 predicted proteins | sample 5335311 | NCBI WGS metagenome assembly FXBE01 (sample SAMEA103928390, study PRJEB20085) | sediment metagenome | biome: marine biome; feature: hydrothermal vent; material: sediment | place: Atlantic Ocean | collected 2013-08-06T02:46:56 | depth 0.05 m | reverse complement strand
CTTGGCGTCTTTTCAGCATCAACAGTGGTCATTGGTGTGTGTTAACGGCCCCTAGCTACGACTAATAGAAAAGAATTTTTTGTAAGTTGATGGTTTTATTGCTCGGAATAGCACAGAAAAAGGTAGGAACGTATCGTAGCCTCCCTTTTCAGGAAAACAACAGGAAAAACCTAATCAATGATCCGTAAAATCCTTCTACCCACCATCTTTGCAACGCTAGCCTACGGTTTCTGGCTAAGTCCGGACTTTAAAGAGATCGCTGCGGGTGTGGCCATTTTCTTGTTCGGTATGCTGAGTTTAGAAGAAGGTTTCCGGGCGTTTACCGGTGGCTTACTGGAACGCTTACTACGCAATACCACTGACCGGCTCTGGAAGAGTCTCAGTTTTGGGGTCATTACCACTTCGCTGATGCAGTCCAGTTCATTGGTGTCCATTATTACCATCTCGTTTCTCTCAGCCGGGCTCATTTCTTTGACGGCAGGTGTCGGTATTATTTTTGGTGCCAATCTGGGTACCACCACCGGTGCATGGCTGGTGGCAGGATTTGGCCTTAAGGTTAAAATTTCGGCCTACGCTATGCCGATGATTGTCTTTGGCGTTATTCTTATTTTCCAAAAAACCAAGGAACTAAAAGGCATCGGTTACGTGCTGACAGGTCTCGGTCTGTTATTTCTTGGTATCCACCACATGAAGGAAGGGTTTGATGCCTTCAAAGACAGCATCGACCTAACTGCATACGCCTTAACCGGATATCCAGGGATCCTATTGTTTACTCTAATTGGTCTGGCGGCTACGGTCATCATGCAGTCGAGCCATGCAACACTCGTACTGATCATAACGGCGCTGGCGGCTCAGCAAGTGACCTATGAAAATGCGTTAGCGCTGGCAATTGGCGCAAATATTGGTACCACCGTTACTGCAGTCTTAGGTTCATTGAGTGCTAATGTCGAAGGTAAACGCCTGGCGGGCGCTCATCTGATTTTTAATCTGGTAACGGCAGGCGTAGCGATTTTGCTTATTTCTCAATTGACCCAAGCAGTGGATTACATGAGCCAATGGCTAGGGATTGCGAATGATAATTACACTCTAAAGCTTGCCGTTTTCCACAGCCTATTCAATGGCCTTGGCATTCTTCTTATGCTGCCGTTTATTAGTCCGATGGTGAATTTCCTGGAGTCGTTACTTAAGCCAATAGAGAGAACGGCCGCAGAACCGCGATTTCTCAATGATGCCGCCACTGAACTTGCTGATACTGCGATTGAAGCGGTACGCAAAGAAACGCTTCATCTCTATGACAATGCCTTTGCAATTATCGTCGGCGGCCTGAGCTTAAAGCCAGATGACATACTCTCATCAACGCCACTGGATCAAGTGATCGCTTATTCACGGGAACCCCTTCAATTGGATATCGATGCGAGGTATAACGATACAGTAAAGGGACTTTATAGTAGTATCGTAGAGTTTATTAGCCATACCCGTTCAAAAATGACAGCCGACCAAGTCGATGAATTATTTGCTCTACGGACGGCGGGAAAAAACATTGTAGAAGCTATAAAAGGCACTAATCATTTACAAAAAAATCTGGGTTGTTCGGTCACTTCCGACAATAAATACGTACGTAAAGAATATGACAGCATCCGCCTACAACTCGCGGCGGTGCTTCGAGAGCTTGGTGAAATCCGCCAACACGGAGATGATTCCATCGCGGTGCTTTCGCTTGATTCTCTTAAGCTGGGAATGAAAGAAAATGATGTCTTGGTTACGGGAGAACTGGATAGACTTATTCGCAAAAACCTCATCAGTCCGCCCCTAGCCACGTCACTCATAATTGACAGTGACTATGCCTACGATATTGCGAAAAACCTGGTCAAGATGGGAGAAATTCTATTTTCTACGGGTGATATCGCGACGAGAAATGCGGAGCGCAGTCTATTTTTGGAAGAAGGCGAAGTGGATGATGTACTTCAGGCAACTCAACAACTGACGGTAATTGACATTGAAACTGAAAAAACTGTTTAAAAAAGCCGAAGATTTTCTAGACTCTGATGAGCGCAGCCGCAAAGAGAAAAAAAAGTGCGTTAAGCATGTCCTTAAGAAATTGCGAAAATATGAGAATGAAATCAACGAGCAGCTCAAAGACGAGTCTTCGGAAGAAAGCATAAAGCATCTTAAACAGAGAATAGCGCTTACCCACGCGCAACGAAAAAAAGGGATGATTTTACTGAAGTCTTTACAAAAGAGTGACGACTCAGTGAGTAAGCCTGAATCCAAGGCTTAGCTGAGAAATTACGAATCTTATTAGTTGGTCCGCCCGAGAGGATTCGAACCTCTGGCCTGTCCCTTAGGAGGGGACCGCTCTATCCAGCTGAGCTACGGGCGGAAGCGAAGCATTATACTGATAGCTAATGCGCTGAACAAATGGTTATTTCACCACGAAGTAGACGAAGTTTTTAGTTTTACCTTCTTATGCTTTGTGGTAATGCAATAAACAATAATCTATTGATTTTACGATAAATTTAAGCCCGACTTCCTTTTCCAATAAAGTTGGCCCGATCGCTTTTTTTGCCTGTAGGTGCATCTAGCCACCATTTCTTATGGCTATTTCCATCACTGTCAGCTTCGTAATGCGGGACGATTCTTGTAACACCCTGCGAGTCAATTTCCTCAATACGATGCATAAATCCCCAGCCCTTGAATTTGGGTGAATGAAAAAATAAAGTCCAGGTTTCAGGTTGGGTACTAAGGATTTGATGAAAAGTTGCAGCGCGGATTAAATTGAATCGTCCGGGGCGGACTTTTTTTTCAGCGCAATCGAAGCCATTTTTCGGGTTAAACCAGCGCAGGCGCCTCTCAAGATAGCCACCGGTAAGACAAATCCCCATGCTGAAGCGCCAAGGATGGTCATGCAGCGCCCTGTCACCATCACTACTGACAAAGCGGTGTAAATAAAACGTAAGGCCCAGCACGTTACCTAGATAGTAACGTTCCATATAGCGCTTGCCATTAGAGCCAATTAGTCGGCAAGGACGGTTAGCGGTGAGTTTATAAAGCGGTTTTCCTAACATGGTGATGGATTGTAATGGCCTAGTCGCAGGAAGCAATGAAATGAAACCAGAATACTTCACATCATACTGGGTAAAAAATTCAGTTGATAAGCTCCGCAAGATGATATTGACTGAGGGTACCGATGAGTTTTAGGCGCTTGCAATCCATGCTTGGTACAGCAGAACTCGTGGTCAATGTGTCGGCCGCAATCGTGGAAGGTGCGCTGTCCTGGCACAGTTTCAATACCGAAAAACTCCCGTTAGGCGCAATGGAGATTTGGGCGTTTTATAATTCATCACCGGATGCACTTTCTTTGGAATCCAGTCTGTATACCAGTAAGGAGTTACCTTCAAATCCTTCTATTTTAACGGTTGTTCCAGAGGGTAGATCCTGACCACGAATTCGCCATATCGTGTCATCAATTTTGAGCTTACCAACCCCGTCTTGAATCGGGGATTCTAGAGTGAATGTGCGCCCGGAATATTGTTCGCCGCGCCGGTTTAACGTGGGCTGGTCGGATGTCTGTGGGTGGCGTTTCTGGTAACTGCGAAAGGCGACGATGGAAATAACGGATAGCAGAGAAAACCAGATAAGCTGAAAATCCCAGGACAGATCTGTAACTGCTAGCATGATAATACCGACCACAACAGCGGCGACAGCTAGCCAAAGAAAAAAGAACCCGGGCAGTGCAGTTTCAAGGATAAGCAGCAGGATGGCTGCGATCCACCAGTGCCAGAAGTCGATTAAGGTGATGTCCACTAAGGTGAGTTGCCTGGTGTTGGGGGCACCGCTCTCCCTTCCTTTAGCAATTCTGAGATGCCTGCAATCGATCCAATGATTCCGCTGGCCTCTAGGGGCATTAGCACCAACTTTTGATTGTCGGAAGTACCAATTTCTTTCAGGGCTTCCACATATTTTTGTGCAACGAAATAGTTTATGGCCTTGACGTCTCCCTGTGCAATGGCATCGGAAACCATTGTGGTCGCTTTGGCCTCGGCCAGGGCTTGACGCTCGCGGGCTTCTGCTTCCAAATAGGCGGCCTGTTTATCGCCCTCGGCCTCGAGGATAACGGCCTTTTTCTGACCTTCTGCCTTTAGGACCTCCGACTGACGCAGCCCTTCGGCTTCGAGGATGGTGGCACGTTTATCGCGTTCGGCTTTCATCTGCCGCGCCATAGAATCCACGAGATCATGTGGCGGTCGGATATCCTTAATCTCAATGCGAGTGACTTTGACACCCCAGGGATTAGTGGCTTCATCTACGACGTTGAGCAGTTGCGCATTAATCATATCGCGTTGTGAGAGTAATTCATCGAGGTCCATACCGCCCATGACGGTGCGGATATTGGTCATGGTAAGGTTTTGAATGGCGCGCTGCAGGTCATTTACCTCATAGGCTGCTTTGGCCGGATCCAGTACTTGAGTAAAAACAACGCCATCGACTTGCACCATCGCATTGTCCTTGGTGATGACATCTTGACTTGGAATATCATAGACTGATTCCATCATATTTATCTTTTGACCGATGCGATCAATATAGGGAATGATGAGGTTGAGACCTGGTGTAATTGTTTTATGGTATCTACCAAAGCGTTCAATCGTCCATTCCCAACCTTGGGGGACAGTCTTGACACCCATAAAAACGGTGATAATGGACAGTACAAGAAAAGCAATGACGAACTCTGTAAATCCCATGAAAAGCTCCGTTGGTATTTTTTTGAATAACCTCCTTTAGTATTTCTCTCCAAACTGCTTTATTAAAGGAACCTCAGACTGATTTAGAAGTTCTTTAATCTAACTTGTCTTTTTCAATATACGCGTAGGCTGAATGATTGTGAATTGATTCAAAGTTTTCGCACTCGAGTGTGTAAGCCGAGATGCGGTCTTCAGTATTTAGGCGTGCAGCGATATCGCGTACGGTATCCTCGACAAATTTTGGATTGTCGTAGGCGCGTTCGGTGACGTATTTTTCGTCAGGACGTTTGAGTAGACCGTAGAGTTCACATGATGCTTCGGCTTCGACCAACTCGATTAATTCCTCGATCCAGATGAATTTTTTCAGGCGTGCATTGATGGTGATATGCGAACGTTGGTTGTGGGCGCCGCGGTCAGAGATTTTTTTTGAGCAGGGACACAGACTGGCGACAGGTACGACAACTTTGACGTTGGTCGTTGGTTGACCGTCGTGGATTTCGCCGATAAAAGTCAGGTCATAATCCATCAGGCTTTTGACGCCCGAAACGGGCGCGGTTTTATTGATGAAATAAGGGAAATTCATTTCGATATGGCCGGATTGTGCCTCAAGCCGTTCGGTCATCTCGCCCAGCATTCTTCTGAAGGTATTGACAGATATTTCACGCTCATGCTCATTGAGAATCTGTACGAAGCGCGACATGTGCGTGCCTTTGAAGTTATGCGGCAAATTCACGTACATATTAAATTCGGCAATCGTATGTTGTTCGTTGCCGCTGCGTTCCTTAATTCGAACCGGATGCTTGATGGCCTTGATACCCACCTTGTCGATTGGGATTTCGCGAGTGTCCTGTGAACCCTGGACATCGGGGATAGTAGATTCTGCCATTTCTTACTCAGTCTTGCTGTAGCGCACGCAGGCACGTTCTGTTTCCCAGAGTGTAATTGAGCTGACCCGTACCTGGTCGGAATTCAATGCTTGGGAAAGTTCTGCATATAGGTAAGCGGCGATGTTTTCCGCAGTTGGGTTTTTCTCGGTGAAAGGCTCAATATCGTTTAGATAGCGATGATCAAGCCGTGCCGTAATTTCACGTGTTGCGCGCTTGATGTCTTTAAAGTCTATGCCCATGCCAAACTCATCCAACTGAGTGGCAGTGACTTCTGCCTCTACCTTCCAGTTATGGCCGTGCATGCGGCTACAGGCTCCGGGGTAATCCCGCAGTGTATGCGCCGAGGCGAAATCTGTTACGATTTTTAGGGTATATTTTTCAGTCATTTGCAGAGTGAGTTTAGGGCTGGCTGGATGCTATCCGAGGCTGGGGCTCATTGCAATTTCCACTCTTAAAACGCTTACATATACTTTGATACAGACTTTCGGCATCCAATCCCGCTTCGGCCAATAATTCTTCACGGCTACCGTGTTCCTGAAATTTGTCTGGCAAACCTAAGTTCAGAATGGGGATGTCGATCTTGGCGTGATTTAGAAATTCATTCACTGCACTGCCGGCGCCACCGGCGATCGCGCCATCTTCAATGGTCACAAGGCCGTCATGTTGTTGTGCTAAATTAGCAATCAAGGCTTCGTCGAGGGGTTTGGCAAAGCGCATATTAGCGACACTTGCGCCCAGGTGTTCTGCGGCCTTTAGCGCATCCTGCAAGGGGCTACCGAAGACGAGGAAGGCCAGAGTTCTGCCTTCACGGACAAGCTCACCTTTACCCACGCTTAGCGTTGAAAGCGCCGTATTAGGTTTGACTCCCGGGCCTTTTCCGCGGGGATAACGGACCGCGGCTGGGCCGCTTATTTGGTAGCCGGTGGTCAGCATTTGTCGACACTCTGCTTCGTTGCTAGGCATCATAATGGTCATGTTGGGAATGCAGCGTAGAAAGCTGATATCAAAGCTCCCTGCGTGGGTGGGGCCATCTGGTCCTACCAGTCCAGCTCGATCGATTGCGAACAATACAGGGAGATTTTGCAATGCGATGTCGTGTACGAGTTGATCGTAGGCGCGTTGCAAAAAAGTTGAGTAGATCGCAACCACAGGTTTCATACCTTCGCAGGCCATGCCAGCCGCCAGAGTTAAGGCGTGCTGTTCTGCAATGGCAACGTCAAAATAGCGAGTAGGAAAGCGCTGAGAAAACTCTACTAAGCCAGAGCCTTCACGCATGGCGGGGGTGATGCCAATCAGTCGTTCGTCAGCAGCAGCCTGGTCACAAAGCCAGTCGCTGAAGACCTCTGTATACGTTTGGGCACTGCTGGGCGTTGATTCCAGACCATTGGCCGGGTCAAATTGTCCCACGCCGTGATAGCGCACCGGTTCTTTTTCAGCATGTGAATAGCCCTTGCCTTTGCGGGTGATGGCATGGAGTAGGGTAGGACCTTTAAGCTGACGAATATTTCTGAGCGTCTTGACTAGAGTTTGCACATCATGACCATCGACGGGGCCGATATAGTTTAAACCCAGCTCTTCGAACAGCGTACCGGGAGTGACCATGCCCTTCACGTGTTCCTCGGCGCGGCGAGCAAATTCCTCGACGGGTGGAACGTTCTTTAGAATGCGCTTGCCTTCATCGCGCATGCTGGTGAAGAGTTGGCTGGATAAAACGCGCGTCATATAATTGGAGAAGCCGCCGACATTGGGTGAAATCGACATGTCGTTGTCGTTAAGAATAACCAGCAGATCCTCCTCAAGATCACCGGCATGACTTAAGGCTTCGAAGGCCATACCTGCGGTCATGGCACCATCACCTATGATAGCGACGGGCCTTTTTGCTTTGCCCTGTTGGCGTGCAGCAATTGCCATTCCTAGCGCTGCACTGATCGACGTGCTGGAATGGCCAGCGCCAAAACTGTCGTATTTACTTTCGGTACGGCGTGGGAATCCTCCTAGTCCATCCCTGCGACGGATGGAATGCATCTGCTCACGGCGGCCGGTAAGGATTTTATGCGGATAGCACTGATGTCCAACATCCCAGACCAGGGGATCGTTCGGTGTGTTATAGACGTAATGTAAGGCGATAGTCAGCTCGATAACACCTAGCCCAGAAGCTAGATGCCCGCCTGTTTTGCCCACCGATTCAAGTAGAAAGGCACGCAATTCAATCGCCAGCTTGTTTAACTGCGCCTCGGGGAGCTTGCGCAAGTCAGCTGGGAAATTGATGTTATCGAGCAGCGGGTAGGTCACTTAAGATTAGAATAATTCATTAGACGCTGTAGTATCGGCCGCTAGCTTACGCAATTCAAGCAACTTTGCTGGAATTATAATGGGCATTATTTTGGAGAAATGGCTTTTTACCACAAGGACGCGGAGAGCACGAAGTTTTTTCAGGTTTTTCTTCGTGTCCTTGGTGGTGATAGATAAATCCATGCTCGGTTTAAATACTTCAGTGAATTCGTGCGACGATAAAATCAGCAATATCGCGTAACACATTCGCCTGCGGGCCAAATTCGGTGATACTTTCAAGCGCTTCTTTATGCAGTCTTTGAGCCTGCTCTTTGGATGCGGCCATGCCGATGGTGCCGGGGAAGGTGGGTTTGTCTAAGGCGATATCCGCGCCTGATTGTTTGCCAAGTGTTTCTGTATCACCTTCCACGTCAAGAATGTCATCACGGATCTGGAAGGCGAGTCCGACATATTTAGCATAATGATCCAGCGATATTACTTGGGATTCAGGCAGATCGGGCTTGTTTAGCGTTGCCATGCGCATGCTGGCGCGAATAAGCGCGCCGGTTTTGTGGATGTGCATAGCTTCGAGTTCACTGATGGACAACTGTTGCCCAACCGAGTCTAGATCAATGGCTTGCCCGCCTGCCATTCCTCGAGAGCCCACCGAAGAGGAGAGTGTTTGGATCATGCTACTGCGGATGCCTGGAAGGGGTGTCATGGCTGGGTCGCTGCTCAGAATCTGGAACGATAGGGCCTGCAAGGCATCTCCAGCCAACACGGCGGTAGCCTCATTGAAGGCCTTGTGGCAGGTGAGTTTACCACGTCGAAGATCATCGTCATCCATGCACGGGAGGTCATCGTGGATCAGTGAGTAGACGTGCATGAGTTCCACAGCACAAGCTGGGCCGTCTAATTCATCCAGCGTTTGCCCGCTGGCCAGTCCAGTCGCATAAATCAACAACGGGCGGATGCGTTTGCCACCATCGAGGGCGGAGTAGCGCATCGCCTCATGCAGTTTATTAGGGTGTCGATTCGCCGCAGGTAACCAGCGGTCAAGCACGGATTCAATCCGTTCTAACCAAATGGGCATGAGATCATTCAGGCTATTGTCAGGCTCCATCGGAGCCCTTGTCGAATTCCTTGAGTTTGTTTTTTCCCGTGAGTATTTGAACACGTTGCTCGGCTTCTTCCAGTACGGTCTGGCACTGGTCGGATAACTGCATACCTTTCTCAAACTCCTGAAGAGAAGCCTCCAGAGATAAATCACCACTTTCCATTCGCTCGACCAGTTGCTCCAACTGGGCCAGCGATTCCTCAAAACTGGGTCTTTTCGCTACTTTTTTTTGCGCCATATTAATCGTCTAATTATTGCAATATTTAGTAATATCCGCTTTGTAGCGGCGTTCTTTTTTAATCAGGCCGTTGTACTGTCTGGCCGTGTAGCCGCTGCGCATGCGGCTACGGATTTTTCTCAGTTTGCTATGTGCTTTTTTGCACTGGTGTTGCTTCTTATCCCTGCTTAACGCAACGACTTTAGTGGTTTTTTCGATCTTACCCGCAAATGTATTTGACTCTATTGCGCTCAGCGGTGGAGCGGACAACGCGGCTGTTACCAAGGCGAACATAAGTCGAGCCTTGCATTTTAGTGCCATTGTGAACTCCATTCACTATCATTTTCTGAAGTCGAATGAGATGCTGACTTCTTCGGCTTCCTCCATATCGGCTATGGCAGCTTCTAAATCAATCTGGCGAGGATTGCTACTATCGCACGCCGCGAGTTTATCAAACAATTCCTGCTGCTCCAGAAGAGAGTGAGTCCCGTTGGCCGTTTGAACATAGGCCGCCCAAGGGATGAATTTTGTGAGCGGAAAAGTCTGCCCCATACTCGGAGAAATGTCGATATTTAGGCCCGCTATGAAAAGGAGCTTTCTATCCTGATAGCCATCCTCTTTAAGTATGGTTCGATAGGCACGATCAAATTCAACCTGAGTATTGATTTGTGCGGCTGCCAGCGCGGGGGCGGGATCCGTTACGATCCAGGGCATCGGATCAATCAAGTTTTGCTCTAGGTGGCCCTGACTCTCAGCATCCGCCACCAGATCGCGTTTGAAGTGGAACAAGTCTGGCGTCAGTAAGTTGCCGAATGCTTGACTCTTATCTCGGGGACACTGTCGGGCAATCTTTTTGATGAGCTCGGGAGCCGCTTCAAACGTTCTGGCAGTGCTCAGTGAGCGGACCAGCTTAGGCTTGCCCATTTCGTCACGGGCAATCAATTGATCCAGATCGAGGAAAATACCTTCCTTACGGTTGGTGCGCAAGAGCAGGTTATTAATGGATATCTGATAAGGAAAATCGGAAGGCTCAAGGAAGATGTTGTTACAAGCAAACGCATACTCATCCTGATACCAGCGGATGACACCGGTGACCTTGCCGCAGTTTGAACTGTGGTGGCAGTCCTCCGTTTGAATGCGCCGATAAGTGCCAAACTCTTTTGTTTGCGGGTCATAACCCACATGACTGGCTTGGATGATGACCATATCTTTGCCATGAGAGGCATGTGGCCCATGGCGGTCAGTCGCCACCACACCGCCGACAAGACCATGATTAAAAGGGAAGGTACCGAATTGCTTGGCAATCAGGATAATCGGGAAACCTTGGCTTTCATCGGAACAGAAGGCGCGGGAGGGCATGATTTTCCCGGGCTCCATCCCAAGCGAAAGGCAGTAATTATAAAGCCGCGGCATGAAGGTGGAGTAGCGCATCATAAAACCGTCTAGCTTGAAGTCATTAAGTGCGGTGTGGAAACTGCCTACCGATGATGCTGAATACATTTAAGGCCCTTTTGCCGGGAAACCAATCCGGATAAATCCGAAGCTGTCGATTATACCGTGATTTTAGGGTGTTGTGATTGAGCCCTTTTAAAGCGATATAGAGTGACGCTTGATAGCATTGGGTGTTGAGTAGGGCGTGTTGCCGTTTCATTTCAAGCCATTGATTCAAATGATTTTTCAT
>FXBE01000192.1_pt1 | contig 10990 bp, 12 predicted proteins | sample 5335311 | NCBI WGS metagenome assembly FXBE01 (sample SAMEA103928390, study PRJEB20085) | sediment metagenome | biome: marine biome; feature: hydrothermal vent; material: sediment | place: Atlantic Ocean | collected 2013-08-06T02:46:56 | depth 0.05 m | reverse complement strand
TCTCTGCTCTATATATAATGTGAGCATTAACTTCCTTATTAGATGTTGCCTTTCATTAACTCTTTGTGTATAGAATTCAATAAATAAAAAATATCTATTAAGATTTTTTAAAAAAAGGAATTCACATGGGACTTTATGATCGTGACTATGCAAGAGCAAACTCTTACACACATGAAACAATTCATCGTTCAGACACACAAGCTATATCTTTTGTAAAAGAGACATACAAATTATTTGCTGCTTCGATGATGGCGGCAGCAGTTGGTGCTTATGTTGGGGTACCACTTGCAGCAAGCATATCTTCTATGATTTGGCCACTCTTCTTTTTGGAGATTGGACTTTTAATAGGATTACAGTTTGCGAAGAAAAAACCTGGCATTAATCTTTTGGTTATGTTTGCTTTCGTTTTTGTAACAGGTCTTACAACGGCACCACTTCTTGCTTATACACTTGGGATGGCTGGCGGAGGCGTTATTGTTGGTAATGCTTTTACTATGACTGCTGTAGTTTTTGGTGCAATGAGTTTTTTTGCTATAAAAAGTAAAAAAGATTTTACAGGGTATGGAAAACCTTTAATGATTGCACTTCTTGTAATCATTGGTTTTTCTATTGTAAATATGTTTTTAGGTAATCCAATGTTTCAAATTATCATTGCAGGTGCAGTGGTAATTCTTTTTAGCATTTTGGTTATCTTTGATACTCAAAACATTATGAATGGTGCTTATGAAACACCTATTGATGGTGCTATTGCACTTTATTTAGATTTTCTTAATATCTTTATAGCACTGCTTCAACTCTTTGGCATCTTTGGAAATGATGAGTAATACTCTCTCACCCGAACTTTATCGGGTGGTAGATGCTAACCTTAACCGTCTTAAAGAGGGTATCCGCGTTGTAGAAGATATTTTTCGTTATAAAGAAAACAATAAAACTCTCGCTTCAAAACTCAAATCACTTCGTCATTTAGCACAAACAGAAGATACAAAAAAACTCCTCCAATATCGTGACAGCATCAATGATGTTCTTCGTTCCTCAACAAAAAGTGAACAAAAGCGTGACACGTTAGAGAGTATTATTATTGCAAATCTCAAGCGTGCACAAGAGTCTGCGCGTGTTTTAGAAGAGCTTTATAAACTGGATAATATAGAAAAAAGTGAAAATTTTAAAACAATTCGTTATGAACTTTACAATATAGAAAAAGAAGCGTTACTTACGAACAGATAAAGAGTACTTCAAACTCCAAATAATCTAAAGCGTAAGCTTGCATCAAAGCTCTTGTCTCTTTATAAGAGAGTATATTGCGTGAGCCACTCACGCCACTCTTTTTTATATAGCGAAACATCTCTCGTACACTATCAAAAGCTAATTTGTACTCTACAATCTCAAATTTTACATCTTTAAAGTAATGTTTTGCAATTGTTTTTATCTCTTTGCGTGAGCGTAGAAGTGGTTTAAGAGTAGCTGTTTCGTTGAGTGTCTTAAAGGTGCCCGATGTAAAAATAGCTAGGGCTACTGGTGCATTTAAAGCACTCAAGTTTTTAAAAACAGCGTCTAAATCATCTGCCCACTGCAAGGCTGATGCCGAAACAATATAATCAAAACTATATGTTTGTAGATATTCAAAAAGCGTAGCATCATTAAAATTTCCATAAATACACTCGATATTGCCTGCTTTTGGATGGAGTTCCAACATTCCAGGCGCAAAATCAACACCCACAAAATGCTCTACCTTCCAAGAGAGTTTTTTAGCAATGGCACCACTGCCACAACCCAAATCTAAAATATTTTGAGGTCTGTCTTTAACATGTGTTAGAAGTTTACTAGCAACTTTCTCTTGGATGATATTGTATTTGCCATAGTATGTGGCATATTTTGAAAATTCTGTACTTATCTTCATTTTTTGTTAATAATAAGAGAGATAACAAAGATGGCAATAACGCTTAGAACAATCGTGGCACCTGATGGCAAAGAGTAATAATAGGAGAGGCTCATTCCAAAGATGACACTAAAAAGTGCAAAAAAGAGTGAAATAAGCATAGTATCTCTAAACCCTACTCTATATTGAAGTGCAGCAACAGTTGGAATAACCATTAAAGCACCAATAAGTAATGAGCCCACTACACGAATGGATAGTGCTATGATGATGGCTACAACAGAAACAAGTAAAAAGTTCAGGAATTTAACTCGTATGCCACTTGTTTGTGCTACCTCTTCATCATAGGCAATAAAATAGAGTTCTTTAGAAAAGAGAAGCAAAAAGAGTAAAGAGATGGAGCCAAAGATCACGATAGTTACAACATCACTATCGCTTACTGAAAGGATAGAACCAAAAAGGTAAGAGAAGAGTGAGTTATTAAATGCTCCTCCTAAGGAGACAATAATAACTGCTAATGCCAAAGAACCAGAGAGAAGAATAGCAAGTACTGCATCGGAGTAGAGTGAAAAAGAGCTGCGTAAATACTCTATAAGCCATGCAGAAAGTACGGCAACTACCACCGCCACCCACAAAGGATTATACCCTGCAACAAGACCTACAGCGACACCAACAAGAGCCGAATGTGCCAATGTCTCACTAATGAGAGAGTAGCGACGTAGAACAACAAAAGTACCACTGAGTGATGCTAAGATAGCGATAAAAACACCCGCTATAAATGCTCGTATCATAAAATCATATTGAAACATTTCTATCATATTACTATCCTAATGCTCATGCTTATGATTGTGCAAAAGATGTGCTTCAATACCATACAGTTGGCTCATGTCTTCACAAGAGAGTACCTTTTTGGGATCATTGCATATGGTTGCTTTTTGATTGATTGTAAAGAGTCTTCCAATATCATCTGCAATTACACCAATATCATGCGTTATAAAAAGAATGGTTAACCCTTCTTCTTTGTTTAATTTTGCCAAAAGTTTGTAAAATCTCTGTTGTGACGCTACATCCACGCCAGTATTTGGTTCATCTAAAATGAGAACTTCTGGAGAAGAGGCAAGGGCACGAGCTATCATCACACGCTGTCTTTGTCCGCCTGAAAGCGTTCCTACCATTTTGTCTTTCAAATCCAAAATATCCATCTTAACCATTGCATCATGCACAACAGCTTTGTCCTCTTTTGTTAAACCAGCAAAAATACCTCTTTTTGCAATACGCCCCATATTTACAATATCTTGGGCCGTTGCAGGAAAATTTGCATCGACATGGGATGCACGCTGAGGGACATAACCAATTTTATGCCACTCTTTAAAATCTTTTAATTTCTGTCCAAAAACTTTTATGGTGCCTGATGTTGGTTTTTCGAGCCCTAAAAGCATACGAGTCAGAGTAGTCTTGCCTCCACCATTTGGTCCTATAATAGCAATATACTCTCCATTAAAAATCTCAAATGAGATATTTTGCAAAATTGTCTGCCCTCGTACACCGAAGTTCAAGTTTTTCACATCAAAAAGAGGCACTTTAAACTTTAATGGCACATAAGAGCCTTTGATAATTTATCTAAGTTTTTATACATAATATCTTTATACGTCAGATTTGCATCAGCTTCATCTTTTGTAATATTTCCCATTGGTTGAAAAACATCAAGATGAATATGCGTATCTTTTGCAATTCTTTTAATGACCTTATCATTAACAAAATTTTCAAAAAAGATAGTTGTTACACCCTCTTTTTGAATATCTTTCATAATTCTTGTCACATCTTTTGCACTTGGCTGAGCCTCTGGAGAGAGTCCTGTTAATGATTCAACATGAAATCCATACGCTTGTGAGAGATAACCCACTGCATTATGGCTGACAACAACAGTGTCTGCTTTACAGCTAGAGAGTTCTTCTCTATAGCTCTTGTCTAATTTTTGCAACATCGCAATATAACTCTTTTCGTTATGGAGGTAGAGATCTTTATTTTTTTCCACAAGTTGCGTGAGTTCCTTGGTAACAACATTGGCAATGCGTTGCATATTTGCAAAATCAAGCCAATAATGAGGATCTATAGTTGCGTGAGCACACTCTTCATCATGATAAGCATGCAACTCATACTCATGACTTCCTAAGTGTCGTAGGTGAACATATTTGCTCATATTAATAGCTTTTGCTTTAAAGTGGAATCCTTGTGTCCATGGTTCCAATCCAGCTCCACTGTAAATAACCAATTTACTCTTTTCTATCTGTGCCATTAGTTTTGGAGTTGGCTCAAAACTATGTGGATCAACACCAAAAGGTAAGATATGAACAACTTTGATACTGTTCCCACCGATATGTTTCACGACGTCATAAAGTGCAAATGTTGTAACAGATACAATTGGTCGATTATCTTTAGGTTGACTCTTTTGGTTAGAGATAAAAAGAAACAACACCCCAAGCGCTATTACTAAAAAAATTGCTATTACTTTTATATTTTTCATCAAATTGCCTTCCTATTTTATGATGCAATTATACCCTAAATTGCATATATAAGTTTTTTTGGATATAATTCGCAACTTTATTACATAGATTTTAGACAATCTTCAAGGAAAAAATATATGACTACAAGTCTTTTACTTATTGTGCAAATCGTACTCGTTATTATTCTCGTTATTGCGGTACTTTTACAAAAAAGCTCAAGCATCGGTCTTGGTGCGTACAGTGGCTCTAATGAGTCTGTATTTGGTGCAAAAGGACCAAATAGTTTCTTAGCAAAAGCTACTTTTACTGTAGCCTTTCTCTTTGTAATCAATACCATTACTTTAGGTTACATGTACTCAAAACAGGCACAATCTTCTGTTGTTGATGAAGTAATAGAAAAAACAAATGTGGTGGCACCAACATTGCCAACAGCGACAAAAGAAGCAAATAGTTCAAAATAGGGAGAAATTACCATGCTCAATGAAATTTTTAACGAATGTGAAACAAAAATGCAAGGTGCCATTGAGCACATGCAAAGAGATTTTAAGACACTTAGAACTGGAAAAGTGACAACAAGTGTTTTAGACAATGTAAAGATTGATTATTATGGAACACCAACACCACTTGATCAGGTTGGATCTGTCCTCGCAACGGACGCTACAACTATCGTTGTAAATCCATGGGAAAAAAATCTTTTAGGTGATATTGAAACTGCTATTCAAGCTGCAAATATCGGAGTCAATCCAAACAATGATGGAGATCTCATCAAACTTTTCTTCCCTCCAATGACAGTGGAACAACGCCAAGAATCTGTAAAACAGATGAAGGGTATGGGAGAACAAGCAAAAATTTCTATTCGAAATGATAGACGTGATGCAAATGACAAAGTAAAAAAACTTGAAAAAGATAAAGAAGTCACGCAAGATGACTCTAAATCTGCACAAGATAATATTCAAAAAATTACAGACAAAAATATTACACAAGTGGACACTATCTTAAAAGATAAAGAAGCTGAAATTTTAAAAGTATAACGCTATGGATGTTAAAAAAATCTATATGGATGCAGATGCTCTTTTAGAAGGGCACTTTAAGCTCAGTTCCGGAAATCACTCACAATTTTACCTACAATCTGCAAAAGTTTTAGAAGACCCTAAAACTGCAAAACTCTTAGCAGAAACACTTGCAAAAGAGATACAAGCAAGTGGGCTTAAAATAGATACAGTCTGCGCGCCTGCTCTTGGTGGGCTTATTGCAGGATTTGCACTTGCAACTGCACTTGATGTAAGAAGCATATTTGCTGAGAGAGTTGATGGCACTATGACGATTCGTCGTGGTTTTGAAATCAAACCAGGTGAAAAAGTGCTTATGTGTGAAGATATCATCACAACTGGTGGAAGCGCTATGGAAGCAGCAGCTGTTGTCAAAGAACTTGGTGGCGAGATAGTTGGCGTTGCTGCACTTGCTAATCGTGGTTTTTGTCACAGAGAGGGAAGTGGTGTGGAAACACAACCAAACTGTAAACTACCACAAAATATTCCATTTTTTGCACTTGCTGACTTCACATTTGAAATGTATGCTCCAGAAGAGTGTCCACTTTGTAAAGATGGAAGTAAAGCCATTAAACCAGGCTCACGCGGTAATTAAATAAACTCAAAAAGCTAGCTTTTTAGCTGGCAACTCATCATTCTCTCTACGAGAACCCTCGCAACCTCAACTTTTCCATCTACTACAACTGGTATATGGAGATTTTTCAGTCCTTCTTTTTCTGCAACTGAAACAACTTTAACAACTAAATTGACATTTTTTGCTACAGAAAGAACAGCTTCGCTAATAGCTCGTTTTTTCTCTGGATTATCTAAAGTAACAATTACAGAAGAGGCTTCTTCTATATTAAGAGCTTCTAAAATAATACGTTTTGACATATCGCCAAGATAAGCTTCTGTGCCATCACTTAACGCTTCTTTAACATGCTTTGGTGAGACATCTACAACAATATATTCAATTCCATATTCGTCAAGATGTTGCGCAACAAATTTTCCGACAACACCATATCCACATACGATGACATGATTTTTTTTATGAATCATATCATTAACTTCAGGAATGGAAGATTTAGAACGAATGATAAATTCAGATATTGATTTAACATAGGGAATTAAAAAAGGCGTTACCATCATTGAAAAGATAACAACTAATACCATCAGATTGGAAAGTTTGTCATCTATAAGACCACCTGAACTTGCCAAGGCAAAGATGACAAAGGAAAATTCCCCGACTTGCGAAATTGCTAGTCCTGTTTTTAGCCCTGTTAATGGCTTATAGGTCAAAGAAACAATAATGAATATGATGACTGTTTTAAGTAGAAATATAAGAGAGAAAACCCCTACAATAAGTGCTATATTGTTTACAAAAAGAGCAATATCTACTTTCATCCCGACAACAACAAAAAATGTTCCCAATAAAATATCTTTAAAGGGAGCAATATCTGACTCGACTTTATGATAATACTTCGTTTCCGCAATAATCATACCGGCAATAAACGCACCTAAAGAGTAGGTAAAACCCATAAAATAGGCAAGATACGCGGTTGCAGTTAATATAAAAAGGACAGAAGCCATAAAAAGCTCATCAAGCTCGCTATTTGCAGAAAAATGTAAAATCCATTCTATAATCTTTTCACCGACTGTAAACATAACGACTAAGACCAAAAAAGCACTTAAAAATGTATGCCATACTATTGTAGATATATCTTGGTTAGAATCTTTTGTTAAGAAGCCTATTAAAATCATAATAGGGATAACTGCAATATCTTGAAAAACTAAAATACCTGTGGCTCGTTGTCCGTAAGAGGTATATATCTCTCGTGATTGTTTCAAATAGGTCAGCACCACAGCCGTTGATGAAAGGGCAAAAGAGAGTGATATAATTAATGAAGCAAGCTTAGACAAGGAAAATCCATAGTATCCAATACAAAATACAGCGATAGAAGTCAATAGAAACTGAGCAATACCATTACCGAAAATTAGCATTTTCATGGAGCGCATTTTTGAGAGTGATATCTCAAGACCTATGGTAAACATTAAGAATACAATTCCAAATTCACTAACAAATTCAAGTTCATGTGCATCTGCAAATTTTCGTAGTCCAAAAACATAGGAGAGAATGGTTCCTGTAAAAATATAACCAATAATAGGCGATATTTTCAGTTGTTTTAAAAAAATATTGAGCAATGTCGAAAAACCTAAAGCAAGGACTATATATAAGAGCATGTTGTGCATTTTTTATCTTTATTTTTTCATATTATATACTAAATTTTAAGTGATAATTGAATATAATCATAAAAATATTAATGATTAAGGCTTTTTGCATGACTAAATACATTTTTGTTACCGGAGGCGTTTTAAGTTCTCTTGGCAAAGGGATTACAGCTGCTAGTGTTGGTACTTTACTCAAACATTCTGGTAAAAATGTAGGGATGTTAAAAATTGATCCATACATCAATGTTGATCCTGGAACCATGTCTCCACTAGAACATGGTGAAGTTTTTGTAACAAAAGATGGTGCAGAGACAGACCTTGATATTGGGAATTATGAGAGATTTTTAGATCAGGCATTCTTAAAAACTTCTAACTTTACAACAGGGCAGGTTTACTCTAGTGTTATTGAGCGTGAGAGAGCTGGTGGATATCTTGGACAGACTATTCAAGTTACTCCTCATATTGTGGGTGAAATTGTTAACAGAATCAAAGCTGCTGGAGAGGGGCATGATATTTTGGTCGTTGAACTTGGTGGAACTGTTGGCGATATAGAGGGATTACCTTTTATGGAAGCTATTCGTCAGATGAAACATGATGATGAAGTTACAGGTACATTTTTTATTCATGTAACACTTATTCCTTACATCAAAGCAGCAGGGGAGTTAAAATCAAAACCAACACAACACTCTGTTCAAGAGCTTCGTCGTATTGGAATTACGCCTCAAATGATTATTGCCCGTAGTGAGAATGCACTCCCTAAAACCTTTAAGAAAAAGTTGGCAATGAGCTGTGATGTCTCGCCAGATAGCGTAGTTGAAGCACTTGATGCAGCAAGTATTTATGATGTGCCTATGTCCTTTTTGCGTCAAAATATCTTAAAACCTATTGCAAAAAAACTCTCACTTGGAGATATATCTCCTAACATGGAGGAGTGGGATGCGCTTGTGAAGAAAATCGTGCAACCAAAAGGGAGAGTTGTTATTGGTTTTGTTGGAAAATATTTAGCACTCAAAGAGTCCTATAAATCTCTTACAGAAGCACTTATTCATGCAGGTGCACATCTCGATAGCCGTGTTGAAGTCTGTTGGGTTGATGCAGAAGAGATTGAAGAGCGTGGTGCAGATGAGCTTCTATGCGATTGTGATGGCATTTTAGTTGCTGGTGGTTTTGGAAGCCGTGGAGTTGAGGGTAAGATTCAAGCTATAGAGTATGCTCGTGTAAACAGAGTCCCTTATCTTGGTATCTGTTTGGGTATGCAACTCACACTTGTTGAGTATGCTCGTAATGTTCTTGGATACAAAAATGCAAACTCCATTGAATTTGATGCAGAGACCCCTTACCCTATGGTCTATCTTATTGATAACTTCTTAGATCAAAGTGGTGGCATGCAGCTAAGAACCCATGAATCTCCAATGGGTGGAACACTGCGTCTAGGTGAGTATCCATGCGATACAAAAGAGGGCTCTTTGTTGCGTGAAGCATACCATGGAGCAACAACAATTCATGAAAGACATCGCCATAGATATGAGGCAAATCCAGAGTATCGCGAAGCTCTTGAGAGTGCTGGTATGATTGTAACTGGCGAATCTAATGGGCTTATTGAGACTGTAGAGGTAAAAGGACATCCTTGGTTTTTAGGTGTTCAATTTCACCCAGAATTTACCTCTCGCTTACAGACTCCTAACCCTTCTATCCTTGCGTTTGTTAACGCTAGTTTGAATGCTGAGTAATCTCTCTAACTTAAACAAATCCGACCTTTTTGAGATGCTCTCATCAAGGCTTAAGGATGAAAAAAGACTCTCTGAAATTCCCAATCCCACACTCCTTGCAAATGCCACAAAAGCAGCAAAAAGAGTAGCTCATGCGATCAAAAATGGAGAAAATATTACCCTTGTGGGCGATTATGATGTTGATGGTGTAAGCTCTACTGCCATCATGGTAGATTTTTTTAGACAGATTCCCTATCCACTTGTAACCATTATTCCAAATAGATTTAATGATGGTTATGGCATCAATCCAACTGTATTGCAAAGAGTAGATGCAGATTTAGTGCTTACTGTTGATAATGGCATTGCTGCCCTTGAGGCTGCTGAGATTTGTAAGCAAAGAGGCATTGATCTTATCATTACCGATCACCATACTCCACCCAAGAAGCTACCAGATGCCTATGCCATAGTCGATCCAAAACTCCCAGAGTGTAGCTATCCATTTAAAGAGATTTGTGGTGCAGAAGTTGCATGGCTCTTACTAGCTCTTATCAAAAAAGAGCTCTCTTTAAATATTGACATGCGACAGTTTTTAGATATGCTCTCTATTGCCATTATTGCCGACATCATGCCACTCATTGAGATCAACAGAACAATTGTCAAAGAGGGATTAAAACTCCTCATGCAAAGCCCTCGTCCAGCCTCCATCATCATCAGAGACTTTTTAAACAAAACAACCATAACAAGTGAGGATATTGCCTTTTTAATAGCTCCTCGAATCAACTCTGCAGGTCGGCTAGAAGATGCCTCGATCGCCTTAGATTTTTTTACTGCACAAGATACACAAACGGCCTATAAACAGTTTGAACTCTTAGGTAAGCTCAATGAGTTAAGAAAAGCGACAGAAGCTCAAACAACTCAAGAAGCACTAGATTGTGTAAGAGAGAATGATAGCGTGATTGTTGTTGCAGGGGAGGGGTGGCATGAGGGTGTTGTTGGTATTGTTGCTTCACGATTAGTCGATCGATTTTCAAAACCTGCCATTGTTTTAAGCATAAAAGGTGAGGTTGCCAAGGGGAGTGCTCGTAGTGTTGGAGAGGTCGATATTTATGGACTCATCAAAGAGAATGAACAACTCTTAACCAAGTTTGGTGGACATAAAATGGCAGCAGGTTTAGCACTACAAAGAGACAATATTGAAAAGTTTCGCCTCGCTATTAATGAGAGTGCCAAAAAGATTCCCGATGCAGATTTTATTCCAAAGCAACACTTAAGTGGTATCTTAGAGACAGATGAGATTGACCATGAACTACTTATGCTTTTAGAGCAATTTGAACCTTATGGAGAGGCAAATTTGCGTCCTAGCTTTTTGTTGCATGAGGCAGAGGTGGTAAGTATTAAACTTATGGGGAGTGATAAATCGCACTCTCGCATTGAAGTACGCCAATATCCTCACCAGAGAAAGAGCATCGAACTCATCGCCTTTCGTACTGTTTTTGAGATGCCAGAAGATAGAAAAATTACTTGCAGTTACTCTGTTGTCAAAAATGAGTTTAATGGGAGAGTCAATCCACAACTTTTGATAAAGAAAATATATTCATAACCTCTATTAACTCTGCTACTGTTTCATTAAAAGGTGCTTGATTTGCG
>FXBE01000191.1_pt1 | contig 10996 bp, 7 predicted proteins | sample 5335311 | NCBI WGS metagenome assembly FXBE01 (sample SAMEA103928390, study PRJEB20085) | sediment metagenome | biome: marine biome; feature: hydrothermal vent; material: sediment | place: Atlantic Ocean | collected 2013-08-06T02:46:56 | depth 0.05 m | reverse complement strand
CCCATCTTTAAGGCAATGGACTTGACTTTGAGTGATGATGTGCTAAGAGCTTGTGATAAGGTGCATGAGGCGATACTGTACCCAATGGGGTAATCACGGGGAAAACAATGACACAAATACAATTTTAATCCCAGTCTCATCATTCCTCTGCTATAAATAAACCAACAATAGAGAAAAATACACATACCCGTAAAGTGAGCAAACCATGTCTGAAGAACCGATGCACAAACCCAAGTTTACCCACCTGCATCTGCATACCGAGTACTCGCTGCTCGATGGCGCCAACAAGATCAAACCGCTGGCAAAGAAGATCAAAGAGCTGGGCATGGACTCTGTGGCGATGACGGACCATGGCAATATGTTTGGTACTATCGACTTCTACAACGCCATGCGGGCAGAGGGGATCAAGCCGATCATCGGGATGGAGGCCTACGTGCACAACCAGCCCGAGCTGGGAGACAAGAGCGTACGGCAACGCTTTCACCTCTGCCTCTATGCCAAAAATGAGACAGGCTACAAAAACCTCATGCGCCTGAGCTCTGAGGCCTATATCAAAGGATTTTACTATTATCCCCGTATCAACTGGGAGCTTCTTCAGGCACATAGTGAAGGGCTGATCTGTTCCTCTGCCTGCCTGCAGGGGGAGGTTAACTGGAATCTAAATCTCTCGGAGAGAAACCTCAAGTTTGGTGCCAAAGGGTATGAGGCTGCCAAAGAGGTCGCACTGCGCTACAAAGCACTCTTTGGGGAGGATTTTTATCTGGAGATCATGCGACATGGCATCGGAGACCAGCACCGTATCGATACGCAGATCATCCAGATCGCCCAGGAGACAGGGGTCAAGATCATCGCCACCAACGACACCCACTACACTGTCCAAAAAGATGCAGATGCCCATGAGGCATTTATGTGTATCGCGATGAACAAACTCTATGATGACCCCAACCGTCTGCGCCACTCGGTGCATGAATTCTATGTCAAATCCCCCGAAGAGATGGCAGTACTGTTTGCTGATATACCGGAGGCTTTGGTGCATACACAGGAGATAGCAGACAAATGCAATCTGGAGATCAAGCTGGGCAACCCGACGCCGCCCAACTTCAAGTTTTCCCGAGATCGTGCAGAGAAGATCGGATTGGTGTTGCCAGAGCCGGAGGCAGAATATTCGCTGGAGAATGACAAGGTGCTTTTCGTCGAAGAGTCCAGAAGAGGGCTGGAGGAGCGACTCAAGATCGTACCCGAAGAGAAGCATCAGACCTATCGTGACAGACTGCAGGTAGAGATCGACATTATCAACAACATGAAATTTCCCGGCTATATGCTGATCGTCTGGGATTTTGTCGATGCGGCCAAGCAGATGGGCATACCCGTGGGTCCCGGTCGGGGCTCTGCTGCAGGGTCACTGGTGGCCTTTTCGCTGCGGATCACCGATATAGACCCTATGCCGTACGGGTTGCTGTTCGAGCGGTTTCTCAATCCGGAGAGAGTCTCTATGCCGGATATTGATATGGACTTCTGTCAGGCACGCCGTCAGGAGATATTGGACTATGTGGTGGAGAAGTATGGACGGGTGAATGTCGCGCAGATCATCACCTTTGGCAAATTGCTTGCCAAAGGAGTGATTCGTGATGTGGCGAGGGTACTGGATATGCCCTACGCCAAAGCAGACGCCATGGCAAAATTGATACCAGACGAACTGGGGATCGACCTGAAAAAGTCCTATGAAAAAGAGCCCAAGATCAAGGAGCTGCTAGAGAGTGACCCACAGGCCAAACGGGTCTGGGAGTATGCCCTGGCACTGGAGGGACTCAACCGCAATGCCGGTACGCACGCAGCGGGGGTGGTGATCTCTAATGAGCCGCTCTGGCAAAAGACACCACTCTTCAAACCTACTGGGCTGGATACGCTGGCGACACAGTATAGCGGCAAGTACGTGGAAGATGTGGATCTGATCAAATTTGACTTCCTTGGACTCAAGACACTGACGGTCATCGAAGAGGCACTGAAGCTGGTGGAGAAGCGGCATGGAAAACGCATCAATTTTGTCGAGGAGAACATCGAAGATCCGGAAGTCTATGCGTATATCGGCACGGGGGAAACACTGGGGCTGTTTCAGATAGAATCGGCCGGCATGCAGGAACTGGCAAAGAAGCTCAAACCAGACGGCTTTGAGGATGTGATCGCGATGCTGGCGCTCTATCGTCCGGGTCCGATGGAATCTGGTATGCTGGATGATTTTGTCGAGCGGAAGCACGGCAGGGCAGAGATCACCTATATGTTCCCCGAGCTGGAAGAGATACTCAAGCCGACCTATGGGGTCATCGTCTATCAGGAGCAGGTGATGCAGATCGTGCAGACCATCGGCGGCTTTAGCCTCGGCGGCGCAGATCTGGTACGCCGTGCCATGGGCAAAAAGATCAAGGAGGAGATGGACAAGCTTCAGGCGGAGTTTGCCGACGGTGCTGCCAAAAAAGGCTTTGACAGAGAAAAAGCTATGGAGCTGTTTGATCTGATCGTCAAGTTCGCCGGGTACGGATTCAATAAATCCCACTCGGCTGCCTACGCGATGATTACCTTCTACACCTCCTATCTCAAGCACTATTATCCCACAGAGTTTATGGCGGCAATCCTGACACTTGAGAAGAACAATACCGACAAAGTGGTCAAATATGTGGATGAGCTGGGTCATATGGATATCAAATTGCTCCCGCCGGATATCAATCGCTCGGGGCTCATGTTTGAAGCGACCAATATCGACGGGGATGAGGTCGTCATGTTCGGTATGGGTGCGATCAAGGGCTCAGGAGATATTGCGATCAACAGTATGCTTGAAGCCAGAGAAGCGGGACCCTTCAAGGATCTCTCGGATTTTGTCTCCCGCATTGACTCTAGCAAGGTCAACAAGAAGGTGATCGAATCACTGTCCAAGGCGGGAGCATTGGACAGCTTTGGCTATTCCCGAAAATCACTGCTTTCTCAGATCGAAGAGATCGTCGATACCGCCAAACGTGCCGGCGATGCCAGAAAAAATGCGGTAGGTTCTCTCTTTGGTGATGGGGAAGAGATGACCTCTGTGACACTGGAGCTGAACCATCTGGATGAGTTTGAACCCATGGAGATACTGGAGATGGAGAAGGAATCCCTGGGCTTTTATGTCTCTGGCCACCCTCTGGACAAATACCGTGAGACCCTCAGTGAGATCAACTATACCCTCAGTTCGGAGATCAGTGAGTTGGCAGACGGCTCTCAGGCGCTGATCATCGGAAAGATCGAATCGATCACTGAGCGAATCAGCAAAAAGGGCAACAAGTTCGGCATTGCCAATATCATGGATTTGCACGGCAATATCGAACTGATGCTCTTCGAGAACCGGCTCAGGGAGCTGGAGGAGGGGTTTGACACCACCAAGCCCATTGCCTTCAAGGTCAAGATCGGAAAAGATGGTGAGTTCACCCGTATGAATATCCTCAAGATTGAAACACTCAAGGATGCCAGAAAAGAAAAAGTCAAGATCAAAAAAGAGCAGACCCACACACCCGAGCCTGAACAACCACCACTGATACTGGCGCTGAACCTGATGCCTGATCCTAAGATCGCAGAGGAGCTGATGTGTTTGGCAGAGAAGTATCCGGGGAATAGACCGCTGGAGCTGCATATCAAGAGCAAGCTTGCAGACGTGATCATCGAGAGCAGGATGCGCGTGAGTGACCTGATGCTGCAGGAGGCAAAAGAGTTGGGCGCCTATCTGGAGGAACCATTGTCCGTGGAAGGCTAGGAGTCTGTCTGATTTATTTCATTGAAGCATAAGTCCGACAGGCTCCTGGACTCACAATCACTTCACAAAAATGGGTTAGGATACGGTATCACTACAAAGGAGAGATAATGAAAAAAGTAATGATGGCTTTCGTAGCTTTATCGGTGATATTAGGCGTGGGGATGCAACTATCCGCACAGGAGCTCAGTCCCCAAAAGGTGCAGAGGCTGGACAGAAAAATGACCAAGAAAAGAGCGGTGCACAAGCGCTTTCGTACCCCAAAAGAGTATCAACGTATGAAGCGCAGAGGTCATGCCGTGCAGAGAAAAGCTGCTACGGGTATGCGTACCAAAAGAGTCGCCGGAAACAGACATAACCGCAGATATGCCCAGAGCAGGTGGATAGAGGATGACTGGCAGTATCCGCGTGGCCCCAGACAGAGAGGGTATCGCCATTTCAAAAGAGGCTGGTATCTCGCCTATCGCTATGACAGAGCATCGTTTTATGACCGTTATGGGTACAACTATGGGTACTTTAACAGATACGGTTTTGAGTTTGATGGAATCTTTTATGCCTATGATCGATACTATGGCTACAGGGACAGGATGAGAGGCAGAGGTCTTTTTGATGGAAACTACTATATGCCTGCCGATGCCGCCAGATACGGCTTCTGTCCTCCGCGACCTACAAGGCCGCACCCCAGACCATTTCGCTGGTAGCCTCTATGAGAGTGCATTGACGGCAGGATAGTTTCCGCCTGTCAGCACATGGGGGTTTTCTACCCCATAGATTCTGTAGAGTGTTGCGGCAATACTTAGCGGCTCAAACCAGTAGGTGCCCGGTTTTGGTTTGAGCCAGAGACGGTTGAGGCTCCCGGTGACATCCACAATGGTTTCCCCTACCGCACCTCTGTGTGTGAAGTAGTCTTTGCCTCCCAGTACGAAGAAATTCTGCAGATTACCATGATCCCAGCCATTGGCAGCATTGAGATTGACATTTCTTCCAAACTCACCAAAAACCATGATATTGATCTTGTTATCCTTGTCGATGGCTTTGAGATGCGCCATGGCAGATCTCAGAGACCTGAACAGGACTTCATGTCTGCTGACATAGTCTCTGGCATCATTGTGGTCATCCCAGCCTCCCAGACCTCCTGTGCCCAGTGTGATGATTTTTGTATCAGGGTTCTTGTCCAGTAACTTGACTGCCGCCTTTATTTTGTCGGCAAAGTGGTGATTGGGATAGGCATCCTCTCCCAGATCCGGCACCTGGGCATTCTGAACCTCTTGGATAAAAGATGACAGACCGCTCCGCCTCCCAAAAGCATCTTTTATTTTTCCGCTTTGGTTATGTGTTTGTGCTATCCTGTCCATTTTTCTGGTCAGTGCAGGGTCAAACCCTCCCTCTTCATCAGACTTCCAGTAGCTGTTTGGTGCGCTGTCTCTTTCTGCTTCTGTATAATAGGTCCATCGTCTGACCGTCCATCGTTCTCGCTCATAAGGGTTGTCAAAATTTTCATTGATGCCCATGGGCTTGAGATAGCCTGCCAGTGGCACATTGCCCTCTGTGTAAAATGTGGACTCTCCTTCCATGGTCACAAAAGGCATCAGGGTATTTTCATGGATAGCACCTTTGGCATGGAGTATTGCGGCGATATTGGCAATGACCCCTCCGCCGCTAAGATCAAATGTGCCTCTTTGGTTTTGATCCACACAGACGCCATGTGCCTTGTTGTGCTTCTCTTCCCGTACCTGAGAATAGCAGCATCGGTAGAGTGTCATATCTCCATTTGCTATCAGTTTTTCCATTTCGGCACCACCGGCCTCCTGCCAGCATCCGTGAGCCGTAGGTGTGATACCTCGGAAATAATCCCTGTGACTGTTTTGGGAATGTGTGTCTATCTCATCAATATTGGTAATATTGCCCCCAAGTTGACTGGCGCCTCCGTAAAGAAAGATAATAATCGTCTGTGCCTGATTGTTCTGATAGGTTCCACTGGAGAAATCAACAGTGCTGAGATCCAGTGTCGCGGCATAGTTGAAACTTGGAACAAGCGCAGCAGAGCCAGCCATAAGGGAGAATTTCATAAAGTCTCTTCTTTGCATATTAGTGTACCTCTCTTTGTCTATAGATTTCATCCAGTCTGGAAATATAGTCCAGTACCACCATGGCAATATTCTCTTTCCCCTCTAGACGATCTTTTAATTCTTTTTCTCGGTCGTCATTTTTGGTAAACATATTAAAAGGATAGGCAAACACCTCTTGGCCATTGTCTGTCGTGATCATATGTTTTTTGAAAAGAGCATACTCTTGAGAGTCTGCTTTGCGTGCAATCGTAGATTCAAAGAGATAATTGACAAAGTTCCTGAGACTGGTACTGGCATTGTTTTCGTCATAAGTGAACTGGTCAAAAGCGATAAATGACGCTTGCCAGCCATGATAGTTCCAACTGTCAGGATTTGTCTGTTCAGGGTCAGCTTTCCGTAAGAGAATGTTTTCTCGTATATACTTATGATAGTGTGCGAATGAAAGTGTATCCAGAGGCACACGCTTCAGTTTTCCAAGTTTGTATTTCATGCTTGCTTGATGCATCTCTTCCAGACGGTCTTTGAGTCTTCTGAAGGTATCTCGACGATGTCTGTAATGGATCTTTTTAGCCAAAGAGTAGAAGGTTTCCTCGGCACTTTGTGCTCTAGCGTTGTCTAGTAGATAGGCCTCAGAAAAGATGATCTGCAACAATATATCCTGCCATGTTTCGGGCTTGCTTGAAACGATCGCATGGACAATGTGCGCTTTTTGGCTACTGCTCTTTTCCGGGAAAAAGAAATCAACCAGTCTTGTGGTGACACCTTGGGTAAACGCATCTGATTTTACCAGTTCCCTGTAAAAGTCCTCGCCTGTCACTACGGTTGTTCCAAAAAGACTGAGAGGCTGGGTGTTGCGGTTGAGTCCCACCTCCAATGTGTCGCTGTCAGTGTTCAGTTTCCAGTTTTTAAGTGCCTGTCCTGCCAGCGGCACATGGGCATCATTGGTGTCTTGCAGGTAGATCTCCATCATCTCTCTGCCGTTGTCTTCGGGACTTCTGAATCGTCTCCAGTTGTCTTCACTCATCATATGCACATAGGTGACAAACCGCATGCCGCTGTCATTTTCCAGCATTGTGACCAAGCGGTTATAGACACCGGAAATATTGGGAGTATGTGTAGAGGCGAGTTCGTAGGCAGGAGAGAACATAATAGTCTGTGACAGAATATAGGCAACCCAGTTTTGTAAAAAATATTTATCCAGATCTTTCATGGCATAAAAGCGGGAAAGTATCGTAATGGCTTGGGGTTCATAGTATTGGCTTTGATACTGTTTGAAATAGGTATCATCCAATAGATAGTTTTCAAGCCACGCTTTATCTGTGCTTTCAGTATCCAAGCCACTCCTGATCATACTGAGGAAACTGCCCTGTTTGATCTTCTCTTTGAGGTTCTTTAACGGGTACCCAAAAAAGAGTGTGTTGAGTAGCTTATTGGCTATTTTTAGTTGTTTGCTATCGTCCAATTCATTAAATTCACTGTCTGTCAGTTGATCGAGTACATATTCGGAAGAGGGCATATTTTGATAGTAGAAAACAAGTCCTTTGTATGCTATCTGTGCATTGTCGTCCTCTCCTGTACCGGTATTTGTACCGGAACCACTATTAGCAGAACCTCCACCTCCACAAGCAACAAAGAGTAAGGTGAACATAGAGATCATAAACCATCTCGTAACCCATGAGTATATCTGCATAGATATCCTTTCGTAAGTATCAGTCATTTTAGGCACAAAGAGAAAAATATTTATGCCAATAACCTGTATGTATATCATAGCATGAGAGTATTACTTTATCGTTACTTGACAGAGATTATCTCAAAAGAATGATTTTTCTGAGTGATGTTGCTTTAATAAGGTAACACCTCTTTTTCTTGTTCCAAAAAAGTGCCAGATGATAGAGTGACTTAAAGTCTAGTTAAGTTATAATCGACCTGTTTGTGAGAGACACAAATGACTACAAAAGGAGAAAGAATGAAGAGAATTGCAAAAGTAGCCGCCCTGGTAGGCGTTGTGGCATTGCTGGCAAGCCCAGTGGCAGCCAAAAAGATCAAATGGAAACTGGCAGAGACCTGGCCATCCACCTTGACACCACTCGCTTCGCCTCCGCTGAAGCTGGCACAATATGTCAAAGAGATGACAGACGGCAAGTTTATCATCAAAGTAGAGGGGAAAGAGAAGCACAAGGCCCCACTGGGCATCCTGGATATGGTCAAAGGCGGCCAGTACCAGATGGGTCACAGTGGCTCTTACTACTGGAAAGGCAAAGATATCAATACGGTATGGTTTACAACAGTACCCTTTGGTATGACACCTTCTGAGCAGTATGCCTGGTTCTACTATGGTAACGGCATGAAGTACATGAAAGAGGTCTATGATAAGTTTGGCGTGATGAACTTCCCCGGGGGTAACACCGGTAACCAGATGGGCGGTTGGTTCAGAAAAGAGATCAACACCGTGGCAGACCTGAAGGGTCTCAAGATGCGTATCCCCGGACTTGCAGGTGAAGTGCTTGCCAAGCTTGGTGTCAATGTGACCAATATCCCTGCCGGCGAACTTTATACATCGCTGGATCGTGGTACAATCGATGCACTTGAGTGGGTTGGGCCTGGTATGGATATCAAGATGGGCTTCCATAAGGTAGCACCTTACTACTATACTGGTTGGCATGAGCCAGCATCCGAGATGCAGTTTATGGTCAACAAAAAAGCCTTTAACAAGCTTCCAAAAAACTATCAGGCTATCCTGGTTACAGCGATGAAGGCAGCAGCATTTGATATGTATGTGGAAAACTTCGCAGCCTCTGTAGACGCATGGGACAAGATGAAAAAAGAGTTCCCCAATATCAAAGTCAAGCACTTTCCCAAAGCAGTCGTGGGTGCAATGGAGAAAGCAGCCACAGAGGTCTATGAGGGATATGCAGCAAAAAATCCTAAATTCAAAGAGATTTATGAGGACTATACTGCCTACATGAAAAAGGCCAGAGCATGGTCACAAATGATGCAGGGCGGTTACCTGAATCTAGAGAAATAAGCACCATCTGATTTTGGCAAGCTATCATGGCTTGCCAAATACCCAATATCAAGCGGAGAGATCCCCTCCTTTTGCTATTAGGTACAGAGGAGTAATTGTGTTGTTGAAAATTGAAAAATTTATGGATAGGATCATCGATGCTGTCGGGTATGTGGTGGCTGTATTGATGATCCTCATGATCCTTAATGTCGCTTTTGATGTGATGATGCGTTATGCATTTCATAACAGTTCCATAGGGATGCAGGAGGTAGAATGGCATCTCTTTGCAGTGATTATCTTGTACGGCACTGGCTATGCATTGCGGCACAATGCCCATGTGCGGGTAGATTTTCTGTATGATAGTTTTGGCTACAAGGCAAAGGCAATGATCAATATCGTAGGTACACTGCTTTTTTTGATCCCTTTGGCACTGCTGATCATTTACGGTTCTTATGATTTTGTCATGGATGCCTATACGACCCATGAGATCAGCGAAGACCCTGGGGGGTTGACGCATCGCTGGCTGATCAAAGCGCAGATCCCACTCGCATTTACTTTTTTGCTCTTTTCTGCAACCAACTATGTGATCAGCAATATCAATATCTACCGTGGTCTTGAAAAGTTTCCTGAGGCAGAGGAGGAGATGATATGATAGGCTTGATCATGTTTGGAGCAGCACTTTTATTGCTTGTCGTTGGCTATCCTGTTGCTTTTACTTTTGGTGCTGTTTCTATCTTTTTCGGTGCCCTCTCTGCCTGGTTTGAGATCATGCCGGATGGAGGTACGGTGCTGGAGTTTTGGGAAGAGTTCCTCTCTATGTTCTCGATGATGCCCTTTCGGATCTATGCGATCATGGGCAACAAGATACTGATGGCAGTGCCGCTCTTTATCTTTATGGGTATCGTGCTGCAAAAATCAGAGCTGGCAGAGCGGATGCTCTCCTCTATGGGTACGCTTTTTGGCAAGGTGAGAGGTGGATTGGCGATCTCTACCGTACTGATCGGTGCTTTGCTGGCTGCTTCTACGGGTGTGGTAGGGGCTTCGGTGGTAGCGATGGGCGTGATCTCATTGCCCGTCATGTTGGACAACGGATACAAAAAATCGATCAGCTGCGGTACGATCTGTGCCGCAGGTACACTCGGCCAGATCATCCCTCCCTCTATCGTTCTGATCGTCTTGGCAGATGTATTTCAGCTGCCTGTGGGCGACCTGTTCAAGGCGGCAGTGATGCCGGGATTGATGCTGGTGGGTGTCTATATTGTCTATATCCTCATCGCCTCATTTTTTGATAAAGAAGCTGCACCTGCGATGAAAGTAGACAGCAGTTTGAGCAAAGCCACCAATATCAAAAAAGCGTTACTTTCTATTATTCCTCCATTAACGCTGATTATTTTAGTACTTGGTTCTATTTTTGCCGGTGTTGCTACGCCCACAGAGTCTGCTTCATTAGGGGCACTGGGTGCCATGATACTTGCTTTGATGTATGGAAAACTGAGCTATAGCTTGGTGAAGAACGCTTCTCTGGAAACCGTCAAAACCACCTCTATGGTTTTTGCGATCCTGATAGGTGCTACCGCCTTTTCCATGGTCTTTATCTATAGTGGCGCCGATGAAATCGTGGAGGCATTTATGACGACGCTTCCTGGAGAGAAATGGGGATTTCTGATCTTGACGATGCTGATCATTATGTTCCTTGGTTTCTTTATAGATTTTATTGAGATCTCCTATATTGTCGTGCCTATCCTGCTTCCTATCGCGCAGACGATCGGTATCGATCCGCTCTGGTTCGCCATCCTGATCGCACTGAATCTACAGACCTCTTTCCTGACACCTCCGTTTGGCTTTAGTCTCTTTTATCTCAAAGGTGTAGCGCCACCGACGGTAAAAACGACAGATATCTACAAAGGGGTGATACCCTTTATCATCCTTCAGATATTGGTGCTTGCCTCTATTGTACTCTTCCCGGGGTTCTACGGATTTACCGTTTAGGGCGGCTTTGTAGAACTCCGTAACTATTACGAAACTTATTCGAGAATATTAAGAGAATTTTAAGTCTGTTTTATTCGTTTCATAAGAAAAAACTGTTATACTTATTGCACTTCAACATAAAAGGATTCACATGAAAAAGGTTCTATTAGCAGCGAGTGTAGC
>FXBE01000190.1_pt1 | contig 11015 bp, 10 predicted proteins | sample 5335311 | NCBI WGS metagenome assembly FXBE01 (sample SAMEA103928390, study PRJEB20085) | sediment metagenome | biome: marine biome; feature: hydrothermal vent; material: sediment | place: Atlantic Ocean | collected 2013-08-06T02:46:56 | depth 0.05 m | reverse complement strand
ATATATAGCAATATACTTATCAATATAGGAAGAGTATAATAACTCCTATAGGATGATCTATAGAGACTGTATGCCGTTTTCGCCAAAATAAAAAGAAAAAAGAAATAGACAGAAAGTCCGATTATCCCAACTTCCATGATCATCCAAAAATATCGATTATCTATAGTAAACCCTAATAGATCAGAAAAATTTGTAAGTCTTCCAAAGCCAAAGAAAGGAGCTTCCTGCATAATGTCATATACTTTAACATATTGAAGTGCCCTGGAAGTTGAGCTCATCGCGTCCGCACCACCCTCAAGCAAGTCAAAACGGCCATGAAAATTAGCAAGTAAATTACTGACGTAGCTGAACGCAAAATAAAATGCAACACCAACAACTATTATATTAAACACATTTGTAACAAATCGAGTAATTTGGTTGCCTTTGTATAAATACATTAGCAAATAAATATATACCATAACAGCCAACATTAACACTGGTCCTCGAGATCCAGAAGCATAAACGGCATATAAAAACAATGCGAAGAATGTAGCTTTAAAGATCAAAGAGTATTTTTGTCTATACATATATGCTGTGACAATAGGAAGCAATATAGTGAGATATTCGCCAAGTGCAATTGGAGTAACAAAACTGCCACTTGCTCGATAATGCCCATTTCTAAAAACACTTTCTGAATAATCCTTGGCCATATCCATTCCTCCTGACACAAATATGCTTAACAAAGGGTGCTTTACAAAGGATTCGACCAGAACCAGGAGCAGAACAATGACATAGCTGTAAAAAAACATCTTAGCCATACGATCGATATCTTCCTCAGATGTAACCATTAGTGTTGTCAAGAAAAAAACAAAACCCGTTAAAAGAAAATCATTATAGAGCATTATATATTGTTTTACTTCTCTGCTACCGAGTGATAGGGAAACAATCTTCAATACAGAAAAGAGTAATAATGTGTTGATAATTACTTTATTTTTCCGGTATACCTGTGATGCCCATTTACTAATGTACTCTCTATTTTGTATGAAAGAGATAAACACTGCCATAAACAAGATCAATAACAGGATTCTGATTATTGATAAAGGCATACCACCTAAAGGAAGTCCTATATATTTAGGTAAAAAAGGTATGAGAAAGATAAATAAATAAAATGTGGATTTGAGTCTATGAGCCATAATAAAAAAATATGTGCTAATTACCAATGTCAATAGACTTCCCAAATATTATCCCTCTCTCTCTATATATATAATCAATGAGATTTCCCCCCGATGCTTGCATCGGTTGGAATCCGTCAATAGTAATTTATAAAGGGTTCCGTCCCGATGATAAATTTATAACAAGTTAATACTCCGTTGCCTGCAACAAAGGTATTAGAATTATATCAAAATAGAGTAAAAAAAAGGTAAAAATATAATTATTATGGCTATAATTTCAATAATAAATCCACTTATCATGAGTTCTCATATAAGGAATATAAATGTTATCAATTGTGATGTCTGTCTATAATGGTGAAAAAACGCTAGGAAGAGCTATTGAAAGTATACTTAGGCAGACCTATGATAATTTTGAATTTATCATCATTGATGATTGTTCTAAAGATAAGACTTTGAAAATCTTACATGATTATCAAAAAAAAGATTCTAGGATTAAAGTTCTTAGAAATAAAAAAAACCTTGGTATCGCAGCATCTTTAAACAAAGGTATTATGGAATCGAAAGGAGAGTGGATAATAAGGATGGATGATGATGATAAAAGTTTGCCTGACAGGCTTAAAAAACAGATAAATTTTATTCAAGAAAATCCTGATATAGATATCTTTGGAGGAAAAGCTATTTTTCAAGATATTAACGGTGGAGAAATTAAAAATTTCTCACCTGACTGGTCACCAGTAGATGAAAGTAAAATGGAAGAACAATTTTATAAAATCAGTCCTTTGATACATCCTACGGTCTGCATGCGAAAACAGAAGATAATAGATATTGGAATGTATAATAAATATTTCAGTGGAGCTGAAGACTATGAACTGTGGGTGAGAGCATGGGAAAATGGGTTAAATATTAAAAATATGAATGAGCCTCTCATACGCTATACAATAAATCTAAGAAAGAGATCTTTGAAAAGGATATGGAAAAAATTCTATGTGAAAAATTTTATTATCAAACAATACAATTTTCCTAAAAAATATTATATACATAATACTAAACAAATATTAAGAGACATATTGATAAAGTTTAATCTTTATCAAAATCTATAGTTCACTTCTGTTAGCTTAGCTTCCGCCTAATTTTTTGTAGCCAAACCTTCGGCAGCATTGTGGTAATCCTGAAGAGACTCAAATCTTCATTGTGTGTAATTTCTTTTATGATACTTTGCAAAAATTTGAAGTCAAGCGAAGTCGTTGCGTTATTTAGCCATATTGCAGCTGTCCTGTTCATTACTTTTCTTAATTTGGATTGCAGTTTGCTATCATCCTGTGACAGTTTTATTAATTGTTGCTTGATCTTCATACCATTTTTAAATTTTTCTATTTCCTCCAGGCTGCTATATACTCCACCTGAGTGGACTCTATATGCGGAAGAGATGATATTTTCCTGATATTTACTTTTTCCATGATGGCCCAGCAGGTGCCACAAAAGTGTATCTACACTCAAAGTATTATTAAACTTCTCCGGAGATAAAGTTAGCACTTTGCGAAACATTGCCGTATTCGTCGGTATGTATGCTTCAGTAAGGAGCATTTGCTCACTGCTATATTCTTTAGGCAAGGAATACCTGGTTTTTGAGACCAATTTATCGTTTTCATCAACTACTATGGAGTTGCAGTAACTCACTGCATAATCACTATTTTCATCCAAAAAGTCAACTTGTTTTTGCAACTTTAATTTATCTCTCCAGTAATCATCACCTTCCAACATGGCAACATATTTACCTACAACTTTTTGATAGAGTACAATAGAGCCTCTGACACCTTTGGAATACTGATTTTCTGTTTCAAGAACAGTACTGATGATATGCGGAAATTTTTCGGCATATTCTCTCACGATCGTTGCAGTATTATCAGTAGAACAATCATCCCGGATGATGATCTCAAAAGGGAAATTTGTTTCTTGCATCAATATACTATCCAAAGATTTTGCAATAAATTTCCCATGATTATAAGTAATACTGCAAATACTCACAAGAGGCTTCTCGTCAGCCTTCCAGTTCGCCATGATCTCTTTTTCAGTTTTTTCTTGCATTTATTCACTTTATTTAATTTTTATATATTATTAGAGGTACACTCAATAAATTCTATCTAAAATCCCCTGAATTCCCAGTAGATACCATATTGATGTAATTAATTTACAACAACTTTTTTAATAGAATGACAGCTTTCAGCACCATAAGCTATAATGATGTAATTATTTCAAAGTGCTACTTGCTTTGGCCGCAATAATTCAGATGAGGAGTTTTATGCTATGACGAAAGTACCTTTTTTCACTGTTGTCATTCCCCTTTATAATAAGGAAATGTATGTCAAAAAAACTTTGGAAACTGTTTTGGACCAGACTTTTACAAATTATGAGATTGTCCTAGTCGATGATGGGTCTAAAGATAACAGTTGTAATATAGTCAAGTCCATAAACGATCCCCGTATTCGCTTGATAAGCCAGGAAAACGGAGGTCCGTCCAAGGCAAGAAACCGTGCTATAAGGGAATCTCGAGGCCAGTATATCGCCTTTTTGGACGCAGATGATATATGGCTGCCTGAAAAACTGGAAAAACAGCACGAACTGCACAGTAAAAATCCTGAGATCGCCTGGTCTTGCTGTGCCTTTGATTATATCGGCGGATACAGCAAACAAAACGCGGTATTTCAGTCAGGGGTGATCGAGGATGCGATAGATGTTATGGCAGATGGTCTATCGATATGGACCGGTACTGTCGTCATCAAAAAAGATGTTTTTCAGAATGAACAACTACTTTTTGATGAAAATATCAGCCGATCTGAGGATTGGGAGCTGTGGCTCAAAATGGCATGTCTCTATCCAAAAATTGGTTACATCAATGAGATACTTGCATCCTATCTGCTAAACATAGAGGGAAGCCTGGTCAATACAGAGATGGAAAAAGTGGATTTCTCCTTTTTGTCTCTGCGTTCCAGGATAGACGGGGAACTTAACTCCATTGATGAGATAAGGAGTGTTAAGATAATCAATTACCTAGATCACTTGACTCAACATTGGATCATTGGAGTATGGAAGAAGAGAAATGACTTTAGAAACTATACCAAAGATTTTCAACCTTTTATAGGCAAGAAATTGTTAACACTATTGAACTATACAAACTTTTTACCACTAACAATGAAAAAAATGGTATTAAAAGTAAAACACATTTACGATACTGCAATCTCATTTCATAAACCAATATAAACAGAGCTAAAATATATGAGTTGCTGGAGTTTACATTTCGTGAAAAAACTCATGAAAACTGCCTAATTTAACTCCGAAGGTCATCCATGATATTTTCCTATTTTTTTTAGACACTCTCTCAATGAATCTTTCCAATATGGAATTGAAATTTCAAGTTCAGATTTGATCTTTGCCTTATTTAAAACACTGTAATATGGTCTTTTTGCCGGTGTAGGATAATCTTTGGTTTCTATTGCATTGACCTTGCATGTAATGTTTGATATTTCAAAAATTGTTTTGGCAAAATCATACCAGCTGCATACACCTTCGTTACTATAGTGATACACTTCACAATTCGGACTCTTAAATTTTGAATTCTGAATCCCGTTTAAGATCATCATTGCCAAATCTTTCGCATAGGTTGGTGTACCTATCTGATCAAAAATAATTCCAAGTTTATCCTGTTCCTTACCAAGACGCAACATTGTTTTTACAAAGTTGCTACCAAAACTTGAATAAAGCCATGATGTTCTTATAATGACAGAATTGGCAGGGTCAATAGCCAGAAGTTCCTGTTCACCATCAAGCTTGGTCTGTCCATAAATACTTTGAGGATTGGTCAGGTCTGTTTCCTTATACGGTCGATAATTCTTACCGTCAAAAACATAATCTGTTGAAAGATGGATAAGCTGAGTTGACTTTTTTTTGGCTATTTCTGCCAGTTTTCTTACAGCATCTGTATTCACCGCTTTAGCACAACTGACATCTTTTTCAGCTTTGTCAACTGTTGTATATGCAGCAGTGTTTATGATTACATCAAATTGGTTATTATCAAAATAGTTATGAATTGCGTCGATATCACTCAAATCCAAGAGCAATCGATTAAGGAATGTAAAGTCGTACTCTTTGAAATCAGAAGCAAGTTCCGAGATCTCTCGCCCAAGTTGACCATTTGCGGCAGTGACTAAAATCTTTTTACGCATAAAGATCATCATTATAGTCAAAAAGTCTATCAGCATCTGCCAATAACGGTTGATTATTATCTTTATCTGAAAGTTGTAGAAAATCAGTAGATATTTTCCAATCTATTGCAAATGTCGGATCATTGTATGCTATACCCTTATCATTCTCTTTGGAATAATAGTTATCGACCTTATATGAAAATATAGCTTCATCTGACAGAACGATAAATCCATGGGCAAATCCTCGTGGTATAAATAGCATGCGTTTATTCTCTTCGGAGAGTTCCACGGAAATAGATTTTCCAAATGTTGGAGACCCTTTACGAATATCTACAGCAATGTCCAGTATTTTCCCCTTAATGACACGCACCAATTTGCTCTGGGCAAACGGAGGAAGCTGAAAATGCAGTCCCCGGAGTACACCATATGAAGATTTAGACTCGTTATCCTGAACAAAATCGACACTGTATCCAATTGCTTCTTTCAACTTGTCTTCACGATAGGTTTCAACAAAATAACCTCTCTCATCGGAAAAAACAATCGGTTCAATAATAATAACATCAGCTATATCAGTTTTAATAAACTTCATTCTCAACTACTCCTAATCTCTAACTACAAACCAGGGATTTAATAAATTTTCTTTATTGTAAACAAGAGGCTTATCGTTCTCATATTGAACTACCTGCTTTCCACTCTCAAGTACTACAGCATGCGCTGCACCGGTATCCCACTCCATAGTAGGTCCCAACCGTGGATAAAGATCTGCTTCTCCTTCAGCTACTAAGCAAAGCTTGAGAGAACTTCCTTTTGAAACCTGTTCAACATGTTCCGTTATTGACGTTAGATTATCAATAAATGCCTGTGTCTCTTCCGAAAGATGTGATACGGAGGCAACAACTTTAAGTGTTTTATCCGGATGATCATTTGACTTTAGTGGCAGCCTCTGGTCATTTTTGAAGGCACCTTCATCCTTCTTGGCATAATACATATCTTCCAATACAGGAGCATAAACAACTCCCAAAACTGGCGTATCTTTATATATTAGTGCTATATTCACCGTAAATTCACCTGTTTTCTTGATAAACTCTTTGGTACCATCAATAGGATCTATGAGCCAGAAATAGTCCCAGTCCTTTCTGTCAGTATAAGGCGCTGCCTTATTTTCTTCTGAAAGTATAGGAATATCTGGATAAAGCGTTGCCAAAGCTGTACAGATAATTTCATTTGACTTTATATCTGCCTCTGTCAGAGGTGATTTATCATCTTTATATTCGATCGTGAAATCTCTTTTATAAATTTCCATGATAGCATCACCGGCTTCCCTGGCAATATCCACAATATCTTTTTGATTAATGTTCTTCAGCATTGATACAATCCTTATATATATTTTTTATCATGTAAGTAATTTACGATAATATCTGCAGATTCTTCTATACTGGGTTCACCTTTAATGTGTATCTCAGCTTTTTCCGGAACTTCATAAGGTGAACTGATACCTGTAAAATCAGGGATCTCTCCTTTTCTTGCTTTTACATAGAGTCCCTTCGGATCTCTCTGTTCACACACTTCAAGAGGTGTATCAATAAAAACTTCAATAAACTCACCCTCATTTGTCAACGTACGTACTATTTCCCTGTCCTCACGGAAGGGAGAGATAAAGGCACTCAATACGATGATCCCTGCATCTGCAAAAAGATTACTGACTTCACCGATACGTCTGATATTCTCTACTCTATCCGTATCACTGAACCCAAGGTCCTTATTGAGTCCATACCGTACATTATCACCATCAAGAAGATAGGTATGTTTTTTTAAGCTGGCCAATTTGACTTCAACAGCATTGGCAATGGTTGACTTTCCGCTTCCGCTCAATCCTGTAAACCACAAGATACATGGCTTTTGTTCTTTCATTGCAGAACGCTCTTCTTTGTTCAACTGATGATCGTGCCAGACGATATTATTATTTTTCACTTTTATATTCCTTGTTTTATTTAATGCTTTTATAGTAATCCATGAGTATTTTTGCCACTTCAGGACGTGAGAACTCTTTAGGCGGTGCCATACCGTTTCCAAGCATTTCACGCACTTTGGTACCCGACAGTAACACGAAATCCTCTTTCACATGATCTGGTGCTTCACGCATCATGACCACTTTGTTTAATTTTTTGGAGTAGGCAGTATGATCCGCTTCAAATATCTCGATTTCCAAAGCTCCTTCAGGTACTTCTTCTTTGAAGATGGTCTGTGCATCAAATGGACCATAATAATCACCCACACCTGCATGGTCACGACCGATGATAAAGTGTGTCGCACCCATGTTTTGTCGGAATACAGCATGGAGTACAGCTTCGCGGGGACCGGCGTAAAGCATATCGAAACCGTAACCTGTGACCATGGTACTATTTTGAGGGAAATAGAGCTCAACCATTTTTCGTATGGCCGCATCCCGGACATCAGCTGGGATATCACCTTTTTTGAGTTTTCCAAGCAGCATATGTATGACCAAACCATCACATCCCAAACGCTCCATAGCCATGTGGCAGAGTTCTTCATGTGCAAGGTGCATCGGATTTCTGGTTTGAAATGCAACCACTTTCTCCCAGCCATGTTCTTTAATTTCATTTCTGATCTCTACGGCTGTACGGAAGGTATCTGGAAATTCTGTTTGAAAATAAGAGAAGTTCAATACTTTTATCGGACCGGAGAGACAAGTTTTGCCCTGAGTGTTAAATGCTTCAACACCGGGATGCTTTCTGTCATCAGAGCGAAAGATCTTCTCTGTCATAAGAGCCATCTCTACCTCTGTGAATTCTTCGATCCCTTCAACATCCATAATAGCCAGCACAGGATGTCCTTCAATATTGGGGTCTTTAAGTGCGATACGATCTCCTACTTCTATATTACCTGCTTCTTCTACGAGATTTAATACAGGAACAGGCCAAAACAGTCCTGAAGTTGTCTTCATATCTGTTGCAACGGAAAGTGCATCCGCTTTGGACATATATCCGGTCAGAGGGTTGAAGTATCCTCCTCCTAGCTGCACTGCATTGGCTGCAGCTGCTGAACTTATAAGAATAGATTTTAAACCTTCTGCCTCTTTTTGTAATCTTTCATTCTCTACCGAATCATAGACAAACAGCGGATTAAGCTTTTTTGAACCGTGTGGATCAATCATGTTATTCACTCCTTTAAACTTTATATTGCTTTGATTTTAACATTCAATACATAGTATATCACACTATCCATTAAATGGAAATACGATCGGCAGCATCACTATCACAATTATACTATAGAGTATACTCATAGGAATACCATACTTGACATAATCACTAAACTGATACCTTCCTGCACTGTAAACCATCAAATTCGTCTGATAGCTGTAGGGAGTGATAAAACTTGCACTTGCACCATAGGCTACTGCCATAATGAACGGCATCATATCCAGACCATGGCTTTGTGCAGTTGTATAGCCAATAGGGAACATCAGTGCAGCAGCTGCATTGTTGGTTATCACTTCGGTCAGGATCAAGGTCAGGAGGAATATCGCTATCAAGTATCCATAATTACCCATATTGTGGAACAAAAGGGTTATAAAATCTACCAAAATCATGGCAGCACCACTAGAGTTCATCACTTCAGCGATCCCAAGCGCCGATCCGATAATGACGATCAATTCAAATGGCAAGTGTAGTTTCAATTGTTTCAGCTTTGTCCATTTCAGGATAATATAGAATATTAAGACGATCAACATGGATTTGAAAAGTGAGATGAATCCTAATGCACTAAGTAGAATTGCTCCTGTAAACATTGAAATGGCTATGATACTGTCTCTAATTGAAAGAAACCTGTTTTTAGTGATATTCGATATCAAATAGAAATTATTCCCGATATTCCCTCTTGTTTTGAAATCTTGACCAACTGAAAGTACCAACTGATCACCTGCTTCAATACGTATAAGACCGATCTTTCCTTTTAAAGATTGACTTCCCCTACGCACTGCTACAACAGAAGCATTAAATTTTGAACGGAAATCTGCTTCTTTGATCTTCTGTCCTATCAAGGTTGACCGATGTGAAACAATAACCTCTGCCAAATTGGAATTCAAAACCATGCTTTTTTCTTCAAAGATACTTAAGCCGTGAAAACTTTGTAACTCTTCAATATCCTGAATATTACCGGTAAACACCAAGATGTCATTTGGCTCAATGACTTCAGAGGGTGTCACCGGGGAAATGAGTCTGTTATCACGAACAATTTCGGCAAGAAAAAGTTCACGCATATTTCTAAACCCGTTCTCTTTAACATTTCTACCAATTAAGGTTGATTTTTCACTGACTTTTGCTTCAATAAAATAGGAACGCTTATCAGCAGTATCATCAACAGCAATTTCAGGCAACAGTTTTTTTGAAAACAGCAGCATATAGACCAATCCGGCTAGAACCAGAACAATTCCAATAGGAGCAAAGTCAAACATTCCCAGCGAAGGCATCCCCTCACCGATAACAAAGCTATTGACAATCAAATTTGTTGATGTTCCTATGAGTGTGACAGTTCCACCTAAAATGGCAGCATAAGAAAGCGGTAATAAAAATTTGCTTGAAACCTCATTTTTTTGCCTCTTGATAATACTCATCATAATCGCTACCACTGCAGTATTATTTAAAAAAGCAGAAGAAAATGCTGTGATAGAAGTAATTTTAAATAAGGAGAAATGATACCTGTTTTTTGAAAAAAGAGAATTGCTGTTTTGTCGTATAAATATAGTATTTTCCAATACTGTTGAAATTAGCAAAAGTAAAACCAGGGTTACCAAACCTTCATTGACAAAATGATGCAGAAGATCTTGTGTACTTATCAGTTCTATAAAATAAAAAAATGCCAATGTGCCACTGAACAAATAGAGAGGACGTATAATACTTCTGGCAAGAAGAAAAATGAGCATAAAAATGCTAATAAGAACTAAATATTGCAAAATATTACCATATCGATCATCTTGATTTGTTGAGATGGGGCATTTGACCGCCATCAAAATCAAAACCCAAAAAATCATGCAATTTTTTCATAGCATCGGAATCAGCAAGGTTTAAAACAATCAGGTCATCCGGCCGGTATTTAAAATATTCTCTTACTGTTTGATTATACCTCTCATATTGATCTGTATATATTTTATAATCATACAGCGTTGTTTCATCGATCCCGTATTTTAACTGCATATTTTCCCACATCCAGCCTTTATAGCAATAAGGAAAAACTTTCAGGTCATCTGCCGTCGGTACTCTGCCTTTTCCTATCAGTTTTGTATGAAATCTTTTTATTGACTCAAACCATTCATCTTTGTTGTTTCTTACCGTCAGAATAAATTTGGAATCAGGGAATGCATAATCAAGTATTTCATAGGTAAAATCATTACTGAAGGGAATATCCTGAAATGCATCTGCACTGCGGCAAAATTTTACAATTTTTTTAAAATCACGCTTTGCCCAGTCATGTATAAACAATTCGGCTTTTGCCTGTTTACCCATCTTATAGCCCAGTTGTTTCAAAACTGCTTCTACGGATGTAGTACCTGTCTTATTCTGACCTATACAAAATACTTTTGGTCTTCTCTTATAAAACTGCATTATTATTTCCTTCTCTATTGAATTGTATCTAATTTTAACTCAAA
>FXBE01000189.1_pt1 | contig 11021 bp, 10 predicted proteins | sample 5335311 | NCBI WGS metagenome assembly FXBE01 (sample SAMEA103928390, study PRJEB20085) | sediment metagenome | biome: marine biome; feature: hydrothermal vent; material: sediment | place: Atlantic Ocean | collected 2013-08-06T02:46:56 | depth 0.05 m | reverse complement strand
CTTTTCACCTGGGTCTACTTCGCCATTCATGTTGATATCATCAATCCCATAACCGTAACGGTAAGGTCTCATTTTCCCGTCATTGCTTCCAAAAGCAGTAGAAAGTTTATCGATTTTGATAAATTTATGTACAAGTTTATCACTGGCATAAACATCAAGCACACCGTTGGTCCCTGTCCAGTTTTGAAGTGAACGGCTTAATGAGTTCTGTGTCTCTTGTGTACAGCCTGAAAAAAACAGGGCAGCCACTGAGAAAAGTACTATTTTTACTTTCATAAAAGTTCTCCTAAAATTTTTAATATTCTAACACTTTTAAGCTTTTGGCATACCGAATTTTTGAGTAATTAGTTCACCCTCATCATTAAAATAGAGATAATAGAGTTTGTCTTTCACAATAGATAGCCCTGCCAGATAACGTAGCGCAAGATTTGCTTGAAGAGACCCTATGTGCATAACAATAGGTGCTGCAATGCCTCCGGGTTTATGGTCAGAAATGTTAAAAACTTGAAAATTGGCTTCCTCAAAAAAACAGACCTGTCCGTTAAACTCTTCTACACTGGCATAAATCCATGGAGTATTGTTCTTTTTTGCGTACTTGTCTATCTCCCCGCGTACAGGCAGATTGTCAGTAGCATCTAAAATGAGATCGTAACTGTTCCCCATCTCTATAAACTCATCAAAATTCATATCGAAAGCCACAGCTTTTATAAAAGGATTTTTACTTCTCATGAGTGAAGCAACTGCTTTAGCTTTATTTTTACCTTCATCTTCCAGAGTAAAGGCTATCTGTCTGTGGATATTATGGTTTGACACGGTATCAAAATCTACCATATGAATTTCACCAATACCCGAAGTTCCAAGCGCCATAGCTAAAGTACAGCCAAGCCCACCTGAACCGATAATAGCGATCTTTTTATTTTGTAGAGAACGCTGTGTTGCTTCCCCCCAAAGTTGTATCTGTCTGTTGAAATATGCTTCAGGTGTCATGCAAGATCCTCTCTTATTTTTAATTCTTTCTCAAATCCCCATACCTTTCTGTGCTCCAGGATTTCTGCTTTTCGTATGACTTCAATAAGCATGGATTCTTTGTCTTCAAGCATCATTTCCACTTCACCTTCAGGAGAGACCAGCATGGTATCGCCGTAAAATTTCCACGTTACCTCATCATCGGAGTATTCACCAAGACGGTTAGCACGTAAAATGTAACATCCATGAAGAAATGCTTTTGTTTTGATAATCTCTCTCCATCGGTTGTGTGAACCAAAAGTAGAGGCCGTAGGGATAAGCACAATATCTGCTTTTTTTTCTGTTACATAACGCCAAAATGGGTCAAAATGCAGTTCAAATCCTGCCATGACCATAAGCTTGAAGCCTTTAAGGTTAAAGGTCATTGGAGATTTTAATGTTTGAACGGGATTAGCAAAAAACTTCTTTTCATTCCAGTGCCCGTAAGGAAGTAAGATCTGCTGTTCATAATAAGAGGTGCTTTTCGCTGTGATCTTGGCAATGGTTTTATGGTAACCGTCTTTTTTGGTCAAAATAATCGGGGCAATAAAAACAATATCATACTTTTTGGCAAGATTTTGCAAAAGTTCAATATGTTTACGACTTTGCTCTTTGACCATATTGGGTACCATCGTTGTAAACTCTTTGAAAAAATGATTCAGCACATACTCTCCCAGAAGCATCACATCAGCACCTCTACTTTGTGCCTGCTTGAGGTAAAAATCCAAACGTGTGGCATTCATACCCAAAGTAGGAAGTTGAAGTGCTGCAACGACCAACTCTTTTGTACTGGCCATTAGTTATTCTCTCCAATGTTTTGATTGCTCTGTTCAATCACTGTTATCTTTGTTTTTGCCTCTTCAATGAGCTTTTGTGCTTCTTTAATGTTAGCAAGACCCTCTTCATAAAGCTTGACAGAAGCTTCCAAAGTAATATCTGGATCCATCAATTTTTCAAGTAACTCTTTTGAATAGGTCAACTTCTCTTCGAACGTTTCATTCTTCATACGGTCTCCAAATTTTTAATCTTTTAATACTTCTGATATTGTAGCTTCAAACTTATCAAGTTCAACCAAAAAAGCATCATGCCCGTAAGCACTGTCCACTTCCGTATAGGTATAGGCTTGATTGTTCCTTGCCATCATCTTTGCTATATGCTCCATCTCTGCAGGGAAAAAGAGATAATCTGATGAAAAAGAGATCAAATGCACCCTTGCTTTAATACGCGAAATTGCATCATGTAAAGAGTCATACCCTCTGCTCAAATTAAAGGTGTTGATGGCTTTTACTATATAGAGGTAGGAAAGGGGGTCAAATATACGTGAAAAATTATTCGTATTGTACTCCATATACCGTTCCACTTCATAACGCCCGAAGAGTTCAAAGAGTCCGTCGTTATTTACATAGTTTCGTCCAAATTTATCATCCATGGATGCTGGAGCTAGGTAAGAGATGTGCCCAGCAATGCGTCCTATGGCCAATCCGTCCAGTCCCTCTTCTACAAAATCATCTTTTCCATAGTCCCCGTGTTTAAAACGTGGGTCTCTTCGTATGGCTTCCACAGCCACTTTGTTGAACGCTATAGTCCAGGGTCTTGTTGCATAGGTCGCAGCCAAAGAGATGATCTCATCTGCAAGGTTTGGATAATCCACAGCAAACTGAAGTGCCTGCATACCACCCATAGATCCCCCAACAATGGCTTTAAGATGGTATATTCCCAAAGAAGAAAGCAGATGCATTTGTGCTCTGGTCATATCTTTAATAGTCACAACCGGAAATTTAAGTCTGTATGGATCTTCCGAAGGGTAGTTTGGACTCATCGGCCCAGTAGAACCAAAACAGGAACCAACCACATTGGTTGATATGACAAAATACTTACTGGTATCTATGGCTTTACCCTCACCAATGAGTCCATCCCACCAACCTGCTTTTCTGTCACCTTCATACGTTCCTGCTGCATGATGAGAACCTGAAAGCGCATGACAGACCAATATCACATTCGATTTGTCACTGTTCAATTCACCGTACGTTTCATAAGCGATCTCATAAGGCTCTAAAATACGTCCAGACTCAAGATACAGTGGTGATGAGAAATGGGCTATTTTGGTTTCGAGTTTCATAAGATACTTTGTGGTTAAATTTAATTTGTAGTATTTTATCGTATTTGGGCTTTTATTCTGTAGGGTGCGTATTCACGCACCCTACTACGCCAATGCCTTTGTCAGATCAGCAATAAGATCCTGTGTATCTTCAAGTCCGACAGAGAGTCTCACCAACCCGCCGGGTACACCAGCATCAATAAGCTCCTGAGCAGAAAGCTGCTGATGTGTCGTACTTGCAGGATGGGTAATGATAGACTTGCTGTCTCCGATGTTCACCACCACTGCAAAAATCTCAGTACTGTCCGCGATCTTCTGTGCTGTCTCTTTGTCTGCTACTTCAAAAGAGAGTAAGCCCGAGAATCCGCCTTTTAAATATTTTTCTGCATTCACATTGTTTGCATCAGATTTAAGTCCGGGGTAATTCACTTTACTCACTTTAGGATGTGCTTCAAGGAATTCCGCAATTGCCAAAGCAGATGAAGAGTGCTGTTTCATACGCAAAGGCAGTGTCTCAAGTCCTTGAATATTCAACCATGAGTTGAATGGTGCAGGAGTTGCCCCAAGGTCACGCATAAGTGCCAGTCTTACTCTCATTACGAAAAGAGGAAGTGGAAGATCAGAGTAGACCAAACCATGATAAGATTCATCAGGCTCATTAAAATGACTGTATCTTGGGTTCTCTTTTATTTTTGCTACAAGATCATGACGCTCTACCAATATTCCTCCCAAAGCAAGTCCCTGCCCCGTAGTATATTTACTTGTAGAGTGCACAATGATATCGACACCATATTCAAAGGGTTTACATAAGATCGGTGTTGCCACGGTATTGTCTACACAGGTAAGAATATTGTGTTTGTCTGCAATCGCCACAATTGCATCAAAGTCTGCCACATCAATACTCGGGTTGGTAATACTTTCAAAAAGAATGATCTTTGTTTTTTCATCGATCAGTGCTTCTATCTCTGAAGGATTATTGACATTGAAGTAACGTGTCTCAATCCCAAAACGTTTAATGGTATGCCCAGTCAACGTCGTAGTCCCGCCATACACCTGTTTGGCAACGATAATGTTATCTCCTGCTTCTGCCACATTCGCAATGGCATAAAAGATCGCAGCCATTCCTGAAGCTGTCGCAATAGATGCCACACCGCCTTCCAGTGCCGCAAAACGTTTTTCAAATACATCGGAAGTCGGATTCATCAGACGGGTATAGATATTTCCAAGCTCTTTAAGTGCAAACAAATTTGCTGCATGTTCCGTGTCTCTAAATTCATAGGCTGTCGTCTGGTAAATAGGTACTGCCATAGTCCCCATAGCATCTTTGTCATATCCTGCGTGGATGGCTATTGTCTGTTCGTGCATTACTATATCCTTAGTAAAGTTATTTAAGTAAATTATAGCTTGTGCTTACTTGAAGTTTGAGTAGATTTTTGAATTGTCGGCATATATTCCCGTCAGAAAGACGGGAATAATAAAAGTCATAACGCTTAGCTATGGTAGTTAGGAGATTCTTTCGTAATAGTAACATCATGCACATGAGACTCTTTTAGTCCTGCAGAAGTAATTTCAACAAACTCTGCTTTTTCCCAGAATACCTTGATGCTTTCTGAACCACAGTAACCCATAGAAGAGCGAAGTCCTCCGATCATCTGATGTACCACATCTGCGATCTTTCCTCTGTACGGTACACGTCCTTCGATACCTTCAGGAACCAGCTTGTCTGCTGCTGTACCTTCCTGGAAATAACGGTCTGTACTTCCTTTGGTCATCGCTCCAATGCTTCCCATACCTCTGTACTCTTTGAACTGTCTGCCGTTAAAAAGTATCATTTCACCCGGAGCTTCGTATGTCCCTGCCAATGCAGAACCAAGCATCACACAAGAGCCACCAACAGCCAAAGCTTTAGCTACATCACCAGAGTACTTGATACCACCGTCAGCAATGACAGGAACACCAGCTTTGTTAGCCACCTGAGCGACTTCATCGATCGCTGAAATTTGAGGTACCCCTACCCCTGCAACAATTCTTGTGGTACAAATGGAGCCAGGTCCAATTCCTACTTTTACACCGTCTGCACCGGCATCAATGAGTGCCTGTGCTGCTTCACCTGTGGCAATATTCCCGGCAATCACATCAACATCAAGCTCTTTTTTAATAAGCTTCACTGTGTCCAAAATACCTTGAGAGTGTCCGTGCGCAGAGTCAAGTACAATGACATCAACACCAGCTTCAACCAATGCTGCTGCACGATCCAACTGACCTACACCAATAGCAGCAGCCACCCTAAGGCGACCATGGTCATCTTTGTTTGCATTAGGATGTTTTACTTTTTTCTCAATATCTTTAATCGTGATCAGACCTTTGAGTTTTCCAGCATTATCCACAATAGGAAGTTTTTCGATCTTATGTTTTTGCATCTCTTTGGCAGCTTCTTCCAGTGTTGTACCCTCTTTACCCGTAACCAGTGGAGAAGCGGTCATTACTTCTGAAACTTTCAGTGTCATGTCTGAAATAAAACGCATGTCTCGATTGGTAATAATACCAATCAATGTCTGAGATTCATCTACCACAGGCACACCGGAGATATGATACTCTGCCATCAATGCATCCGCTTCACCTACTGACGCATCTGGACCAATAAAAATAGGGTCTATAATGATTCCTGAAGTCGATTTTTTTACTTTGGTCACCTGAAAAGCTTGTGTCTCTATATCCATATTCTTATGGATTACACCGATACCACCAAGTCTTGCCATCGCAATGGCTGCTTTAAATTCTGTCACAGTGTCCATTGCTGCAGAAACAATAGGTACGTTCAGTGAAACTCTCTTGGTAAGTTGAGTGCTAATATTTACCTCTTTAGGAAGGACCGTTGAGTGCTGCGGTACCAGTAGTACATCTTCAAATGTGAGTGCTCTTTTTTTAATATTCATAGTGTTTAATCCTTCGTATTATTTTGTGTAATTGACTGCTTTTTCCATGCTCAAGGCACCGTCAAAAAGTGTTTTTTCATTAAATGCTTTTGCGATCAGTTGTAATCCTACAGGCATATCCTCATCATTTTTAGCTACCGGTAAAGAGATAGCAGGAAGCCCTGCTAGGTTAATAGCAATGGTGTACATGTCTGACTTGTACATTTCAAGCGGGTCTTCAGATGCACCTATCTTCGGAGCAACAGAAGGAGCAACCGGAGACAAAATAAGATCTGCTTCTTCAAAAATGGCATTAAACTCATCACGTATCAAGTGTCTTACTTTCTGTGCTTTCACATAGTATGCATCATAATATCCGGATGATAACACAAAGTTACCAAGCAAGATACGTCTTTTTACCTCTGTTCCAAAACCTTCGCTCCTGGTGTTAAAGAAAAGCTCTTCAGTCGTTTTAGACTCGGCTCTCGTACCATAACGTACACCGTCAAAACGCGCAAGGTTGGTCGCTGCTTCTGCCGTTGCCAATATGTAATAGGTGGCAATGTCATACTTTGTATTTTGCATCTTTTTATGCACAATGCTATGTCCAGCATCTTCCAAAGCTTTTACAGTCTTGGCATAGGCACTTTGAATGTCAGCGTCTGCTTCTGAAATATAGTTATCTATCACAGCAATGGTCAATTTTCTATCGGCATCCATATTGTTGGCAATATCTTCTCTCTCAAAATCTGCAGAGGTAGAGTCTTTTTCATCATGCCCTTTAATGGCATCATACAAAATGGCCGCATCTTCTACATTTTGGGTGATCGGTCCGATCTGGTCGAGGCTTGAAGCATATGAAGCCAAACCAAAACGGCTCACTCTTCCATAGGTTGGCTTCATCCCAACGACACCACAGTAAGCTGCTGGTTGACGGATGGAACCACCCGTGTCTGAACCAAGTGCTGCGATGGCAATGCCTCCGGCAACTGCTGCTGCAGATCCACCTGAAGATCCTCCAGGTACCCTGTCTGTGCCGTGTGGATTTTTAGTAGGTCCATAGAAAGAACTTTCAGTCGTTGAGCCCATAGCAAATTCATCCATATTTGCTCTACCAAAAGCCATCATCCCTTTTGACTTGAGGTTTTTAATAGCAGTGGCTTCATAGGGTGCAATATACCCTTGAAGGATCTTGGAACTTGAAGTCACAGACCACTCTTTTACCTGAATATTGTCTTTAATGAGAATAGGCACACCCTCGCCAGAAGATTCGAAGCCAACATACGCATTCAAGTCTAATGCCTTTGCTTTGGCTTCAAGCTCTTCTCTAAGCGTAAGCAACTCATCCGCTGACTTTGTTAATGCTTCTTTTAAAGTGATCACTTATTTTCCCTTATTTAATATTTAGTTTTTTCTTATAATAGGCAACTACTGCTAATCCTATACTCACCACGATCACAACAAAAGCAATAGATCCGACAATCACTTCCGTAGGTAAAGGTTTTGAGAGATCAAACATTAGGCAAGAGCTCCCAGTACTTTTTCACATCTTTCACAGGCACACTCTTCTGAAGTAGAAGTAAATCTCCAACATCTTGGACATTTTGAAGCCAGTGCTTTATGTACCGTAAATGTTTTTCCATCCACTTCAAAAGAAGCCAATGTTTCGCCTTTAGAACTCTTTTTCATTGCTGAGACCACAAACCAGTCTTCCAGGTCTTTTGCATCTGCAATAGGCAAGATATCTGTCTCTCCGGCTATTTCAAGTTCCAGTGTCGCTTTGATGACCTTCTCTTTTTTCAAAGAGTCAATGGCTTCTGAGAATTTTTCACGCGCCTCAATGAGAAGTGTGTCGTCAAAAGAAGCTGCCACATCAGGTACAGGCGTATAGAGCAGGTCAAATACATTCTCCATCTCACCCTTAAAAATCGTTGGTGCGTACTGAAGTATCTCATCTGCTGTGTAGGTCAATACCGGAGCAATAAGCCCCAACATCGCTTTGGAGATATGTAACATAGCAGACTGTGTTGCACGTCTTACCGGATCGTTCTTCTCTTCACAATAGAGTCTGTCTTTAGTAATATCCATATAGATACCGGAAAGCTCATTGGTAATAAAGTGGTTCAGTGTGGCAAACCCTCTAAGGAAATCATAATTCTCAAAAGAAGTTTTCACAGAAGCAAACACCTCTTTGGCTTTGATGAGGATCCATCTGTCCAATTCACCATATGCATCTTCTGAAACGATCACATCCAGATCATCTACATTTGCCAGTAAAAATCTGAAGGTATTACGGATCTTTCTATACTGTTCAGCGGTTTGTTTCAAAATGTCATCAGAAATTTTCTGGTCATTTTGATAGTCCGAAAGTGCCACCCAAAGTCTAAGTATTTCAGAACCGTACTGCTTTACTACTTTTTCAGGAGCAACCACATTGCCTTTTGATTTAGACATTTTCTCACCTTTGGCATCCATGGTGAAGCCGTGGGTAATGATGTTCTCATACGGTGCTTTTCCATTAACTGCGCAAGAGAGCAAAAGTGAAGACTGGAACCAGCCTCTATGCTGGTCTGAACCTTCAAGGTATAGAGATGCCGGGTAGTTACCTGCATCATAATTTCCTGAACTCAAGACTGAATTCCAAGTAGAACCCGAATCAAACCATACATCCAGAATATCTGAGATCTTCTCAAGATCATCCGGATCATATGTTGTATCTGCCGGTAGAAGTTCTGCATTGGTCATTGAGTACCAAGCATCTGCACCGTGAATATCAAAAAGCTTAGCTACATGATCCAGGACATCGGCATCAAAGATCACTTCTTTAGTGCTTTTGACCCTGAAGAAGGCTATAGGTACACCCCATGAACGCTGACGGGAGATACACCAGTCCGGTCTTCCCTCAACCATTGGCTTGAGTCTATTTTTTGAAGAGGCAGGGTAGAAACCTACAGCATCAATAGCATCGACTGCTGTCTCTCTGAGTGTCTTCTCTGCACCTTGAGCTTTGTCATCAATAGAGATGAACCACTGATTCGTTGCTCTATAAATTAATGGTTTTTTAGTTCTCCAACAATGTGGATATGAGTGCACGAATTTACTTTGCTTCAACAGCGCATCACCCAGCAGATCCAAAATAGGCTCATTGGCTTTAAAGATATGCATGCCCACGAACTCTTCTGCATTTGGTAGCAGATTAAGACCAACAATAGACTCGTCATAACAACCACGTTCATCTACAGGCATGACCACTTCAAGACCATACTTGAGTCCTACACGGTAATCTTCTTCACCATGTCCCGGAGCGGTATGTACACATCCTGAACCGCCATCCATTAAGACATGGTCTCCCAAGACTATTTTTGAAGTTCTGCCATTGACAGGATTGATACAAAGAAGGTTTTCAAGCTCCGTTGCGGCGATTTTTCTTGAAGCATGACCCGAGACCACACCCTCTTCTATCATCGCATCATAACGTGCATCTGCTACAATGTGACCATCGTCAGTTAATACATACATCTCTTCAGGATTGAGTGCAATCCCTGTATTGGAAGGCAGTGTCCAAGGTGTTGTTGTCCAAATAACCAGTCCAGCTTTACCCTCAAGACCCAATTTCTCTTTGGCAGCATCTGAAAGTTCAAAATGTACATAGATAGAATAATCTTCTTTGTCTTCATACTCTACTTCAGCATCAGCCAAAGCTGTACGTGCAGCCCAAGACCAGAAGATCGGTTTATGTCTTTCAACCAGGAGACCTTTTTTTGCTACTTCACAAAGTGTTCTGTAAATATTGGCTTCAAATTTAAAGTCCATCGTGACATAAGGGTTCTTCCAGTCAGCGATCACGCCTAATGCTTTAAAACCATCTCTTTGAATGTCCACAAATTTCGCAGCATGTGCACGACAAAGCTCTCTGAACTTTTGCGTAGGCATTGCCTCTTTTTTGCTTTTTCCAAGTTTCTCTTCCACTTTCTGCTCTATTGGCAAACCGTGACAGTCCCAACCCGGAGTCATTCGAACCGCTTTGCCCTGAAAGTAGTTGTATTTTAAAATGATGTCTTTGAGTATCTTGTTAAGCGCATGCCCAATGTGAATGTCCCCATTGGCATAAGGAGGCCCATCATGCAAAGTAAACATTTCAGCATCAGCACGTTTTGCTTTCATCTGCTCATAAATATCTGCATCAAACCATTCATTATACTTTTTAGGTTCATTATTGGGGAGGTTTCCACGCATTGGGAAGTCAGTTTTAGGAAGGAGTAATGTATCTTTAAATTCCATAGTTGATAACACCTTAGTCTTATATTATCGTGTGATTTTATCTAAAAGACCATTAAAATGCTCTTGGAGGTGGTGACTTTAGTCCCACTCAAAAGTATATCTTCTTGGAAGTTTTACATAACTTGATAATTGCTTTCACTTTTGATGGGACTAAAGTCGCCATTTCCAGAGTTTTTTTGCTATAATTATTTATGAAAAATATTACAGAGATCACAGAAAAGATTATTAAAAAACTGGCGAAAAACAACCAAACCATTACCTTCGCAGAGAGTTGTACAGGGGGGCGGATTGCTGCGGCATTCACTGCCATTTCCGGTTCTTCTGCTGTGTTGAACGGCTCATGCGTCACCTATTCCAACGAGATAAAACACTTATGGCTTGGAGTAGACAATGAAGTACTTGAAAATTACGGTGCGGTGAGTCAACAGTGTGTTGCACAAATGTTAGAAGGCATTAAAAACCTTGCAGCAGCAGATTATGCCCTTGCCGTCTCCGGCATAGCAGGTCCTACAGGTGGATCAGACGAAAAACCTGTCGGTACTGTATACATAGGTTTACAGACACCATTCGCACAAGAAGTTTTCCACTGTTTTTTCCATGGGAACAGAGAACAGGTCCAAGAACAATCTGTTGTATTTGCCATAGAAAAATTGGCTGAAGCAGTAAATTTTTAATTTTTTTAAATAATTTCTTAAAAATCTATTGACAATCTAAGCTTTCTG
>FXBE01000187.1_pt1 | contig 11043 bp, 10 predicted proteins | sample 5335311 | NCBI WGS metagenome assembly FXBE01 (sample SAMEA103928390, study PRJEB20085) | sediment metagenome | biome: marine biome; feature: hydrothermal vent; material: sediment | place: Atlantic Ocean | collected 2013-08-06T02:46:56 | depth 0.05 m | reverse complement strand
ACATAATATACATTATGCGCATATATTATTAGGCAGTTAGTGGGGTATCTCGTGATCAAACTGCTCCAGTATGTCGGCTAGAGTTTTGCTGATCATTTCTTTTTCAGCACTACTCTGCTTAAACCGATCAATGGCTTTCTCCAAAGATTGGATCAGATTAGAAAGCGTTGTAAATCCATAGAGCGCTGTTGAACCGCTAAGCTTATGGGCCAAGTATTTGAGCGCAACAAGTGACTCTTTACTCCAATCATTGTGTAAAATTTGGCGGAAAGCCTCTTCAAGCTGGACTTTTTTTTCCGGGAAGCTTGCGCAGTAATCGGCCGTAAGCTTTTCTAAATCAGTATTTGTATGCATTTAATCGATTTCAGATTTGACAAAATTGACTAGGCTTTTTACATCGACCGGTTTTGCCATAAAACGATTACAGCCTGCTGCAAGTGCTTCGCGCTGTAGCTGGTCATCAATATCGGAAGTCGCTGTCAACATAATGATTTTCCCTACAAATTCGGCACTCCGTATTTCTTTTACAAGATCAATACCCGTGGTTTCTCCAAGATGATAATCAATAATAATCATATGAGGATGAATACGTTGGACTGAATCATAAAACTGACTTGGGTTGGTAACCGAGGTAAGGTTAACACCCGCCTCTTTAAAAAATAATTCATAGATCGATACAATATCGTGATTGTCTTCCATCAAAAGAACGGGCCCAGGATTAGCCAGTACGTCAGAGGGCTTGGACTTTGTCTGTGTACAAATCGCATGTTCGGCTGGAATATTCATTAATATACGAGTCCCTTTATTCACTTCCGATCTTATCTGCAAATCACCACCCATATTGGTAATAATTTCATTGGCAATTGACAGGCCTAATCCCGCTCCTTGGAACGACCTAGCATTCTTGGCTCGGGTAAAAGGTATTAGAATATCTTCCAGGCAATCAAGCGGTATGCCGATACCTGTATCCGTTACTTCAATATTAAGCTGTTGACTATTACAATCTACGGATAAGCAGACCTCTCCCTTGCGGGTGAACTTAACTGCATTGGCGAGCAGATTTATCAATACCTGCTGTAGATAATGTTTGTCGATTAGATAGCAGTTGCACTCTCCTGCTGGCAATGAACCCCGTAGCGATACCTTTTTTTCATCTGCAAGCGGTTGAATAATTTGCATTACCGAACTTATAAAGCTATTAATCTCGACAGGTGCTTTAGTAATACGTAATTGTTTTGCGGAGATCTGACCTTGCCGCAAAAGGTTATCAATCAAAGCAAGTAGAAATTTTGCGCTACGCTCAATAGTTTCAATATTTTTTAATGATTGATCTTCCCCGGGCATCTGTTTAATTAGCCATGCTGAGTGCCCCAAGATACTGACAATCGGCGTTCTAAATTCATGTGACATACCCGCAATAAATTCGCTCTTTGCCTGGTTAGCTTTATTGAGCTCAGCGTTTTTTTCCTCGAGCTCGGCGGTTAATACCTCAAGCCTACTGTTGAGAAGACTAACTTCATTAGCGACTTGCTGTACTTCCACATGCCCTGCCCTCTGCTCGCTTGAATCAACCAAGGAAATGCTAAAACCTTTTTCATTAGGATGAATGTGAATGTCGGCCGATTTACCATTAGAGAGATTTACATAGGGGAGTTCGTTACTCTTTTGCAGGTCCATACCGACCAGCAAAGGGAAAAGCTCAACAGCATCGGTTTCGCCAATATTTTCGCTGAAGCCAAAGTGCGTTAGGTTACCGTACCAGGAGGTTAGTCGGGCATTATGATCAAAGCACAGCGTAAGCGGTTTGTATTTTTTTTCAAGAAATAAGTGTTGTTGTTGTTTTGGCATTATCGCTAGAAATCATTGGGTTGTTGGGTAGCATCTGAACACTACGCTAACATCCTTGCTAGCTGTTTAAAGGCGTTTTCCACGCCTTCACCTGTTAAAGCACTGGTGAATTTCCATTCACCTCTTTCAGCCCTGCTAAGGAGCTCATCCTTACGAATGCGAAAGCTTTGACTGAGGTCCATCTTGTTAATTAGGCCTAAAAATGCTGGGTCATCTAAAAACGAATCGGCTTCTTTAGCAAGGTTCAACGCAGTTTCAATCGTTTCGGGACGCGTAGCATCAGCCACCAACAAATATCCGCTGGCGCCTTTTAAATAAGTCCGTTTCAGTGTCGTAAGCTTATTGGACCCTGCAATATCCCAAACAACCAGTTTTATAGGCTCTCCATCATCCATCGATATTATTTTTGTCTCTACTTTTACTCCAACAGTAGTGATATAGGCATCTGAAAAATTGTCGGAAATAAAACGGCGGCTAAGGCTGGTTTTCCCCACCGCAAAATCTCCAATGAGACAAACTTTACGCGTTTTCAACATCAATTCCTGATTAATTTGTCCGTAGTGTTCTATTAGTGTCCACACGATTATTTGCGACGTGTGGAGCATCCATAGATTGGAAATGTGTCCAGTCAAATGTGACTTTATCTTTTCTCAGAGAGAAGTCTTCCCATTTTATTATGGGGCCTTTTATGCGAGAATCGATCATCCCATGAATTTTCCATTGGCCCTCTTCTTTGCGGTGTTTGTACACTACGATGCCTGCCGTATCATTAAGCTTCGCTACAAGCTGATCAACTCGATTAGCCTCAATGCTATTTGCGATTTTATAACCGGCAAACAATAAAAGCAGTCCTCCAAGCCCAAAAGCTAGGGACTTATTAATCAAATTTTTACGGGAGTTTTCCTTTTCAGGTTCTTTATAATGTGATCTCAAGCAGGTATCTAGTAACGGAGTAACCCCCGTAATACCCTTTTTATCGCCCTTGAACTTTCTTAGTGCATCAGGCTTCTTAGCGTGAAGCTGCTCAACAACGTTGCGCATCCGAGTTTGGTATTCAGGCGTCGCTACGCCACTCACAACAGAAGCTAGCGTTGCGCTTGGACCATGTGCCAAGTAAATAATATGATTCCCTAGCCTAACCCTATTGAGCTTTTCATCTTGCTCACTATTAAACGAATCATGCATAAAGCTCTCGATGGCGCTGAGCATGCCCGAGACGGCATCGCTGTCTCTTTTTATCGCGTCGCTCGCATAGACCGAATCAATGAGTAAGCCACTGAGATTATGTATCAGTAACACCTGCTCTACCCGATATACCATCGTGTGGCGTATTAGAATCTCAGCCAGTGGAATACCCGTGCGCATAGACTCTATGCGCCATTTGATCGCGTTAAGGGAAAAATTTTGCGCAATAAGCGCATCTGTAGCTTCAATGAACTGGTTGAGGGCTGATTGAATGGCGCGCCGAATAGCTGGGAGGATAGACGGGTAAAGTATATTGGCAAATGTCTCGGGATTATTTCGAATGGACCTGATAACGGCTTTTTCAACAGGTTGCGTTAAAGGGCCACTTAGTCCTTTGCCTTGTTTTTGCGCAAGCTTAATGGCCTCAGCAAGAACGTTGGCAATTTCTTCAGTGCGCAGGCTTTCATTATCGAGGCGTTTTTCGATCTCAGAAAGGGTTTCCTTTTCTTTACCGAGCAATAGCTGGCGAAGGCGTTCGAAATCATCCTCCTTGGTAATCCCTCGTTGGACAGTTTTTAACGGCGCTTTCACGAATTTAAGCCTGTCGGTTGGCGAGTTTATTCGACATTTCTTGGAATATTCCGGCCAGATTTTCCTCTCGCTGATCCAATTGAGTATAAATTTCCTTCTTTTGCTCTTGGAGATGGTCTTTAACTTCTAGAAGTTCTTGGTTAGCGCCGACCTGCACACTTTTGAGTTCGCTGAGCAGTTCTCCCGACTTGACCTGAAGCGTTTCGGAGAGCTCTTTTTGTCCCGATTGGCGTGTCTGACGTTCTTGCTCAAGGCTCTCTATCGCAGCTTTGCTCTGAGCACGTAGTTCGGTCTCAAGAGAGTGAAGCTGCTTCTCTACCATCTCTTTTAACTTGTTGTTTTCATTTGTTATCTTTCTTTCTAGACTACTAAATCTAGCTTCAAATTCCTGTATTTGCCTGCCGAACAGAATGTCGCGTATTTGCTCAACGCTGTCCGGATTGGACTGAGCTTCCACGACTGAAACCACTTCTGATGCTTGGATATTAGGTTGAGGTTTTGCGGACATATTGGTCTCTCATAGTCATAAAGTTATATGTCTGTCTGATGACCCCCTATCAAACCCAGAAAATCACTAGGAGTCTATCGGACAGTAGTGAATAGTTGCTGCAATCCATTGCCTGACTGACTCACAGTATAAACTTAATTTTCGGTATTGAGAGCGATAGCAGAGGAATATTCTTTACGAGCTTAGAAATAGGAACTTAGACTAAGTCTTTTATATCGAGATATTACTATAACATATGCATACATATCCATATGTTTCAATATGTTACAAATATTATCCTAAGAAAAACTGATATTCCCCACTGAGCGTTTTTAAATGCAAAGTATGGGTTAAGGAATTTCTATGGCACTGGGCTGCGGCTCAAGACGATAACCGTGCTGATAAATTGAAGAAAGCGCCCAACCGCTGGCCTCTTGATTAAACTCCAATTTTTTTCTTAGCCTGGAAACATGGGTATCCACCGTACGCGTATTGAGGTCCGGTGCGGTACCCCAAACGCTGTCGAGGATGTGCCCCCTAGACAGTGCCCGACCGCTATTTTTGAATAAAAAGACAGCCAATTCGTATTCTTTCTGAGTCAGTTCAAGCCACTTATCACGATACTGCACAGATCGACTAGCAAGATCGATTTTGTAGGGAGGGAATTCAAGTGATTGGGTATTTGACTGACCCAGGGTTTTTCTACGTGAAAGCGCCTCAATGCGTGCTAATATTTCGCGATGCTTGACCGGTTTTTCCATGTAGTCGTCGGCACCCGCTTCCAAAGCCCTAACGACATCTTCTTCTTTATCCAGGCGAGTTATAAACAAAACGGGGACATTCCAATCGTAATTATTACGCGTCCACTTCAACACATCTAAGCCGCTGACATCAGGCACAAGCCAGTCCAGAATAAGCAAGTCGTAACTCTCTTTACGCAGGGCACGAATGAGCTCCTTGCCAGCCGTAAAATGAACTACGCTGTGCTTAGCCTCCTGCAGCCACAAACTCAAAATATTGGCTTGATCAGTGTCGTCTTCCAGGAGAGCAACTCTCACAACTTCATCCTTTAGTATCATTAAGTAAGCGAGTCAGTATAGATGAAATATTCTCATGAAGAAACATTAAGTGACGTTCTATCGACGTATCCTACGCACAACACTTATGTACTAACCGGTCTCATGATAGAGACCCAATTACCCTATAATTTCACATGAAATCCATCGACACCGAATTTCCTTTAGATCAAAAACTGATCCATCTTAATCATGCAGGTGTGTCGCCATGGCCGCAACGTACGACTATAGCGGTAGAGCGATTCAGTGAAGAAAATCTTCACTTAGGTTCATTAAATTACCCACGCTGGACGGAAGTCGAATCCCAATTACGAAGGCAGTTTAAGCGTTTAATCAGTGCGCCCAGTGTGGACGATATTGCTTTACTCAAAAATACTTCTGAAGCACTTTCGGTTATTGCTTATGGCCTTCCCTGGGATGTAGGTGACGGTATTGTAGGTATTCAACAAGAATTCCCATCTAACCGAGTAGTGTGGGAATCACTCGAGTATCGCTTCGGTGTCACCTACCAAGGTGTTGATGTATCCACTACAGATGACCCTGAGAAGGCGCTTATTAACGCGATGCACTCTTCGACCAAATTATTAGCTATCAGCGCAGTTCATTATGCCAGTGGTCTACGTTTAGATTTAGAGCGATTGGGTGATTATTGTAAACAGCACGAAATCCTATTTTGTATCGATGCCATACAGTGGCTGGGCGCCCTGCCCTTTGATGTTGAGGCCTGCCAAGCCGATTTTGTTGTTGCGGATGGCCACAAATGGTTGCTGGGTCCGGAAGCCGTTGCTTTGTTTTATTGCCGCGCTGATGTGCGTGAGCGGTTAAGCCTCAATCAATTCGGTTGGCATATGCTTGAAAACCACATGGATTTCGATGCGCCAGACTGGACCCCTGCAAAGAGCGCACGGCGCTTCGAATGCGGTAGCCCGAATAATCTTGGCATTCATGCTCAGTCCGCCAGCCTAAGCCTGCTTGAAGAAGTAGGTATGCAGACGGTCGCGTTTAATATTGAGCAACGCGTAGCGCTTATTTTAGAGCACGTCCATCGCCGCGGATACGAATTACTTTCGCCCGCCACGGCCTCTCGCAGGGCCGGTATTGTGACCTTTAGAATCGCTGACGTTGACCACCAGAAAATGTTCTTTCGCCTGTTGGAGCACAACTTGCTCAGTGCCTGCCGGATGAAAGGCATGCGATTCTCTCCGCACTTTTATACACCCCTTGAACGCATTGATGCCGCGTTCGAACTTGTTGATGGACTGCTCAAAACACAGTAAGAGCTTCCCTTTCGTCGAAATATTCAGCTATATTCATACAAGTGTTTGAATAAAGGGCTTGCAACTAAAATTAAAAAGCAAGGTACTTGAATTAGCTGGAGGTGCATCATGTTTAGCAAAGTGGGTGAATTCACCTACCGTTTATTTGCAGCATGGATGAATAAAACGATAGAGCCACCGGATCGGCATATGTCGAATCTTGCACAGGCCCTCACAGAGCTACGCGCTAGCGATGTCGTGCTGGTTGAAGGACGTAGCCGCGTCGCTGGAATAATAAAAACAATCACGCAAACCAATTGGACCCACGCCGCAATGTATGTAGGTCGTATCTGCGACCAGGATCATCCACATCTTAAGAAATTACTGCGCCAACATCATAAAGGCGCTGAAACCGATCATTTATTAGTCGAAGCTGAACTCGGATCCGGCACCATCATCACGCCCATTGATAAGTACTTTGATTACCATGTACGGATTTGCCGTCCCAAAGCACTGACCCCCGAAGATACAGAGCTTGTATTGATTCACGCACTGGAGCGAATTGGAATTGAATACGATGTACGCCATCTATTAGATCTTGCGCGCTGGTTTTATCCCTATTTCCTGTTACCCAGGCGTTGGCGTTCGTGCTTATTCGAGCAGGATATTGATCGGGGACGCACGCGAACAATCTGCTCAACGCTGCTCGTAGACGCATTTTACAGCGTTGATTTCCCAATTCGCCCTGACCTGGTGGCGGATGAATCGGGTGAACTAAGGCTAAGTCAAGCCAATGCCCGAATGTGTACCCCCAGAGATTTTGACACATCACCCTACTTCGACATTATCAAATATCCTTTGATCCAACTGCAAAGAAAAGGAGTGTACCGACGCTTGCCCTGGATGCACCGAAGCAAAAGCCTTGTCGCAACCCTCACCATTCCTCTTGCCAAAGGCCTGTTGGTAGCCGACGTTAAAAAGGGCCCCAGCCACCTTCAGCGAGCCACAGAAAATGTCTATACTTGGTATCATGGGATGCCAAACTTCATCCAACATCTATTGCGTCCTGAGTTTCGTATCAAAAAGGGCACGGAATGGATTAAAGGTTTAATTCGGTTACCTGCCAGCCGCTAAATCGCTAGCCTCAAGGAGAGCAATGGCAAACGCACCTAATCATGGAAAAGCTGTTTATATCGTTGACGGCGGTCGCACGCCGTTTCTAAAGGCTCGGGGTAAGCCCGGACCTTTTAAAGCTGCTGAGCTCGCCATTGCAGCGGCTAAGCCGTTACTACTTCGACAACCCTTTCCTGCCACTTCATTCGACCAGGTTATTCTGGGCTGTGTGAATCAGGGGCCTGATGAAACCAATATCGCCCGTGTCGTATCCTTACGCCTGGGATGTGGAGATAAGGTACCTGCCTGGACCGTCCAACGTAATTGCGCTTCGGGTTTACAAGCGATCGACTCAGCGTTTCGATCAATCGCGGATGGTCACTCTGAATTAATTCTAGCCGGAGGTGCGGAATCGATGAGTCATGCGCCACTGTTATGGAAAGAAGCCATGGTCGCCTGGTTAGGCGAATGGAACATGGCAAAAGGCTTAGCATCTAAACTTAATGTTCTTTCTAGATTAAAGCTTCGCCATATGGCCCCGATTATCGGTTTGCTACGTGGACTTCGTGACCCCGTGACCGGACTAAACATGGGGCAAACAGCAGAAAAGATTGCCCATCGCTTTAGTATCACTCGAAAACAAATGGACGAATATGCCGTCACTAGCCATTTACGCCTCGTAAAAGCTCAACAAGAGGGCTGGTTGGAAGAAATTGAGCCGCTTTTCCACACCCATGGCAAGGCTTACGAAAGCGACGATGGCGTGCGGCCAGATAGCAGCCGCGAAAAACTCGCAAAACTCAAACCGGCCTTCGACCGCAAGTTTGGTAATGTCACAGCGGGAAATAGCGCCCAGATTACCGATGGAGCCGCCTGGGTTATTCTCGCCGGTGAGGATGCGGTAAAAAAATATGATTTGCCAATTATCGGCAAAATTATCGATACCCAGTGGGCCGGCGTTGACCCCTCTGAAATGGGCTTGGGACCTGTCCATGCAGTGGTACCTTTATTGCAGCGCAATGGTTTAAAAACCGAAAATATCGATTACTGGGAGGTCAACGAAGCCTTCGCCGCCCAAGTGCTTGCCTGTCGAGCTGCATGGCAAGATGCCGACTATTGCAAGAAACATTTTGATCTTGAAACGCCCTTTGGTGATGTACCGCAGGAACGCCTGAATATCGACGGTGGCGGTGTAGCGTTGGGGCATCCTGTCGGGGCGAGTGGCGCACGCATCGTATTTCATTTATTGAAGACGCTTGCCCGAACAGGCACAGACAAAGGCGTAGCAACACTTTGCATCGGCGGAGGTCAAGGTGGCGCGATACTGCTTGAACGCGCATCCTAATGAGTAATGGCAGTCACCATAGTCAAAGACCGCGTTACGAAGCACTCGAAGCGTTTTTTGTTAAAAGCGAGAACCTTCATAATGAATAATCACCCTCAAAGGTAACTTAATAGTGACTCATTGGCATCAGGAAACGGATTCAGAGGGTGTTATTTGGTTAGCCATCGATGTAAAAGACAGCGTCGCCAATTCGCTTTCAAAAGAGGTCCTGGAAGAATTTCATCACACCCTGAATGAGATTGCGCAATCCCCACCGCAAGGATTAGTCATTCATTCAGGCAAATCGGGCGGGTTTATCGCCGGGGCCGATGTAAACGAATTCACTAATCTCAAGGATGAAAAAGAAGCCTTAGCGCTGATCCTTCGGGGCCAGAAAATCATGGCGCAGTTAAGTCGCCTACCCTTCCCGACGATTGCCGTAATCGAAGGGTTTTGTCTCGGCGGTGGATTAGAACTGGCACTAGCTTGTGATTACCGTATCGCAGTAGACGATCCTTCAACACGCCTCGGACTGCCTGAAATCAAACTCGGTATTCATCCGGGGTTTGGCGGGACGGTGCGTGCTTGCGCTACTGTGGGCAGTATCAATGCACTCGATTTGATGCTCACTGGGCGTAGCCTAAGCGCTAAACAAGCCCAGCGCATGGGCCTGGTTAACGAGCGCGTGTCATCACGTTTAATCCCCAATGCTATTGCATACTACGTGCAACAGCGCCCCTCTAAAAACCCTTTGTCGGTTAAAGAAAAGCTCTTACGAAGCCGTATAGTTCGTCCGCTATTAGCAAAATTTCTCTATCGCCAAACCGCTAAAAAAGCCAAAAAGGATCATTATCCCGCCCCTTTCGCCTTAATCGATCTTTGGCGAGATACTGTTCAGAATCCGCTTGCAATGTACCAGGCTGAGGCTGAATCAGTTTCGCGGTTAATAAAATCCGATACCGCAATAAACCTCGTACGTGTTTTTCAGTTGCAGAATCATCTCAAGGCTGGAGGAAAGAAATCAGAGTATTCGTTTCAGCACATTCACGTTGTCGGTGCAGGCACCATGGGCGGTGATATCGCTATCTGGTGTGCGCTTAACGGGTTTGATGTGACTGTTGAGGATGCCAACACTCAGGCACTCGCGGCAACGCGCAAACGAGCGGACAAACTTTATTCACGCCGGTTCCGCGATTACCCACCTTTGAAAATCGCCGCGCTGGATCGGCTCGTCGCTGACCCAAAAGGCGTCGGACGCCGTTACGCCGATATTATTATCGAAGCTATCTTTGAAGATCAAGAAGCCAAACAGACATTGTTTAGTGAACTAGAATCCGTTGCCAAACCCGATGCCTTGCTGGCCAGCAATACCTCCAGCATTCCTCTGGAAAAAATTGCTGCCGTATTAAAGGACAAAAGTAGATTGGTTGGAATACACTTTTTCAATCCCGTCGCCAAGATGCCGTTAGTGGAGGTGGTGCGCTCAAAGCACACTCACCGGAATGCGATGAATGAGGCCCTAGCATTCTGCCGCCATATCGATAAACTTCCTTTACCCGTAAAAAGCATCCCCGGTTTTCTTGTTAACCGGATTCTAATGCCCTATTTATTGGAAGCGGCGCTACTCCACACTGAGGGAATCAGTACGGCAGACATCGATAAAGCCGCCAAGGATTTTGGTATGCCCATGGGACCGTTAGAACTTGCCGATACGGTGGGTCTAGATATCTGCCAGCATGTGGCCGAAGAACTCGCAGAGCCTATGGGGCTAGTGATTCCGCAAACACTCAAAAATCTAACCGCTCAGGGAAAACTGGGTAAAAAATCAGGAGAAGGCTTTTACCGTTATAAAAAGCATAAAAAGATCAAACAAAAATCAGGCATGACAAACAATTCTGAGATTCAACGCAGACTCATCAACAAAATGCTCGAAGAATCTCAGCGGTGCATGGATGAGGAGATTGTTGAAAACGAGGAAGACGTAGATGCTGGCGTGGTCTTTGGAACCGGTTTTGCCCCCTTTCGTGGCGGCCCCCTACATTATCTGCGAAGCTTGGCAGAAAAAAATCCCTAGAAAAATCCTAGGGTATACCCGTACCTCCTATCCCCAAAAAAAGCAAATAAAGATCAATATTCATTCTTATTATCATAGTGATATAAGCG
>FXBE01000186.1_pt1 | contig 11088 bp, 10 predicted proteins | sample 5335311 | NCBI WGS metagenome assembly FXBE01 (sample SAMEA103928390, study PRJEB20085) | sediment metagenome | biome: marine biome; feature: hydrothermal vent; material: sediment | place: Atlantic Ocean | collected 2013-08-06T02:46:56 | depth 0.05 m | reverse complement strand
TGATACAGGGGCTGTGTCAGCTTGAGCTGTGCGTAGTTTTTGGTCACGATCGCAGGCCCCTGTCCAAAGCCTGGGTTGAGTACCACCTGCAGATTGGGTGTGTTTTTGATCTTGAGCAGCTGTGCGGTCATGTCGGTGTCTTTTTTGCCGTAGGTTTCATCCGCTACAATCCTGATCCCATAGTCCGGCGCGACCTCTTTGCACTGTTTTCTCATAGACTTGCCAAAGCCGCCGCTGCCGGAGATCAGTGCAAGGTTGGTGAGTTTGCGTGCTTTGAGATCCTGCATGATACGCTGGCAGGCCATTCTGTCTGTCGCTACGATCTTGAAGATGTATTTTTTGACAGGCTTGATGATCGCAACGGCGCCGGCCATGGAGACCAAAGGTACTTTTGCCTTTTCCATTATAGGGATGATCGCCATGGTCTCACCGGAGGTAGAGGGGCCGATGATGGCCACGACGCCATCCTTGTGAAGCAGCCTTTTGGTAAAGGTCACGGCCTTTTTGGGGTTGGCGCCTGTATCATAGGTGACCAGTTCGATCTTTTTGCCGTTGACGCCGCCGGCTGCATTGATCTTGTCTGTATAGTGCTTGAGTGTTTTGAGCTCAGGATCACCCAAAAAGGATGCCGGACCCGTAGCGGCTACAATGGCACCGATCTTGATCGTATCCCCTGCTGTCAGTGTGGTACTCAAAAGGGCAAAGCCCACTGCAATGATCTGAAGTAGTTTTTTCATATTTTTCCTCCTCAAGAAAATGTAATGAAAAAGTATAGCCTGTTTATTTTTAGATTTGGCGTGATTGATTATTGTGATCAGTAGAAATGATGATTTTACTACTATGTGTTACATTTCTTCCAGATCGGTTTTGGTGATTATCATAAGGCCTAGTCGGGAAAAATCACAATAGGGTTCAAACAAGTGCCATTATCGGACAGTCTCTTGTTGCAGATACGCTACAATCTCATCGGAAGAGCCTCTAAACCTGATACGGTCTTCTTTTTGGTTGATCTGATAAGTATACATGGGATCGTAATAAGCGATGAGAAGTTTTTTGATCCACGCTTTGTGTCTGCTGGGATCTCCGGTCTGCTGTTGGTGTTGCCATGCAGTATCGAGCATACTGCGCATCTCTCTGTAGCCTTGGTCTCCGAGGCGTTTTCTGATACGTTCAAAGTTGTGCCTCATGGTCTCTATCCAGTTATGTGCCTGGATACCCTCTTTTTGTGCAGAGGCATAATCCTGCTGGGAGGCGATGATGTATTCGTCATAGGTGATCTCTATGCGCTCCTCTATGCTGACCTCAAGCAGTATGACCGGTGCCCGAGACATCTGCTCAAAAAAGGCTGTGGGCAGGTAGCATCGGCCTATATTGCGGCTCTCATCCTCCAGTACGAGCCTGCCAAGTCCTGCATCATCATGGGCTATCAACGCATAGGCAAGTGCATGTTCGAAGTCTATTTGGGTAGGTTGTGCCGTGGCATACCTGCCAAAAGAGGAGCCTCTGTGGTTGGCAAGCCCCTCCAGATCTATGCTTTCTCGGAGTTTGTGCAGCAACAGTGTTTTACCTGAGCCGGTATGTCCGCCCAGGATGAGCATCTCTTTGTGCTGTGTGATCGTGTCATTGGTCTCCATGAGATAGTTGCGAAATGCTTTGTAGCCGCCTTCGAGTCTGGGTATCACGATACCTGTCTCAGCGATCCATTGCTGTGCGATCTGGGAGCGTTGCCCCCCTCTAAAGCAGTAGAGGTAGCTCTCAGGGTGGGCGCTGATCTGATCGATCCATGCCTGGACTCTTTGGGATCTGACCTCTCCGCTGACCAGCCTGTGTCCCTGTGCTACTGCCGCTGCGTTGCCCTCTTTTTTATAGGTGATACCTACAGTGTGCCGCTCTTCGTCACTCATGAGTGGAAGATTGATGCTGCCTGGAAATGCGCCTTTGGCAAACTCTATGGGAGCTCTCACATCGATGAGAGCTCTGTTTTCCAGTACGATAGAGCGAAAATCATTGAGAAGTGGTAGAGAGTGAGCCATACTGTTCCATTATCTGTGTTGGTGTGGTAACTAAGTGTTGCATTATACACTCTGTGCACTAAGTTACACCTATAAAGAAGGCTCAGACTATTTTGCAACACTAATGGATAGTTCAGGGTAATTTAGGTTATAATTTGCAAAAGCAGAGTAGGGAGGACAAGATGCCAAAAAAATTAATCTTTATGATAGGTGCACCGGGGTCGGGCAAGTCAACATACAGTGCGCAGATCAATGCCATGCATGCAGAAGATATCGACAGCATTCATATCGGTGAGATCCTGCGGGATGAGATGGAGAGAGGCACTACGATGGGCAAGATCGTGAAGCAGTATGTAGAGAAGGGCGACTTGGTACCGGGGGATGTGATCCTGTATGAGGTCTTTGCCCATATCAAAAAATCACCCAAAGATATCGTGTTGATGGACGGGTTTCCCCGTGGACTCAATCAGATGAAGATATTGGGAGATACTTTGGCGCATGACAAAGAGATCGAACTGATCTCGGTCATCGAACTCAAGGTCAGCAGGGACGTAGCCAGGGAGAGGCTTCTCTCAGAAGATGCCACAGAGGAAGAAAAAGCGCTGTTTGAGCACAAATATGACACCTATGAGGCACTGATCGGAAAGATCGAAAAGTTTTATGCAGACAAAGGGCTTTTGACCGTGATCAGTGCAGAAAAAGAGAAAGATCTCATCGTCAAAAGAATAGACGAACATCTCAAAAAGCTGGTAGAACTGCACTAAAACTCCCTTCAATCATTGGTAACATAAGGCACATGTTACCAATTATTATTATTTATAAAACACAAAACTTTATTTTCTCAATAATTGGACACCATTTAAGAAAAGTGTAGATAGAATAATATCTACCAACTATCAAGGAGAGTGGATGAAGCAGACACTTATGGGAAATGATGCCATCGCCTGGGGTCTTGTGCATGCAAATGTGGACATGGTATCGGGATATCCGGGTACACCATCCAGTGAAATACTGGGTGTGGTGCAAAAGATCAAACATCAGCTGGAGCTGCCGCTCTATGCAGAGTGGGGCACCAATGAAAAAGTAGGCTTCGAGGTTGCCTATGCAGGAGCGATCGCCGGCAAACGTACCTGCGCGACGATGAAGCAGGTAGGACTCAATGTCGCCTCCGATGCTTTGATGTCTGCCAGCTATATCGGTAACCTGGGCGGTATGCTGCTTATCGCAGCTGATGATCCGGGCTTCCACTCTTCTCAGACAGAGCAGGACAGCAGGGTCTTTGCCAAGTTTGCCCGTATCCCGGTACTCGATCCTGCCACACCACAGGATGCCTATGACATGGTCAAGCAGGGTGTAGCACTCTCTGAGAAGTTTCAGGTGCCGGTGATGATGCGTCCCGTGATGCGCGTCTGTCACGCCAGAGAGATCATCGAGATGGATGCCCAGACTCATTTCAAGCCCAATGAAGGAAAATTTGTACGAGATGTGGGCCGCTGGGCAGGGGTGCCGCGAGACGGAAGACTCCGCCAGGGACATGAGGTGCTTGAGCGCATGGATAGGATACGTGCCTACAATTGGGATGCACTGCTTAAGCCGGAGTTTGACAGGTGTAAGGGCGGCAGATTGTTGATCCTCGCTTCCGGTACAGGCTACGCCTTTGCACAGGAGACGCTGGATGATCTTGGTCTCCAGGCAGATGTGGTTCAGATCAAAATGCCCTATCCTCTGCCAGAAGCGGAGATACGAGAGCAGTTTGAAAAGTACGATCAGGTGTTGGTGGTAGAGGAGCCTTATCCCTGTGTGGAGGAGCAGCTAGCACACCCCAAACTCTACGGAAAAAACACAGGCACCATGCATTTGATCGATGAGATGAAGAAGGAGCATATCCTCAAGGCATTGCTGACCATGGGGTTTTATACAGGCGCCAATATCTATGAGGTGCCCAAGCTGGATCTGGGCTTTGAGGTGCCGCCACGACCACCGGCACTCTGCCCGGGATGTCCGCACCGTGACATCTACTATGCGATCATGAAGGTATTCAAGAAGAAGAAATCCATCTATCCTTCTGATATCGGTTGCTATACCCTGGCACTCTCTCAGGGGGCAATCGATTCAATCCTCTGTATGGGAGCCAGTGTCTCGATGGCGAGTGGATTTGCGCTGGCAGATCCGGACAAGACCGTGGTGGCAACGATCGGCGATGGTACCTTTTTCCACTCCGGCATCCCGCCGCTGCTCAATGCAGTGTACCAAGGACACAAATTTATTCTGATTATCCTAGACAACTCTACGATAGCGATGACCGGCAGGCAGCCAACCCCTGAGCGTTTCCACCAGGCCATCGACATTGGCAAGATCGTGGACGGGATGGGGATAGAGCACATGGAGCATACCTACAGCCATGAGATGCAGGACAATATCGACTTTATGAAAACAGTCAAAGCACGATTTGAATCTCCTGAGCATTATGGACCGCTGGTCGTACGGGTCAAGCAGTTTTGTATCCTGGACAATGAGCGCAAGGATGACTGGGTGCCGGGTATCTTCGCGGAGGTGGATCCGGAACTCTGTGTCGCCTGTGACCAGTGTACGACTGTTTACAAATGCCCCCCTATGGCCTACAATGCGGAGGGCAAGATCGAGATCGATCCTTTCCTGTGTGCAGGATGTGGAGGATGTCTGGATGTGATCTGTCCGACAGACGCATTTATTGTCGATGAAAAGAAAACAAAGGTACAGCCATGAGATATCAGATAGTGATCGCAGGTTTTGGTGGACAGGGTGTGGTCTTTTTGGTCAAAGTCCTGGCCTTGTGTGCCGGTAATAGGGATATCCCTTTTTTGGGTACGGAAAACCATGGTATGAGCCAGCGGGGCGGGGCTGTCAGCTGTGACATCAAAGTAGGGGACTTTACAAACCCGGTGATCGATAATGGTCAGGCGGATCTCATCATAGGTCTGGATGCCAATGAAACACTGAGAAATCTCCATCTGCTGAAGCAGGGCGCATCCGTGGTGAGCAATGCCCAGGAGCCCTTTCCTCCATTGCCTTTTGAGGTGACATTGGCAGATGCCAATGCAAAAGCACTGAAAAATGAATTCCCCATACAGGGACTGAATGTCTTCATGCTTGGGATCGTGCTTGAAAAGGTGAAGGACTTTCCTTTCTCCGTAGAGGAGGTCAAGCAGGCGATCACACAGATGAATGCCAAGGTAGCAGCACAAAATATGCAGGTGCTGGAGTTGGCCATGGCCTATGCCAAAAACATATAAGGAGGAAGCAGTATGATATGGAGCAAAGAGGAGAGTGCACCGAGAGAAAAGATAGAGGCGACGCAGATCGCCAGACTCAGAGAGACGGCCAGTCGTGTGTATGCGATCAATCCGTTCTATAAAAAGAAATTTGACGCACTGGGTATCCTCCCAGAGGATATCAAATCTGTCAAAGATATCCAAAAGTTACCCTTTACCAAAAAACAGGATCTACGGGATCATTATCCTTTTGGGCTGTTTTGTGTACCGATGACAGAAGTGGTGCGTGTACATAGTTCCAGCGGTACGACAGGCAAGCCGACCGTGGTAGGATACAACCAGCATGATATGGATGTCTGGGGAGAGGTCATGGCAAGGGTCTATACGATGAGCGGCACCAATGCCAATGATGTGGTGCACAATGGCTACGGTTATGGGCTTTTTACTGGTGGGCTCGGATTTCACTACGGTGCAGAGCATGTAGGTGCTACAGTGGTACCGGCCAGTGGCGGGTTTACCGACAGACAGTTGATGCTGATGCGTGATTTTGGTGCCACGGTGCTGGCCTGTACTCCCTCCTTTGCCCTGCATATGGCGGAGGTGGCGGAAAGGGCCGGCAGTGATTTTAGAAAAGACTACAAACTCAAAACAGGTATCTTCGGTGCAGAGCCGACCAGTCCCGGACTCAAGGCAGAGGTTGCCAAAGCCTGGGGGATCAAGTATCATGAGGTCTACGGACTCTCTGAGATCATCGGTCCGGGGGTGAGCTGTAGCTGTGCACACAGTGACAGGCTGCATATTTTTGAAGACCATTTCCTTGCAGAGATCATTGATCCCAAAACAGGAGAGACAGTGTCTGATGGGGAGAGGGGAGAGCTGGTGATCACGACATTGACCAAGCAGGCATTGCCGATCATCCGTTACCGTACCGGCGATATCACCTCGATCATCAAAGAGCCTTGCAAGTGTGGCAGAACCCATGCCAGAATGGAGAGTATCGTAGGACGGGCAGATGATATGCTCATCGTCAACGGTGTCAATATCTATCCCTCTCAGGTAGAGCATGTCATCGCCAACTCCGAAGGGGTCACCCTCAATTATCAGATCATCGCAGACAAAAAAGGGCACCTGGACAAGCTGGAGATACTGGTAGAGGTCAGCGATGACATTCTGATGGACAGTGTCGGTGAGATGGAGCGCATCAAGAAAAATATTCAGGCAAGCCTGCTGAACAATCTCTATATCAATGCCCATGTCAAACTGGTAGAGCCTAGAAGTATCGAGAGAAGTGTGGGAAAAGCCGTCAGAGTCATAGACAAAAGGATGCAATCGTGAATAAACATGTAGAGCAACTTTCCATATTTTTGGAGAACAAGACAGGCAGACTACACGAGATCACGCAGATCCTGGCAGATGCCAAAGTCTCTATCGAGACGATCAATCTGGTAGAAGCAGGGGATTTCGGTATCCTTCGTATGGTGACCAATGATGCCTCAAGCACCAAAGAGATCCTGGATGCAAAAGGCATATCGGTCAAGATCACACCGGTTATCGTCGTGGAGATCAAAGACAAGGTAGGATGTTTTAACCGGGTTGTCTCTTTGCTGCAGCATATCGATATCCACTATACCTATAGCGTCAACAGTCATGAGATCGGTGCCTTTGTGATCAAGGTAGCAGAATCAGAGATGGATAAAGCCATTGAAATTTTGGAGATGGATGGGGTCGTAGTCAAAGATGCAGTTTAGTGATCTCCTTCCTGAAGATGTAGGGTTTCTGGAATATATCGGTGGTGAGCTGACAGATCTGGGAGATGGGTATGCCCAGCTGGCATTTGAGATACGCCCCCACCACACGCAGCATCTGGGCGTGGTGCATGGAGGTGCGATTGCTACCTTGGCAGATCACTGTGGCTGGTATGCGGTGATCTCTCAGCTGGAGAAGGGCTTCACCTCAGTGACCATCGAGCTCAAGATCAACTATCTGAAGCCAGCCAAAGGAGAGATCCTGACTGCAGAGGCCAAAGTGGTCAACCGCACCAAGCGAACAGCGTTTACCACGATAGAGATCTTTGCCAAGGATACGTTGGTAGCGTTTGCTACCGCGACCTATTCGATCATAGATGAAAACAGACTGAAGGAAACATCATGCTGAGCAACAAAGAGATATCACAAAATTTTGAAGTGCAGATCAATACACTCTACAACTGGAGAAAAAGCAAGCCCAAACTGTACCGTTATCTGAGGAATGCGGATTACAACTTCGAGCAGAGCAAGGAGATCAATATTCTCCTCAAGCGTTTTGCCGAAGAGATAGAGGCGAGCTTCCTGCCTCAGGAGATAGCCTTTTTTGTGACCTCGGATGTTGAGGCCAGCTCTATGGATGATGTAGAGCACATAGAGAGACTTTTCATCACACAGCACAGCAAGGAGCTGCATAAAAATGGAGATTTCCTTCTTACGATCTATGACAAGGTCAGTCAGTTGGGAATCATTGAAAAGTATATCTTTTATAAACGAGCCCATCATCTACGCGCTGAACAGAAACAGATCGATGAAGAGGTAATCAGAGCGTATTTTTCTGAGTTTCTTTGCTAGCAAAATCAATAGAGAGCGAAAATAGCTGTAGTTATTGATGTGAAGATATAAGATTGTCATCTTCTATGCGTGGATTATTGATATTTTGCTATACTTTTACTAAAATATCGTGATAGATGATAAGGATATGCATGCAACTCAGTGATTATGAAAAATTTCCCACAACGTTACCCGTGATTGCAGAGGATGAGTTTTTCTTTTATCCTTTTATGATCAGTCCGATCTTTCTTGCCTCGCAGCAGGATATTGATGCCGTCACTGAGGCGATGGAGAACAACTCTCTGCTTTTTGTTGCCTCGACACAATCAGGCAAAGAGGGTGAACGAGATTTTGAATCCCTTTATGCTTTGGGTGTGGTGGGAAATATCATGCGCAAAGTACAGATGCCAGACGGTCGGATCAAAATACTCTTTCAGGGCTTGGCCCGTGCACAGATTGTAGAGCCTGTCAGCGAGAAACCACTTAAGGCGATCATCTCTATCGTAGAGAATGATGCCTATGACGGTACACGCATCACTGCGCTGCTTGATATGCTCAGAGCAAAGATCAAGCAGCTTTCACAAATGAACAGCACAATTCCTGCGGATCTGGTCAAGACGATCGAAGAGAACAGCGAGCCGTATCGCATTGCAGACCTCGTCTCCTCCATGTTGACGATCCAAAAAGAGGATGCTTACAAGCTCTACGCAGACAGCAATATAGAGAGCAGACTTCTGGGGTTGATCGATATCGCCATTGCTGAGATTGAACTGCTGAAGGTACAAAAAGAGATACAGCGAAAAGTACATACCAAGATCGAGCAGACAAACAAAGAGTACTTTCTTAAAGAGCAGCTCAAAGAGATACAGCAGGAATTGGGTACGGATACCCAGAGAGAAGAGGAGATCGCTGAGTTTAGAGAAAAACTGGAAGCGATCAAGCCCTATCTGGAAGAGGATGCCTACAAAGAGATATCCAAGCAACTGGAGAGACTGACCCGTATGCATCCTGACAGCGGAGATGCCAATGTGGTACAAAGCTATCTGGAATGGGTGTTCGAGATGCCTTTTGGAGTATTTAGCAAAGAGAGTCTCAATGTCAAAAAAGTAGCGGAGGAGCTGGATAAAGACCATTACTCCCTGGAGAAACCCAAAGAGAGAATCATTGAGTATTTCTCCGTCAAAGAATTGGCAGAGCTGCGCGGGAAAAAAAATGAAGAGGAAAGAGGTGTCATCCTCTGCTTTGCTGGTCCTCCTGGTGTAGGCAAAACCTCACTTGCCAATTCTATAGCAACAGCACTGGGGAGACCATTGGTCAGAATTGCACTGGGCGGGCTGGAGGATGTGAATGAACTGAGGGGGCACCGTCGCACCTATGTAGGCGCCATGCCTGGCCGTATCGTGCAGGGCTTGGTAGAGGCCAAAAAAATGGATCCAGTCATTGTGTTGGATGAGATAGATAAAGTAGGGCGAAGTCACCGGGGAGATCCTACGGCTGCTTTGCTGGAGATATTGGATCCGGAACAAAATGCCCATTACCGCGATTACTATCTCAACTTTCATATTGACCTGAGCAAGGCGATCTTTATTGCTACCGCCAATGATGTGGGGCGCATTCCTTCTGCGTTGCGGGATAGAATGGAGTTTATCTTTCTCAGCAGCTATACGCCCAATGAGAAGTTTGAGATCGCGCGCAGATACCTGATTCCTCAGGAGCTGAAGAAGCATGCGCTCAGAAAAAATGAGTTCAGTATGAGTGACAAGGCATTGAAAAAACTGATCGAGGAGTACACTAGAGAGCCAGGCGTAAGAAACCTGCGAAGGAAAATAGCCTCTCTGATGCGTAAGATCGCAAGAAAAATCCTGGATGACTCCACGATAGAGCGTATTCATATCACTGCTAAAAATCTTAAATACTACACAGACAAAAAGGTCTTTGAGATCTCTCCTGTAGAGAAAGAACCGCAAATCGGTATTGTCAATGGACTTGCATGGACAGCGGTAGGAGGGGATGTCTTGACCATAGAGGCAACCAAGATCAAGGGCAAGGGAATACTGCAACTGACCGGGAGCCTTGGAGACGTCATGAAGGAGTCTGCACGTATTGCCAGCAGTGTGGTAAAGATCTTGATTGATACCCATGCGATCGATATCCCCAAAGATATCATTCCAAAGAGCGCAAAAGAGAAAGAGGAATCTATCATAGTGGATGCCAGTGAGGTATACAAGCGCTATGATCTACACCTTCATGTGCCAGAAGGTGCCACACCAAAGGATGGTCCCAGTGCCGGTATTGCCATGGCAACGGTGATCGCTTCCATACTAAGCAATAAAAAAGTGGATAACAGGATAGCGATGACGGGTGAGTTAACGCTGACGGGGAAGGTGTTACCTATCGGAGGACTCAAAGAGAAACTGATCGCTGCCTACAAGGCGGGAGTCAAGCGAGCCCTGATCCCTCAGAAAAATCTGGAACGTGATATGGAGGAGATACCGGATGAGGTCAAAAAACATCTGGAAATCATAGGGGTTACACGTATAGAGGAAGTTATAGCGCGTGCACTGCTCTAAACGCAGTCACAGTGCATCATGTAATCCACTCTTTGATCGCAGGGATAAGCTCTCCCTCTTTGATGGGCTTCAGCAAGAAGGCATCCGCACCATAATTGAACACTGCAGTTCTTTGCGTGTCATCAGTAGAGAGCACGATCACAGGAATGGAATTGTTTTCTGCATCTGCCCTAAAGATCTTGAGAAACTCTTTGCCGTCCAGTATGGGCATCATAATATCCAGTAGAATCATATTGATACTGTTGTCCTCTCTGAGAATACTCAGGGCTTCGGATCCATTCTCTGCCTCTACCATACTACTTATGATATCTGTATGCTTTTTCAGCAGGGTACTTATCAGTTTTCTATTGATAAAATCATCATCTACGATCAAAACATTAAAACTCATCTATTCTCCTCTATTTTTTTGATAATGGTCTCTATTCCTTTGTTGTGCATCAAAGAATCAACTTCGTAATAATGGATGCTCTCTTTCAGGGCATGATCATTCAGATCAGTAGAAAATACAAAGGTAGTATCCCATGCCTTGAGCGCATCCTTTTGTGCAGGATCCAAAAAGCTTTCATCAGTGAAGACAGCCAAGTAGTCTTCTTTTCCGATCTGCTGTCTAAAGGCATCTCTATCAGATATGCTATCGTGCGCATACCCCAAAGCATCAACCATTTTGGAGAGTATCTTA
>FXBE01000185.1_pt1 | contig 11095 bp, 8 predicted proteins | sample 5335311 | NCBI WGS metagenome assembly FXBE01 (sample SAMEA103928390, study PRJEB20085) | sediment metagenome | biome: marine biome; feature: hydrothermal vent; material: sediment | place: Atlantic Ocean | collected 2013-08-06T02:46:56 | depth 0.05 m | reverse complement strand
GGCTTATTCGTGCCAGAGAGAGTTTTGAAGATATGATACAAAATGAGAAAGATTATCTCAAAAATTAGCGATAAGGAGCTATCATGATAACACTAGATGAACTAAGAAAAGGTATCAATGATATCGATGATGAACTGCTCGTACTACTCAATCAACGCATGGAATTTGTCAAACAAGTGGGACATCTCAAGCAGAGTGATGGCTCAAGTATCTATCGTCCAGAGAGAGAACGCCAAATCATCCAAAGATTGGCAACACAAAGCAAAGGGGCACTGACTGAGAGTGCTATAGAAGCGATTTTTATGGAGATATTTGCCGTCAGTAGAAATCTAGAACTTCCTGAAAAGATAGCATATTTAGGACCTGAAGGTTCCTATACGCACCAAGCAGCCGAGAGTCGCTTTGGTGCTATGAGCGCTTACCTACCACTCAACTCCATCGAAGCCGTTTTTAAAGTCTTGGAAAACAAAGAAGCAAAATATGGTGTGGTACCTATAGAAAATAATACAGAAGGCGCTGTGGGCGCAACACTGGATTGTTTGGGCAAGTATTCGGCATTGATTATTGCTGAGATGTACTTGGATATTCATCACTCATTTGCCTCTTTTTGTGAAGATTTAAAAGATATCAAAGTTATTTATTCACACCCTCAAGGCTACAACCAATGTAAAAACTTTTTAGAAGAACATTTTTTACAAGATGTAGAGTTTATACCAACTAGATCCACCGCAGCGGCAGCACAAAGAGCAAAAGAGGACAAATATGCCGCCGCCATCTGCTCTCATATCGCTGCAAAGATACATGGACTGCCTATCCATTTTGAAAAAATTGAAGATAATCTTGCGAATCGTACACGATTTTTGATCCTTAGTGATTTTAAAAATGAGAAAGGTACACAAGATAAAACTTCCATACTTGCGCAAACAGAGGACAAACCAGGTGCGCTCTTGGAATTTTTGCAATCTTTTGAAAACAACAAGATAAATCTCACCAAGATAGAATCAAGACCACTCAAAGATAAAGCTTTTAAATCACTTTTTTATATCGATTTTCAAGGTCATATCGATGATGAAAACATCCAAAAAATCATTAAAAAATATCCTAACAAAATAAAGTGGTTAGGTTCTTATATCAAAGGAGACAAAGATGAAGTTTAACCCTAACTTAGAGCAGATAAAAGTCTATGAAGGGGGAAAACCTATCGAACTTGTCATCAGAGAATATGGCATCAAACCTGAAGAGATAGTCAAACTAGCTAGTAATGAAAATCCATTTGGTGTCAGTCCAAAAGTAGAAAAAGCGATACAAGAAGCTGCAAAAAATGTCTATATGTATCCTGATGACAGTATGTTAGCACTCAAAAATGCCTTAGCTCAAAAATATCAAGTAAAAAATGAAAATCTCATCATTGGCGCAGGAAGTGATCAAGTCATCTTCTTTGCTATCCATGCCAAAGCACACCCAAAAATGAAGATTTTAACTGCCAAAACGACTTTTGCTATGTATGATATCTATGCGAAACAAGTAGGGGCTACTATCCTAAAAACGCCATCCCACCAACATGTACTCTCCGAATTTTTAGAGATTTATGAAGAGAACAAAGATATCGACATCATCTTTTTATGCCTACCAAATAACCCACTAGGAGAGTGTCTCAAACGTGAAGATGTTTATCAATTTTTAGAAAAGATAGACACAAATACCTTAGTCGTTATTGATGGTGCTTATCAAGACTTTGCTTCAGCAAAAGACGATGCTATGCATATAGAACCATCTGATGTCATAGAGAAATTTCCAAACTGCCTCTACCTAGGTACTTTTTCCAAATCCTATGCGTTAGGTGGCTTGCGTGTTGGCTATGGTATCGCACAAAAAGAAATTATGGATACACTTTATAAAATGCGTCCTCCTTTTAATGTTACTTCCCTTTCGCTAGAAGGTGCTTTAGTTGCCTTAAAAGACAAAGACTTTCTTAGCAAGACACTAGACAATAACTTCAAAGAGATGAAAAAGTATGAAAACTTTGCCAGAGAAAATAAAATAGATTTTATTAATAGCTTTACAAATTTTATTACTTTACTTTTTTCAGATGAACTCTCCTCTAAAGAGTGTGCCCAAATCTTATTAAAAAAAGGTATAATAATCAGAGATTTAACAAGCTATGGTGTCAATGGCATCCGAGTTACGATAGGCACTCCTGCACAAAATGATAGATTTTTAGAGGAGTTTAAAAAACTAATATAAACACAGGTAAAGCATGGATTTTAAAACTCTGGTAGAACAGATAACAACGCTCTTTACATCCCTCAACAAAAAACAAAAAACCATCATTGCCCTCTCAACCATGGCAGTGATTGGTTTTGTGGTATTTCTAGTACTTTACACCAATGCAAAAAAAGATAATGATGGGTATGCTGTCTTGTTTAACAAGCTTTCGCCCTCAGACTCTGCCCTGGTCATCAAGCAACTAGAGACAGATAATATTCCCTACAAAATCGTCAATGAAAATGTCATAAAAGTCCCTAAAGAACATGTTTATAAAGAGCGTATCGTTGTTGCTTCTCAAGGTATACCTAAAAATAGCAAGGTTGGTTTTGAACTTTTTGATACGCAAAATTTTGGAGAAACGGATTTTGCTCAAAATATCAAATACCTTCGCGCCCTTGAAGGAGAACTTTCACGCACCATCGAAGCACTCACGCCCATAGAAGATGCCAAAGTACATATAGCCCTCCCCAAAGAGACTGTTTTTGTGCAAAAAGAGACGCTTCCCACTGCTTCAGTGGTTCTAAAAACCCTCCCCTCGATGAAGTTGACTTCCAGACAAGTTTCAGGCATTAAAAATCTCATTGCTGCCTCTGTCAGCAAACTCTTACCAGCCAATGTCAAAATAATAGACCAAAATGGTGATCCCTTGGATGAGAGTAGTAGTGACGGCTATGGAGCTGAAGATATAAGCGCACAAGTTCAGTATAAAAAAAAGTTTGAAAGAGCTTTAGAAGAGAAGATAAATAAAATCCTCTCACCTGTTGTTGGTGGCAGAGAACACTTGGTAGCAAAAGTGACAGCTGATTTTAACTTTGAACAAAAAAGTACGGTAAATGAGTATTATGACCCAGAGTCAGTTGTCAGAAGCGAGCAAAGCAGTGAGGAGAAAAAAGAGGGAGCAAAATCAAACAAAAAAGCCTCAGGTGTCCCAGGTGCCATCTCTAATATCTCACCAACAGAACCTTTAGATAAAAAAGGTAAGAAAAATGGTGAAAAGTATGAAAAAAGTACAACAACTACAAACTATGAAATTTCTAAAAAAGTCACCAATACACAAGGAGAATTTGCCACACTAAAGCGTGTTACTGCAGCGGTAGTCGTCGATGGAAGATATAAAGCAAACAAAGAAGATCCAAACAAAATAGACTATATCACCCTAGATAAGAGTGAGCTCTCAGCCATCGATGGTATCGTCAAAAGAAGTATCGGATATAACGAAAAAAGAGGAGATGAAGTAACGGTGACAAACTTGCAGTTTAAGTCAGATGCAGGCAATAAAGAGCCAGAAAATATCTCCCAAACAACTGCGAAATATGTCAATCCTCTTTTGCCCATCTTAAAATATCTAGCAGCGGGACTACTTTTACTAATCTTTTACAAAAAAATAATCAAGCCGTTTTCTGAAAAAATGATTCAAGATTTTGAACAAGTAGAAGAAGAGGAAGAATTTGAACTACACGATATAGAAGATGAGATAGAAAACAATGAAGCACTAGAAAAATACAATCAAGCCAAGAAAAAGATAGAAGCTGAACTGGGTATCAATGATGAAATGGATGAGCAAACCCTGAAACATACCATACTTCTAGAACGTATGCAAGCAGACATTAACAACAATCCAGAAGAGTTGGCTAAACTCATTCAAACCGTTATGCAAGCTGGTAAAGATATATAAGGTAAAGGGAAAAGAGCATGGATGATATAGGCACAAATGATATTGTTTTAAATAAAGAACAACAAGAAATCTACGAAGATTTAAGTATCGGTCAAAAAGTAGCTATTTTATTGATGCAATTGGGTGAAGAGACAACCTCAAGAGTTTTTGCTAATCTTGATGTCGAGTTAATCACCCAAATCTCCACAGAATTGGCCTTGGTTAAAAATGTAGAACAACCCATCTCCGCTATGATACTTGATGAGTTTAGTACCCTGCTTAAAAGTAATCAATATATCTTAAATGGTGGCTTAGACTATGCTAAAGAAGTACTCTTTAAAACTTTTGGCATTGATACCGCCAATTCCATACTAGCTAAATTGACAAAAGATTTGGGAGACGCACAAAGTTTTAAATTTTTAGCAAAAGTAAAACCTGAACAATTGGCTGACTTTATCGTGACCGAACATCCACAAACTATCGCCCTTATCTTAGCCCATATGAGCGCCATCTCAGCAGCTGAGACGCTCTCCTATTTTGATGATGATCTCAAAGCTGATGTCACCATACGTATGGCAAACCTAGGTGATATCTCTCCTTCTATCATCAAAAGAGTTTCTGCTGTTTTAGAGAGCAAACTAGAATCTCTCACTACCTACAAAGTAGAAGTTGGTGGTCCACGAGCTGTGGCTGAAATGCTCAATAAATTGGGTCAAAAAGCAACCAAATCTACTATTGAACTGGTTGAAAAAGCAGATAGCACACTGGCAAATACTATCAAAGAGTTGATGTTTACTTTTGAAGATATAGACAAACTTGATGCAGCTGCTATTCGAGAATTGCTCAAAGTATTAGATCAAAACCAACTTATGGTAGCACTCAAAGGCTCAGCAGGAGACTTAAAAGAGAAATTTATGTCAAATATGTCTCAACGCGCGGCAGAAGCATTTGAAGAAGAGATGCAGTTTTTAGGCGCCGTAAAAGTTAAAGATGTAGAAGATGCCCAACGTGCCATCGTAGAAGAGGTGGGTAAACTTGCCGAAAAAGGTCTAGTACAGATGGGTGATGCAGACGAGGTCATAGAATAGTATGGGAAAGGTAATAGACTCTGATAAACTCGATGAACACCATGTTAAAAAATTTCAATTTGCTTCTTTAGAGGTAAATCAAGAAAAAAAAGAATCTTTCAATCATGCACTTTTTTCTGATCATAAAGAATCTGAGGAAGTAGCTCAAGAGACAAAAGAAACATCAGTAGATACAAAAGAAGCGGATGAATTACTGCAAAAAATAGAGTATTTATCGGGTGAAAATATCAGACTTGAAACGGAGCTAGAAACACATCAAAAGGAGTTTGAAAACAAGATAACATTACAGCGTGAAGAAGCTTATGAAAAAGGAAAAGTTGAAGGCATTAAAGAGACACAAACAACCATGCAAGAACATAATGATGAACACAATATCCAACTTATAAAATCTATCACAGCGCTTGATGAACAAATTCAAAAACATGAAGCATTTTTCAACTCTTGTGAAAGTGAACTTGTTGACGCATCAACCATCATCGCTGAAAAAATCATCAAAAAAGAGTTAGAAGAAAATTCCAAAATCATAGCCAAAAAATTAGCTGATACCTTTGTCGATGATTTAAAAGAAGCAAGTACTATCACACTCAAAGTAAACCCAAAAGATGCCCAATATATAGAGGAACATTATAAAGAGAGAAAAAACATTAAAATAGACGCCGATGATGCCATAAATAAAGGTGGAATCATTATACTTAGCGATATAGGAAATATCGATGGCAATATCGACACACGCGTGCAAAAAGCAATTGCCTTGATTAAACGAGAGGGTTAGCATGAATATAAAAGAGTATTCTTTGGATGAATTAAATACTCTCTGCTCTGAAATCAGAGAAAAGATACTAGAAACAGTTAGTCAAAATGGGGGTCATTTAAGTTCAACGCTTGGTGTAGTTGAGCTCATCGTAGCGATGCATTATGTCTTTGATGTAGAAAAAGATCCCTTTATTTTTGATGTCTCCCACCAAGCCTATGCCCATAAACTTTTAACCGGTAGATGGGACAATTTTAGTACCCTTAGAACATTTGGAGGCATGAGTGGATATACGAAGCCTTCAGAATCTCCTTATGACTACTTTGTTGCAGGACATAGTTCAACCTCTATTTCATTAGCTGTGGGTGCAGCCAAAGCCATCAAACTCAAAAATGAAGATAGACTACCTATCGCACTCATAGGGGATGGTTCGATGACCGCTGGTATGGTGTATGAAGCGATGAATGAACTTGGTGATAAAAAGTACCCTGTGGTCATTATCCTCAATGACAATGAGATGAGCATCGCTAAGCCAATTGGGGCTATCTCCAACTACCTCTCACACGTGATGGCTGGAAAGTTTTATCAAAAGATGAAAGAAAATACAAAAACAATATTAGAGCACCTTCCAGAAGGAGCCACATATGTGGCAAAAAGGTTTGATGAGAGTCTTAAGCTTATCACACCAGGGCTTTTATTTGAAGAGTTAGGTTTAGAGTACATAGGCCCTACAGATGGACATAATCTTGAAAGTTTGATAGAGAGTTTTACTCTGGCAAAAGAGATGAAAAAACCTGTCATTATCCATACCCAAACCATCAAAGGCAAAGGATATGATAAAGCTGAGGGCAATTTTGAACATTGGCATGGTGTCAGTAAATTTGATGTTGAAACAGGTGAACCTCTCAGCAAGGGTGGAGAGAAAAATGCGACTACGATTTTTAGTGAAAGCCTACTGAAATTAGCCAAGAAGCATGATAATGTTGTAGGTGTCACCGCTGCTATGCCTAGTGGTACAGGTCTCAAACTATTGATGGAAGCGTTTCCAGAACGATTCTGGGATGTTGCTATCGCAGAGCAACACGCTGTCACTTCGATGTGTGCGATGGCAAAAGAGGGATTTAAACCTTTTATCACTATCTATTCTACTTTTTTACAACGCGCCTATGACCAAGTGATTCATGATGCCTGCATCATGGACTTGCCCGTAGTATTTGCCATAGATAGAGCAGGTATCGTAGGGGAAGATGGAGAGACGCATCAAGGGGCATTTGATATATCATTTTTGCGTGCCATTCCAAACATGACGCTTTTTGCACCACGAGATGCTGCCTCATTAGATGCGATGATAGAATTTTCTTACCATTATGACTCACCATGTGCGATTCGTTATCCTCGTGGTGCTTTTATCAAATCAGGAGATTTTCCAACAACAGATATCAAAGTAGGAAAATCGCAACTACTTAAAGAATCACAGGGTGATATACTCTTTATAGGTTACGGTAATGGTGTAGGACGCGCTTATCAAACTATGCAAGAACTAGAGCATCATGATAACATCGCGCTTTTAGACTTGATGTTTGTCAAACCATTAGATAAGACACTTTTAAAAGAGCTTTCCACACAATATAAAAAATGGTTTATCTTTTCTGACTCATCAAAAATGGGTGGTGTCGCCTCTGCTATAAGTGAGCTGGGCATCCCCAATATCGAAATAATAACTTTTGAATATGAAGATAAATTTATCCCTCATGGCAATACTACTTTAGTAGAAGAATCTTTAAAAATTCACCCTATAGACTTAGCAAAGAGAGTTAGCCAATACTTATCATGATAAGCACTTTATAGATTCTCACTATTGTCGATATTATCTCTAATAATCAACAAAAGGCATGCGTGATGAAAATTGTACATATATTACCAAAGTTTGACACAGGTGGTGCAGAAAAGTTTTGTGTTGACATGTGTAATACCCTAGCAAAAGATACAGACAACAAAGTCTATCTGATTGTTTTGGGAACGATAGATGATGATGAAATCTTAGCCAAGCAGGTAGAAGATAATGTCAATATGATAGCACTCAATAAACAAGGCAAAAGTCTCAAAGTTATCTATGATATCTACCATATACTAAAAGAGATAAATCCTGATGTGACACATACACACCTCAGAGCACAAGCCTATGCTGGATTTCCTCTCATCACAGCTGGTATACCCAATATCCACACTATTCATAACTTAGCACAAAAAGAGATAGGTTCTAAGGTGAGAAAATTTTATAATTTTCTCTACAATAGATTTAAATTCACCCCCGTGGCTATCAGTGATGAAGTCTTGGTTTCCATGCATGAAGAGTATGGTAGCCAATTTAATGAAAAAATAGACAATGGTGCTAAAGCTGTGAGTAAGAGTCCACTATTTGAAGAGACGAAAGAGTACATAGATTCATTGCAAGATAGTGAGAGAACAAACATATTTCTATCAGTTGGAAGATTGACCGAACAAAAGAACTATATCATGATGGTTGCTGCATTTGAAGAGCTACTAGAGAAAGGATATGATATCAAGCTTCTTATTATTGGTTCAAAAACAAATGATAAGAATTATGCAGATAAATGTATCGCATCCCTTAAAAGAACTGATAAAATCTTTTTCTTGGGAGAAAAATCAAATATTGGAGATTACCTCCTAAACACAGATGCTTTTACGCTCTCTTCTATTTACGAAGGTATGCCTATATCCATCCTAGAAGCCATGTCAGCAGGTAAAGCTACCATATCTACACCTGTAGGTGGTGTAGTCGATATCATTCAAAAGGGAGTCAATGGTTATCTCAGTCAGGATGTAAGTAAAGAGAGCTACAAAAAAGCGATAATAAAATTTTTAGAAAAAAACGCATGTGATGCAAAAAAAACGCGTGCAATTTTTGATAACAACTATTCCATCGAAAAAACAGCCAAAGAATATACAGTTTTGTATAAAAAGGTAAGTTCAAAAAACTAAGTGGTGTCCTCGACGCGATTCGAACGCGTGACCTCACGATTAGGAATCGTGTGCTCTATCCAGCTGAGCTACGAGGACAAAGCAAAAAAAAGGGTGAAGCATCATCTGCCCCACCCTCTTATCATGATAGCTTTATGAACTAACCATTTCTCTTTTTGATAATCTCTTCTGAAACATTTCTAGGAACTTCACTATAGTGATCAAATTCCATCGCATATGTTGCACGACCTTGTGTTGCTGAACGAAGATCAGTAGAGTAACCAAACATCTCAGATAATGGAACAAAAGCATTAACAATTTTGTTACCTGCTCTATCATCCATACCTTCAACTTGACCTCTTCTTCTATTAAGATCTCCGATAACATCACCCATATAATCTTCAGGTACTTCTACTTCCACTTTCATCATAGGTTCCATGATGGCTGCATCTGCTTTTCTAGCACCTTCTTTAAATCCCATAGAAGCAGCCAATTTAAATGCCATCTCATTGGAATCCACATCATGGTATGAACCATCATAAAGTGTCACTTTCACATCTTCCATAGGATAACCAGCTAATACACCACCAGCCATCGCTTCTTGAACACCTTTATCAACTGCAGGGATAAATTCTCTAGGAACAGATCCACCTTTGATAGCATTGACAAATTCATAACCATCACCAGCTTCCATAGGCTCAAGTTTAAGGTAAACATGACCAAATTGACCACGACCACCAGATTGTTTAGCATACTTGTACTCTTGCTCAACAGATTTTTTGATACTCTCACGGTATGCCACTTGTGGTTGACCGATTTCAGCATCAACATTAAACTCTCTCATCATACGATCAACAAGGATTTCGAGGTGCAATTCACCCATACCTGAGATGATTGTTTGACCTGATTCTTCATCAGTTTCTACACGGAAAGATGGATCTTCTTGTGCTAGTTTTTGTAAAGCAATACCCATTTTTTCTTGGTCAGCTTTTGTTTTTGGCTCAACAGCAACAGAGATTACTGGATCTGGAAAGTCCATTCTTTCAAGTACTACTTTATCAGCAGGATCACATAGTGTATCACCCGTAGTTGTACTTTTGAGACCAACAACCGCACCGATTTCACCAGCATAAATCTCTTTTACTTCTTCTCTCTTAATCGCATGCATCTTCATGATACGACCAATTCTCTCTTTTTTATCTTTTGTTGAGTTGTGTACATAAGAACCTGATTCTAAAGAACCCCGATATACACGGATAAATGTCAATTGTCCTACAAAAGGATCGGTCATGATTTTAAATGCTAAAGATGCAAATGCACCCTCATCAGAAGATGCAACAGTTACCTCTTCTTCTTCATTATCCATCATTGTACCTTTGATATCTGCCACTTCTAAAGGAGAAGGAAGATACGCTACAACAGCATCAAGTAAAGTTTGAACACCTTTGTTCTTAAATGCTGTACCACAAGTCATAGGAACAATATGCATAGAGATACAAGCATCTTTGATACCTTTGATGATTTCATCATTAGAGATTTCTTCACCTTCAAGGAATTTTTCCATCAAAGCTTCATTACACTCTGCTTCAGCAATCTTTTCTATCATATTTTCACGGTATTCATCCGCTTTTTCTTGTAAGTCAGCAGGGATATCTTCAACATGGTAGTTAGAACCCATCGCCGCATCTTGATCCCAAACGATAGCTTTCATTAAAACCAAATCAATAACACCAGCAAAATGTTCTTCCGCACCAATTGGTAATTGTATAGGTACAGGATTACCTTTTAAACGCTCTTTAATTTGTCTCTCAACTTCATAAAAATCAGCACCTGTTCTATCCATCTTGTTTACAAATACTAAAGATGGTACGCCATAACGATTTCTCTGTCTCCATACTGTTTCAGATTGAGGTTGTACACCACCAACTGCACAGAAAACTGATACAGCACCATCAAGTACACGCATAGAACGCTCAACTTCAATAGTAAAATCCACGTGACCCGGAGTATCGATGATATTGATTTGTTTGCCATCCCACTCACAAGTTGTTGCAGCAGAGGTAATAGTAATACCTCTCTCTTGCTCTTGCTCCATCCAATCCATTGTAGCAGCACCATCGTGAACTTCACCGATTTTGTGCTCAACACCTGTATAAAAAAGGATTCTTTCTGTTGTTGTTGTCTTACCTGCATCAATATGCGCTGCGATTCCGATGTTTCTTAAATCACCAAGTGTATGCGTTCTAGCCATTATAAGTTCCTTTGATTACCATCTATAGTGAGCAAATGCTTTATTCGCTTCAGCCATTTTGTAAGTATCTTCTTTTTTCTTATAAGAAGCACCTTTCTCAT
>FXBE01000184.1_pt1 | contig 11137 bp, 11 predicted proteins | sample 5335311 | NCBI WGS metagenome assembly FXBE01 (sample SAMEA103928390, study PRJEB20085) | sediment metagenome | biome: marine biome; feature: hydrothermal vent; material: sediment | place: Atlantic Ocean | collected 2013-08-06T02:46:56 | depth 0.05 m | reverse complement strand
ATGGAAACGCTTTCGCTGGAGGAGCTTCGGTTTATTCCGGCCCATGTCCCACCCCATCGCGATGCCCCGTTAATTACGGCCAAGCAACGCAGCCAAATAGTGGCCGTTGCGATCGCTGAGCAGCCTGGGTTTGTATTGGATACCTGCGAACTTGAGCGCAGTGGTCCGTCTTATACGGTAGACACGCTGCATGATTTTCGTAAGCGTTATGGCAAAGACACACCTCTAGTATTGCTGCTAGGCACAGACGCATTTGCGGGGTTGCCTGATTGGCATCGTTGGGAAGAGATCATCCAGCTTGCCCATATTGCTTTGATGACTCGGCCAGGCGGTGACTCCAGCCGTACTGGTTTTCTCTCTCAACACGAAGTCGACCATCCTGAAGCGTTGCATCAAGCACCTGCGGGCAGTATCCTGCGCATTCCTGTAACCCAGCTGGATATCTCCGCCACCGATATTCGCGAGCGTCTAAGGCAGGGGCGTTCGGTGCATTATCTAATGCCGCAAGTCCTGATCGAAACCCTTTCTTCTCTTAATCTTTACGACTAACCACTTATGACTGAAACCCCGAAGATGTCTACCGAAGCACTGACCCAACTCGTAATTGACGCGCTTGAGGATATGAAAGCGCTGGATATCAAGACCATCAATGTTCAGGAAAAGACCGTGATAACGGACATCATGATTGTTGCGTCAGGGACCTCAACGCGCCATGTGAAATCGATTGCTGAGAACGTGATCATTAAGGCCAAGCAGATTGGCTTGAAACCTTTAGGGTCTGAAGGAGAAAAATCGTGCGAATGGATGCTGGTGGATTTGAACGATGTCGTGGTACACGTGATGCTGCCGGCAACGCGTGATTTTTATAATCTGGAAAAGCTTTGGGAGATGCCTGCCGTAGACCCCGAGTCGGCCACCCAAAGCTAAGAAATATAGTGAAAATTCACCTCCTGGCGGTTGGTACCCGCATGCCCGCCTGGGTGTCTGATGGATATCAGGAATATGCGCGTCGAATGCCCCCCGATTGCCGCCTGGAACTCACCGAAATTCCTGCAGGACAGCGCGGTAAAAACGCTGATATCAAGCGCATTCTGCAACAAGAAGGCAACAAGCTTCTATCCGGCATTCCCCAAGGCAGTAAAGTCATCGCACTGGATGTGCTCGGCAAGTCGTGGAGTACCGAGCAACTCTCCAAGCAACTGCAAGGCTGGATGCAGCAGGGTAGCGACCTAACATTACTGGTTGGCGGCCCCGAAGGCCTGCATCCCGATTGCTTGCAAGCGGCCAGCCAGCATTGGTCGCTCTCCGCGCTGACGTTCCCCCATCCGCTAGTACGCATAATATTGGCCGAACAGCTTTATCGAGCGGTAAGTCTGTTGCGTGGTCACCCCTATCATCGAGCTTAGCTTTGTTTTCTATGACTTGTTTAAAAAGTAGCTTCACCTATAGTTCTATTGAGTCGGTACATTAGCCTTAAAAAGTACATGAATATATTTTGGTATGACACTCATTTCTTCTGAGCACGTTAGTTACGTTGTGCTTGGGGATTGTTTGAACTATAAAGAGTAACTGATCATGGTTAATACCAGTCCTCTAGCTTTAGCTAATAACATTATTCTATGTCCCGATAAGCTGGTTTTAGCGCGTTCATCTGATACAGACTTGCTCGTATTGTGGCGTAAATACAAGCTGTTATAGTTAGAGTCGCCACCTAGCAACTCTGAAAATATTGTTCATTTTTGTCGCTTAGGTAATTCCACCGAAAGTGATGAGTAATAGAGCTTTAATCAAATTCATAAATGGCATGCAACTCATGCTAGCGCAGTAGGTTTCTATTATTAGTACTAACGTAAAATCAATCGGTTACGTGGATTTTTTCGAATATATTTATAGCGCATCGGTTTATAACTAGAAAAAATGCAGATACCCGGTTACAAAATAGAGAGCAAATTAGGCCAGGGCGGTATGGCCGAGGTTTACCTCGCGATCCAAGAATCGCTGGGTCGTCAGGTAGCGCTCAAAATCACCTCGCCATGGCAGTCTCAAGACCCTGCATTTAAGGAAAGGTTTATGCAGGAAGGTCGCATTGTCGCGACGCTTAATCATCCCAATATTGTAACTATTCATGAAATCGGTCAGGTGGATGAACAGTATTTCATTGCAATGGAATATGTGTCAGGGAAAAGTCTGTCGGAAAAAATTGAAGAAGGGATGACGCTTGAGGACAGTATTCAAACCGTAAAAAGGGTTGCGCGGGCGTTGGCGTATGCCCATAACGGTGGATTTTTACACCGGGATATCAAGCCTTCCAATATCTTGTTTCGCGATGATGAATACGCTGTATTAGCCGATTTTGGCATCGCTAGGGCATTGGTTGAAGACGATACACGTTTAACCCAAACGGGAATGTCTCCAGGCTCGCCGGCTTATATGAGCCCTGAACAAGTGAATGGATTCAACCTTGACGCGCGTAGCGACCAATACAGCTTGGGCATTGTCTTTTACGAAATGCTGACCGGCGACCGGCCCTACAAAGGAAATTCAGCGACGGCCACCGCGATCTTGCACCTCACCGCACCTGTTCCTCAGTTGCCGCATCCGTATGAATCGTTACAGCCCATCTTCGACCGCCTACTGGCGAAGACGCCGGAAGAACGCTTTACCGATGAAGAGGCCTTGATTCAGGCGCTTGATGAACCTGATAGTGTCGAGTCGAAAGCCCCCGCTGAAAACGATAGCCATGCGGCCACCGCGCTTGGCCGTACCCAGGTACGAATGGAAAAGACCCGCGTGGCCTCACCGAGTGTCGTGCAGAAGCCGGGTAAAAAGATGCCAAGCATGCCATTGCGCTGGGTAGGTATCGCCGCGCTTGGTGCTGTCGCGGTTGCCGGGGCGGCATTTTGGTTGCAGATGCCGTCTAGTGATCCTGCTGATGGCCTAGCGCAGGAGAATAGGCAAGAAACCGTTGCCGGTTTGCCCAGTAATGACGCGGAAATTGAAACAGCCCAAGAAGCTGATCGCAAAGAGGAACTCGGCGAGTCAATCGACACTCAGAAAACTGCCGATTCGCAAGTCGCTGAAGCTAAATCGGAGGTTGCTCAGTTGCCAAAATTAAATGAGCAGCAAGCTGGCTCGCCAGATCTTCAAGAACCTACTGATTCGAAGCGCGCTGAGGCTAAACCAGAAATAGCTCCAATGCCAGGTTTAAACGGACAACAAGCGAACACGCCTAAGATTGAAATGCCGACCAGCTCCCAAGTTGTTGAAGCAGTAACGCCTCAAGAACCAGAATTAAATGAAGAGCCAGAGAATGTATCGAGTTCCCAGGAGTCTAGCGTTCTGCAAACCGTTGAGATGGAGGAACCAGAAGTCGCCCTAACACCGGACCTAGATGAAGAACAAAAAGATTCATCAGATACTCAGAAACTATCAGATTCACCACTCGTTAAAGAAGACACAGAAGCTCCTCAAACAAATGTGCTAAATGAGGAGCAACCACCCCCCCCCCGAACCCCAGGAGCAAATGGATACTCAAGTCGCCAACGCTCCCATGGAAGCCGGTGAGGCGCAAGAAGGGGTTTCGGATACTCAAGAGCCAGTTGAGTCAGAGGCCAGCCAAGAATCAGATATAAGCGAGGGTCTGGCAGGTATGCTTGCCACAGCGCGCGACCAAATGGCAACAGAACGTTATGTGGAGCCTGCGGGTGACAACGCCTTTGAAACCTACACCGAAGTACTCAAGGAAGATGCTGAGAATGAAACTGCAATGAACGGATTAACTCAAATTGCCGAGTATTATGAGGAGCAAGCTCGCCTAAAACAAAATGCAGGTGAGTTTGATCAAAGCCTCGCTTTATTGGATCTGGGTCTCAAAGCTGCGCCGAAAAATTCTAATCTTATTGCGTTGAATAATGAGGTAACCGTCCAGTATGAGAAACAACAGACCGAGCAGCAAATCGACGCACTGATGCAAAAGGCGGAGTCCCAAATGGCAAGCCAGCGATTAGCCAGACCAAAAGGTGATAATGCCTATGAGTCGTACCAAGCCATTCTAGGGTTGGATGCAGGGCGTCAACCAGCGCAACAAGGCATACAAGAGATTGCCAATAGATACGAAACATTTGCACAAACCAAACGCCAGGCTGGCGATTTAAGCACGAGCTTGGCGATGGCGGATCGTGGGTTGGAAGTTGCCCCTGAACATGAGGGCCTGCTGGCACTGCGAAAAGAAATCTCAAGTCGACTCGATGGTCAGCAAGTGAGCGAGGCTAAACAGCAGACAGCTCAGGCTGAAATAGAACGTCTACTGGCGATCGGTAAACAACAGCTTGATGCGGGCCAGTTGACTCAGCCAAAGGGTACAAATGCCAGAGAATCCTATAACGCTGTTTTAAAGATGGCACCCGAAAACCAGCAAGCACGAACAGGTTTAAATGCTATTTCGCAACGCTATGATGCCTTAGCGCGCGATAAACAATCCGCTGGTGATGTAGAAGCGGCCTTCAGATTGGTGGAAGAAGGCTTGCAGGCATTTCCTAAGCATTCCGGACTACGAGCCTTGCATGACGAGATCGAATCTCAACTCGAAGCGGCCAAGCAAGCTCAAAAAACACCTATAGAACAGCAGCCCGTAGCAAAAGAATCAAGCAAAAAAAGGTCTGGAGCCCGAGTTTTTGGAACTTTTTAATTACATAATGAGGGGCAGCTCTTGCAAGAACAGACCTTGAATTGCATCATCTTTGGTTTTCCCGATTGTGAAGACGTAAAGCCATTTTGGAGCTAACTTAATGAAGAAATTTACCCTTAAACGTTTGATTGCCTATTCAATTCTGTCTGGTTTCGTTCTATTTCCTACTGTTAGTAATGCGCTTGATCTTACTCTTGAGCCGAGGTTCCAAGCGGGTGTTATGGACTATAAATTTGAACAAAAACCTATATCAATAACAGATGAAGAAACAGGTGACACTGTAAAAGACCACGGGTTTAAGCTTGTAGATGCCCTATTCTTTGTGGGAGGAGGGGCGACACTGTTTGCGGATAGGTTTTTTGTTGATCTATACGTGCAAAAAGCATTTTCAGGTTCGGATCGTGCTACCAATCGTTATGACGATCCAGCGCTTGGTGAGCGAGTCAATATCCCTACCTTCGATGGAATAGTCGATGTGGATTTTGACCGCGAGGAGTATTCTGTATCAATAGGGTATGCGGTGGGAAGTCAATGGGTGCTATTTACGGGGTACCGGGTAGCCCAGACCAATTATAACGGTACCCTCACAGTTAACGCAGAGGGTGCTACAAATGACAATCGTCCCGTTATAATTGCAGCAAGAAGTGAATACGATTCGGATTTTAAACAGGATGGTCTTTTCGTAGGAGGGGCCTATGCATTTAGTATTAGTGAGCGTTCGGTAATTTCACTTAACGCGGCGCTCGCGGCTCTTGATGGGAAACTTGAAAGGGATAGTAAAATTTCGAATTCTAGCAGCGTAGATGGTAAGCCGGTTTCAGTGGAGCCTGAGCTGGAAAAAAGCGCCTTTGATGGGGATACGGTAGGACTTAATTTAGGTGTGGCCTGGAAAGGGAGTATTTTCGGGAAGTTAGGGTATAGCTTTGGTGTAAATGGCTATCGCTATAATTTTGATGCTAAAAACGTGGGCATAGCCGATATTTCTGAATCTGTTCTACGATTTTCAGCAGGGTTGTCTTATCAGTTTTGATTTTTTAGCTTTGATGCTAAATCACCCCATCTTATTATTGATTATCCAACTGTAGAGGAGTTAGGGGTAAGACCGTGAAGAAAGAACACTTCGCATCGTCATTGGTGGTCCTGTAACCAAGCCCCGGTGAATCGAGGTAGCCTGACATTCTGGTTTGACGAGGAAGCAATAACGCGTGTTATTACCTATCCCAAAGCGGTCACCGGAGGCTCCGTGCTGGTTCTTTGACCCTCAGCAGGGATCCTTTGCTGGTCTAGATTCTCAACATTATTACACTCAAGGTTCGGCGGAGTAGCCTATCGATAGGGGACGCTTGTTGCTTTGATCGCTATCAAGCACTTTCCAGTTTTAGCTCAATATCTTCGAACACAGGGGATGCACCTTGTAGCCCACCCTTCAACACTTGCGCATCAAGACCATGTTTCTTTAACAAGAAGGCCGCTGCTGCGCTTCTGCCACCGGTGTCGCAGCAAGTAATGTAGCGTGTTGACGCATTTAAGGTCGAAATCTTCATGCGCAGGAAGAGCAGGGGGATATTTAGGCTATTGGGTTGATGTTCGTGCTCATATTCGCCTGGTAGTCGTACGTCTAGCCAGGTGGCTTGACGGGAGCGGACGAGCTCTGCGGCATCTGGAAATTCAATCCAGTCGATACAGGGTTCGTTTATCAGCGATATAAAATCGGATTTTGACAAGCGCATTAGACTGCCATCTTCTACCATTTGTACCGAAGCGGAGCGAGGATGATCTGAAATGAGCGCGTCTTCGCCGAAGAAGTCTCCTGGACTTAGCTCACCCAAGGTTACGCCCTCAGGTTTTGCGGGAGTGGTACGGGTAACTATGGCTTTGCCGGAGGATAGAACATAAAAATAATCCCCGCTTTCGCCTTGAGCAACGACCGTGTCATTAGCTGAGAACTTAACCTGCTTTAAGTTCATGAATAAGGCTTGCAAGTTGCTTGGTGGCACGCGTTGAAAGATTGGGGTGCGTAGCATATTGCCCATCCAGTCGCCTGGATTTATTTCCCTGTTTTCATCAATTTCCTCGACCTCGTAGCTTCCCGCGTGATCCCAGCTCAACATCATCTCTAGCGACTGGCTTTCTATTTTTAGGTAAACCACGGGGCTTAATGCGCGGGCAGACTGGTTGCGTGGTTGGTGTTGGGCGACCGGCAGTTTGGCTTCATCTGCGTGTGATTCTAGCTGGGTGCTTTCGCCTTTTTTTGCTTTGATGAGCAGTGAGCCATCCAGAAGGAAGATGTGAGATTTATCAACGTCACCTTCCTTAAATAGATAGTCTCCGGGCATGACAGAGAGGATTTCTGCCTTGCTAAGCAGAACATCAAAATTCTTCTGGCTTAAAGAGTTGATGGGCGTCAGCTGGCTGATTTGCGCGCGGTAGAGTTGTGCATCCATGGTAAGTACCGGTTTTAGTTATCCTTAATTTGGCTACTCGCTGAGTAGTTATCTATCCGGCAGTATTACGGCTTACAATTACAATGTCTGTGAAAGATTGCTCTTATCTTCTGAGGTATGCGGCGTGCCTCCATGCTTTTGTGAGGTGCCGCCCAAAACTTAGTGGTGTTCGCCTATGACTCAGGGATGGCTAGAGTCTGCCCGGGACGAATCCTGTCGTTCTTCAGTTGGTTATTTTTTTTCAGTTGAGTTACCGAGATGTCATAACGACGGCTAATCTGGGTCAGCGTTTCCCCTTGAGCAACTCGATGGGATGAACCATCTGGTTTCGCAGGGTTTTTTGAGCGATATCTTGCTGCGATACCCACTGGCACCAGCAATTTGTACTTTTCTTTTGCCGGGGTGATTTTATCCGTCAAGCCTGCGTTTAAGCGAGTGAGTAGCTTTAGATTAACATTCAATTCTTTTGCTAGCTGCTTTAAAGAAGTCTGTTTTTCAATGTTAATTGGAGCAAAGAACGGTGTATTTTTTATGGGCCAAAGGTTAACCCCATAATCATCGGGATGGTGAATTATGGAAAGGAGTGCTAGAAATTTTGGTACATAGTGTGCAGTTTCTTCGCGTAGCTGTAAATTCCAGTAATCTGCGGGTCTACCATGCGCCTGATTCCGATCCATCTGCTTGAGGATATTGTTTTCACCTGCGTTATAGGCTGCTAGAACAAGTAACCAGTCGCCATCAAATAGTTTATGTAGTACTTTAAGGTATTTGACAGCCGCTTTAGTTGAGTCACGAACATCCTGTCGACCGTCATACCATGGGTTTCGTTTTATTCCAAAGTGCTGTCCTGTTGCAGGAATAAACTGCCATAGTCCCGCGGCTCCGGATTTGGATACGGCATTGGAAATGTACGCACTCTCGACCATGGGCAGTAGTGCCAACTCCACCGGCAAATTTTCCTTTTTAAGCGCATCAATAATATGAAATAGGAAAGGCTCGGCGCGTTTTGATACCTGAACTAAGTATTCTGGAGTAGTCAGATAGCGCATTCGTTCGCGTATGATCCGACGATGATTGGGGTCGAATTCTAAGCTGGCAGAAATACGGAGTTGATCCCACAGAATGTTGTTTATACTTTTGGGTTTGGGCTTTGGTTTGGGCTTTGGTTTGGCCTGGGTCTTGGTTTCGGCCTTGGGTAGAAAGATATCGTTAGAGGGCTTTTCTTTCAGGTGCTTCTTATTGTTCTCTTTTTTTAGCTTTGAGACGGCCTTTTCGACCTCGGCGATACTAAGTTTTGTGGACGGCTCGGCGGATGCGGAGCTCACAAATAGAATGGCTAGCGACAATATCGCTAGAAGGTCGAACGTACGCATGGAGACTACTATCCCAGAATTTTGTATTATGTGCATACTATAGCTGTTGGTGATTCCGGAGTGAAGCCACAATGATCGAAAGTCAAAGACAGTACCTGAGTCGCTGGTATGCCACCCCAAGGGGGCAGGTTTTTGCAGAAAAACTACAAGAGGCGCTCGCGCCTTGGTTGGAAGGGATTTTTGGTTATCATGCCGTCCAGTTAGGCCATCTACCGCCCTCGACTTCTTTACTCGATGCTTCGCGCATTAATCATCAAATTGTTGCCGATTATTCAAGTGAGGGGCAAGTCTCTTGCCTGCCAGAGGCCTTACCCTTTGCAGCCGATTCGGTGGACTTGTTGATCGTCGCTCACTGTTTTGAGTATTCATCGGATCCACACGCCATCCTGCGTGAAATCGAACGTGTACTCGTACCGGAAGGCCGTGTTGTCATTATTGGTATTGATCCTTGGACGCTATGGGGAGCATGGCAAATGGTGAAACGCACACCGTACCCTTTATACACGCAAGGTAGAGTTAAAGACTGGTTAGAGGTGCTCGGGTTCGAATACCAACGTAGCCAGTTGCTCGGGATGTTGAACTTGCGCTTACCGAACTCACTGGCTCAATCGACAAAAACCGCGCAACTCGCTAACTTGCTAAGTGCTAATATTGCCGGAGGTTACATTATGCTGGCGCAAAAACGGATCACAACCATTACACCAATGAGGCCGCGCTGGGAACGCAGGCGACGCTTGGGCAGCGGCAGGCTTGTCGAGCCCGCAGCAGCAAGGGCATCTCGCCGTAGTAGCAGAGGAATCGAACTTGTCCGCAGTGATTGAGATTTTTACCGACGGTGCTTGCCGCGGTAATCCTGGCCCCGGAGGGTGGGGCGCCCTGCTGCGTTTTTCGGGAAAGGAAAAAGAGCTGTACGGGGGCGAGCCTGATACGACTAACAATCGCATGGAGATGATGGCGGCAATCAGCGCTTTGGAAAGCCTCAAGCATAATCGTCACCCGATCATTTTAACTACCGACTCCCGTTACGTTATGGATGGCATTACCAAGTGGCTACCGGGCTGGAAACGGAGGGGTTGGAAAACCGCTAACAAGCAGCCCGTAAAAAATATGGATTTGTGGCAGCGTCTGGAGGCACTTGTAGGGCCTATGGAAATAGAGTGGCGTTGGGTGAAAGGGCATAGCGGCCATATCGAAAATGAACGTGTGGATGAGCTTGCCAATATTGGCATCGATGAAATGCTAAAGGGCTAAGAACGAATGCGACAAATAGTACTGGATACAGAAACCACCGGGCTGGATCCCAAAGACGGTCACCGGATCATCGAAATCGGTTGTGTTGAGTTAGTGGACCGAAGATTGACCGGCAATGATTACCATCAGTATCTCCAGCCGGATAGATTGATCGATGAAGGTGCCATGAAAGTGCATGGCATCACCAATGAATATTTAGCGGATAAACCCCGCATGGGTGATGTTGCCGAGGACTTTCTTGATTATGTCCGTGGTGCCGAGCTGATTATTCATAATGCCCCCTTTGATGTTGGATTTATAAATCAAGAATTCCGTCTCTTGGGTGTTAGCTGGAAGAATATAGAAAGCCATTGCCAGATTTTTGATAGCTTGGAATTGGCGCGGCGGCTACGTCCTGGGCAACGCAATAACTTGGATGCCTTGTGTCGAGCCTATGAAATAGATAACTCAAATCGCGAACTACACGGCGCTCTACTAGATGCCCGTATTTTGGCGGAAGTTTACCTGGCGCTGACGGGTGGGCAGACCAGCCTTTCCCTGGGCGGAGATGAGGCTGAAACTGAAGGTGCAGTCTCTCGGACAATCCAAAAAATAAATAAAACGGCGTCGCTGAAAGTGATTCAAGCGAACGCAGATGAATCCACAGACCATGAAGCGATGCTTAAGATGATCAGCAAGGCATCAAATGGAAGTTTGCTCTGGACGTCAGCCGAATAGCGATATTTACTTTTCCGCCTTCCGCCTTCCGCCTTCCGCCTTCCGCCTTCCGCCTTCCGCCTAGAGTTTGCCCATCAATCCAGCTTGTCTAACAGTTACAGTATCTCGTCCTTTTCTTTTAGCCATTGCACCCCTCCAACGACAAACGAATACATATAGGTGCTAATGAAGGCGGCCGTAATGAATGGCGTAAGGCTGGGTATAAGCCATGCTGCTACCAATGCCACATTCACCAAAGTAACGAGCGTGACGGTCTTTGCCAGTCCACGGATTAGAATCGGTAACTTGAACGGCGCGATCAGTGTTACCGAGTGCAGCATGAAGATTAGGGCAAGATATAGATCAGGAGCAACATCAAGCATTTGCGTTAATAGCAGGACAAACAGCATGTGGCGCATCAGTTCATTGGTGGGTGAGCCATTTCCGGTTTGTCCTTCGGGATTGACACGGGTAACGACACGCAGAATGATCGAAGTGGCAGCGATCATGCCCGTTATCAAGATAAATCCGCCGAAATGTGCACTTACCGCCAGAAGCAGGGCGACATGGGCGATGGCATCGCAGACATTGTCAAGATCGGCACCGAAGCGGCTGCGGATGTTCAGCTTGGCAGCCAGTATGCCATCGAGGTCATCCATCACATTATTGAAGATGATTAATGGGGT
>FXBE01000183.1_pt1 | contig 11175 bp, 10 predicted proteins | sample 5335311 | NCBI WGS metagenome assembly FXBE01 (sample SAMEA103928390, study PRJEB20085) | sediment metagenome | biome: marine biome; feature: hydrothermal vent; material: sediment | place: Atlantic Ocean | collected 2013-08-06T02:46:56 | depth 0.05 m | reverse complement strand
AGAAAAACCTAAACCTAAACCTAAACCTAAACCTAAACCTAAACCTAAACCTAAAAAGCACTCAGAGCCAGAACCAAGCCCCAAACCACAGCTTGTTCCTAACTCACAACCACAAGTCGCCGCCTTTGGGATCGAAAACATTGAAAAACTCTACGAGGATTCTTTAAACCAGGCTTTAAAGAGAAGCAAAGACTATCCTCGACGAGCCAAACGCATGCGTAAAGAAGGTAAGGTGGAAATTTCGTTTACCATCCACCGATCCGGTACTGTCAGTGATGTGCGTATTAAGAAAAGCTCGGGTAGTCCAATACTGGACAAAGCGGCCATCCAAGCTGTTAAAAAAATTGATGGATTACTGCCTTTCCCCAAGGAAATTAAAAAAGCCTCTTTGTCGAAAAATGTTCCATTTAACTTTATACTTAATTGAAGAACCGGCTTACGGAGCTGTCAGAAAATAACTTGAGCGATTATAGCGTAGGATTTTTGTTTCTGATTAGAGTATATCAAGAGGTGCATAGTGGTTCTAAGGAACGGTAAATGAATAACTTTGTCATTTGGCGAAGTAGTTTTCCTTCAATTTGTACTACCTCAAGAGGAGCATAGTAGTTCTACGTGACAATTGAGATCGTACAAATTGGAGGAAAAGAACGAGTCAGATGTTAAAGTTATTTGTTTACCGTTCCTAAGTAATGATTGATAGACTCTAATCAGGAGTATAAAACGAGTTAGAACCTCAAGTTTTTCTGTGACAACTCCTAAACGTAGAGGGCGCCTCTAGCTTTGACTGCTCGCAGAGTAATTACGTTCCAGCTCGGCGGCTGAGGTTATGTGCTTGGATGTCGAGCTTGCGACACTGGAAGGTGGACACTTTAGTTCATAGTAAAGGTGTTCAATGGACTTAGCAATTTGTTGAACAATCTCCCCCTCATTCAAAGCCTCCGTCTGGATGCAAATATCATCTTTGGTCAGTGTTTGCTCTAAACCAGAAAAATCGAGTGTTAGCAATCGCATGCCGTGCATTTTTGCTTCAACTGGCGCATGACCACCATCTCCATGTAAGGCGGCAAAGGTAAAAAGATCATGCGCGAAAAAATAAAAAGAAAGATCGTGACGGGGGACCTTTTCCGGATCGACAAACGTTACATTTAGGCCCTCCTGACGAACATAATCAAGATAGTACTGTCGAGCAGACATGCTCCCCATCACCGTGTATTCATACTTTACGGAATTGGGTAGCAGCGCAAGAGCACGTAGTATAATCATCACCCCTTTCCATTCTAATAGTTTACCCGTATGGAAAATCTTCAATATGTCCGGATCGACAGAAACGGTTTTCCGGGCTTCCTCCATTTTAAAATCACTCGCATCAACTTTGATAAAGTCATTTTTCAGCACGCATTTCTTACGAAAAAATTTTGGTGTCATGGCCTTTGTTCCAGCATTGCTTACGTGCAATTCGCCCGCCTTCAGCATTGTTAAGAAAACAAATGGATCGAAGTAGAATACTCGCTGCATGAACATTCGAAAAAGTTCCCGTCGCTGCGCTTTGGCTGAAAGGAAAGTTCGAAATCGTAAAGGGAAACCACCGCCTCCACTGACGGGGTCGAGATGCAGCTGCTTAGAAAAGTACCATAGAAAAGAGGGCCAACGATAACCCGCGTAGGTACTCTTAACGCCTACATCAAACTGATTTTTACCAAACCGACGCAGCATATAGAAAAATAGCAGAAATTCCCATGCATAGGCCGTCAACAAATGCCCCTTGCCGATAGTCGCGTTCAAAAAAGCATCGACGCTCTTGGGAAAATCCACAGTGTGGACCACTACATTGCGCAAATTGTGTCTGTCTAGTTGCTCGTGAATATCCGAATTCACATATCCGGCTGTGAAAAGGTAAACCTCGTTATTATTCAAGGCACGCGCTTTTAGGCATTGCCAACCTAGTTCATGTTCGCTGCCTAAATCTTCAGTACAGGTAAATGCTGATACCGCTAACACCATGACGAAAAAACCCTGCTGAGCTGGTGTTCCACGTGAGGTTAAACACCATATTGTTATTGACACAAAAGGATAGGAAATTCAACACAGTATTGCAAGAGATGGCCGTCAATACTATGCGACATAGAACACACTTTCGAGTGGCATAAAGCAGTGACGGCCAGGTATAGGCTATGTGATAAGTGCCACTACATAAACCGCGCCACGTGCATGATTATGCCATCTAACCGGTAATATGTGGCAGAATGTAACAATAATAAACAGGAGGGATTCATGCTCCAGAGTATGCCCGACCGACTCGTTGACCGATTTGGTCGCCAGGTCACCTATCTGCGAATATCAGTTACCGATCGTTGCGATTTGCGCTGCGTTTACTGTATGTGCGAGGACATGACATTTGTCCCGCGTAATCAGTTACTTACTCTAGAAGAAATTGCCACCATCGCACGTTGCTTTGTAGAGCTTGGCGTCACCAAGCTACGCCTGACCGGTGGAGAACCTTTGGTACGTAAAGATGTCATGTCACTATTTGGGGATCTAGGGCGTTTACGCGCTAATGGTAGTCTGCATGATTTCACCATTACCACCAATGGCACCCAATTAAACCGCTACGCCAAACAACTCCGCGACCAGGGCGTTACACGCATCAATGTCAGTCTAGATACACTGCAGCCTGATCGCTTCAAGCGCATGACACGCGTGGGTGACATCCACAAAACACTGGATGGCCTAAAGGCTATCCGCGAAGTTGGATTCGAGCGTATTAAGCTCAACAGCGTTATCCTCAAAAATCGAAATCACGATGAAATCAATGATCTTGTCGATTTTGCGGTGGAGAATAGCTTTGATATCACCTTCATCGAAGAAATGCCGCTCGGTGAGACGACTAACCATGACCGTGCTGAGGCCTATTATTCCAGCGATGAAGTACGTGCTGATATCCACCGCGATATACTAGTAACCAACGAAAACACCGGGGGTCCCGCCCGCTATTACCGCGTTGCAGGCACCGATACTCGGGTAGGATTTATCTCGCCACATAGCCACAATTTCTGCGACACTTGCAATCGAGTCCGCTTGACCGCAACCGGTACATTGCTGCTCTGCCTCGGGCAGGAACACTCCGTCGACTTACGCCGTGTTGTACGCGCTCACCCAGGAGACGATGACAAACTCAAACAAGCAATCATCGATTCGATGTCAATTAAGCCCAAAGGGCACGAGTTCGATATCCAAGCTAAACCTGTTATTTTCCGCCATATGAATACAACGGGGGGCTAAAACAGCCTTGCACATTAGTAGGTTAGCACGCTCTTTCATAAACACTATTGCATTACGAAGCACGAAGAAAAGCATGATTAATTAATAACTAACTTCGCGATCTTCGTGGTGAATGAGAGATTTTAGATATAGGCTAAGGAGCGTGCACGGAATAACTTCGACAACTATAACGCAGAATTATTGTTTCAGATTGGGAGATATCAAAAGGCGCATAGTCACTCTATGCAACGCTTTTAGATCTCCCAATCTGGGACAATAAGGCTTGATTTTAAACGTGGAAACTCCTAAGCAGCCCCACTTTACTTACCCTAAAGATGCAAACGGCTGTATGGTGACCATATCACCAGGATTCACCTCCCCCTGTTGATCACCGAGCACGATAAAACAATTCGCACGGCTCATGGATGTTAGGATTCCCGAGCCCTGCACTCCGGTAGTATCCACCTGAATTTCTCCATTCTCATTGGTGGTGTAGATCCCACGCGCAAATTCAGTCCTGCCAGGCCTTTTGCGCATTTTGCGGGAGGATTTAGCGGGAATAAGCAAGGGTTGGTCAATCTCACCCGACATCAAATACCTAAGCGCCGGTTGTACAAATTGGTAAAAGGAAACCACCACGGCAACCGGGTTCCCCGGCAAACCAAAGAATAAGGCATTGCCTAGTTTACCGTGGGTCAGCGGCCTTCCCGGCTTAATTGCCAACTTCCAAAATGCGACTTCCCCAAGTTCATCAAGAATTGAGTGAATATAATCGGCTTCCCCCACGGATACGCCACCGGTTGTAATAACGACATCAGCCTGCCTTGATGCCGCTTCAAAGGCCTCGCGTAGCTTATTGGGATCATCGACAATCACCCCCATATCCAACACATTACAACCTAACCGAGTCAACATGCCATACACGGTATATCGGTTACTGTCGTAAACCTCGCCTTCTCTGAGTGGCTCACCAATGGAGCGCAACTCGTCACCCGTGGAAAAAAACGCCACCGTGGGCCGTCGAACCACCGCGGCCTCTCCAATTCCCATAGATGCCATCACGCCAATGTCTGCAGGATCCAACCATTTTCCAGGGTTGAAGACCGCCTGCCCTTTGGTAAGATCTTCCCCTGCTTGGCGAACATTCTGCCCTTGGCGATGTCCAGAACCGATAGTCACACGATCACCTTCGACTTCAACTTGCTCCTGCATGACCACGGTATCGGTACCCCTCGGCATGGGCGCGCCCGTCATAATGCGTATACACTCACCTTCAGCAACATTGCCGACAAAGGACTGGCCAGCCATCACTCTACCCGCTTGCTGGTACACACGAGATTCGCCTTCAGATGGAAGCGCTGTACCCTTCATTGCATAACCATCCATTGCAGAATTCACATGCGCCGGGACGTTCACGGGTGCAACAACGGTCTCGGCCAACACACGGCTTAATGCGGAGCGAACGGACACACGTTCAGTCAAAGACATGGGGAGAATACTGTCTAATATCCGTAACCGGGCAGCCTCTACTGTCAGTGCCTCGGGGTCGTGGTCATCAGCGCAGCTAGGCTCTTTTATCATCTCTATCCTCAGGAAAATTTACGTTAAAAAAGCTCTCAGGTGTATCCGAGAAATCAGTGAACGTAGTCTGTTGGGTTGCGTACCAAGCATCAACGCGGCGGTGGCCTGATTGTATACAGGCTTGTAATGAAGGCAATAGATCCCGCTTAATTAATGCGTACACCGATTGTAAGCGTTCGCCATCATGAGCCACTGCGATATCGGTGTTTTCTTCACGCATACTCTTCACCATGCGACTCACTAAATCATGGGGTAAAAGCGGCCCATCGCAGGGTACAGTCAAAATATAATCTGTTTTGGCCGCAAGCATAGCCGCAGAGAACCCTGCCAGTGGGCCTTGGTAGTCGGCCAATTGATCAGCAATAACAGGAAAACCGTATCCTTTATATTTGTCGGCGTTACGATTGGCATTAATTAGCACCCCCCCAACTTGCGGCTCTAACCTTTCGATCACGTGCTCAATGAGAGGCTTATTCTGATATTCAACCAGACCTTTATCCAACCCACCCATGCGGCGGCCTTTTCCGCCGGCGAGTATGACGCCGGTGATATCTTTCTTTGTAATTATCATGACTATTTTACTAACGTAAATCGGTAAGTGGGTTCCTTCTGTTGAGAATGATCCGCAGGATCCATGTCTGACGAACTAAAAGGGCGCGTGAGTCGACCACCACGCATTTCAAGGTGAATATCAAAGCTATCAGCAAAACTCTGAGGGTCATGACCGATCATCATAATGGCCATTTCCTGCTGTTTGAAACGTCGTAGCAACGCCTTGAGTTGTTCCCTGGACTCGAGATCAATATTAGCCGTAGGTTCGTCCAGCAACAGAACTTCGGGATCAGCCAAACAAGCGCGTACCAAAGCGACACGTTGCTGCTCTCCACCGGACAAGGTATCAGCACGTTGATCCGCCAACGGACCCAAATTACTCCAGTCCAAAGCTTCATCAATTCGGTTTTTTCGACGGGCCTTTTTGTACCCCGCGATACTCAATACATAGTTTAAATTGTCACGAACACTGCCAGACAATAGGTAAGGCCGTTGATGAAGGTAAACCACTCGAGAGTACAGCCGGGTACGCGCTTGCTTCCAAGTTCGCGTGATTCCATCCATCGTGACTCTGGCACTATCCGGTCGTTCAAGGCCCGCTGCGATGCGAAACAATGTTGTCTTACCTGAACCGTTAGCACCGGTGACCAACACCAGCTTACCCGGCTGCAAGCGCAACGAAGCGCCGCGTAAAACTTCTCGGTCACCAAAATGTTTACGCACTTCACGAAGTACGAAGGTATCCGCATCGCTCATGCCATTACCTGCCCTTTCCCCTGGAACCAACTGAGTAAGAAGTTCAAGGAAAACGCCATTATGATTAACACTATGCCCAAAGCAATGCCTTGAGAAAACTCCCCTTTGCTGGTTTCCAAAGCGATGGCTGTGGGGATATTTCGCGTATGATCGAGAATATTTCCTCCCACCATCATCGACACACCCACCTCAGAGACTACGCGTCCAAACGCAGCCAGTACCGCGACCAATAGTCCGTAGCGTAATTCATGCAGCAGCGTTAAAAACGCACGAATGGGGCGTGCACCCAGCGTGCGAGCTGTTTCCCAGGCACGTCGCTCGCCAGCTTGAAAAGCCGCATGCCCCATTGCGACAATAATAGGAAAACCTAATAACATTTGACCTATGATCATCGCCTGTTGGGTAAATAGTAAATGCAAATCACCAAAAGGTCCCTGCCGTGATAGCAGCAGATACACCGTTAAGCCTACCACCACTGCCGGTACGGACAAGAGAGACTGCATCGTGGAAAGCAACAAACGGCGACCGGGAAAACGCCTATAGGCCAGCCAAAACGCCATCAGTAGCGCCGGAGGCACCACCAATAAAATCGCCTTTAGCGAAACACCAAAGGAGATTGCAACAATCGACCAAAGAGCATGATCACCACTTAACAGCAGTGTCATTGCTTGTAGGGTGGTCTCGATTAATCGCTCCATCGTTAATCTGACAGACCCAGAGGTTTAAACAATGATTGGCCGTCCACTCGGAAAGCCGCAATCAACTTTTGCGCTTTAGAAGAAACCATCCATTCGATAAGCGCATTCGCCCCCTGCTGATTAGTATCGGGATAATGCTTTGGATTCACGGCGATCATGGCATAAGGATTGTGCAAACGTTCGTCACCTTCGACCAGCAGTTTCAAATCAAGTTTTTTGCGTAGAGCAAGCCAGGTGCCTCGATCTGTCAACGTATAGGCCTGTAATTCGCTGGCCATTTGTAATACCTTCCCCATGCCCTGCCCTGCTTCTCGATACCAAAGACCTTCTGACACCAATCCTGCATCCACCCATAGGCGAAGTTCCTTTTTATGTGTACCTGAATCATCGCCTCGAGAAACAAACGTGCTTTTGCTCCTGGCAAGCGCCTGCAATGCGGCATCGACATTGGAACCTGCAACACCTGCCGGATCACTCGTGGGTCCGACGATTACAAAATCGTTATACATTATCGCATGACGTACCAATCCATGGCCCTGGTTAACAAATTCTTTTTCCGCCGCGGGCGCATGCACCAACATCACATCGATATCACCGTCTCGCCCCATACGCAATGCCTTGCCTGTTCCAACCGCAATCACATGAACCTGATACCCAGAGCTTTTTTCAAACTCAGGCATTAAAACATCTAAAAGACCTGAGTTTTCTGTACTCGTCGTGGTAGCAAGGCGCAGTGGGTTGTCTGAATCCGCCCAAGCCATGTTGACCATTGTTAAGAACAGAACGGTTAAAATTAGTTTCATCTATGACACCTTTGATACAGGCCGTAATTATATACCTTTCACGTTTGAGAACACCCTATTTAGAGTACGTAGATTTTGCTGAGTGGCTAGGCGTAAAGGTGTAGGATTTAGCCCGCATTTCAAACCTTTACAACAACGCCATTCGGCAAAATATGGGTGTTGTACATAGGGTATTCTTGAACGTGGCCAGAATTTCCAATAGCTGCGTTACTAAGTACTCGCAATAGAACAACTATTTTTAGTGCTCTGCTTGCAAGCACTTATGCTTTAGTACAAGCACTGAGCGCCTTGCGGGTGACCGAAGGAAATGCCCTTGGGTAAAAATTCTGAATCTCAATCTGCTCAACCCAGAATTAATAGAGGTGCCCTAAATATACCTTCACATTGATGCGGCATCTTCAGGAGTTATTCCTTTTCCATAATAATTCTGGGGCCAACGCTGCAAGTCAATTTTGCACTGACTAAATCTTCGTTAAGAAATGGAAATTTAATAGCGTTGTCTTTGTGGCAAAGTAGTTTTTCTTCTGTTTAAGCTATCTCACGAGGCATATAGTTATTCTACATGACGATTGAGACCGCTTAATCAGGAGGAAAAAGACAAGACAGAATGATAAGTTATTGGATTTCCATTCCTAAGCCAACAGGGAAAAGTAGTCAGACAATGCGTCAATAAACCCGCGTGTGCGTTGCGGTAGATAAGTACGGCTTGGGTAAATAACATGCAGATCAGCGCCACCGGAGACCCCTTTCGATTCAAAGTCCTGAGTGTAATCATCCAACACCGTCACCAAACGTTTAGTTTTAAGGTCATTAGCCACGTCCCAAAACGATTTTAGCGCGATACCTGCACCTTCGAGCACCCAACGTCGAATCAGCGCACCGTCATTTGAAGCACGCGCAGCTTGAATCGATATCGATTGTCCACCCTCTGCCGTCTTAAAATGCCAGGTCGCCAAAGGCTCTGAGGCACGCACCATCACCAAACAATCGTGGCCGGCCAATTCATCGGGTGTTGCCGGTCGTCCTTTACGTTTCACGTAGTCCGGTGATGCGCATAATACGCGGCGGCTACTGGCTAATTTCCGTGCCACCATCGCGCTATCCGCTAACAGGCCATAACGCACACCCAAATCGAATCCTTCCTCGGTAATGTTTACGATACCGTCGGTGAGGTAAAGGGTGGGTCGTACATCGGGGTAGTCTTCCACAAATTTAGATAATATGGGCGCAATATGCTGTTGCCCAAGATCAGAGGTCGCGGTCACACGTAACGGGCCAACAAAAGATTTTTGGCCCGTTTGCAACTGAGTTTCCGCTTGTTCAACTTCAGCCAGAATCCGCTCACAGCTCACGTAGAAATCACGACCCTCATCAGTAAGTGATATTCGGCGAGTCGTGCGGTTAATAAGGCGAACACCATAGCGTTCTTCCAGCCTGTTCATACGCGCCGTCACTCTCGCCGGTGATAGCCCCACCTCACGACCCGCAACCGCTAACCCCCCGTTCTTGATCACCCGTACAAACAGGTCCATATCACCCAACTTATCCATACTCTTCTGTATTTCGGAAGTATCATTTAACTATATGCCCAATTGCTCTTTAAAAGAAGAGGTAATACTCTTTTCCCATCCAACAAGAGCTATCGGAGTCAACAAATGAAACTAAATCACTTGCTGTTACAGACAAGGGACATGAGCGCCATTACAGACTTTTTTACGGAAGTGATAGGCTTGGAACACGGTTTTCGCCCTCCATTTCCATTTAAAGGTGCGTGGTTGTATGGCGGTAAAGAAGCCTTAATTCACTTAGTTGAAACTCCACTCGATAGCACCGCCCAAACAGAATACCTGGGGTTAAACACTGACGAAGGTCCTGGCCTCGTCGATCATATTGCATTCCAGGGCGCTAACTACAAAAACTTTATCGATCTTCTACGCCAGCATGGCATCGAGTATTACGAGAGGACCGTTCCCTTAACCCAAGAACACCAAGTGTTTGTCCAAGGCCCAGAAGGCTTAAAAATAGAAATGCTGTTTGCTAAGGACAAAACTACATTGCAATAAATTTTAAATCCAAATTGGAGATAAACATGCCTTTTACAGAACTATTTAGTAGCAAAAAAATGGGATCCATTACAACCGATAACCGTATCGTCATGGCACCCATGACGCGCTCACGCACCGCTCAGCCAGGCGATATCCCAACTGATTTAATGGCAACTTATTATGCACAACGTGCCAGTGCAGCTTTTATCATTACCGAAGCCACTCAAATCTCTGCTCGTGGTAAAGGTTATTCCTTTACACCCGGCATCTATACCTCAAAGCAAGTCGCAGGCTGGCGTAAAGTAACCGATGCCGTGCATCACGCGGGCGGACATATATTCTCCCAATTATGGCATGTGGGCCGTATGTCGCATGCATCATTCCATGATGACGGCCTACCCGTTGCGCCTTCGGCCATTGCACCCGATGCACAAGTCTGGGTGGTTGGAGATGATGGCGTTGGCAGAATGGTCGATTGCCCCACTCCGCGTGAACTCTCAACCAAAGAAATTAAACAGATTATTCAAGACTATCGACAGGCAGCAGCAAATGCCATAAAAGCCGGGTTTGATGGCATAGAAATTCATGCAGGCAATGGTTATCTAATTGACCAGTTTCTACGCCGAAGCTCAAACAAACGAACAGATGAATATGGCGGTTCCATTGAGAATAGAATTAGGTTTGCTGTAGAAACTGTGCAAGTCATCAACGATGAAATTGGAGCAGATCGTGTCGGTATTCGACTAGCACCTTTTATCACTCAACGCGGCATGAACGATAGCGAAGCGATAGAGGCCATTTTAATGGCAGCGAAACGCTTCAACCAGATGGGTATCGCCTATATCCATTTAGCAGAAGCTGACTGGGACGATGCACCGGTTGTTTCAGATGATTTTCGTTACTCGCTTCGAGATAGCTTTGAGGGTGCAATTATCGTCGCGGGTAACTACACGGCAGAAAGCGGAAGTCAATTAATAAAAGAAGGACTCGTAGATTTCATTGCATTTGGCCGGAAATTCTTAGCGAACCCGGACTTACCCTATCGAATCGAAAACAACGCCCCGCTGACCGAAATAGGCGATCATTCCACACTATTCGGTGGCTATGAGCACGGCTATACGGACTATCCGACTTATACCGCTTAACAATCATACAAACGTGCATGGAATTATTGAGAACTATACCTTCCACGTTTAAGAGTATCCATCTTGGATTGCGTAGATTCTTCTGAGTAGCTAAGCTCCCATTGCATGGATAAAGGGTAATGCATAGATCTATTGTCAAGAGGTAGGGTTGGCCCACCATTTCAAACCTCTACAACACCACCACTTTGAAAGAGATTCTGATGATAAATTGATTACTCTTAAAAGTGAAAAGTTATCCAACTAAACGCCAGCTTGACCTTAGGGCACCTCTATTAATTCTGGATTGAGCAGATTGAGATTCAGAATTTTTACCCAAGGGCATTTCCTTCGGTCACCC
>FXBE01000182.1_pt1 | contig 11215 bp, 8 predicted proteins | sample 5335311 | NCBI WGS metagenome assembly FXBE01 (sample SAMEA103928390, study PRJEB20085) | sediment metagenome | biome: marine biome; feature: hydrothermal vent; material: sediment | place: Atlantic Ocean | collected 2013-08-06T02:46:56 | depth 0.05 m | reverse complement strand
TTGAGTCCTGCGATACCAGAGCCGATGATGATCGCATCATACACTATCATGATAAGACCTTTGTTGGGACATATTTTGGTGGTGCTTTATAACCACATCCTTCACATATGAATATCAAAACTATAAATGTTATAATCATGATATGAAAACGGCTAAAAGTATTATTGAACATTTAAAACGACATCCTCAAAATTCTAAAGTTTTAGAAATAGCGTGTTATGAAAAAGTAAAAGCACTGTTACCCCCGCATTTAGCCAAGGCCATTTTGTTTATCTATAAAAAAAATCATACACTCTATTTTGTCCTTAATCATCCGGGGATGAAAATGGAGTTCAATTATAAGCATACTTTAATAAAGAACTTATTAAATAAACTAAAAGATTTTGATGAAAACTGTAAAGAGCTTGCTATAACGGAGGTAAAATCTTTTGTGAGCAATAAAATCCCCCTGAAAAAAGAGCCAGAGACTCCTCCAATCAAGCGCTATTTCACAGAAAAGTCAACAGGCACATTTGAAAATAAAGCACAAAATGAAGAACTTAACGCTATATTTGAAGAGATTAAAGCGATGCTAGTGAAAAAATCATGACCCTAGAAGAGAAAATCAAACAACTCCCCCAAAAGCCTGGCATCTACCAATACTTTGACAAAGATGACAAACTACTCTACATCGGAAAAGCAAAAGTTTTAAGAAATCGTGTCAAAAACTATTTTCGTTTTACTCCACACTTTCAAGCCTCTTCCAATCTCTCCCCTCGTATTGCCATCATGATAAGTGAAACTATGCGATTGGAGTATATCGTCGTCGATAGCGAACATGACGCGCTCATCCTTGAAAACTCCCTCATCAAACAGTTGCGCCCAAAATACAACATCCTCCTGCGCGATGATAAAACCTACCCCTATATCTATATCGATTTAAATGAAGATTTTCCACGCTTTGAAATCACTAGAAGAGTGGTAAAAGGGACACATATCAAATATTTTGGTCCTTTTTCACAAGGAGCTAGAGAGATTTATGACTCACTCTATGAACTGTTTCCCCTCGTGCAAAAAAAGTCTTGTCTTAAAGGGGGAAAACTGTGCCTCTTTTATCAAATCAAAAAGTGTCTAGGCCCTTGTGAAGGCAAAGTAGACTCAGCTGTCTATAAAACATTAGTTGATGAAGCGATGGCTTTACTCTATAACAAAAAAGCACTCACAAAAAAACTAGAAGTGAAGATGTTAGAATACGCTGAAAATCTCTATTTTGAAGAAGCTAGTACCTTGCGAGATAGGATTCAAAAAATCAACACTTCAGAGCGTATCTCCAACATCGACTTAGCCAAGCTAGAAGATTTTGACATCTTTGCTATCATGATAGAGGAAAAAGTAGCCTGCGGTATGCGCATCTTCATCCGCCAAGGCAAGGTGGTCTCCTCTTCACATACCCTCTTTAAATCAGATACAGGTTTTGACAAAGATGAGCTTTATACAAGACTGTTACTAGAGTATTACCAAGCAGGGATACCCCTTGTAAAGCATATTTTAGTCTTAGAAGATTTTTTGGAGAAAGAGACGATTCAAAGCCTGCTATCAAAACGATTTTCCAAGTCTATCATGATAAGCATTCCCCAAAAAGGTGAAAAAAAGCGCTTGGTCGATTTAGCCTTACTCAATGCCAAAGAGATTTTACGCTTATCAGGCAAACAAGATAACCACATCCTAAAAGAGCTCAAAACGCTACTGCATTTAGAAAAAACCCCTTTTGTGATAGAGGGGTATGACAACTCTCACTTGCAAGGGGAAGCGACCGTTGGCGCGCTGATAAAGTGGGAAAATGGATTTTTAAAAAAGGAGTACAGACACTACAACTTAAGTGCGCGCGATGAGTATGCCCAGATGAAAGAGATGTTAGAGCGGCGTTGTGAAAGTTTTCATAAAAACCCACCCCCTGACTTGATGGTCATCGATGGTGGGGAGACTTTGTTAAAATTGGCGATGCAAATCGTTAAACTCTCGGGGGCAAATGTCGATATTGTTGCCATTGCAAAAGAGAAACGCGACTCTCGTTCTATGCGCGCCAAAGGCAAGGCCAATGATGTCATTTGGAATAAAGAAGGTGTCATCAAACTGCCCCACACTGATAAAAGATTGCAGTTTTTACAGCGTATTCGTGATGAGTCTCACCGTTTTGTGATTGGCTACCATCGAAAACAAAAACGAAAATCTGACAAAGAAGTAGCACTTTTACAAAAAAAAGGTGTGGGTGAAGCCACCGTGCGTAAGCTTTTGCAATATTTTGAAACATTTAGCAATATCGAAAAAGCAAGCCTAGAAGAGTTAGAGGGGGTTGTTGGCACGAAAATTGCTTTAATTATTCAAAATATTTAATTACAAAGGGATTTATTTTGATTTTATATGACGAAAACAACAACTTTATCGGTATGAGCAATGAAACGCTTAGTTATTTAGGCTACGAAGATTTGAGTGATTTTAGCTCACAACATAGTGATTTTGCCAATCTTTTAGTCAACAAAGAGGGGTATATCTATAAATTTCAAAATTTTTCTTGGATTGATTTTATACTCTATAGTGGTTCACCAAATAAATCTGCCCTCTTGCAACTCAAAAGTGGAGAACCTTTGGAGATAAAACTCTCTGTCAAAGAGGTACATCTACTTAACGAACTTGGAGGAAGTAGTAAATTTTACGCTGTGCGAATCCTCTCTGATAACTTTGTCAATATCGCAGCCAAAACGGATGCCAGCATTACCAAACAATCTCCTCCTAAAAATGCCTTTAACTTAAATAATCTTATGGATGACACAACATCTTCCACGCCAGCTCAGGAGCGTGTTCCAGAAATTGAAACACAAGAAGTGGAGGCAAAAAGTGATTTTGTACTGAATTTTCCAAGTAGTGAAAGTTTAACAGCTGATGAAGAGACAGCCAAATTAGATTTTACTGATGAAAAAGAAGATGACTTTGTTTTACCTGCAAAAGAGCTCACTACATCAGCCTCTGACAATGCGTTCAAACTCAATCTTTCTGATACTTTTTTAAAGCCAGAAGACGAAAAAGAGATTGTGGAGGAAGCGTCCAATGAAGAACATTCAAAAAAAGAAGATTTTGCTCTGAACTTTTTAAAAGAACCCTCTGCACCTGAAGTAGAAAGTCATCATGATGATAGCACACAAGAAGAGGTAAAGCTAGACTTCATAAAACCAGTAGAGGATTGTGAAGCTCCAAAACAAGAGGAAGATATGGCATCAGGATTCAAGCTAAAACATATAGAGATGGATGAAGCGCATGAACCAGAAGAAGACGAAGAAGAGAAAATTACACTTAACTTTTTAAAAGCAGAACCCTTTTCCGATGCACAAGAAAAGCCCAGTGTCGATGAAATAAACATCACGCCTTCACAAGAAGAACTACAAACACCTAAAGTAGAAGCCAATCTTAACTTTTTAAACCAAAGCAATGAGACTGTAGAGAAACCAACAGAGTCACAAGCGAGTAAAGAGCAAATCATCGCACAAATACAAAATGATATCAAAGAGATAGATGAGGTAGAAGAAGAAAAAACATTTGTATTGCAAGAACCTCAAGAAACAGCTATGCCCCATGAAGATGTAGATGCGTATCTCTTTAATAAAAATGAAGTTAAAAAAGAGAAAAAGTCATTTACAAAAACACTACAGTCACTCTTTGCTGAGAGCAATAACATGGTAGCAGGTGAAAATGAAAACAATGATGATACATATATAGAGGCTTTTTCCGCGCCTGCTGCCACCTTGAAAAATGAGACAAGCAGTGCACAGCGTTTTCCTACTTTAGCCGCCTTAGGTCTGGAAAAAGAGGAAGAAGATGATTTGATTTCAGAGTTTGTCACTGATACAAAAGCAAATATCAGACTGTTCAAAGATTTTTATCACAGTAAAAATATAGATCAAGCAGAGTATACACTTATAAAGATGCAAAGTTCGGCAAATATTTTAAACTTAAATGATATAATCATCACCTTAGCAAATGTCAAACAATCATGCACAAACAATGATTCTGAGAGTATAGAACAATTAACAGCAACCCTTGAAAAACAAGTAAGTACTTTAGAGTCATACTTAGAGAGTGAAACCGTTTAAACGTAAAAGTGGAGTAATAACTAGATGAAAATAAAGAAAAATTTAAAATTAATAACCATTGTACCTATCATCCTTGTGACGGTATTCTCTGCTTATTTTTTATTTAAAGCCTATAGCAAGTACCAAGATATTTCCAAGATTGAAAGTGCCACTTATGAGAGCAAGCTCTTAAAGTCACTCTCCATCAACTTAGCACGAGAGAGAGGCTTGAGTACCTTATACACACTTAGCCGTCAAGCTAAAACAAAAGATTTATTACAAAAGCAGAGAGAAAACACCTCACAAGCCATCGCTTATGTGACAAAATACTACCAGACACATGTCCATGCTAAGAACGTACAAACACGTATACTAGATACCCTAGCAAAGATAGAAGACAAACGGGCAAAACTAGATAATTTTTCTTTAAACTATGAATCTTCATTCTCCTATTTTGATACTATCAATGGGGCGATTATTAGCCAAATTCAAACAATATTACATAGTCAAAACTCTGTAAAGATAAATAGACTATCTTTGGGACTCACCAATACGATGCAACTCATGCGTGCCATCTCAAATGAGCGAGACTATGTGACAAATATCTTGAGTGATGCTTCCAAAAAAGATCCTCTGCTACTCTTAAATATCTTCAAGAATAGTAGCATCAAACCTGCTATCAATACCTTAGCACAAGAGACAAAAGAAGATTTACAAGATTTACTCAATGAGCATGACTTTATCACTGTCATCAAAGAGACACAAGCCATAAAAAAGAGTCTACTATCCTCACAAAAGGCTGCCATCAATCCTGTCAATTGGTTTACCAAAGAGACACAAAAAATCATGTCCGTCAACAAAGTCACCAACCGTCTATTTTCAAAATTAAATGAGACGATCCAAGCAGAAAAAAACCATGCACTGTGGATGGCTATCATCGCAGGGTTATTGTTACTACTCTCCTTTTATATGCTCTACACCTATTATAGATTTTATGCCCATTTATACTCCACTAAAGGCATTGAAGGTATCTTAAATAAAATAATCGACTATGCTTTGATTGAAGACACCATTGATTTAGGTACTACAGAGGGAATCGATAAAACGTATTCAGTCATTGAAAATACCGTAGATAAAATCGCTATTGAGAAGAAAAAAGCAGAACGTGCCAATGCCGCTAAAAGCATCTTCTTGGCAAATATGTCTCACGAGATTCGTACCCCTATCAATGGTATCATTGGCTTTACAGAACTACTTCAAAAAAGTAAGCTAGGAGAGGAGGAGAAAGAGTATGTCGATATCATCGATAAAAGTACAGAAAACTTACTTGAAATTATCAACAATATCCTTGATCTCTCCAAAATAGAGAGTAAAAAGATAGAGTTAGATGAAATCCTCTTTTCTCCAATAGAAGAGTTTGAAAATGCCGTGGATGTCTATATGCCTAAAGTCGCCACCAAAAACATCAACCTCTCCCTCCTTATGGATAGTGGTTTTGACAACTATCTCTTAGGTGATGTGATAAAAATCAAAGAGGTACTCTTAAATCTTATCTCCAATGCAGTGAAATTTACTCCAGAAAGTGGACAAATCTCCATTTTAATCAAAAATCTTTCTAACAAAGAAGATACCAAACAAAAGATTTACTTTGAAGTGAGTGATTCAGGGATTGGTATCTCAGAGGAAGAGATGGCAGATATCTTTGATGCCTTTTCACAAGCAGATTCTACTATCACTAGAAAATATGGTGGTACAGGACTAGGATTGACTATCTCTTCTAACTATATTTCACTCATGGGTGGGAAATTGGAAGTAAGTAGTAAAAAAGGGGTTGGTTCTAACTTCTACTTTACCTTGGAATTAAAAAAAGAAAAACCTCTAAAATCTTCACAAAAAAACAGATTTTCTAGTATGAAAGCCCTTATCATTAAGGGTAAAAATACGCTTCTCACCCAGAGCGAAAAATCCTATATGGAGTATTTTGGCACTGCTGCTAACATCGTCACTATCGATGAACTAAAGCAGATGAACGCTATCGATGCCAAAGTGATTATCTCCCAATATGCCTCTCTAAAAAAAGAGGATTTTGACTTTTTGAAAAGTTTGGATATCCCATCTATCATGATATTTCCAACGAAGTTTCATACAAGATTGAATGATTTTAAAACAGAGACACTTTTCCCTACTTATGAACCTATCAATGTGACAAAGTTTGCAAAGGTGCTCACAGAGATTGCGAAAGTACACCATATCAACATCACGCCACAAATCAATGACAAACAGAGTGTCCCTAAAAAACGTAGCAACAAGATCAAAAGAGAGATTTTAATCGCAGAAGATAATGAAATCAACCAAAAGCTTTTGATGAAAATCATCGAAGGTTATGACTTGAATGTCACTACGGCTATCAATGGAGCAGAGGCAGTTGACGCGGTCAAAAACAGTCATTTTGATCTCATCTTTATGGATATCGCGATGCCTATCATGGATGGGGTAAGTGCGACCAAAGAGATTTTGGCTTATGAAAAAGAGCAAAATAAAGAACACACCCCTATCATCGCGGTCACTGCCAATGCCCTCAAGGGCGATAAAGAGCGATTCTTGAATGATGGTTTGGATGACTATATCGCAAAGCCTGCCAAACAAAAAGATATCCAAAGTATTTTAGAAAAATATGATATCACTTTAGACAATCAACATCTCACAGCGATAGAAACACCTCTAGAAGAGTCAGCCCCACTTGTAGCTAAAAAAGACCCTCTAAAACTGAGTCAAGAGATGAAAAATATCTTGGTCTATAAAAAGTCCAAAGTGGAAACAAAAATATTTGAAAAAGTACTCTCAAAAGATTATGATGATATCGAGACAGTCAATGATGTGGAGAGTTTTTATGAAAAGCTAAGAGACAATGTCTATCGTGTGGTCATGGTAGATAAAGAGATAGAGGGACTAGATCTCAGAGTCATGCTCGATAGCATAGAAAATAGAGAGAAATCAGCACTTTTACTATTTAGAAGTTTTGACTCTATCATCGATGATCAAACCAGACGAGAATTTGATGAAGTGCTCATCAACTCTGCTGATCAAACTTATCTCAAGTTAATACTAGATAACTATATCTAAAGGGCACATATTATTAGAGGTGCCCTAAACTTCTTATCATGATAGGCATCCATACACCTATCATGATACTCCCTCAATCACAAGAGGGAACGTGTCCACTATCACTCGCATATTCATACACAAAATCAAAGAGACTCTTTTCCCAGACATCTTTAAAGGCTTTTAAATTTGGACAAATTTTGACTACTTCTGTACCAAAATATCCTACATCTTTAAGCGTCTTCCAGACATCTTGTGTGTGCTTTTTAGCAAACTCTGCACCATTCATACCGCAGGCTCTTTTTAGCTTTTGAAGATATAACTTCTGTCCATGCGCAATGGTACCTGAAGCGACACCTGCCTCTATCTTGGCTATCTCAACTGTGGCAACAGACTTGGAGATATCTGCCAAAGCATCTGCTTGGGCAATTTTAACGCCACCCACTGCCTTTGCCATCTCACCGGTAGCCACGGCTTTGATAGTCGCTACTTCTGGAGAGTTTTCTCCATAAAGACGCTTGTTCATCTCTACTTTTGCCACCGTTTTTGCCATATCTGAGGCAGCCTTGGCTTTTGCTATCTCAACGGATGCTACTGACCTTGCTATCTCGCCTGATGACGAGGCTTTGGCTACTTCAAGATTTCTAGCTGGGGCAGGATCAGAGACAGAACTCGCTGCTCTTGCAGCTTCTACTTTTTTAACAGATGTGGCAATCGTTGCGGCAGATGCTGCTTTTGCGGCTTCTACCTCTTTCACGACATGTGTGATGGTATGGGCTGCTCTCTCTTTAGCACTTTGAAGTTGATTTTCTTTGCCATGGGCAGATTCTTTATTTTCTAACTCTAAAGTCTCGACAGAAACGACAGCTTCATTAACATCAGTCGATGCAAGAGCGCGGGCTATGTCCACAGAAGCAACAGATTGTGCTATCTCAACGGAGGCTACGGACTTGGCAACTTCAATCGCTGGATCTAGCCTCTCTTCCTTGCGCTTGTGATTTTTTTCATCCTCATTAACTTTCCCAGTTTGCTTCTTCTCACTAAGTGACACTTTTGCTGTCTCTTGTGCTTTTAACAACGGTTTAACTACTTTTGCATCGAGATGCTCATCTACTTTTTTTTCGCTTACAACTGCTGGAGCCACCTCTTTGGCAGGCACTTCCACTTCTGCTGGCGATACTTTGACAACGGCACTTGTCTCTTCATGTTTTTGGGGCGTGGCTATCTCACCCGCCTGAGCATTTTTCTCTTTTGACGCTTCTTTTTTATCACCACATCCACCCAACAGTAGTGCGATAGCAACAGCTGAAAATAAAAATCTTTTCTGCATAATAAATCCTTTAGTTTTATAATTTTTTATTATACACTAAATATCTAAAATCAATGTACTCATCTAAAATCAGCTTCGCAAGAAGGAATATGCCCACTATCTTTTGCATATTCATAGGTAAATTGATACAAATTATCGACCCACTTATGTGGCATATCTTTGAGATTTGGACAAATCTTCTTTGCTTCGTCTTCAAAACTGGACAAGTTGTTTATCACTTCCCACTCTGCTTGTGTATGTTTTGTCGCAAATTCTATTCCATTCATGCCACAAGCTTTTTTAATCTTTGTCATAAATATTTTGCGTCCTCGCTCGATGGCATCATCAATAAGTATCAATTCTCCATTTGCATCAAAAAAAGAGTCTGGTGGCGCGATGGTGACATTGCTCTCGTTATGCTCTTGACTTTGAGAAAAGCCCTCATTCGGGAAAACTACCAATGCAGTAAGCAGATAAAATAAAAAATGTTTCATAAATCCTCCGTAGTATCATAATCAAAACTTTTAATAATTTTAATGATTAAGTATACAATAAGTATCTAAAGGGCACATCTAATAATAGGTGATACCCTAAAGAAAATATGATAAAATGTCCTTATGAACTATATAACCACTGCCCTACTTGCAGAAGCCTCTTTTTTAATTGAGCAGTATCAATTGACCAAAACAATCGATACACATTTCAATATCTATGAAAACGAAAAGATAAAGCTCATTATCTCAGGTATAGGCAAGGTAGATGCTGCTGCTGCCACGACCTATCTCTTACAAAAGTACCAAGCTAAAAGGGAAGATTATGTTTACAACATCGGCACCTGTACCAGCACCAAAGAGACAGAGCCAATAGGAGAACTTTTCAGCATAAAAAAAATTATCGATTTTTCTACTGACAAGGTCTATCACCTCAAAAACCTTGGTGAAGCACTCACCTGCGTAGACAAGGCACTCACCTCAAGTATCCCTATCAAAACACCTTTAGCGGATATGGAGAGCGTAGGATTTTATGTGGCTGCAAAAAGGTTTATCCCTTTAGAGCATATCATGATACTCAAAGTCATCTCTGATAAGACAGACGAGACCATTCCCCGACCAGAAGATATCAAAGCTCTATTTATACCTCACACCAAGACTATAGGAGCATTATTAATATGAAAACAGCACTCATCACTGGCGCATCAAGTGGCATCGGCAAAGCCTGCGTACAAAAGCTACTTGACTTAGACTATAAAGTCTATGGTATGGCAAGAGATTTTTCCAAATGCGAGATAGAGCATGCAAATTTCACCCCTATCATGATAGACCTCACAAAGCAGAAGAACTACCCTAAAATAGAAAATCTCCATATCTTGATACACGCTGCTGGGGTAGGACACTTTGCGCCACACGAAGAGCTCTCGACTAAACAGATAGAAGAGATGATAGCATTAAACCTCACAGCTCCCCTACTTCTGAGCCGACACTATCTACGAGAGCTCAAAAAAAATGCTGGCTATCTCTTTCATATCGGATCTATTTCTGGCATAGAGCCTGCCCTATTTGGCGCAGCCTATGGCGCGAGTAAAGCCGGACTCAATCACTTTGGCACTTCACTCTTTAAAGAAGCTAGAAAATCAGGGCTCAAAGTCATCAATATCAATCCAGATATTACAAAAACACCTTTTTTTGACGATTTACATTTTCAAGAGGCAGAAGATACGTTGGCATACATAGAACCAGAAGATATAGCACAAACAATAAGAGATGTACTAAACATGAGAGAAGGCACCGTTATCACAGATATCACAATCCAACCACAAAAATTCCAGATAAAGAAAAAGAAGTGAAGAAAATAAGAGTTTTTATCAATGGATTTGGGCGTATCGGTCGCGCAGCACTACGTATCATGATAGAAGATGAGGACATAGAAGTTGTGGGCATTAATGATATCTATGATTTTAAACAGATGGCGATGCTTTTTAAATATGACTCTGTTTATGGTGCTTATCATGACAAGGTTGTGCTAGAAGGAGATAGACTTCATATTGGCGAAAAAACGATGCCTCTCTACGCCATCAAGGAACCTAAAGAACTGATACTAGAAGATGTAGATGTCTTGCTTCAATGTACAGGAATCTTTTTGGATAGCAAGAGCAATAGTCACTATCTCAAACACGGCGTCAAAAAAGTGCTCATCTCTGCTCCCGCAACTAAAGATGTCCCCACTTATGTCATGAATGTCAACCATCAAGCTTATAAGGCTGAGAAGATTATCTCAAACTCTTCATGCTCTGCCAATGCCTTGCTCCCTATCATGACAATCATCGATCATGCCTATCAGATAGAAAATGCTTCCATGTCGATGTTTCACTCTTATACGGCTTATCAAAAGTTACTTGATGTCAAACACTACTCCAAAGATATCCGTCGCAGCCGCTCTGCCACACAAAATATCCAGCCCTTGATGAGTTCAGCAGCTGGTGAATGTGAGAAATTCTTTCCCCATCTCAAAGATAAACTCTATGCCAAAAGCATTCGCGTCCCCGTAGCTGCCTGTACCCTCTATGACATCACGCTGAAACTTGAGAAAAAAATAGACAAAGCAGCAGTAAACAAACACTTTACAGCGTGCAGTCATAATCAATATAAAGAGATAGTATCCATCGCGCATGGTGATGCTGTTTCGACAGATTTTATAGGCAATA
>FXBE01000181.1_pt1 | contig 11228 bp, 7 predicted proteins | sample 5335311 | NCBI WGS metagenome assembly FXBE01 (sample SAMEA103928390, study PRJEB20085) | sediment metagenome | biome: marine biome; feature: hydrothermal vent; material: sediment | place: Atlantic Ocean | collected 2013-08-06T02:46:56 | depth 0.05 m | reverse complement strand
GCACTTAGCGCCTTGCTCTTGAAAATTCTGAATCTCAATCTGCTCAACCCAGAATTAGTAGAGGTGCCCTAAACAGAAGTTATACATGCAAGCCTGGGAAAAATTCTATGGCTATGGCACCGATAAAGCCGTGCTGGAATGGCTGCCTGGCCCGGATAACACGATTGTTGAAATGGATGCTGACAGTAATACATTAATCTCAGACTTTGGTGATGAATTCAAGGGTGATGTGATCAATATCATTCCATCGCAAAAGGCAGGGAAGATTGCACAGGATGCCGGTCTTACCGACGACTCTGGCTGGTGCCCGGTTAATGTAAAGACGTTTGAGTCAAGCATACATGAAGGCATACACGTCATAGGCGATGCTGCAATTGCAACAGCAATGCCAAAGTCCGGTTATGCGGCAAATACGCAAGCTAAAGTCTGTGCGGCCGCAGTTGTGGCGATGCTTAAAGGTGAAGAGCCGGGTACAGCCGCTTATACCAATACTTATTACTCCATTGTTGCGCATCACTATGGTATTTCCGTAGCCATGGTATACCGCTTAAGTGAGGACGGAAAGACAATTGAAGGCGTAAAAGGGGCCGGTGGACTGACACCCATGGATGCTTCAATGGAACTCCATGCGCGAGAGGAGCAGTATTTCCGTAGCTGGTATACCAATATCACCTCAGATATTTTTGGGTAGAGTTTCGATTGTGATAAGTTTTATTGGTAGAAGTTTAGATCTAATTCGATACATCACCAAATCAGCAAACCAAGGGGGCTACCCTCCCTTGGTTTGCTGATGGTAGTCATACTGGAAGTTTTTGATGGTGGGTATCCAAAGGGACGCTTTAGCTGAATGGACGATTTAACCGTCATCACTTGATGGTTTGTCATTTATTTCTCTGGCGTTTCTTACGGAGCTGGTGAACGAGTTTAGAGGTTGGCAGCGGAGCAGGTTGCTCGGCGTTTTATTTCCATTTGATTACTTTCCTTGTTTTAAAAAGACCCAGAGAAAGGGTTGTGCTTTTCTTCTGTGGTGCAATCCCCTGTCAATTCTTATTGGAATCAGAGAGCCTTTCTATCCACGCAGCACTGGACTTTTCGGTTAAGTCCAACACGCTAGAGGGATAGAGTCCGAGGAATAGAATAATTACTGCAAAACACACCGCGATAAAGCGCTCTCGGGGTCTGAGATCCATAGCTTGTTGTACTACGGCATTTTTTATGGGGCCGAAAAAAACTTGTCGGTACAAGCATAAAAAGTAGGCGGCACCAATGACGATGCCAGCGAGTGCGGCGAGTCCCGCGCCGGTATGGGTTTTTAAAGCGGAGATCAGGATCAGCAGTTCAGCGGGAAATCCGTTGGTACCGGGTATGCCCATGCTGGCCAATCCAAATAGAAAAAAGAAGGCGGCCAACAGAGGCATGCTGTGTGCGGCACCACCCAGACTGAGTACATCGGTGGAGCCAATTCGGTGATGCAGTAAGCCGGTTAATATAAACAGTCCTCCGGCTACCACGGTGAAGTTGAGAAGATGAAAAAGCGCGCCTTGAATGCCCTGAATATTGAAGGAGGCGATACCTAGCAAGACGAGTCCTACGTGGCTAATACTTGAATAGGCCAGCATGCGGCGCAGATTGGTTTGCCCCATGGCGAGTAAGCCGCCATAAAGGATTCCGATGACGCCCATGCCGGCCAGCAACCAGTGAAATGTCTGTGCCGCCTCGGGTGTGAGCGGAACGACAAAGCGGATCAGACCAAACGCGCCGAGCTTTAGTCCGACCAAGAGTGCCGCTACGGAAGCAGGCCCTTCCTGAGCTACAACGGGCAGCCAGGTATGCAATGGGAATACGGGCGTCTTGACCGCAAATCCGGCCAATAAGAGGAAGAATACTGAAGTGCCTAATGGGTCGCTTATGGGTGCCGCTAACAGGCTGGGTAGATCAAAAGCCAGTGCGCCGTTATGTAAGTCTGCGTAATTAAAGGCCAGCAGGATAAAGCCGAATAACAGTGGCACTCCGCCAGCCAGCATAAACAGGGTGTACTTTACTGCGGCATAACGCCGGTTTGGGCCGACGCCCCATAGGCTGATTAGAAAGTACAGTGGGACCAGAGTGAGTTCCCAGAAGAAAAAGAACAATACGGTATCCAGCGCGCAGAAAACCCCTAAAGTGGCGGTCTCGAGCAATAACAGCATGCCGAAGTAAAGCGGTGTCATAGTGGTGATGCGGGTCCATGAGGAAAGAATGACGCCGATAAACAAGACAGCGGTTAGTGGTAGGAACAGTACTGAAATCCCATCCACTCCGACGAGGTAGTTGATATTTAGCGTTGGAATCCAGGCGTGTTGTTCAAGCAATTGAAAATCTGGACTGCCGCTGTCGAAGCGAATCAGAACGGCAATTGCCAGTAGCAAAACGACAATGCTTGTGATCAGCGCGGTAAGACGGGCGCGTCGAGGGTCAGGTGCAATCCATATGGCCACTGCGCCGATCGGTGCGGCTATCAACAAGAGAGTGAGTAGCGGGATGGCTTCAATCATGAGCAGCTACCGAGTCAAAATTTGCGCTGATTCCGGCCAGCGATTTGTCGATCAATTCCAGCCAAGTTTCAGTGAAAAATCCTACCCCAAGCAATGTTAGCAGGATGAGGCTTGCTAGTAGCCACTCCATTTTGGTGGTACGCTCAATTTGCAGTTGATTACACTCTTTGTGGGTTGAAAGAAAGACGCGTTGGAAAGCCATAAGCAAAAATCCGGCGGCGGCCACATTTCCCAGTGCTGCGGCAATGGTGACCAGGGCGCCAAAATGCATAATGGAAGCCTCTAACATCAAATGGATGCCATCAAAACCCGGTGTTCCGGGCATACCGACAATGGCGAGTCCAGCGATTAGAAAGGTAATCCCAATAATGGGAATACGGTCAAATAGTCCACCGAGTTTATCCATGCGAGTGGTGCGGGTGCGGCGATGTACCAAACCCACCATGACCAACAGCCCGGCAATGGCCAGCCCGAAGTTTGCGGACAATATTACGGCGCCTTGCAAGGCTTCCTGTTCCAGGCTAAATAAACCAATTATCAGAATACTGGTATGGCTGACGACGGCGAAGGCGAGTAGTCGGCGCACGTTCCATTGCAGCATTGCCAGCAGCGCCGCATAAAAAACTCCGGCGACGGCGAAGGCTACTACGAATCGATGCCATTCCAGAATGGCTTCAGGTACCAGCGGAAAAACAAAGCGCAGCATGCCATAAACGCCGGTCTTGATGCCGAGCAGAAAGACCGGCGCAAGAGCGATGCTGCCACGGTGGGCGATGATGGGTAGCCAGCCGTGCAGTGGGAACAAAGGTGTACGAATGGCCAGGCCATAAAAAAGTAGGAAAAAGACGATAGAGCGGGTCTCGGTGCCGACTCTGGCATTGGCATTGGCATTGGCATTGGCTAGATCGAATAGATCAAAGCTCCAGTAGCCCATCACGCTGGCGTGATGGTATCCCAGCATTAGAACACCGCCGAGCAACAGAATAATTCCGGCGCTCATGAATTGTAGAAAGCGTGACAGTGCGAGGTCTTTTTCGGGAGAGCTTGTCCAGCGCCATATTAGGTAGGCGATGGGCAATAATTGCAACGCGGACATGAGCGTAAACCAGAGTAAATCCACCGTGACTAAAAGGCTCATCAGAATAGATTCGACCGCAAACAATAATGCTAGCACTTGATTTTGTGAGGCTAGGCGACGTGCCGGGACGTACACCACCATGATCAGCGAAAGTATCGCGGTGAGCAGTATGAAGGCGACGGTCAATCCATCAGCGGCTGCATGGTAAGCAAAAGCGCCGAAGATTTCTATGTGCTCACCGAACTGCATGGCCGATTGAGAGCTGTCAAAGAGCCGATAGAGATCAATAGCGACGAGCAGCTCCAAACAGACTATCGCGATAGCAAAATAGGGGGCCGAACGACGTCGACCGATCAATAGCATAAAAACGAGGCCCAAAAAAGGCAGGCCTTGCATGATAGCCAGGATGGGGTAGGGCGATTGCTGGTTCCAGAGGATTTCAGTCATGGTTAGATGAGGCACTGCATGAACGCTTCGTGGTGAATAGCTTCAAGTAGGCCTTTTACTACCAGCACCCTCGTAACTATTAATAGAATCGCCACGCTATAAAATCACTATAAAAGTTATCAAGATAACCAATAACAAATAACGCGGTTGACTCAGTAGTTGTTCGATTTTCTCTAGATATTTGCTGGTATTTTTCAGTCGATCAAGTTGCGATCCTGTACCACTTTGCAAGATTAAATGTTCCTCAAACCAATACAGCAATGACGCTAGCCATTCCATGGTTCGGCCCATCATGCCGCGACCACGGCCGATATCGCTTTCAATTAGGGTCTGACCTTGTTTGTGAGCCTCCCAGTGGGCCACTGTGGAGATTACGTTGGCCTGGGTGGGCAGGCCGATAAAACGATTGACCACTTGCTCATCAAAATCCTGAAGATCGTGCGACAGCGACTGCGTAGGACGGACAGCTAGCCAGTGGACAATGTTATCCAGCCAGAAGCGTTGTAGCGCAGCAGTATAAAGTTTACGGCTGTGCGCTAACCAGTAGGGTGCGGGCCGTGCCGGGCGATTCATTAAATGCATCATCGCGGGTGCGTGCAGGAATTGATAAGCACGCCATAAGGCATGTGCGACAAGATGCCAGGCTGCCAACTCAAACCAACCCAGTCCACATTCCAGAAACATCAGACCCGTTTGAGTGGTTGTCGCAGCCATCAACGATGACTTGATATTGGTCTGTACCAAGCCAGTGATATATCCATAAATCGCGGTGAATCCACCGAGAATTATAAGCAGGGTGAGAACCGCAGGTGCTTGGGTAAGCAGCGGTTCCAGACGGATCAATAAATACACGCCGGCATGTACCATGACTGCGCCATAGAAAATGGCGCTGGAAGGTGTTGGCCCCTCCAGTGCTCTTGATATCCAGGCAGAAAAGGGTAGCTGAGCAGATTTAGCCAAGGCAGCCAATATAAAACCAAAAGCCGCCAGATCTGCAATGAGCTTGTTCATTCCGCTGGCATCGGTATTCCATTCTGTGGTGCCTAGGTGGAAGTAAAGCAGCGCGATCCCAAGGATAAAACCAGCATCTCCGATACGGTTCGTAATAAAAGCATGACTGGCATTAGTGGTGGCGGTGCCGCGGTCGTATGCGTAGGCAATCAGCAGATAAGAGCTGACGCCCGCGAGTTCCCAGCCGACAAAAGTCAGCACTGCGTTACCGGCCATCATGACCAAGAGCATGGCGCCGTTGAACAGGCTAAGGATTAAAAAGAAACGCTGGAATCCGTCCTCTCGGTGTAGGTAATTAATAGAGAATTTCGTGGTCAGTAGACTGAGCGTTGCTACGAGAGTCGCCATAACGAGGCCGAGGGTATCGAGGGTGAAGCTGATGTTTATTGTTATGGAGCCGCTACTGAACCATTGGCCCAATTGTAGTTGCCCCGGGGCACCGTTTACGATCGAATAAAGGTCAATAGCCAAGATAACTAATAGTGATAAACCACTAGCCGCTATGGCGATCCCAGCGGTTGATTTCTCTGCTTTTTCACCACGGTTTTGGCTGTTTAGATAGCCGATCCCGATAATGGCCGCCGCTATAATCGGGAGTAAAGGGGCTAGCGCCGCTATAAGAGCTATCATGCGGTGCCCTCCTGGTTCGCTGAACGTATTTGTACCGGTGGTAAAGGATTGCGATGACCGAGGAACCAGTCACCTGATTTCTCCACTTCGGCAAGTGGTGTCACCTCGCCCTGCCAGGGCACAAAACCCTGTTCGGGTTTGAACAGAGAAATAGCCCCGCTATCAGGGTCTACCGCCGTCACCAGTATCCATTCATTGAGAATCAATTGTTGCAGTGGCGGTTGCCGGCCGACGATCGCGGTGAGCGTCTCATTGCTGGCCTCAATAATGACTTGTAGCCGCATGGGTTCGTGGATTTCGATCATCTGCTTTGGCAAGCCAGTGCGTAGATCGGAGCTGGCACCTTCCATAACACCCAACAAGCCAGCGACATTGTGAGTGACTTTGGAACCGCATCCATAGCGGTCGTTGTCGACGGTGGAGAAGTAGTATTCGAGGCTGATGCCTGCACCTACCGGGCCGACTTCCATAAGTATCCGTTCCAGCAGTTTTCCATCCGCATCATTACTGGGGTCGTAGGAAATTAGGAATCCTCGACGATCAAGGAATAGGCCGCGGCTCAGTGAGCGTCGACCAATAAAGGCTGAGGCAATGCAGGCATGGCCCAGCTCCGGGCGGGCCTGACTAAAATCCTGCATGCGGGCAATGACGTGCTCAAGCGCTTGATCGATGCTCAGACCGTGCGGTGCCGAGGCGAAACGGCGACAGCGTTCCAGGGCGTGTAGCCGGCTAGCCTTATCGACGGTGGTCTTCAGAGTGCTAAATTGTGTTTGCAGTGGCTCGGGAATAACGTGCTCTTCATACCAGGTGACAGAGTCGTCGCAGGTATTATGCTGTGCGCCGATAAACCAGGTGTCTAGCGGGATTACGATGCCGCGTTCAGCCAGCAAAGTGCGTATTTCAAGGCGATTAATCATGGTCGAAAACACGCGGGCATTTGGGCCACCATAACGGCCGCTACAGGCGCCACAACCATAAGCGGCATAGTGGGGGTTGTTTTGGCTGCTTGAACCATGGCCCATCATGACCACCAACGGCGCAAAGCCGGAGGTCATTCCGTTATTACGCAAAAAGAATTCAAGCCGTGTTAACTGTTCCTCATCGGTGTAGCCGGAAATGTTGTGTTCGATCGTGGCGGCTAGTGAGTTGGCAGGCGCGTTGACATCAATTTGGGTGGCAACTGCGGGTTCGATACGCAGTTTAAGCCACTCAAGTACGGCGCCCGTTTTACCGGGTGCCAATACCTTGCCGGCCAGAGAAAGAAAGGCCCCGGGTGCCGATAGTGCGGCCAGCGCGGTGGATGCTAGCAGATTGCGTCGGGTTTCCTGGTGGAGTATATTTTGTAGACACATTCTAAGCGCGTGGCCTCGCTGGCGCTGCTCTACAGCAGCTTGCTGGCCTGGTCGGGCTTGTTCCTTTATTTGGTGCGCAGGAATCTGCGAGACCGGACAAAGGGCGATGTCTTTGTTCGCGTCGATATCCTGCCAGTTGATCGCAAAATTAAAATAACCGGCGGCTCCCAGTGTTTCAATCTCAGGATTAAGTTCTTCCAGGTGGCGGCGCAGCCCTTCTTCGCGATCATCCATGCAGACCATGATCTGCGCTATGGGCCGTTGTTGGCGGTTTTGCCAGCGGCCCTTGCCGTGATTGTTTTTGACCGCGCTTAGCAATTCTTCCCGGTAATGCCGTTCATAGGCTTGTAGGCGCAGATATCCCGCTCGATCAGAGTCCAGCCGATTAAGGCAGTTGAAAAGGGTAGCGATTTGTTCTGCATCGAATCCACGAATATCGGATCCGCTTATTCCAAGATGTTGAGCCAGTTGAAACAATGGCCAGGCGCTGTGGTACACACTGTATTCTTCATTGCCATCGGACTCGTTGCTTTTTTTCCAGGTCCAGACCAAATGGGCAAGATGTTTCCACTGCTCTTCATCTTCATCGAGGGTGTCCATCCCGGTATGTGTGACGAGGCGTTGCACACGCGTGACGAGATAGTCGGGCAAGTGTTCATTGAAGACCGTATTACGAACAAAGAATTCATCAGGGTAGCGGCGAAAATGCCAGCGGATCATGTCCAGGCTGGGCTCGATGTTCCAGCGTTCGCGGCACAGGCGGTGCGCAAACAGGCGTTCCAGCAATAGGCGAACGGCGAGGTAATCCGCCATCTCAACGTGGGTATCGTGCAGGTTATCGTAGCCAGGCCGTCCATGCCGCCATAAAAACATCCCAGACCAGCCCGGCAGCTCCAGGGCGAGTCGCTCAAGGTAACCCGCCCAGTGTGATTCAGGCAGCCCTAACTGTCGCAGTTCCAGAATAATGGTTTCAACGGCGTCGTCGGGCAACATTTCGAGGTATTGATGCCAGTGAGGCAGGTCATCAAAGATCCAGGACAACTCCCGAACGGCACTGCTGCGCCATGCCGCGTAGAGCCCTTTGCTACGCTCACGGCTGTGCCAGCCCGACAGCCCTTGATCCAGATGCGAGGCCAGATGGGCTTGCAGTTGTGGACGTAGGGCATCCATCAGATCCTCGCCCGTCAGAGAAAGCAGCAAGCCACGTAAAGTGATTGTTTCACCTACTTGGTCGAGCATGTCTTGCAAGTGACGACGAGCGTCTTTTTTAATCAGCTGATCAACCAGCAGTGCACCTGATTCCGTTCGCTGCTCTTCCTCGGCCACCTTATTGAGGATTTGTTCGGCCTGTGCGGGCGTCAGATCGACTAGATCTTCTGGATGGACAATGTAATGTTCCAGGCCAAGTGCTACGAGGCATGCGGACCAAAGATCTGCGATGGCGGCCGATTCAGTTTTCAGGCCATCCCCGTCAGCGGCTAGTAGCAGTCGGCGGCGGCTTTCAGGCGCTACCTCGGATTGGAAGCAGTGGAGTGCGTCGAGTTCATCGATTTGCCAGTGGAGTTGGCAGCCGGTGATCGCATTCAGCGGTTGGGTTAAGGCATGAATATAAATATCGCGCAAGTAAACCGTTTGTTGAGGCGATTCAAAAAGTTGCTGAGCGGAATCCAGGTCTTTGTTTTCATCGAGAACGGTTGCTAAGTCTGTATCGTTTACCCGGCCTGCGCGATAGTAATCGCAGAATTGTTCGATAGATACATAACCTTGAGCGCCGGTGCGTTCGCGGGACTGTTGCAAAGCCTCTGGAAAAGGCAGGTGTTGATAGCCATGCAGGGTATTGTGATGAACAAAATCCTGGATCGGAGCCTGACCGGGCAACACATGAGCAAGATGCTCGATAGTCTCTTTTATTTGGCGGCGGAGATCTTTAGCTGTGTTCGGCGCGGGAGAGGAAGACATTAAAAATGTGCGCCTAATGTTTGGCTCAGACCTTCTACAGAGCTATTAATCACCGTGAGTATCGGGGCAGGAAACATTCCGACAAGCACAACCCCACCGGTGAGTATCGAAGCGCCCAGCATTTCAGAGGGACGCAAGTCTTGGATGTCTTTCATTTCTTTACGAACAGGGCCAGTAAACAAACGCCCGACTGTGCGTACCGAATAGGCCGCACTAATCAGCACGCCGAGACTTAGAATAACGACCAGCATTCCCCAGCGTTCAAAGCCACCTATCAGCACATGCAATTCGGCGACAAAGCCGGCGGTACCGGGTAATGCAATCGCCGCTAAAAAAGCGAGCACTGTGAAAAATGCGAATCGCGGGGTGACCCGTACCAGCGAACTGTACCGATTTACATCGCGCGTGCCGGTACGTTCATACAGCAGGCCAATGAGGAAAAAGAGGGCGCCGGCCACCAGGCCGTGGGCAATCATTTGCATGACGGCGCCAGTCAGCCCAATGGTATTTAGCGTAGCGATGCCGAGCAATACAACGCCCATATGACTGACGGAGGAATAGGCGATCATGGCTTTGAGGTCGCTCTGCTTCCATGCCAGTAGCCCACCATAAATGATGCTGATAAAGGCTAATGTCATCAATAATGTTTGCAATGCGATAATAGCGTCGGGGAGCAACTCGGCAATGCGGATGAGCCCATATGATCCCATTTTTAGTAGGATGCCCGATAATAAGATACTGATCGGGCTAGGTGCTTCAACGTGCGCTAGGGGTAACCAGCCGTGAATGGGGAAGATGGGCATCTTGACGCCGAAGCCAATTAGAAAGCCTAGAAAAATCAAGATTTGTGTTTGCACCGGTAGGTCGTGCGTACCGGCCATCATGTCATCCATCGCAAAGGAGTGGCCGGGGACGCTATCAAAAAGAACCAGCAGGCTGATCAGCATAAAGACAGAGCCGCCCATGGTATACAGGACGAAGTTTAAAGAAGCGGCCTGATGTCCTTTGCCACCCCAACGATCAATAAGGAAGAACAGCGGGATCAGCGTAGATTCCCAGAAAACATAGAATAGTGACCAATCCCGGGCTATAAAAACGCCCAGCATGGCTGTTTCCAGTACCAGAATAAGAATATAGTAGCTCTTATTGCGTTCCTTAATATTATGCGAGGCCAAGATGGCGATAAAACAAAGCAAGGTGGCTAGCAACACCATCGGCAGGGAGAATCCATCGACTCCCAATGCAAAATGTGCGCCTAAGCGCGGGTTCCAGCGGTGCATCTCGCTGAATTGAGGCGCTGCGCTGCTCGCATCAAAACCACTGAGTAACCACCAGGAAAAAAACATCGTGAAGGTGGCTGTCATTATCGCAGCAGGGCGGATAAGGAATCTATATTTTTGGGGTAGGACCGTGATACATAATGCGCCAATTAGGGGTAGCAGAAGAAGTAACGAAAGCGTACCCATCGGTATTAGTAAGTGTCCCTTTTTATTATATGCAGTATGAAATGCGGTGGGTTAAGTCCAGCCAACAACGCGCAAGCATAAAGCTCATAAGAATACGCTAATCTATTAAGGAATTAAACAAGCGCATCGTAAAATACACCGAGATTAGGGGCTGTTTTATTAACGCTGAGCTTTTGATTTAGAGTCTATCAAAGCTTGACAGTTTGAACATATCTGACTAAAGTTATCGACGTATTTAGACTGAGTCTAAATCGAGATGTGAATCATTTCTAACCAACCTTTTTCGAGGAGAAAACATGGATTTAAAAGGCAGCAAAACTGAGCAAAGCCTGAAAGACGCCTTTGCGGGTGAGTCGCAGGCAAACCGTCGTTATCTTTATTTCGCAGCCAAAGCGGATGTCGAAGGCTATAACGATATCTCTGCGGTTTTTCGTTCCACTGCTGAAGGCGAAACAGGACACGCCCATGGTCACCTGGAATATTTAGAAGCTTCCGGCGATCCTGCGACGGGTTTGCCAATAGGTGAGACCGGAGACAATCTGAAGGCTGCAATTGCTGGCGAAACACACGAGTACACTGATATGTACCCGGGTATGGCAAAGGCTGCTCGCGATGAAAGCTTTGACGAAATCGCAGATTGGTTTGAGACGCTGGCTAAAGCCGAGCGCTCCCACGCCAACCGTTTCCAGAAAGCACTGGATTCAATGGATTAGAACCACCGTTGGCGGGGGCATTTTCTTCAGGCCCCGCC
>FXBE01000180.1_pt1 | contig 11241 bp, 10 predicted proteins | sample 5335311 | NCBI WGS metagenome assembly FXBE01 (sample SAMEA103928390, study PRJEB20085) | sediment metagenome | biome: marine biome; feature: hydrothermal vent; material: sediment | place: Atlantic Ocean | collected 2013-08-06T02:46:56 | depth 0.05 m | reverse complement strand
CCTTTCAGATTGCTAGAATGACCAGGCTTAGACTGGCGCACCGAAGAACACGAAGAGAAACCTTTTTAGTAAATGTACAACTTCACACCCATCGTGGTGGAACAAAAGCTTAGGATGAATTCCTACAGTAATAGAATCGGTGCTCGGAAAATCACAAACAGGTTTCATACTGCAAGTGATCTCGCAACAACTATACCCACCACGCTTAGCTTGATGGGTATAGTATTAGCAATATGCATTGGCCAAGTATGGTCTCATGGCGAAGTGCTAGCCTATTTCTTTTTAACGCTTAGCTTATTCCGTTTTTCTTTTGATTTTTTTCTGTTTCTATTCTCATTTTGGCTTCCTCCTTTACCGCCTGCTTTACTATTTTTCTTTACTGGCACTCTCGGATTTTTATCCTTTTCAAAACGAGAAATATTAAGTTTCTGGCCAGACACCCAGGTTTTTTTCAAATCCTTAAAAACTTCTTTGGGCATACCTTCTGGCAGATCAATTAAACTGTAGTCATCATGAATATCAACACGACCAATATACTGACTGTCTAAACCCGCTTCATTGGCAATAGCACCGACGATATTTCCCGGCTTAACATCATGCTTATTTCCCACTTCAATGCGGAATCGATCCATGCCTGCTTCAGGCTTGCTCTCATTTCGCGCTGGGCGTTCAGATTCTTTTCTAACCGGATTTTTACGTAAGGGGCGTTCGCCATCACCCCGACGTGGCTTTGATTTATGTGTCGGACGTTCATCGCCATCTCGACGAGATCTTGCATTACGTGGAGGACGCTCACTATCATCTCGCCGAGCTTTTTTCCCTTTACGTTGTGGCTGGTTCAGCAATAGAAAGGGTGCATCGCCTTGTAATAGATGAGCAAGCGCCGCGGCTATTTCCAGTGATGGAATATTGTGCTCTTGTTGGTATTGTTCAACCAACTGAGAAAAGAAACCCAAATCTTCATTTGCCAGTGCATCGGTAATACGCTGTTTGAAACCCGCAATACGTTTATCATTAATTTTTTCTGTGGAAGGAAGCTCCATTACATCGATCTTCTTTCGAGTGGCTTTTTCAATGGCCTTTAATAAGTGCCTTTCTCGCGGCGCAACAAACAAAATGGCATCACCTTCCTTTCCCGCTCGACCGGTGCGTCCAATACGGTGCACATACGATTCCGTATCGTATGGAATATCGTAATTAACCACATGACTGATACGCCCCACATCAAGCCCGCGCGCAGCGACGTCGGTGGCAACAATAATATCTAGCTTGCCTTTTTTTAGACTCGCAATTGTGGCCTCGCGCCGATTCTGAGGAATATCTCCATTTAATGGCGCAGAGTCATAGCCTCGTGCGGCTAGTTTTTCGGATAACTCAGCGGTTGAGTTTTTTGTACGTACAAAAATGAGCATGGCATCAAAAGGTTCAGCCTCGAGGATTCGCGTGAGCGCATCCAGCTTATGCATTCCGCTAACCGGCCAGTAACGCTGGCGAATAGTATCCGCTGTCGTTGTTTTAACCTTAATGGTGACTTGCGTAGGATCGTTTAAATAGCGCGTCGCAATACGGCGAATTTGTTGCGGCATGGTGGCGGAAAATAATGCAATCTGTCGTTCCGATGGCGTTTTATCAAGAATCCATTCCACATCATCAATAAAACCCATACGTAGCATTTCATCGCCCTCATCTAAGACGAGCGCGCTGAGTTTATCTAATACTAAAGTGCCGCGGCGCATATGATCCATCACACGCCCCGGAGTACCAACCACGACATGAACTCCACGTTTTAGGGCACGAATTTGGCCACGATAATCCTGACCACCGTAGACAGGTAAAACATGAAAGCCTTTTATGTACTTAGCATATTTCTGGAAGGCCTCGGCCACCTGAATTGCCAACTCGCGGGTAGGCGCCAGCACCAAAACCTGCGGGTCTTTCAGTTTTAAATCGAGGTTGGATAATAGTGGCAATGCAAACGCAGCCGTTTTACCCGTTCCGGTTTGCGCCTGACCTACCAGATCTTTACCTTCCAGCAACAGTGGAATCGTTTGCGCCTGAATCGGCGACGGCGTTTCATAGCCAATTTCATCCAATATTTTTAGAAGCGATTCGTTCAACGCGAGTTGATCAAATGCGGATACCGTATCGGTGGTCATATGTAATACCTGAATGCGTGGAGCCTAGGAGGTGATCTATTCTCGGACAGCCTCCTACGAGGGCCGCGTAGTGTAACGGTTTGTCTGGTATGTTGCATGTTTTGATGCTAACTAGCTGAACGTCTGCGGCTATACACCGCAGGACGAAAAAAGATACTTTTACGCGGTTTTCAAGAAACGCCGAGCAGACCGACGGGAATCAATTTGCTGTAGGAGTAGCCAAGCCAATACCTCTGGGATCAGAGGCTGCTTCTATCGTTTTATTTTTACGATTCCAAACCACGGCCTGCATATTGCCATAATCGCGTTCTTGCGGCTCTAATTGATGCCCCTTTTGTTTCAGTGCGTTTTGCACAGTAATGGACAAGGCTCCTGGCTCAAAGGTGATTTCGTCAGGAAGATACTGGTGATGGAAGCGTGGCAAACTCACAATTTCTGCAGCACTGGCGCCTTCGGAAAACGCCAGAGCGCCAAAAAGCACCATGGTAATAATCCGGCTACCACCGGGGCTACCCAGTGCGGCAATACGCTGGCCATCATTTAAGAACGTGGGTGTCATCGAAGAAAGCATACGTTTACCTGGCGCGATCGAGTTGGCTTCATTACCTACCAAACCATAGACATTGGGAACACCCGGTTTGGCGGCGAAATCATCCATTTCATCATTCAGTAAGACGCCGGTTCCTTCAGGAACAAAGCCCGAACCAAATGGGTAATTAATTGATAAGGTGGCTGATACACCATTGCCTTCCCGGTCTATGATCGAAAAATGCGTGGTGTTATCCCCAGGTGATGGCGTCACCACCGCTGTTGCGGAAAGCTCGGTGGAGGGCGTGGCACGATTCATTTGTATAGTTTCTCGCAGTACCGTTGCATAGGCCTTACTGAGGAGTTTTGACTCGGGCACATCAATAGCGTCAGGGTCTCCCATATACTCCGCCCGATCGCGGTAGGCTCGGCGCATCACTTCGGTAAGAACATGATCAAACCCCGCTTCATCCAAAGCTTGTAAATTAACGCCCTCTAACTGATTCAGCATTTCCATCAGAACAATCCCACCCGATGAGGGTAAGGCCGCACTGGTAACTCGCATTCCCTTGAACTCACCCGTTACCGGTTTACGCTCAATAATTTGATATTCGTGCAAATCTTTTTCAGTCCAGATTCCCCCAGCCGCCTGTACACCTGAAACCAGTTTTGAAGCCACCTTCCCCGAATAAAATCCCGCCCGACCTTCGTTCGCTAGCGCGCGCAGCGTATTCGCAAGATCCGGTTGCTTTACGATCTCGCCAAGCTGAGGAAGGTCTCCATCGCGCAGAAAAATCTTTGCCGCAGAGGATTGATTCAGCGCCTCTTTCCTGAAACCTGCGAGGCGAAGATAGATTTTGTCGACTTTAAATCCTTGCTCAGCAAGCGTGATAGCGGGTGCGAGAGAAGTGTGTAGAGGCAGTTTTCCATATCGCTTTGCGAGATGATCCAACGCAGCCGGTTCTCCAGGAATACCCGCGGCCAGTGCGCCATTAATGGAGGCTCCCTCAATAATCTCACCTTGAGCATCAAGATACATATCGCGATGTGCCTTCAAAGGCGCTCTTTCGCGACCATCAACCATCACCTCAAAACCATCAGAAGCACGGTGTAACAACCAAAACCCACCACCACCCAAACCCGAGCTATACGGCTCAACCACAGCCAAAGCGGCGCTAACAGCGACTGCTGCATCGAAAGCGTTTCCACCTTGATCCAACACCTCTAAACCCGCGCGCGTGGCCATAGGATGCGCCGTGGCCACCGCAGCTTGGGGCGGGGTATTTGGGGAATCTATCGAAGGGCTCGCATTAACAGCACCACTAAAAACCCCAACAAAAAGGGCTCCGAAAAGGAGCCCTTTTTGTATTCGGTTAGCAAGCATGATCTAGGAAGCCGTCAATTTTTCATACTTAGACATTAGCGCTTCTTTAGTTTCCTCATGTTCAGGATCAAGGGGAATACAATCAACAGGACATACCTCTACGCATTGGGGTTCGTCGTAATGACCGACGCACTCGGTACATTTATCGGGATCGATCTCATAGACTTCATCTCCCGGAGTTATTGCCTCATTTGGGCATTCAGGCTCGCAGACGTCGCAATTAATGCACTCGTCAGTGATGATCATCGCCATTTTTGTTACTCCTCGTTTAAAATACTAATTCGTTTTTACTTAGCACTCGTATCGCAAAGCCTTCTCAAGGCTTCACTCACATCTGGGCCGACGAAGTGTGACACGTCGCCGCCCATAGCTGCAATTTCCCTTACCAAGCTGGACGACACAAATGCGTATTGCTCCGATGGGGTAAGGAAAATCGTCTCAATCTCCGGTGATAAATTACGGTTCATGCTGGCGAGTTGAAATTCATATTCAAAATCAGACACTGCCCGTAAACCGCGCAATATCGCATTCGCCCCGCATTTTTTTGCGAATTCAACTGTCAGGCCGGTAAAGGGACACACCTCAATTTTCTCGATATCGACCACGGCAGCCTGCAGCATAGCCACTCGCAGCTTCACTGGAAAGCAGGGTTTTTTCCCCCTGCTTTCAGCCACGCCCACAATTACCTTGTCGCACAAACGTGTGGCACGACGAATTAAATCGGTATGGCCATGTGTTACAGGATCGAATGTACCGGGATAAAGAACAATCATAAAAGTGATTCTATCAGTCCATCTAATCCACGGGAATTCCGCCAGATTATTTAGCAGAATTTGAAACCTCAGTTGGGCCTCAAAAACCCAGGAAAGCAACTGGACTCCAAGTCCGAACATAACACGCTCAAAGCCACTTTATCATTGACGCGGGTCAATACAATGGATGCTCAGGACGCGCAGACTAGACTATAGCCCACTTCTCCCGCCTTTTTCTGACGAAAAAAACGCCATCCTTCAGGGAGATTTGGAATTTCACGTTGTGGATATTCGAGGTAGCAAAGCGCGCCTGTGTTTAGGTGTTGACCACTCACAAGATTCTCAAGGCTCTCCTGCAATAAAGAACCAGCGAAGGGCGGATCAAGCAGGACAAGGTCGAATGTAGATTGATTGCCCTGTAAAAAGTCCAGCGCAGAACCCTGCCAGACTTCCATATTGTTCGCTTGAAGCTGTGCTATCTGACCGCGCAAGGATCGCACAGTCACTGGGTTATTTTCCACCATCACAACATGCCCAGCGCCACGGGAGCTTGCTTCAAATGCCATTGCTCCGCTGCCCGTAAAAAGATCCAGGCAGTTGGCTCCCTCTACTATATCTTGAAGCCAATTAAACAAAGTCTCGCGAATCCTGGCTCCGGTGGGCCGCAAACCATCGGCTGCAGAAAACTCTAGATTGCGACCACGCCATTGACCACCGATAATTCGTACCTGACTTTTACTGGTCAACCACCGACTACCACTGTGATCAGTTTATCGGTAAAGACCCGACGCTTGAACGCATCAACAATCTCTTTTTTCCCAACGGCTTCGATATTCCCGGTAAAGGTATCAAGATAATCCAATGGCAAGCCATAAAAGCCGATAACGCCCAAGTATTCTGCAATGTCACTATTGCTCGCAATTCGTAATGGAAACCCACCCGTGATGTTTTGTTTGGAGGCATTGATTTCCTCCTCGTTCACACCCGATGTCATAAACTCGTTTAAGGTATCGCGCGTTACTTTCAGCGCATCGTCCACCTGCGTACCCCGGGTTTGCAAACCTACCTGAAACGGGCCTTCTCCCGCCATGAGCATAAAGTAGCTGTATATAGAATAAACGTAACCTCGTTTGACGCGAACTTCCTTAACGAAACGCGAGGTAAAACCTCCTCCGCCGAGTACGTGATTGCCGAGATAGAGAGCGAAGTAATCAGGGTTCCCTCGCTCTATTCCCGGTTGGCCGATCAAGACATGGGCTTGCTTGGAGGGGAATGGAATCTTGATTTCCTTGCTCTCAGTCAATGGCTCTACTTTAGGTAGGGCTTTGCCAACCTCGCCTATGGGCAGCCCGCCACTGAGCGTTTCCGCTAGTTTTTCTGCCATCTTGCGGTCGAGATCGCCGGTCAGCGCAATCAATCCATTTTTAGCGACATAGAATTGTTTGTAAAACGCTTGGACTTGTTTGCCTTGAATATTTTTTACTGATTCAAGCGTGCCATTGCTCGGGTGTGCATAAGGATGTTCGCCATACAAAGCCTTAAAAAAAGCCTTCTCAGCAATTGATTCGGGATCAGCCTCTTCAGCGTTCAACGCCACCAATTGACGTTTACGTGTGCGTTGAAAATCTCCCTCAGGAAAATCAGGTTGCCACAAGACACTGGCGAAGGCGGCCAACGCAGGCTGGATATATTCGGGGTCAGACAAACTCCGTAAGCTCAACCAAGCCATGTCACGCAATGCGCCACTACCAAACTGCGCACCCACTGTCTCAAAGGCTTCTGATATCTGATCAGCCGTCATGCCGTCCGCGCCTTGCGACAACATATCACTTGTCAACGTCGCCAAACCTGGAACATCACCATCACGCGCCGATCCTGCCGAAAAGGTCACGCGCACATCAACCATGGGGATTTCGGGTGCAGGCACGAAATAAACCTTCATTCCGTTAGCCGTAACCCAATGCTGAATTTCAGGCCCTGCATGCGCCGACGCCAAGCTGAAGAACAATATAAAACCCAATAAAAAACGCATCGAAAAAACTTTTTTAAATGTATACATCCAATTAGGCTCCCGGCTTCTCTGCAGCTTGTGGTTGTAACTCGGCGACTGTCCTGTGGTCGTCACGCAAATATTTCTTCGCAACCTCACGCACCTGCTCGGCGGTAACGTCTTTGATTTTATCGGCGTATTCATCAATCAACTGCCACCCCACTCCCACCGTTTCCAGCATGCCTATTTGATTCGCTAAATGCTGGACAGAATCTAACTGGTAGGTGTCAGAGGCAATCACCCCAGCCTTGACTCGCTCAAGCTCGGCATCGGAAACAAGTTCCACGCGCAGCTTTTCGATTTCTGCCAACAGAGCCTTTTCGACCTCAGTAATGCTTTTCCCATGCGCCGGGGCGCCCGTGAGTACAAGCTGGCTTTGGTAGCGGTTAGACAAGCTATAACTTGCACCCGCCATGGAAGCAATCTCCTGCCCACGGACTAAATTACGGGTCAAGCGAGAACTATCCCCGCCATCGAGAATGCTGGACAACACATCCAAAGCAAAGGGTTCCCAATCCACCTCAGCGGTATTTAGAACCGGCACGGAATAGCCCATCATGAGGTAGGGCACTTTAGCCGTTGCCTTTACGTAAACTCGACGCTCTCCGCGTTGAGGGGTTTCCTGACGCGGCTTCACAGCGGTGACCTTTCCCGGCTCGATAGGCTCGAAATATTTTTTCGCGAGCTGTAACACTGCTTCGGGTTCGACGTCGCCAACCACCACCAGCGTGGCATTGTTGGGTTGATACCAAGCGTCATACCAAGCGCGTAGATCTTCGACCTTGAGTGAGTTGAGGTCTTCCATCCAGCCGATAATGGGTTGGTGGTAAGGACTATTGAAATAGGCTGCAGCATTGAAACGCTCATAGGTCAGTGCCCGAGGCTTATCCTCGGTGCGCATGAAACGCTCCTCTTTGACGACTTCCAACTCCTTTTTAAAATCCTCTTCCGGCAAGCTGAGATTTCGCATGCGGTCTGCTTCGAGTTTAAAAGAGATCTCTAACCGATCATTGCCCATGAATTGATAATAGGCCGTGTAATCTCGCCCCGTAAAAGCATTCTCTTGCCCACCGTTCTCGGCAATAATTTCCGAGAAACGGCCTGAAGGATTATCCGCCGTTCCCTTAAACATCATGTGTTCAAGCACATGAGAAACTCCGGTTATGCCGCTGTGCTCGTTACTGGCGCCCACCTTGTACCAGACCTGAGAAACCGCCACGGGCGCACGATGATCCGGTTGAACAATGACTTTCATGCCATTATCCAGCGCATATTCAAACACCTTTTGTTCAGCAGACGCCAAAACCGCGTACCCGCTCAACATCGCGACGACGACCAGAATGAAAATATTCTTTCTATACATAATGTTCAATTGTCCTTGTGGTGATAGCATTAGTCGCTTCATAACTCATCACATAATATGGATTAAATGTTTGGTTTCAAGAAGAAGACCCCGGAAGCGGACGATCGTTCGGATAATACTCAAGAAAAGACAGGCCTGCTTGCGCGCCTCAAAGCGGGATTATCCAAAACAGGCAGTAATCTCACCGAGGGAATGGGCGATCTGTTCCTCGGCGAAAAAGCCATTGATGATGAACTGCTTGAGGATCTCGAGACGCGCCTACTGACCGCAGACGCTGGGGTGGAAGCGACCACACGCATTATCGATGATCTAACCCTGCAGTCAAAACGCAATGAATTACAAGACGCTACTGCGCTAAAAGCTTCGCTGGCCAGTAGCATGCAACAAACGCTCGCACCCTGCGATATTCCCTTGGAGATTGACCAAACTGCGCAGCCCTTTGTGATTCTCGTTGTTGGTATCAACGGAGCCGGTAAAACCACCACTATTGGCAAACTGGCTCATCATCTGCAGCATGCCGGTTTCAGCGTGATGCTAGCAGCAGGTGATACCTTTCGTGCAGCCGCCGTTGAGCAACTGCAGGCTTGGGGGGAACGTAATGAAGTACAGGTCGTTTCTCAAGGTTCGGGGGCAGACAGCGCTTCAGTTATCTTCGACGCTTTGAAATCCGCCATCGCAAAAGGAACCGATGTACTGATCGCCGATACCGCGGGCCGGCTGCACACCCAAGATAACCTCATGGAGGAGTTAAAAAAGATCAAGCGGGTCATGTACAAACTGGATACCGCAGCGCCTCATGAAGTCTTGTTGATTGTTGATGGCGGCACGGGACAAAATGCTTTGCGACAGGCACAGGCCTTTAATGATGCGATTGGACTCACCGGGCTTGCCGTTACCAAGCTCGACGGCACCGCCAAGGGCGGCATTCTATTTGCAATGGCGGAAACGCTGGGGCTTCCTATCCGCTTTATTGGCGTGGGAGAGGGCATCGAAGATCTGCGCGTTTTTGATGCTAAAGAATTCGTATCCGCGTTGCTGGATGAGAATTAGCCTGCGCTTCTCCAAGATTGGAACTAAAATAATTGTAACGAATCAATTAGCTTAATAGACTCAATTATTGTTTACGATCAAGCTCTACGCTTATCTTTGAATTTACAGCCAATCGCCTGTCTCGACCCACATACGAAATTCCATTTTCGCTAAGGTCGCGGCAAGTCGGCAAAAAAGTGAACATTACGAGCGATCAAAACATAGACTCACCACAGATAGTTTTCCCGAAGAAAGAATACCTACCGTCGTTGACGGGTACTACACTACAGGTTCAAGGATGATTGAATGCCACCAACTGAACAAGCGGTATCCTAATGGTCATGATGCCCTGCGTGATATTAATCTGACCATATCCCGCGGAGAGCTGGTCTTTCTAACAGGCCACTCCGGCGCGGGTAAAAGCACTTTACTGCGCCTCATCGCACTCATAGAACGGCCTTCACGCGGTAGTCTCAAGGTAAACGACCACGAAGTTTCCCATCTACCAAACCCCAACATCCCACGATTTCGCCGCAATCTAGGTATTATTTTCCAAGACCATCGCTTGCTGACTGACCGGAATGTCTTTGACAATGTTGCCCTACCACTCCGCCTTACCGGAGCGGAACCCCAGCTGATTGCAAAACGCGTTCGAGCAGCGCTCGATAAAGTAGGCCTGCGAAATAAGAACAGCGCAAATCCACTGTCGCTTTCGGCAGGCCAGCAACAACGCGTGGGAATTGCCCGCGCTCTGGTCAACAAACCCGCCATTCTACTGGCCGATGAACCCACCGGTAATCTTGACCCAGAGCTATCAGCGGAAATTATGCAGTTATTTCTTGATTTTCAACAGGTGGGCGTCACTGTTCTAATCGCATCCCACGACCAAGCCCTAATCCAACACCTCGGCCACCGGCGAATCGTACTGGAGGAAGGCAGAATTATTATGGACACAGGGCTGTGAAAGCACTCCGCGCCTACCAACAGGATTTTCAGGGATATTCGCGCCAACATAAAGAAGCTATTTTGCAGGCGCTTAGAAATATACAAGCCTCACCCTTGCCAAACCTGATGACAATACTAGCGCTCGCCATCGCACTGTTTCTGCCCAGCGGTCTCTACTTGACCGTCAATAGCGCAAACGAATTATTTGCTGGCTGGGACGCCCGCCAGATTAACGCTTTTATGAAACTTGATACCCCCAGCGATCGACTGGAAGTCATCGCCAAAGAACTGCGTCTGAACCCCGGAATCAAACGCATAGATATCACGAGCCGCGAACAATCCCTGCAGGCATTTCGTGAAACCAGTGGTTTGTCGGACGTACTAGACCTGCTGGATGAAAACCCGCTACCTGCAGTTTTGGTGGTTTTACCCGCAGATTCAGTGGAAACCCCAGGTGCAATCAAAAAGTTAGCCAACAGCATCGCCAACTACAATGAAGTGGAACAAGTTCAGCTTGACCAAGACTGGCTGGCAAAACTTTACGCGATGCTGGCGAGTTTAAAGCGTTTCTCTTATGTCTTAGCCTTGGTCTTTGGGCTTATGGTCATACTGGTAATAAATATTGGCCTGCGCCTGGATATCCTCCGCCGCCAACAAGAAATTGAGGTCACCAAACTGGTAGGAGGTGATGCCCGCTTCATCCAACGGCCTCTACTTTATAATGCGATATTTTATGGTGTATTCGCCGCACTGGCAGCCCTAATAGCGATCAAGTTGGTCTTTATGTCCCTGCAGCCATCACTGGATCGAATCTCCAGCTTATATGATCAATCCATCCAGTTGCGCATACCATCAACATTCTCACTCGATCTGATATTGATCGCGGTGATCCTCAGTCTATCAACCGCATGGATCACGCTAAAATTGCTGCTACGCCAAATTGAGCCTAGGTAGTGCCTGAACGAAAAAGCGATAATTTACGAAATTCTGAATATTTCATCCGACGAATTCAAGAGCAACTTTCAAGAAAAGCG
>FXBE01000178.1_pt1 | contig 11245 bp, 11 predicted proteins | sample 5335311 | NCBI WGS metagenome assembly FXBE01 (sample SAMEA103928390, study PRJEB20085) | sediment metagenome | biome: marine biome; feature: hydrothermal vent; material: sediment | place: Atlantic Ocean | collected 2013-08-06T02:46:56 | depth 0.05 m | reverse complement strand
AGTGCAAATTTTAACTATGCTTTTGTTTACTCAACAGATAAAAGTATCAAAGATGCCATCCGAAAAGAGTATGAACTATTTTAGTTTATACTCTTTAGTGTGAGCTTCCTTTACATCATCCCTCGCATCAAAAGATTGAAGTACAACATCCGCATCAAGGACTTTTGCCAAATCCACCACAAGGTGCGTGATTGATAAGGATCTAGCGGTAGTGTAGGTGCCACGCCAGCATGATTGAACTCTGCAAGCATACATTTGCCATACTCGGTGATGATAGGGGCAACGCTATATCCATCATAGTGCGCAGGCAGTGGTTTGTTTTCGAGGGCAAAAGCGATATTGTCCTGTAAGATGATACCTTGATGTGCCGCAGCGGATGCACTCTTAATATGCGGTAATCCTAAGATATCACCAATACCAAAAATATTTTTATATCTTGGATGTTGTAGGGTTTTTTCATCTACTTCCATCCAGCCTTTTAAAAGCCCCTCTGATAGGGCAAGCGGAGAATTGGCTAAAACATCGGGGGCTTTGAGTGTAGGTGTGATATGGATAAAATCATAAGGCAGTTCTTTTGTCTCATTATGAATGCTGAAAGTTGCCACGCGTTTTTGGGCATCTATCGCCTTTAAATCATGAGAAAAAGCAGGCTTAGTTGGATACTGTTTGTCAAGTGCTTTAGAAAAATCAGCTTGTGAAAAAAGGCTTTTGTTGGGTGTGGAAAAGGTATATTTGACATTTTTAGCCACGCCCTTTTTTTCTAAATAGTGTTGCATGAGGCTAAGCATACTCAGAGAAGTGCCTTCTGCTTTGACGATACCCTTGGTTTGAGCAAAAAGAGCGTGCACAGGTTTTTGTTGGGCGGCATAATGCAAGGCATTGATAGAAATATTGCTCAATAATCCTCCTTGATTGCTACCCTTGATGGTATCATTGAGATAGACACTTGCGATGCCATCTTTGCCAATCATACTACTATCCAAGCCCTCAATGGCACTATAATCATAAGCCGCACCCAAAGCGACTATCATGATATCATAGGCAACACGCCCACTTTTATCCGTCTGTATCTGATTTTTCTCTGGTTCAAAAGCGACGACTTTTTCTTGTAGCCATGTGACATCGTCAGGTAAAAGATTTGCAGTCTTTTGTATATCTATGGCTCCTGATTTTTCGATGCCTGCTGCGACAAAGAGTTGTCCTGATTGATAAAGATGTTTGTCATTTGGCGCTATCATGATGATTTGTGCATTGGGCGCACTACGACGCAATCGTGCGGCCGCTATCATCCCCGCAGTACCTGCCCCTACGATAATGATGCGTGCTTTTTTATGGCTTGCAGGAACAGAAAGTGTTGTCTTTGCTTGCAAGGGATATGCCATCCCAACAGCACTGACGCTTAGTAGTTTCAGCACTTCTCTACGCGTATAATTTTTCATCACCATTCTCCTTATATCACATCAACATGATAGTGTTTTCGGTAGTAGCGTAGTACGCCCATCTTGACTACATCATTAAAGACAAACCATACTAGTGCGTATGCCCACATCGCTAGCGCCCACTCCCAGCCAATAGGCTCCATCAAGTCAAATCCATACACAGCGATGATAGTTCCCACAACACGACTTAAAAATGTTGCAGAGAAAAGAGACCATGACGGCCAAGGGCGTTTGTAAAACCAATCATCAATCCGTGTGTTGTAAATCGTACCATGCCCTGCGATGACAAGCTTTGCGAAAAAGGCACTCTGTACAAAATCTAGTGGCAGATGCATCAAAGAAATCAGTATCCAAAAGAGTGTGAATGAGGAGAGAACCCCAGCGAGACCCAGCCACGAAGCCAAGACAAATACCTCTTTCATATCCCACCTGACTGGATTTTTTCTGATTTTTGTGTTGTCATAAGCGATGGTCATGATAGGGATATCATTTAAAAGTGCCAAGATGATAATCATCAGTGCGGTAATAGGGTAAAAATCATATATCACAATCGCCAAAGTCATAAAAATGATGACACGAATCGTCTCAGCGATACGAAAAATAGTATAACTTTTCATCCGCTCAAATATCTGTCTAGCTTGTTTGATAGCATCGATAATGACACGCAAACCAGGTGCCACAAGGACGATATCAGCTGCTGCTCTAGCCGCGTCCGTAGCACCACTCACTGCGATACCACAATCCGCTTTTTTGAGTGCGGGTGCGTCATTGACCCCATCACCTGTCATCCCTACGATATAATCTGCTTTTTGCAACTCATCTACGATAAAGTATTTATCTTCAGGATAGACCTGTGCAAATCCATTGGCATCTTCGATGAGCGCGACAATTTCTGATTCGTGTTTTTTGACAGCACCTTTTGGGATAGGCATATTGTAGAGATCGCGTTGTACTTTTTGGATGATATCCTCTACAATCTCTTGGGTTTTTTCTGGTGATTCATTGGGGTGTAGCGACTCTGTGATAGCTTGTGAGAGGACTTTGGAGAGATAGAGATACTCTTCGATAGACTCGCCTTTTAAAGCGCGAATATCTTCTATCTTTTCACCTATGCCAAGAAGAGAGGATATATATTTAGCCACGGCGATGTTATCTCCCGTGACCATCTTGACACTGATGCCTTTGGTACGCGCGTCGTCAATCGCTTCTTTAGAATCTTCTCTTGGAGGATCAAAGAGAGGAATCAGCCCGACAAAATGATACAAATCCTCTTTATGCTTGCGGTACGCCACACCCAAGGTACGAAATCCCTTGGATGCAAAGGCTTCAACTGCTGCGTAAGCCTCTTTTTTATCAAACTCATCACTATCACTCTGTTCGATGATGACTTGGGGCGCTCCTTTGGTGACGATGAGATTGTCATAGACGCCTTCGGTCCGCTTGTGTACTGGATCAAAAGGAAGAAACTGTTTGATTTTCCATGCTTTAAGTTTGTCTTGTAATCCTTGTTTGTCTATATAGTCAAAGATAGGCTTCTCTATGGGGTCTTTGTTTTCGCGTTTACTCGCCAAGGCACCATAGAGGATCAAATCATCCATACTATATGTTTTGATGAGGTAAGGTTTTGCTAGGGACATGCGATTTTGCGTGAGTGTACCAGTCTTGTCGGTACAGAGTAGATTCATACCCGCGGCTTCTTCTATCGCAGCTAGACGACTGACAATTGCCTGTTTACTCGCAAGTGCTCTTGCACCTATCGCCATCGTGACAGTTAAGACCGCTGGCATGGCGACTGGGATAGCAGAGATAGTAAGTACAAGCGCAAAAATCAAAAGTTCAAGCGGTGGTTGGTGGGTTTTGAGCCCATGATAGATGATGATGGCTATCATGATAAGGGTGAGAATGATGAGGAAATTTCCTACCTTGATGACCATTTTTTGAAAGTGGCTTGTCTCTTCTTCCTCTGCCTTAGCAACAAGATTAACAGTTTTTCCAAAATAGGTATTTGTACCCGTTGCGCTGACGCGAGCGAGCATCTCACCTTGTTTGATGATGGCATTGGCATAGAGGGTGTCACCAGATTTTTTATCCACGGGGAGAGATTCTCCCGTGAGGGCAGATTGATCGACGAGTAAAAAGCCATCCGATTCCAAGAGTGTTGCATCAGCAGGGATAATATCACCAATCTTTACCTTGAGTATATCATCAGGCACTACCTCTTTGGCATCTATCTCTACCCAGTCGCCATCTCGTAGTACCAAGGCTTTTCGCGCAAGTTTTTGTTTTAACACCGAGATAGCATCAAGCGCTTTGGATTCTTGGTAAAAATCGACAAAGGCATTGACAAGGAGCAGTATCATGATGATGGTGAAATCTTCCCAGCGCCTTGCGAGCGCAGAGAGGAGTGCCGCCACCTCAATCATCCAAGGGATAGGTCCCCAAAAACGCTTAAAAAGCCGCTGCATCCAACTCTCTTGTTGTTCTTGAATGGTGTTATAACCATACTTCTCTAGGCGTTCTTTAGCCTCTTGTGTGGATAAACCTCTTGGTGCAGCTTCTTCTCTCATCGTACCATCCTTTTACATGCTCTTACAATAACTCATCAGCGACATCATCTACATGGGAGCGCTTCCCTTTGGTCACATGATAAAACCCAAAAGGCAATGCCAAGAGAATCGAAATCCCCAACACTAGCGCAAAGTTATACGCCATCATCGCATAATAATCCACCATGCCAAGTAGCGCTAAAAAGAGTAAAAAATAGATGAAAGTCACCTTAAAAAATCTTTTTAGGGGAAACTTTTTGACTCTCTTCTTTTTGGTTGTGTTATTTTTCATACCCTACCTTTATCTATTTTGTGAAAGAGGCTACCTGTAAAAAAGAGGGTAATACCATCAAAAAAGAGGCTAATACCCACAAAAATTCCCACAAGATAGAGTGAAGAGAAAGGCCAACCTATGATGAACAATACACCCAAGGCAAAAGAGAGAAGCGCATTGACACCCCATACCCACCAGCCTTTATTGGGATGCATGGTAGAAGCCAAGCCAAAGCCAGCAAAGGCATCCATAAAGAAATAGATAGCCAAGAGTAAACCAACAGTACCCACGCCACTCATCGGATAAAAGAGCATAAAGAGCGCTACCCCGATAAGGATGATACTCTTAAGCCACCCCAGCCAATCTTCACGATTTGTAAGCCAAGTAAAATAACCCGCTGAGATACCCGCAAAGAGCATCAACCAAGAGACAAATGCCACCGTAGCCAAGGTCATAAAGGCAGGAAAAATGATACCTACAAGTCCAAGTAGGATGAAAATCCCTCCCGCAACCTTGGCATGTTTTCCAAGGGTAGCAAAGAGAGATTCATCGATAGGATAATTCCACATCTTTGCCTCCTACTTGTCTGCGTGTGCATGATGCACTTCGATTAAATCCACGATACTAGTATCTAGTACATAGACATTGTGATACCCCACCATCTCTAGATAGCCAGCAACGCGATTGGCAAACCAGCCTTTTAAACACGCTACCACAATAGGTGTGGTATAGTCTGCTGGTAACTCCTCTACATAGGCTGCAAACTCTGGATAAGGTGCATAGATAGCACTCTGTATCCCCGCCTCTTGGGCATTTTCACCCTCTACTTTTGCAGCAGGTCGCACATCTAGGAGCAAGGCTCCTGCATCCATCAATAATTCACGCGTTTTGTGTAAATCCACATGCCCTAAATTCTCTTTTTTGACATCATTTGCAATGACGAGTGCAAGTTGATCTTTTGTACTTTCTTTCATGATAAGTCCTTTAATAAAATATTTTTAACACTAAAATTGTACTCTTTTCTCAAGAGACCCACTGCTACTTTAGTACCATTAAAGAGAGGAAGCTTGGTAAGAACTTCTGACGAGTGCCCCTGCATGCACAGATGTAAATCCCATCTCTAAGGCTTTTGCTTTGAGCAGGGCAAATGTCTCGGGTGGATAGTAGCGGATGACGGGAAAATGTTTAGGGGTGGGTTGTAGATATTGCCCCAGCGTGAGTTGCGATACACCGACATCAAGAAGCTCTTGCATCGTCTCCAAAAGCTCCTCTTCGCGTTCCCCTAGACCGAGCATCAAGGAGGATTTGACAGGGGTGTTGGTATGCCTTGCGTAAAAGTTGAGTGTTTTGAGGGATCTTTCATAATCACTTTGTGGGCGTAGGGTTTTGGAGAGTCGGCGTACAGTCTCTTGATTGTGGGCGAGTTTATCAGCGCCTGCGTGGATGATCGTTTGCAAGGCAAGAGGATTGGCACGAAAATCTGGCGTGAGAAGCTCAATCTTTGTTTGGGGTGATAGCGCTTTGATGGCTGTGACGCAATTAGCAAAATGTGTGGCTCCAAAATCTTTCAAATCATCTCTATCAACAGAAGTGATGACGACATAGTGCAGATTGAGTGCTTGGATAGCCTCTGCTAGACGCGTAGGCTCTGAAGCATCTAGGGTAGCGCCTGCACCCGTCTTGACATTGCAAAATCGACACGCCCTTGTGCAAGTATCTCCCAAAATCATAAAAGTAGCGCTCTCTTTGGCATAACACTCCCCACGATTGGGGCAGGCACTCTCTTCACAGACTGTTGTCAAGTTGTAGCGCGTGAGGATATCTTGGATAAAAGAAATCGCTTCGGGATTGGGTGCTTTGACCTTGGGTTTATAAGGATTCATCAAAATGCTCCAAGACCTTAGAAATGATGGCTTGATCTACACTTTTTTGGCTTATCATGATAGATTCATGTCGCAAAGAGGTGGGGGAGATCCCTTGGAGGTTGCAGGGGTTGATTTGACTGTGAAATGCCAAATCAACATCGACATTGAGGGCGACACCATGCAAGGATATGCCATCTTTGTAGCGAAATCCTAAAGAGGCAATTTTACGATTTTGGATGTAAAATCCTGGTTTTTGTTTGTCATAGACGATGCTATCATGATAGCTGGCAAAAAATGCTTCAAAGAGCGCAATGACCTTCGAGAAAAAGCGTGCAGGAGAGGGGGTGTGAAAACAGAAATAGTAGATATTTTGCCCCTCACTGTGCGCGGTGATGGAACCGCCTCTATCGCTCTTGATGACATCCACATCCCATGGCTTTTCCCAAGCATCTCTCCCTACGGTGAAACAGGCGGGGTGGCTGGTGAGGATGAGGTGATTTTGCCCATCATGATAGGCTTGTTGATGAATGGTATCCATCCTTTGGCGTGCTTTTTCATACAACAAAAGATCCCACTCATGCACGATCATAATCGAAAATAGACCCGTTCCAATGCTTCAGAAAAAGTAGGGTGCGCCATGATCGTTTTTTGTGCGAGTTTGGCATCCATCTCTCCTGCAAGTGCCATCGCGACAGGGGCTATCAACTCCTCCGCGTCAGGTGCAAAAATCTCCCCACCCAAGATAAAACCCTCCTCATCAGCATAGACAATCATCAACCCATCACTCGCATGGTGAAAAGCAGAAGCTGTAAAATGATTGAGATAGACTAGACTCTCTTTGAAGGTGCTACCTTTTTTCTCTAGCATCTCTCTATTTTCTCCGACCGTGGCGTAACTCATCGGGAGGGTATGGATAAATTTCACGACATGGTCAAGATTGAGTACGGGAGGATTTTTGCCCAAGATACGAAGTGTGACATTGATAGCTTCTGCTCTGGCAGCGTGGGCTAACTGTAACTTGCCATTGCAATCTCCGATAGCATAGTGTTTGGCGAGGGTAGTTTCAAAAAAATCATCGGTTTTGATACCTCTATCGACAAGGATTTTATCAGTTTGAATCACTGCCGTTTGTGGGTGCCTGCCCGTGGCGACGAGTAAAGATTCACGATAGATACTTTTGCCCTCATCAAACTCTATATGCACACCACGAGAGGTATGTTTGGCCTTTTTGATAGGGTGATTGGGTAGGTAGTCAATTCCCATCTTTTCGAGCTGTTTTCGCATCGCTTTTTGTATCTGTGGGTGGGCTTTTGCTAGGAGTTTGTCACTTCGTGAGAGGAGGGTGACTTGTCTGCCCGCTGCGGCAAAAAAGCTTGCCATCTCAAGTCCAATGGCACCGTCACCATAGATAGCGATGTTAGCAGGGAGTTTTTGCATCGTCAGCACTTCATCGCTGGTGATGATATGGGTGCCATCATAAGCGATGCCCTCAGGGATAGAGGCAGAGGAGCCTGTACCGATGACGATATGTTCCGCTTCATAGATACTCTCTCCCACTGCCACTTTGTGTGCTGCCATGAGCGTGGCACTGCCCTCGATGAGCGTGAGTTGCTTGCATTGGGCGGTGACTGCTTTGGTGGCACTCTCAATCAAGTGATTTTTTTGCGCAAGGAGAGCTTGCATATCGAGGGTGAGGGTGCCTTGAAAAGGGCTTTGTCTGCTTTGCCAAAGTGTCTGGGCATGGTGGAGAAACATCTTGGAGGGGATACAGCCTTTGTGTAGGCAGACACCACCGAGTTGGGATAAAGATTGTTCTATGAGCGCGACCTTGAGCCCACTTTTTGCCGCGATAATCGCCCCTGCATAGTTCAACCCGCCACCGATATAGATAATATCATACATCTACGCCTCCTTAAAAAATTGCGCATCACAAGCCAAAGCTTTGAGATCTCGCATAAATAGTGCCCCTTGATAGCCGTTGATGAGACGGTGATCTAGGGTGAGTGTTATCATGATAGCATGGTCAATAGTTGTACCAATCGCCGCGATACCCGCCTCTTCTTTGTTAATCATCGCATCAAAGCGTTCGATGCCAAGCATACCGAGATTGGAGATACCAAAAGTTCCCCCTTGCAAATCGCCATAGGCTATGCTGGCACTTTTGACTTGTTGTTTGTAGGCTTTTAACTGTCTGTCTATCTCACTAGGCGTGAGGAGATCGGCGTCTTTGAAAACAGGCATATAGAGTCGCTCCTGATTGGCGATGGCAAGGCTGATGGAGGCGTGAGGGGCTATCATGATATGCTCCTCTGTCAGCGTACTTCTAAATGCAGGATGTTTCATCATGACCGTTGCAAAGAGCTTGATAAGCCATACCGTCATCGTATAGTTGTCATGCGCTTGCATCAGCGTGATATCTAGGTGGTCACAGAGGTGATAAGTTGGCTTTTGTGCTGATTGTTCCACGACGGCAATAAGCGCCTTTTGAAAGCTATCGATAGGTTTTAGCAGTGGGATGTCGTGGCTGTTAATATAATCCAAGATATCTTGTGTGTCATGCTTCTTTGTTGTTGTAAAAAGTGCACTATCTAAGTGATAGGTTTGCAAGAGATGAAGTGCTTTGGGCGTAAAGTAGCGTTGGAGATGGTAGCTTTGGATATCCTCTTCATGGGCAGGTGTGGGGATTTTGTCTGCTTTTTGTAAAGCTTGGATATCTAAGTGATGCTTGGATGCTAACGCTTTTGCTTTGGGTGAGGCAGCGCCTTTGACTAGAGGGACGCTATCATGATAGGCTGCTTGCTTGGGGATATCTTGCACAGGCGCTTGTGGTGCAGGAGCCTCTTTTTTCTTGGGTTTTGGTTTCGTTTTTGCTGGAGGCGTTGCGCTTTGGCTAGCGGTGTTGATAGTAGCGATGGGTGTGCCTACGCTGACATCTTCGCCCTCTTGGACATGCAGGCTATCGACAACACCCTCTTGAAAACTCTGCACCTCCATGATGGCTTTGTCGGATTCTACTTCTGCAATCACATCACCTTTTTTGACGCGCTCACCCTCTTTGACTTTCCACGCGATGAGTTTTCCCTCCTCCATAGAGTCAGAGAGTTGGGGCATGAGGATTTCATATGCCATGATCTTCTCCCCATGCGATGATGTCGCCTGCGATAGAGTCTGGCGTAGGGATGGAGGCGAGTTCGAGTGTGCGATTGTAAGGGATCGGGACATCTTCTCCTGCGATACGAAGTGGTGGGGCATCGAGTGTATAAAAGAGATTTTCTACTACTTGGGCAATGATTTGTGCGCCATAACTGCCCATCTTGTGCCCCTCTTCTACGACAACCAAGCGTGAAGTCTTTTGGATAGAGCGCGATAGCGTGCTAAAATCAATAGGATTTAAAACTCCCAAATCAATCACTTCACAACTGCAATCTAACTTTTTCTCTATCTCCTCCACCGCTATCATGACATCATCAATCATCTTGAGATATGCCACGATAGTGATATCTTTTCCCTCTTTGATAATCTGCGATTTAAAAGGGTCTAGGGGATTTTTAAAGTCCACTTCGCCCTTTTTGTTATAAAGCAATTCATGCTCTATCATGATAACAGGGTCATCCATCATGATAGCCTTTTTCAAGGTATGATACGCGCTGTTGGGATTGGATACGGTAAAGACCACGAGACCTGGTATGGCACTAAGCATCTGTTCACAGCTCTCAGAGTGTTGGGCGGCGAGTTGTCGGCTCACACCTTGGGGCATACGCACCACCATAGGCAGGGTGAGTTTACCCGCACTCATATAGCGTAATTTTGCCATGTGGTTGATGATTTGATCAAATGCCAAAAGCGCAAAGTTTGCCGTCATGATTTCAGCAACAGGACGCAAACCTCCTATCGCCATACCAACGGCATTTCCTACGATGCTCAGCTCCGCGATGGGCGTATCGATGAGGCGTTCTTCTCCATACTTGGCATAGAGTCCCTCCGTGACACGAAAAGCCCCACCATAGAGCCCGACATCCTCTCCAAGGACTACGATACTCTCATCTTTTGCCATCATCTCATCTAGTGCGAGGTTGAGTGCTTCACGATATAACATCTTGCATCTCCTGTGTAAAGATATCTTTTTTGAGGTCTTTGACCTCTGGTTGGGGAGATTGTAGTGCAAAATCAACCGCCTCTTTAATCTCGTTTTCTACTCTTTCTTGCACCTTGGATAGATAGCTTTCATCGAGTAGTGTTTGGAGTTTTTTGAGAGGGTCTTTGGCTTTGCAAATCTCCATATCTTGCTTGCTTCTATAGGTATTGGCATCACTCATGGAGTGCCCCTCAAAGCGACAAGTCATCGCCTCTACAAAGATAGGTCCATGCCCCTCCAAGATATATTCTTGCGCCTTGGTGATGCTCTCATAAACTGCAACAGCATCCATCCCATCGACTTCGATAGTGGGCATATAAGGCTCTGCTTTTTTGGCTTGTTGCTCAAAGGGTGATACGCGATCGATGCGTGTGCCTATGGCGTAATGGTTGTTTTCGCAGAGAAAAAGTAGGGGGAGTTTTTGTGCAGATGCGATGTTGAGTGACTCAAAAAAAGCCCCACCATTGCTCGCTCCATCGCCAAACATCACGAGCACACCATGCGCGCTCTTTTGATACTTCCTCGCATAGGCACAACCCACGGCATTGGGGAGTTGCCCACCTACGATAGCGTCCCCACCATAAAAGAAATGACTAGGGTCAAAAAGGTGCATAGAACCACCACGCCCCTGACTCACACCCGTCACTTTTCCAAAGAGTTCTGCCATGATATATTTGGGTTCAATCCCACGCGCTAGAGCGAGCACATGCTCACGATAGGTCGTGAAAACATCCCCTTTGCTAAAGGCTTTCATCGCCGCGACACTCAGCCCCTCTTGCCCTATATCGAGGTGTAAAAATCCCGAGATATCCCCCTGCATATAGTGCTCTTTTGCAGCGAGTTCAAACTCTCTTCCTAGTAGCATCAAGTAGTAAAGCTCTTCTAATAGTAATTTATCCATCTCAAACCTTTCCTCTCTTTTGAGCGTGTAGCTATGAAATTATAGCGAAGTTAGGAGGAGTGGAGGTGTGACTTAAGTGGCATTT
>FXBE01000177.1_pt1 | contig 11246 bp, 9 predicted proteins | sample 5335311 | NCBI WGS metagenome assembly FXBE01 (sample SAMEA103928390, study PRJEB20085) | sediment metagenome | biome: marine biome; feature: hydrothermal vent; material: sediment | place: Atlantic Ocean | collected 2013-08-06T02:46:56 | depth 0.05 m | reverse complement strand
GCGGTATTTTACAAACTCTTATGAATTTATACAATATTATAGGTGCAACGATAAGCCGGGTTTTGTCGTGGGTAGTTATTTATCTAGGCCTGTTGTTGCCAACAGGCTCGAGCGAAGTATGTGTGCTGACTAAACAGCTTGCAAAGCTTATACCATATACTTCTTGCTGCGGACAGGGTTTACCTGGCTGCCTATGTTACCATAAGCACCGGTGGGCTCTTACCCCACCCTTTCACCCTTGCCGGGCAAAGCCCGGCGGTCTACTCTCTGTTGCACTTGCCCTCAGATCACTCTGGCCATCTGTTAGATGGAGCCCTGCTTTGCTTGCAGCCCGGACTTTCCTCTCGTGGCAAAGATGCCACCAGCAACTACCTGTTGCACCTGGCGAATTATAGCATATTAAACGTTACTTTTCGAACTTTTTCAAAATAATTTAACGGTGAAGTATATGTACTATTTTTATATTTTTTTGTTACACTGTTTTATGAAAAATTTAGAAACAGATAAGTTAAAAACGCTTTTAGAGATCATAGGCAACAACCCTTCCGTTCAGGTAGCACACTTTAGCAGTGGAGGCACACAGTTGATTTCGGCATTGGATGCCTATTGCTCCTCTCGTGGATATTGGTATCAGATAAATATAACCTCTGAACCTTTTTATAAAGAGATGAAAGAAAAATTTAAAAATACATCCACCACTATGGTCAATCACTTTCATCTGAAACGCAGATCTTATATGATACAAGCTAAACAATATGACTATCTTTTTGTCTCAATAGATATTGAAGAAACATTTCAAGATGATTTTTTCAAGAGGGCGTATAAGACTATAATGAATGCAGGGAACATACTGATGTTCATCCCTAAAGGAGATATAAAAAAACGATACAGCCTTATAGCCAGTTTGGAGGAGAACTATTTTGTTGCAAGCAGTGTGATTGATGATCTGTTTGAAAATTATGATGTAGTGATATCCAAAAAGATGCATGGATGGGGTGGATAGGATTACAAAGGAGTATCGCTCCTTTGTAGGTAGAAAGAGAAGCTTACGCTCCTTGCTCTAGAGCATATTTTTTTCCTAATTCATAGGCTTTTTTGTTGACCTCATGTACTTTTGCCGGTACTTTGGAAAGCATTGTGTCGATAAGAAGTTGCTCATCTAATGCTTTTGTGTAGGTGTTAGCAATAGCAAGTGCAACGACCGATTGCGTAATTACATTTCCTACTTCTTCTTTAGCAATAGTAATAATAGGTATCTCAACGATATTCCATGTTTTTCTATCTTCTTCAGTTGGAGATACAAGGTTTGGTTCAATCACAATCGTCGCCCCCGCTCTCACTCCTTTTTTAAACTGTTGGTAACTCACATCTGCAACGGAGAGCATAAAGTCAATTTCACCATCAATAGCGTAAGGATAAAAAATTTCATTATCATCCAGCTGGATATCAACAACTGTAGGACCGCCACGTACCTGTGAGGTATAAGTCGCCGTTTTGACTCCAAAACCGCCAGCTTTGATCTTTGCAGCTGCAAAGATCTCACCAGCAAGAAGAACACCTTGACCACCAACACCAGTAAATCTCATTACAATTTTACTCATCGTTCTTCTCCTTATATTTTTTTCTCAAAGTCATCTTGGGTAATTTTACCTCTAAGACCTTGATGTACTTTTTTAATGTCATCATACATATCGCAATACTCTCTAACTTCCTTATCTTGTTTCAAAACACCGGTAGGAAAAACATTCATTTGCTCTTCTGGAGGTAAAGTCTCATATTTTCTCTTTGAAACAGTGATGCTGTCGATCCAGTCAAGGTTTGCCATAGCAGACTGCATTTTATTTTTTCTACCAAGGTTAATGTGACAGTTAGACTGAGCATCAACAAAAGAGAAGCCTTTATGTTCCATAGCTTGATAAAGTATTTTTTCAAGTTTCTTAGGACTGTTCACTGTCTCACGTGCAACAAAAGAAGCACCCGCAGCAATAGCAAGTTCACACGCATCAAAAGTAGGGTCAATATTACCTGCTTTTTGGGAGACTGTCCACATACCTTGCGGTGTTGTTGGAGAGGTTTGAGAGTTTGTTAAACCATAGATAAAGTTGTTGATAAGAATCATTGTCATATCTATGTTTCTTCTACATCCATGAATTGTATGGTTACCCCCAATGGCAAGACCATCACCGTCACCTGCAACACAAACAACATGTTTGTCCGGGTTGGCAAGTTTAATACCTGTTGCAAAAGCAATGGTTCTTCCGTGTGTTGTGTGTACGGTGTTAAAGTCAACATAAGAAGAAAATCTTCCTGAACACCCAATACCTGAAACCACACATACATCATCTTTTTTCCATCCTAGTTTTTCAACTGCACGGATAAATGATTTCAAGATAATACCATCACCACATCCCCAACACCATAGTGTTGGCATCTTATTTACTCTTAGGTAGTTGTCATAATTAAAAGCCATCTTAAAATACCTCCTTTACTTTCTCAATAATATCTGCTGGAGAGAATGGACGACCATTTGTTTTTGTTAACTTTTGGATGTCCAATCTTCCCATACTTCTTTGTACCTCTTCAAGGTATTGACCTTGGTTAAGCTCTACGGAAAGCACTTTGTCAAATTTTTGACCTAGTTCGTGCATTCTTGTCTCTGGAGATGGCCATAAAGTGATAGGTCTAAACATACCTACTTTAATGCCTTCTTTTCTAAGCATGTTCACTGCTTCTTTAATAGCAAGAGAAGCCGAGCCATAACCAACAATCAAAATATCTGCATCATCGATCATATACTCTTCATTACTCTCAATCTCATCTGTGTAGTTTTCAACTTTTTGGAAAAGTCTGTCAATGAGTTTTCTACACGTTTCTATTTCCTCTGTCGGAAAACCAGAGGCATCATGATGTAACCCGGTATAGTGATATCTGTACCCCGTAAACATAGGGTTCAATACTGCTGGTTCAGCTTCACCTACTCCATAAGGAAGATATTCCTCTGCAGGGCCATCAAATGTTTTTCTAGGCACAATAGCTGCTGCTACTGCTTCTGCTGTTGGAATTTCAGCTTTTGCATGCATATGCCCAATAGTCTCATCTAAAAGAACAAATACAGGTTGCATAAATCTATCTGCAAGGTTAAATGCTCTTACTGTTTCCGTGTAACATTCAGCTAAGTTACCTGCGCAAAGCGTGATTGATTTATAATCACCGTGCGATGGGTTTTTTGCCTGAGCAACATCCCCTTGAGATACACGTGTTGGAAGCCCGGTAGACGGACCACCTCTCATTACGTTTATAACGACTAATGGCACTTCGCACATTTGCGCCAAACCAAGGTTCTCCGCTTTAAGTGAGATACCAGGACCTGATGTAGCTGTAAGTGTTCTTATACCTGACATTCCTGCACCAATTGCTGCGGCAACCCCTGCGATCTCATCTTCCATCTGAATGGCTGCACCACCCTTTTTAGGCAGAAGGTCTGAAATAACATGCATGATTTCACTTGATGGGGTTAGTGGGTATCCGGCAAAAAACATACACCCTGCATCGACAGATGCAATGGCTGCCAATTCATTACCACTTGAAATAATCTCTCTTGTTACTGACATTAGTTAGCCTCCTTATAATCTGTTGGGATTCTATAATCGTTATTGACAATTGCTTCCTGTCTTGCTTTTGAAGCATCCACAAGCTTTGCAAATTTAAATTCTTTTTTATCTGCTACATAGATAGCAAAATCCGGGCATGAAAGTTCACACTCATTACACCCTATACATGCATCTGGTGCGATCACAGAGATCATTGCACCCAATACAGAAGTTGCTTCCTGTTTCATAGAAAGTACACCTGCAGGACAAGCGTCTACACAAATGTCACATGCTTTACATCTATCGGTATTTACCCATACTGGAGTATTTTCCGGTGCTGCCATTACTGCCATTGGTTCCCCTTTAATATTATAATTATTCGTGAGATATACAAGGTTTCTCCCTTGTTCACTAATTAGAGGATATCTTACTTTTGATAATGGCGGTATAAATAAGCGGTTATTATTGGATACATAAGGGCTGTTGTTACCATTTGAAGCAGCACTTTTAGGATAAAAAGTCTCTTATTTAAAAAATGAAATAAAATGTATCGATCGGATAGTTTCGACTGTGTAGAATTAGAGGAATATTTGATCGTGAAAGAGAGACTGACTCCCTTTCACATCAAAGTTTTTATTTGGAAAGTACTTCTTTGACCGCTTTCCCGATCTCAGCCGGGGAAACAACCACTTTAACACCTGCGGCTTCCAGTGCGGCCATCTTTTCTGCTGCCGTCCCGGCAGAACCGGAAACGATCGCTCCGGCGTGACCCATCGTTTTACCCTTAGGTGCAGTTTGACCGGCAATAAAGGCAACCACAGGTTTAGTGATCTGTTCCTTAATGAGTTTTGCTGCTTGGATCTCAAGGTCTCCACCGATCTCACCGATCATTACAATACACTCTGTATCGGGATCTGCTTCAAACATTGGAAGAAGCTGCTTATAGGAAAGACCAATGATCGGGTCTCCTCCAATACCAACTGCTGTTGTAATACCAAAACCTTCATTACATACCTGATTGGCACCTTCATAGGTCAAGGTACCAGACTTGGAAATAAGTCCTACATTTCCTTTTTTGAAGATCATACCCGGCATAATACCGATCTTACACTCTCCTGCAGTAATGATACCTGGACAGTTTGGCCCGATGGTCATCATACCGTGTTTTGTAGCATACGCTTTAGCCATTTGCATATCTTTCACCGGTGCACCTTCTGTAATAATGACAGCCAGTTCAATACCCGCATCAGCCGCTTCTAACACTGCGTCACCAACAAATGCAGGGGGAACGAAGATCATAGAAACTGTCGCACCCGTTGCAGCAACAGCTTGCGCTACTGTATTAAATACAGGTTTTCCCAAATGCTCTTGTCCACCTTTGTTCGGTGTAACACCGCCAACGATCTGTGTACCGTAGGCAAGACACTGCTCAGCATGGAATGTACCTTCTTTTCCTGTAAAACCCTGCACTATAACTTTTGTATCTTTATTTACTAAAATTGACATTTATAATTACTCCCTTTACGCTTTTGCCGCAGCTTCAATTGCTTTTGCTGCACCATCACCAAGATCATCACCTACAATGAGGTTTGCAATATTGGCATTTTTAAGAATCTCTGCAGCTTCCGGTGCATTGGTACCATCAAGTCTTACAACAACCGGTACATTTACATCTGTGATCTTTGTTGCTTCAATGATACCGTTTGCAATACGGTCACATCTTACAATTCCACCAAAAATGTTTACAAAAATAGCTTTTACTTTTGGATTTTTAAGAATAATTTCAAACCCTTTTGCCACAGTCTCAGCATTGGCAGAACCACCTACATCAAGGAAGTTCGCAGGTGTACCACCCATGTAATTAATGGTATCCATAGTACCCATAGCAAGACCTGCTCCATTCACCATACAACCGATCTCACCGTCAAGTGCTACATAAGAGAGACCATATTTAGCTGCTTCTATCTCATCAGGATCTTCTTCTGTAAGGTCACGCATTGCTGCGATCTCAGGATGACGACCCAGTGCGGAGTTATCGAAACCCATTTTACCGTCAAGTGCAATGAATTCACCCTTGCCTGTTTTGATAAGCGGGTTAATCTCGATCATCTCAGCATCATTTTCCATATAAAGTTTGTAAAGTTTAGAGGCAAGTCTGATCATATTTTTCTGTTCATCTTTGTCAGTGATACCAAGACCGAAAGCAAGTTCACGTCCGTGAAAACTTTGGAAACCAATGGAGGGATCTACAGGAATTGTTACGATCTTTTCAGGTGTATTTTCAGCCACATCTTCAATGTTCATGCCACCTTCAGTTGATGCCATAATAAGTGGCATTTCAAGTTTTCTGTCCAAAACAACAGAAAGGTAAAGCTCAGCTTTAATATCTGCACCGTCTTCTATATAAAGTTTTTGAACCAATTTCCCCTCAGGTCCTGTCTGGTGCGTTACCAAAGTCATACCAAGAATTTCATTGGCAAGGACTTCTACTTCATCTAAACTTTTGGCAAGTTTTACACCACCGCCAAGGCCTCTACCACCTGCATGTATCTGCGCTTTCACAACCCAGACAGGCCCCCCAAGCTCTTGTGCAGCGATCACTGCATCTTTTACGCTCTCAACCATAATACCTTTGGGTGTCGGAACGCCATATTTTTTGAAAATCTGTTTAGCCTGATATTCGTGAATGTTCACTTTATCTCCTTTTTTTACAGTAAGTTCCTATATTATACGACTCTGAGCGATAATATTTGGTTAATTGAATTATTATGAAGGGTGATTTTAAAAAAGTGTTAAATATCTACACAGTTTTGGGAGAGTTTTGAGAAGAAAGGTGACGAGATGTCACCTTTCGTAATCAGAAAGAATTACGCTTTGGGCGCGATCATCTCTTCAGGTTTTACATTTTTATCGAAGTCTTCAGCAGACATGAGTCCCAGTGCTACGGCTTCTTCTTTCAGTGTTGTCCCGTTGGCATGTGCTGTTTTTGCAATTTTTGCTGCATTTTCATACCCAATGAATGGGTTCAATGCGGTTACCAGCATCAACGAGTCGTTCAAGAATTTAGTGATATTCGCTTCTATCGGCTCAATACCTACTGCACAATTTGTATCAAAACTTCTCATAGAGTCAGCCAAAAGTTTCACAGACTGAAGAACGTTATAGGCAATCACAGGCTTAAAGACATTCAGTTCAAAGTTACCCTGTGATGCTGCAAAACCAACTGCTGCATCGTTACCCATCACCTGTACTGCTACCATAGTAAGGGCTTCTGCCTGTGTCGGATTCACTTTACCCGGCATAATGGATGAACCCGGCTCGTTGGCAGGAATTTCTATCTCACCCAGACCACATCTGGGACCTGAAGCCAACCAGCGTACATCATTGGCGATTTTCATCAGGTTTGCTGCCAATGCTTTTAAGGTACCGGAAAGTACTACTTCTGCATCGTGCCCGGTAAGTGCATGAAATTTATTTGGCTGAGAAACAAATCCATAATCTTTTGCCATGAAACTGTTCAGCTGCGCAGCAACTCTCTGTGAGAATTCAGGATGGGAATTCAAACCTGTACCTACAGCCGTTCCGCCAATGGCAAGTTCTCTACAGTAGACCAATGCATCGTTAAGCTGTTTAAGGTTTGTTTCCAGCATTGCAACATATCCTGAAATTTCCTGCCCAAGTGTCAACGGGGTCGCATCCTGAAGGTGTGTTCTACCTATCTTCACCACATTTGAAAATGCTTCTGATTTCGCTTCAAGTGTCGCTTTAAGCTGATTGAGTGCAGGAATGAGATTGTCAGTAACCGCAACTACTTCTGCAATACGCATTCCTGTCGGATAAGTATCGTTAGAACTTTGCCCTTTGTTCACATCATCGTTCGGATGTACCAAATGCTCTTTGGTAAAGTCTCCGCCCATAAGTTCTGTAGCTTTATTGGCAATCACTTCATTCATGTTCATGTTCGACTGCGTACCTGAACCTGTCTGCCATACGACCAGAGGAAAGTTGTCATCCAGCTCTCCGGAAAGTACAATATCACAAGCTTTGGTAATAGCAGAAGTTTTCTCGTCATCGAGACGAGCAAGATCATTGTTTACCAAAGCACAGGCTTTCTTCAAGTTTGCAAACCCGTACACCACCTCTTTTGGCATCTTTTCACCGCCAATTTGGAAGTTCTCTACCGAACGTTGTGTCTGTGCTGCCCAATATTTGTCTGCAGGTACCTGCATTTCACCCATGGTGTCTTTTTCTATTCTAAATGCCATCACTTACTCCTTAATCAAAAAATTTATTCTCTTTTAGTACATCGATCATACTTTTGACCGAATTCACGCTTTTTGCAAACTTTCTCTTTTGACCTTCACTGAGAGTCATTTCAAAAAGTTTTTCCACACCATTGGCTCCCAATGCGACCGGTACACCGGAAACCACATCGGAGTGCCCGTAATGCCCGTCAAGATAAACAGCACAGGGATGAATCTGTTTGGTATCTTTTAAGATCGCTTCTACCATAATGGCTGTTGATTTTGCCGGTGCATAATAGGCAGAACCTGTTTTCAGATATCCAACGATCTCAGCACCGCCTCCTTTGGTTCTTTCCACGACCTCAAGGATCTCTTCTTCATCCAATACATCGGTCAAAGGTACACCGGCTACTGTTGAGAACTTTGGAAGCGGCACCATATCATCACCGTGGCCTCCCATAACAGAAGCACGTATCTGCCCTGCTCCATAACCGATCTTTTCATGAATAAAATGTGCCATTCTTGCAGAATCTAAAATACCTGCCATACCCATGACTCTCTCTTTCGGGAAACCAGAAGCTTTCAGCGCTACATAGGTCATGACATCAAGCGGATTGGAAACCATAATGATGATCGCATCAGGTGCATGTTCTTTAACATCAAGTACTACCTCTTTGGTGATCTCAGCATTGATCAGCAAAAGATCATCTCTGCTCATACCCGGAAGTCTGGGTGAACCTGCTGTAATAACAACAACATCCGAACCTGCCATATCTGAAGCTTCTTCTGCTACAGAAACAATAGTGTGCATTCTTGCCGCATTGGCAGCCTGAGACATATCGAGTGCTTTACCCTTTGCAATCTCAGAATTTCTGTCTCTTAAAACAATTTCGTGACAGGCACCTCTCATTGCAAGTGCATAGGCAACAGTTGCACCCACATTACCAGCACCGATGATCGATACTTTTTTACCTTTACTCATTTTTGTCCTTTTTATAAGAATCATAGAACACCCCGTGCAAAACATAAATCATATTTTTTGTTATCATTTATGCTTTGCGGCAAATGAGGCTGTATCCGTTCTATGTGTATCTTTTTACACTAGATACAAAGAAGTGAAATACAAATACCATTATTTGTATGGAGTAGATGCCTTCCCGAAACAGATCGAAGAAGGCAGTACTGCTCTGCGTATTTTACAGTAAAAGCAGTTAAGAAGCAGATAAATCTACTTAGATCGCATCAATAATGCTGTTAAGTGTTGCAGATGGTCGCATCGCAGCTTTTGCTTTAGCATCATCCGGATGGAAATAACCACCAATCTCTTGAGGTTTGCCTTCTGCAGCAAGCAATTCAGCAATGATCTTCTCTTCATTTTCTTTAAGTGCTTTTGCAACAGGAGCAAATTTCGCTGCTAGTTCTGCATCCTCACCTTCTGCCAATGCCTTAGCCCAGTACTGAGCTACAAAGAAGTGAGACGCTTTATTGTCCGGTTCACAACACTTTCTTGATGGTGCTTTGTCATTCCCCAGGTAACCGTCGTTAGCAACGTCCAATGCTGCAGTCAATGCTGCAAGTTTTGCATCATTGTGTTTGTTACCAATAAATCTTAAAGATTCAGCCAAGGCAAGGAACTCACCCAATGAATCCCATCTTAAGTGACCCTCTTTCAAGAACTGGTCTACGTGCTTAGGCGCTGATCCGCCTGCACCGGTTTCATACAAACCACCGCCTGCAAGAAGAGGTACAATAGAAAGCATTTTAGCAGAGGTTCCAAGCTCCAAGATCGGGTACATATCTGTCAAATAGTCTCTTAATACATTTCCGGTTACAGAAATCGTATTTTTACCCTCTCTTACTCTGGCATTGGTAAATCTGGTTGCTGCTGCTACATCCATAATCTGAATATCCAGGCCATCCGTATCGTGATCTGCCAAGTATGTATTTACTTTTTTGATCATCTCTGCATCGTGTGCTCTGTGGCTGTCTAGCCAGAAAATTGTAGGGACACCTTCTATACGTGCTCTTTCAACAGCCAGTCTTACCCAGTCTTTAATAGGGATATCTTTGGCTCTACTCATTCTCCAGATGTCACCCGCTTCAACATCGAAAGACATAAGCTCTGTTCCATCTTCTGCAGTGACCGTTACTTTACCATCTTCTGCCATTTCAAATGTGGTTGGATGAGAACCATACTCTTCTGCTTTTTGAGCCATCAAACCTACGTTTGCTACAGATCCCATTGTTGTCACATCATACTGGCCATTGGCTACACAATCTTTCATCATCTCTTCATAAAAAAGTCCGTATGAAGCATCAGGAATCACAGCCACACACTCGACAGCATCACCGTTTCTGTCCCACTGCTTACCGCCTTCACGAATTACTACAGGCATAGAAGCATCAATAATGACATCATTTGAAGCATTAAAGTTTGTTTGACCTTTATCGGAATCAACCATAGCGATCTTTGGCGCATCACTCTCTACGACTGCCTGGAATGCTGCTTTGATCTCAGCTTCTTTTGCATGACCTGCAATCTTTTTTTCCAGATCGCTCATACCAAGTCTTGGATTGACCCCCAGTTCTGCAAACAGATCAGCATAAGTATTAAAGACATCCTGGAAGAAGACTTCAAAGGCATGACCGAACATGATAGGGTCAGAGATCTTCATCATAGTAGCTTTGAGGTGGATAGACCATAATACACCATTCGCTTTTGCATCTTCTATCGTTTTTGCAATGAATGCTCTAAGTTTTTTGGCAGACATAAATGTGCCGTCCAGGATCTCACCGTCAAGGGCATCGATCGTTGCCAATTCTTTACCGTTAAGTGCAATCGTTACTTTCTGTGCTTTATCTATTGTCACTGATTTTTCATTGCCGTAAAAATCACTATCACCATTCATATGCGCAACATATGCTTTTGAGTTTTCAGAAAATGCTTTAAGTCTATGTGGATGATTTTGAGCATATCTTTTTACTGCTGCTGCTGCTCTTCTGTCTGAGTTACCTTCTCTAAGTACAGGGTTCACGGCAGAACCAAGACAAGTGCTGTATTTTGCCTGAAGGGCTTCTTCTTCTGCATTTGCAGGGTTTTCAGGATAGTTAGGAATATCATATCCCTGACCTTGAAGCTCTGCAATACACTCTTTCAACTGTCCTACGGATGCTGAAATATTTGGAAGCTTAATAATGTTTCCGTCCGGCTCCTGTACCACTTCTCCAAGTTCCGCTAAGTGATTCTCTGCTTTTCCCATAGCGGCAAGGACTCTGGATGCAAGTGAGATATCGGAAGTTTCAACTTTTACACCTGCTGCCTGTGTAAATGCATTTACAATTGGGAGTAGTGAATAAGTAGCCAATGCTGGCGCTTCATCAATTTTAGTCCAAATGATTTTTGGTAATTTTG
>FXBE01000176.1_pt1 | contig 11262 bp, 15 predicted proteins | sample 5335311 | NCBI WGS metagenome assembly FXBE01 (sample SAMEA103928390, study PRJEB20085) | sediment metagenome | biome: marine biome; feature: hydrothermal vent; material: sediment | place: Atlantic Ocean | collected 2013-08-06T02:46:56 | depth 0.05 m | reverse complement strand
GCATAATAGTGTATAATTATAAGAATAATTTATAGCTTACTAAACTTTAATGGAGGATGGGGAAGATGAATAAGTCTCTAGTGAAATCAAAAATATTTACATTTTTGGCATTTGGATTGTTGATGTATTTTTTTGTGATACCTGCTGTGTTTACACACAATGTGGTGGAGCTTAAAAAAGATGGTTTGGGTGATACTATCTCACCACTCACGACAAAGGTATGGAATTTTTACAATAAGGGTGCTTATGTCAGTCCAACAGTGCCTAAGGAAATCGCAGGAAATCTGGATAAATTAATCGAAGATGATATGGAAGTGGGCGTGGCGACGGCACCTATCTGGTATGTGGCACTTGAAGCACCAAACTACCCAAAAGAGACCTTTCCTGAGGGGATACCTGTCTATTATCATTTTGATGGATTTAGTGGAGATGTCTTTGAGATGGAAACTATCAATCATTATATCGGTATGGATCCTATGGATAGAGGCGCACCATATCTACGAGCGGCAGCACCTTATGCGCTCATCTTTGTAGCACTATTATTTGTCTATTATATGCTCTATAACTCTAAATTACTTGATTTGTTGATGTTGATTCCTGTTTCCTTACCGTTGATATTTTTAGGTTTTTATGCTTATTGGCTCTATTGGTTTGGACATCATATGCATGAGTGGGGTGCCTTTAAAATCAAGCCATTTACGCCTACGGTTTTTGGAGATGGAAAAGTAGCACAATTTACCACACACTCTTATCCTACAACGGGATTTTGGATATTGGTGGCTATTAGTATACTTAGTTTGTTGGCGATTGTCTCTAGAAAAAAAGCCCTTAAAGCCCAAGAAAACTAGGGTAGAGATATGAAAGTTTTGTTGCTTCTTCTTTTTTCACTGTTGCTAGAAGCAAATCTTTTGCAAGATGCGATAGATAACGCACCAAAAGGTTCAAAACTTGAACTCCCAAAAGGTATTTACACAGGCAATATCATGATAGATAAGCCTTTGATGATAGTAGGAGACAATCAAGAGACGATTATCGAGGGTGATGGCAATGGCACGGTGATTAAGATAAAAAGCTCTTTTGTGACGCTTAAAAACCTTACTATCAGGCATAGTGGGGAGGAACATGAGAGGGTTGATGCAGGGGTGAGACTTGAAAAAGTAAATCATTGTCATATCATCAATAATCACCTTGAAGATGTGCTATTTGGTATCGATTTACAACAGAGCAATGAAAACAATATTAGCCATAACTTCATTACATCAAAGCCTTTTGATTTAGGACTTCGTGGTGATGCGATACGGCTTTGGTATAGCACGGACAATATATTGACATATAATCATGTAACAAAATCTAGAGATTTTGTCATTTGGTATTCCCATGGCAACTTGATTGCACACAATTATGGAGAATATGGCAGATACTCCCTACACTTTATGTATACGGGTAAAAATATCGTTAAGGATAATGAATTTGTACACAATTCAGTTGGTATCTTTTTTATGTATTCACAAGATACCGTAGCTACAGGGAACATCGTGAAAAATTCGATGGGTACAACAGGTCTAGGCATCGGATTAAAAGATTGTTCAAATTACACGATTAAAGACAATACTATTATATATTGTGCAAGAGGGTTATATCTCGATCGCTCTCCTTTTGAACCAGATACAGTCAACCATATCGAAAATAATAAGATACTTTATAACAGTGAAGGGATACATTTTCACTCTTTGAGTTTGCACAATATCTTTAATGGAAATATAATCAAGGGCAATATCGAAGCCGTGATTAATGACTCTTACAATACGAGAGTGACAGAAAATGTTTGGGATGGGAATTATTGGGATGATTATGAGGGCTTTGATAAGGATGGTGATGGTGTAGGTGATAGGGCACATAATCTCTATTATTATGCAGATAAATTGTGGCTTTTAAATCCTAATGTTAAGTTTTTTTATGGTTCGCCCGTGATTTCGATACTGAACTTTTTAGCAAAACTCGCGCCTATCTCAGAGCCAGTAAAGTTACTGACAGACAAACATCCCAAGATGATGGAGGGGAAATTATTATGACAGCACAAGAGAAAAAAAGAAGAAATTTTGTCAAGCAGATAGCAGGCTTAGGTGTATTGGGTATGGCAGCGACTGCTGGTATCTATTTTGCTCCAAAACTCAAAGCCAAAGAATCACTACTTCGTCCTCCTGGAGCCGTGAGTGAAGATGAGTATTTGCAGTTGTGTATCAAGTGTGGGCAGTGTCTGCAAGTTTGTCCTTATGACTCTATATCTTTAGAAGGTATTGCGGGTGGAGCGAGCATGGGGATGGCATATATAGATCCGAGCAAAAGAGGTTGTTATCTGTGTGAAGCATTTCCTTGTATCTTGGCATGTCCAACAGGTGCGCTCAATCATGAAAATGATGTGATAGAGAAAGTGCACATGGGTATGGCAGTCATCGTCAATGAAAGTGCTTGTCTGGCTCTTAAAAATGAAAAGGTTTCAAGTGCTGCAATAGACAAGATATATGACCATACCAAAATCCTCTCACAAGAGGAGCATCAAGGACATAAAGTCATCATGCGTGGTGATGAAAATGAAAAAGAAGAGTTACAAAAAAAGGTACTTGAAGGTTTAGAAAATTTTAGAGATAAAGCGTGTACGATTTGTGCAGATTTGTGTCCTTTTCATCCAGACCCTAAAGAGGCAATAGGGATGGTTTCAAAGCAAGGTGGTTTGATTCCAGAGATTAGGGAAGCATGTGTGGGATGTGGCGCTTGTGTAGAGTTGTGTCCGACAAATGTACTAGAGATTGTGCCACGGGCAACATATGCAGATATTTATGGGAAGGGAAGACAAAATGATGGTTAAAAAGAGATGGATAAGTTCTATCATGATAGTAGGAGTATTGTTCAGTGGCTGTGGTGATAGCGAAGAAAAAAGTGCGCCAAAGAGCACTCCTGCAGTGGCTTCTGCAATCAAAGTCACTAAAGATGCAGTCAATACGGATGTCAAAGAAGGCAAGTCCAAAAGCAATAGCGGACAATTTTATTATAGCTATAACAAAGAGAAAAATGCCTCAGAGTATAATGCGCAAGATAGCAAAGTGCGTACCAGTATAGATGCCTATCTCAACATAAAATCGCCTTATGAGAGAGTACGTATCACACTCATGATTAAGAGGCTGAGCAATGATTACATCATCAAATGTTCTGCTTGTCATGATGATTATGCCAATGGTGTGGTAGGACCTTCACTCTTGGATAAGAATGCTACATTTATCTATGGGCGTATTCAAGATTTTAAGACAGGTAGAAAGAAAAATGTTTTGATGAAAGAGTTGGTTGGACAAATAGATGATGAAAAGTTAAAATCACTGGCAAATGAGATAGCAAATTTTAACAAAGAGATACGAAAATTAAGGAGAGGGAAATGATAAAACATATCGTCGCGTTAATCGCAACACTTTTAGCAGTATGGGCAGGTATCTATCTGTTTGGATTGGATAGTAAAGTGCATAAGCTAGATAAGATTTCAAAGATGATTGCGAGTACTGCCATGGAGGATAAAAAATCTGAGGTAACACAAACCGTGATAAAAACGCAGCCTAGTAGTACTATGGATACAAGTACCAAGGACAAAGAGGTAGAAGACAAACTCAGAGCGCTCAAAGAAAAAGCGGGAAATATCGCGGCATTTAATGTGAGCCCTCTCTATAAAAAGAGTTGTTCTTCATGCCATGGCAATGTAGGTCAAGGCATCATCGGACCAAAGCTTATGGGACAATCAGCAGAAGTTGTACTAAAAGATTTACAAGATTTCAAAAGTGGAAAAAGAAAAAATTATGTGATGTATGGATTGTTGTCAAAATTGAGTGATGAACAACTGCACACACTCGCAACAGAGATTGGAACATTTCAAGCCAAACTAGATGCTACAACGAAATAATAGCTAGATTTTAGAGGAGGGAAAGATGGATAGATATAATGCCAAAGTAAGAGATATAGTCAATGCCCCTTTTTGGTCAACATTTTATTATAAGAGCAAAAAAGGCAAAACAAAGCTGACTATCAGGGCGTGGAGATGGATCAGTATCATCATCATCAATCTCTCCTTCTTTTTGTCTTTTTTTATCGATTTTCAATTTTTAGAGGGCACGCTCAATGGTTCAAGGTTGCTTGGATTTCATATGATTGACCCTTTTACGGCGCTAGAAATCTTTGCAGCCGAGCATCATATACATACCAATGTCATCATCGGGAGTCTTACCCTTATCGCTTTTTATTTTCTAGCAGGTGGCAAGGCGTACTGTTCATGGGTCTGTCCTTATGGACTTCTTAGTGAGATAGGAGAGCGGATACATCAAAAATTAGTGCGTAAAAAAATCATCAAAGAGCGTAAACATAATCCCAATGTGCGTTTTATCTTTTGGGTGATTTTTCTCATCGCCGCAGCTGTGGATGGATATCTCGTTTTTGAGATACTGAATCCTATAGGCATTTTGAGTCGTGTGATTACTTATGGTTGGAGTTTGGCACTTATTTGGGTGCTGATTATACTACTTTTAGAGATATTTTATTCGCGCCGTGCCTGGTGTAAATATGTCTGCCCTGTTGGAACGACTTATAACCTTCTTGGCTGGATTGGTATGACAAAAGTGAAGTGGGATATGGACAAGTGTGATCACTGTGGTGCTTGTCTGGATGCCTGTTTTGAAGATCATGTATTAGAGTTTATTAAACCTAAAAATGATAAAAAACGCCATGAAAAAGGTATCACAACGCAAGTTGTTGTCAATGGTGACTGCACGCTTTGTGGGAGATGTTTTGATGTCTGCCATACAGATGCGTACAATTATGATTTTAGATTGAAGGATTTGGTCTAGATGTTAGTAGATGCTAAAAACGTTACCAAACGCTTCATGGGAACCAATGTTTTGGATGATGTCAGTATATCCATAAAACAAGGGGATCGAATCGCTATGATGGGTCCAAATGGTGCAGGCAAAACGACCCTTGTTCGCGCGATATTGGGCTTTTATCATATCGATAGTGGTGAAATAAAAGTGCAGGGATTTGATCCCGTGAAAAATAGGGTAGAGGTGTTGGAGCATATCAGCTTTATCCCACAACTCCCACCCCCTGTGAAACTGAGTATCAATGAACTTATCACTTATGTTTCAGGGAGTTCAGGCGTGGCTAAAGAACAGATTCTTCAAGAGTCAGACAAGATGCAATTAAATCTAGCAGAGCATGGAAGCAAACCTTTTTTCAAACTCTCTGGCGGGATGAAGCAGAAGTTGTTAATCGCTATTGCCCTTGCAAAAAAGAGTGATTTGTTGATTTTTGATGAACCTACTGCCAATCTCGATCCCAAGGGTCGGGAGAACTTTTATCAGCTCTTATCGCAGATAGATGCATCATGTTCTACACTTTTTATCACCCATCGTCTCGATGAGATAGAAGGATTAGTCAATCGAAAGATTTATATGGATTTGGGAAAGGTTATAGAAGATGAAAAAATATAGCTTTTTACTCTTTATAACTTTTTTTCTATTTTTAGGATGTGAACAAAAACCTTTAGGTGGGGTGCAGAAGATGCACTGGGATAGGGACATGTGCGAACGGTGCAAGATGGCTATCAGCGAGCGAAAGTATGCGGTGCAAGTGATCAATCCCAAGACAAATCGTCTCTATAAATTTGACGATATTGGTTGTGCTGTACTGTGGATGAAAGAGGAAAAAATACCTTGGAGTGACAAGGCGATTATCTGGATAACTGATGCTAAGAGTGGAAAATGGATAGATGCAAAGCGCGCAAAATACACCGATGATTCTATCACGCCTATGGCATTTGGTTTTGCTGCATTTACAAAAGAGACTGCACCCCAGAATCATGCTTTACATGATTTTAAAGCTATCCAAGAAGAGATTTTTGCAATCGAGCGTCTAAATACACAAAAGGTGAGGGAAGAGAGATGAAAAATTTATTATTGGTTGCCTATTTGGATATCAAAGAGTCTCTTCGATCTAAGTGGTTTTATGTGTATGCTTTAGTGTTTGGTGGATTGATGGCACTATTTTTTATCACAGGGGTATCAGATGCTGTGGTGATGGGATTTACGGGGCTTAGTCGTATGCTTTTAATCTTTATTCAAGTGACGATTATCATTTTGCCTATTTTTATTTTGATTACGACGGTGAAGTCTATCAGTGGAGATAGGGAGAGCAATGTACTAGAGTATATGCTCTCCTTTCCCGTTTCTCTGAAAGATTATTATTGGGGGAAGATGCTTGGGCGATTTTTGACTGTGTTTATGCCTGTGTTTATGGCACTGATACTTGGCGTGGTTTTTGGATTGATTAAGGGTGGAAATCTGCCTTGGAATATGGTCTTGCTCTACTCTGTGCTACTTTTTAGTCTCTGTTTTGTCTTCTTGGGAGTGGCATTTTTCCTCTCTAGTATCGTGAAGTCAACGGATGTGGCATTGGGAAGTTCTTTTGTGGTGTGGATAGTGCTGTTGGCATTTATCGATATCGCGCTGATAGGATTGATGTTGCAAAATAGAATAAGTGACAGTGCAATCATCACCGTAGCGATGTTAAATCCTATAGAGGTGTTTCGCATCGGAGCTATTTCACTTTTTGATCCAGAGCTTACGGTGATTGGCCCTGTTGCTTATTATCTACTAGATACGCTAGGTTCCAAAGTGTTGATGGCTTATGCTATCATCTATCCTATCATGATAGGTATATTGTTTGCATATTTGGGCTATCTAGCCTTTCGTAAAAAAGATCTTTTGTAGGAGAATAAATGAAGAAAATAGTTTTAGCATTAGTGATTTTTTCACTGTCCTTGTGGGCTGGAGAAATTGTATCTGTGGATAAAAATGCGAGTGATATGGTCTATAACCTTCCACTGAAAAATCACCCAAAGTGGCTCTGTGAAGCGACGCTAAAAAGTGGAAAAAAAGTACAGTTTGTTTCTGTAAAATCGATGATGCAAGTCTATCAACAAAGTAGTTATTTTATAAAACATCACTTTATAGATAGCAATATTAGTGCTATCTATGTGCAAGACTTTATCAGTGGGCGTAAGGTAGAAGCTTCTAAGGCGCATTATCTTTTTGGGAGCAGGATGATAGGACCACATGGAGATGACCTTATCCCTTTTGAAAATGAAGCCAATGCAAAGCTTTTTATGATGAAAAATGGTGGTACAAAGATATTGCCTTTTGAGAAACTCTCTAAAGGCTTGATACGATATTTGGATATGTAAAGGAAGAGATATGAAACGACCAGAAGCAAGAGATGAAGAGATAGAACTCAAAAACAATGTCTATATAGAAAGTGATACAGACTTGAAGGGTGTGATTACCTATGTGAATGACTATTTTGCCGAGATTTCTGGATATTCGCCAGAGGAGTTGATTGGGCAGCCTCACTCTATCGTGCGTCATCCTGATATGCCAAAGATTTTATTTAAGATTTTGTGGCAGAGACTAGAGAGTGGAGAAAACTTTGTTGCTGCGATTAAAAATCTTGCAAAAGATGGCAGATATTACTGGGTGTTTACCGACTTTGAGCCTATCGTTAAAGATGGCAAAAAAGTAGGCTATAAGGCATCTCGAAAGAAGATATCCAAACATGTGACCGATACGCTAGACCCTATTTATAAAAAATTAACAGAGATAGAAAAAGAGGGTGGGATGCAAGAGAGTCAAGCCTATCTTGAACACTTTTTAAAAGAGCATGGAGATGATTTGACTGTCGATAATCTCTTGGAAAATATACACAAAATATACTAGGAGCGTTGATGAAAATAGTTTATATACTTATCATGATAGTGTCGATAATGGGTGCCAATAGCTTAGAAGATAAAATCAAAGTACAAAATAAAGAAGTCATAAAAGCTGCGGTTGAGGGGCTTTCTGAGACTTTACCTCAAAAAGTAGACAAGTATACAACACTTGTTAAGATGACGGCAAAAGATGAACGATTGATTTATACTTATGCGATAGATGACCCAAAGCTTAGTGACAAGGAGATTGCTTTAAGGGGTCAAAAGAAGATGAAAGCGCCTGTAACTAGAGGTATTTGTGAATCATCGATGCGTTTTTTAGAGAGTGGGATTGCTATTACCTATCGTTATATCGGGGCAAAAAGTAAAAAAGAGCTTTTCTCTTTTGATGTGCAGAAAAAAGATTGTTCTGTTAATTTATAGTTTCAAATCTTGTTTCATCTTTGTTAAGAGTTCTATCATGATATGCTCATCTAACTTGCCATGATAATCTTTTTGACACATATAGATGCGTTTCATATTTTTTAAAAGGGTGAGCTTGATGAAGCCATCATAAGTGGCATCGTAGGTGGAAGTGTTGGGATTGTTGCATTTATGACTGTAGCGTGTACCTTCTATCTCTAGGGCATAGGGGGAGCCTGAAATGACTTTAAATCCACTTTTCTCCAGTGCCAAAGTGACGATTGCTTTTATCGTTTGATTAGATTCGCTGAGGCTCATGGTCGAAATGTTCATACCTACAGCATCTTTTTGATAGATGCGTGTATATGTTCTATCTTGACAGGCTGTAAATATGAGTATAAAAAGTAGTAGATATCTCATGGAAGTTTTATCTCCTTGTCGCCTCTTTTTACCTTAATATAGAAGGGTTTTTTATCTGCATATAGATAAAGAGCCAACTTCAAATCTGCCAAGCTCTTTACGGGCATATTGCCACATGTTATGAGTCTATCACCTTTTTTGATTCCCATTTTTTGAGCCAATGAATCTTTACTCACAGAGAGTACCTTTAAATCTTTTGGAGAGAGTGAAACGCCTAACTTGGGTGTGCCTTCTATCTTCATAGCCTTTGGGTAGAGATAAGCATCTGCTTTTCCTGGCGCTTTGTCGCTATCTTGTAAGATAACTTGCATAGGTAGATGGACTCTTCTTTTTACACGATTGGGGATGCCCACATAGTACGCTAGGTGACCATTGCCGGTGAGGGCTATCATGATAGTATCTGGGTGGCTGTTGAGGTAGGTGGCTATGCTCTTTGCCATGCTCTCATCCCAGAGGATTTGTGCTTGGTAGAAGTAGTCAAGATTTGGGCGATATTTTTTGGGTACGGCATTGAGATGGTCGGGATCGTTGAAGATTTTTAACAATCTTTTTTTGTAGGCTTTGTCTGAAAAGTCTAAATTTTTTGGAATATTATTTCTCTCTTTGGGCGTGAGTGAAGAGAGTCCATTTTTGGATATTTTTTTGCTGATCTCTCTTGGTAGATTGAGTGCGATGATGGGGATGTGATGTGTTTTGGCATATATCATGATAGGACGATAAAATGTATAATCATAGCCCCAGCGCGAAAAATATTCACTCTGTTTTAGCATCGTTATTTCATCTATCTTGCCATTTATATAATCATCCAATACCTTTTGAAAGGGTTTTTGAAACATCTCCATACCAATGGCGATTTTAGCACCACTCTCATAGAGCTTTGTGATAAGCCTTTTTTGGTTTTGGTGGTGGGCATAGTTATCATGATACTCACCGATAAAAATGACTCTATTTTTTTTGAGTGTAGTTGGAGATGGGAGGCTCTTTTGAGAACACGCGGTGATGAGAAGTGTCAATGCCAGGATGGCTAATATCTTTATCATGATGAGATTGTAGCAAATTTCGTTATAATCTTTCAAAAATTTTCTTGTGCTTGTATGTTCTATTTTTCCGAGGGCAAATCCTCCTGTTAGTCTGAGCCTCTGCAAAATAGAACATACAAGCACAAACCCAACAAGGATAATCGTGAGAATAGCATTTTGTGCAGACATCGTAGGCAGACCGGGTAGATATATGCTAAAAAAACATATCGCCCATATCAAGAGAGAACATAAGGTGGATGTCGTCATCGTCAATTATGAAAATGCAAGTCATGGTTTTGGACTGAGTGCCAAAAATGCCAAAGAGCTTTTCAAACTCCCCATCGATATCATGACAGGGGGAAACCATACTTGGGATAAAAAAGATATCATTCCTTTGATGGATGAGATGTCTCTACTTCGTCCTATAAATTATCCCCAAGCCACACCGGGTCGGGGATTGGAAGTGCTAGAAGTAGGGGGTGAGAAGTTGGCAGTGATTAATCTCATGGGATACTTTACGATGCCAATGGTGGATAATCCTTTTGTGAAGATTGTGGAGGTAGTAGAGCAGCTAGAAGCGGAGGGAGTGAAACATATCATGATAGATATGCACGCAGAAGCCACGAGTGAGAAACGGGCACTTTTAGCCCTTTTAAAGGGGAGGGTCTCTGCGATAGTAGGCTCACATACCCATGTAGGTACAGATGATATGACGATTGATGAGGGGACATTTTATGTCACAGATGTTGGGATGACAGGGTGCAGGGATAACTCTCTAGGGATGGATGTCAAGGAGGTGCTTGAGCGTTTCTTGACAGGTGTATCAAGTCGTTTTGATGTACCAAATAATTGTAAAAAAATGTTACAAGCGGTTATCTTTGAACTCAATGATGAGGGGGAATGTATAGACGCTTTTAAAGTAAAAGCGTATGATGATGCGCTCTCTCATGTTGTGCAGCATGCCTATCATGAACAATAGTTACACACTTTGGTTGGCACTTCATAAGTTAGACCTTTTAAAAGATTCACCTGAGTATTGGTGGCCTCAATGTGGTAGCTTTGAAGTGCTTGTTGGAGCCATCCTCACCCAGCAAACCAAGTGGCAAAATGTAGAAAAATCTCTAAAAAACCTAAAAGACGCACAAAATCTCTCTCTTGAGAGTCTGCGTGATACGCCTATCATGATACTAGAATCGCTCATCAAACCCAGTGGATACTATAGAAAAAAAGCCAAAGTCTTACAGACACTTTGTGAGGCAATCGTGGAAGATTTTGGTGATTTTGAAGCCTTTTCAAAATCTGTCTCTCGTGAGTGGTTACTGGCTCAAAAAGGGATTGGATTTGAGAGTGCTGACGCGATACTTTGTTATGCTTGTAAGAGGGATGTCATGGTCATAGATAACTATACCAACAAGATGATGCAGGGATTTGGCTATACATTTGAGTCCTATGATGACTTGCAAGAGTGGATGATGCGTGGTATAGAAGAACATTATAGTGAGATAAGTAAGATTTATAAAGCAGATGTCTCATTTTTCACAATTTATTCACGATTTCATGGCAAGATAGTAGAGTATGCAAAAGAAAATGGCTCTGATGTCTCTTTGATAAGTGAATATATTTCAT
>FXBE01000175.1_pt1 | contig 11275 bp, 12 predicted proteins | sample 5335311 | NCBI WGS metagenome assembly FXBE01 (sample SAMEA103928390, study PRJEB20085) | sediment metagenome | biome: marine biome; feature: hydrothermal vent; material: sediment | place: Atlantic Ocean | collected 2013-08-06T02:46:56 | depth 0.05 m | reverse complement strand
GTACGGTATTGAGGAACGGAAGGTTCTCATACATGGTTTTGGTCAACAGATAGACAGTTTCGTCGGGTGTATCTTTGGTCACGACCAAGAGGTTGGGCTGCGCGATCGTATGGATGTCAGCCTTCTGACCCGGATAGGTATCTTTGGCGATCACATATCTGGTCCATACCGGATAGGAGGCCTGTATCTTTTTTACATCGGCATCGGAGAACTCCAGATGCTTGATCTTGTCTGCGCCGATGGTCGCATAGGCATTGGTCACCGCAGAAGTCGGAGGCCCTGAAGGAATATTCATGCCCTCTATTTTTCGATCCTGAAGCGCTGTAGCACTGGGACCATAGCCCAGGAACTGCAGATCCATCTTACTGTAATCGATGCCCAACGCACTCAGTACGGTCTGTCCGGAGACCCGTGTACCAGAGTTTCGTTTGCCGATAGAGAATTTCTTGCCGTACATATTTTTCATGTCCATGATATTGCCGGTCTTGGCAATCTCATTGTAGACCACGAACTGCTCCACATTTTGCCAGAGCATAGAGACGGAGCGGAGGTTTTTTCTGGGTTTCCCCTCATACTTGCCCTTGCCCTGCCATGCCATGGAACCGAACAGGCCCTGAAGAATAGCGAAATCCACTTCACCCTTGTCGATCATGTCTACATTTTCACCGCTGCCCGCAGAGGTGATGGCGGAGAAGGTCATTTTGTATTTTTTGGCAAGCTTCAGGCTTGCGATGGTAGCGATACCTACGCCTACAGGATAGTAGGTACCCCCTGTACTGGCTGTAGCGATGATATACTTCTTCTCCTTGGCTGCACTGACCTGTGTCACCAGTGCCGCAGAGAGCGTGGAAGCAAGCAACACCTTTTTAAGTAAGGTTTTTTTCATCATTCATGACTCCTTTGAATAGTTAAGATAGGAAATTATATTCAAAGTTTCACTAAAGTGTCATGAATGTTTTAGGTATTTGAGGGATTTTTCGGGAGTGTAACGATTCTACTCTACCATGTACCCCTGCCCCTTTCTGGAGAGGATGAAGTCCTCTCTCTTGATTTTGTCTTTCAGGCGTTTCACCACGGTTCTGAAGGTTGAGTCAAGTTTTTCCGTGGTGCCCCAGATCTCCTCTTTGAAGGTATCGGTCTTGACGATCTTGCCTTTGGCGCGCATCAGAATATCCAGTACCTGTGTCTCCCTCTTGGAGAGTTTGACGATCCTGCCCTCTTCATAGAGCAGTTTTTCATGCTTGTCATAGGTGTAGATGTCATTGATCCTGATATTGCTCTCTTTGTCCTGCAGGACTTCCTCTTTGGCTTTCTGGAGCATGCCCATGATATTGTCTACATTGAGTGGTTTGACAAAATAACCAAGTACTCTCAGATTGATCGACTTGAGCAACTTCTCTTCATCCTGATAGGCTGAAACAATAATGAATTTTTGCGCTTTGTTCAGGGCATGAATGGTTTCCAGCATCTCCATACCGTCCATATTGGGCATTTTGATATCCGTGAGCACCAGATCAAAGGCAGTACCGCTCTCCATATTTTTTTGATAGAGTTCAAGCCCCTCCAGGCCATCTTCTGCTACGACCACCTCTTCAAAAATGGTATTGAGATAAAAGCTGAGTATCTCCCTGGCATCCTTCTCGTCTTCACACAGCAGTACTCTTGTCCGTATCATTGCATCCCCTTTATGATAAATTCCACACCCTCATCTCTATTGTAGGCTGTGATCTCGCCGCCCATGCTGTTCTCTATGATCATTTTGGTCATATAGAGCCCTATGCCTGTCCCCTTGTTTTCAAACTTGGTGGTAAAGTAGGGCTCGAACATTCTTTCGAGCACTTGCTCATCTGCAACGCCTCCGTTGTTATAGATACGAATGCTGTCTTCCACTATAGTTATAGCAACTTTTCCTTGAAATTTCCCTTTTTGAGCCTTTTTTGTCACAATCGCATCTTTGGCATTGGAGAGAATATTGAGAATGGCCTGTTTGAATTCATTTTCATAGCCATCCACCTCCAGTGCTTCGCCCTTGATCTCTACCTCGATGTTGTGTTTGTCTATCTGCGTGCTCATGATCGTCAGCGTAGTCCTGATCGCCTCACGCACACAAAAAGGCGCCTTCTCCTTGCTGGGCTGGTAAAAATCCCTAAAGTCATCAATCGTATGAGACATATACTCTAGCTGCATTTTGGCTCTATTGACAAAACCATCCATTTTCTCCTCGACAAACACTCTATTTTTGGCATTGTCACGAATAAAGTGAAGGATCAGAGAGATATTGTTCAGCGGTTGTCTCCACTGATGGGCGATGGCACCGATCATCTCTCCCATCGCCGCCATTTTGTTCTGCTGTATCAGCATTCTGCGTTTTCGCTCATTCTTTGCCAGCTCTTTCTCCACCAGCGCCTTCAGTTTCTTGTCCGCTGCCTTTTTTTCATCGATATCCATACTCATCATAGAGAGTCGGATCGGCTTGCCGTCCTTGTCCACAAAGGCCTTGCCACGCCCCAGTACCCAGACATAATCACCATTTTTCTTTTTTAGACGATATTCACAGATGAGATGCTCTTTGTCTTTGTCTGAGGTATGTGTCCGTATATCTTCGATCACCCTGTGCAGATCATCGGGATGGATGATACTCAGCCAGTCATCATACGACCTGATATCTCCCCGCTCATACCCCAGCATATCCAGCCATTTCTTGGAAAAAAAGGTTTTTTTGGTCTTGAAGTTCGTGTCCCAAAGTCCGTCGTTGGAGGCAATGACCGCCAGCTCATAGCGCTCCTTGAGACTGCTGATCTGTCTGCTTTTTCTCTCTTCTCTGCGGTTGAATGCACCAAAGATCTTCTTGATGAAATGAGAAAAAAACACGGTAGCCGCCAGAAGAACGATCCACACCAGTACAATAATAAGCGCGATCCTGTTTCGCTTGTATCTCAGCTGGTTTTTGATCGCCAAAATTTCACGATCGTACTGTGCCGTCTCCCCTTTTTTTATCTGTGTGATACCGATCGAGATATCATATTTGTCGATCCTGTAGAGTATCGTGTTTTTGGGCATATGACGACTCTCCTGCCATTGCATATGATTGTCCAGATTATAGACTTTGTCCCGCGCTTGAGCATAGAGCCAGAAATAATACCCTTCGGGATTGTATATCCCGCTTGCGATCGCATTGATGTAGGCCGTGGTAGTGAGATTTTTAAAATAGTCGACAGAGGAGAATGCGCCGATATAGATCTGCGTATGCTCCTCTGTCACAAAATAGCTTAACTGTATCGTTTTGGTCAGGTCGTTTTTCCAGGACATAGAGGAGTCGTTGCCCTGTGATTTCATATACATCAAGGTGATATCCAGATGTCTTTTGCCGCGCTTCGCGCCAAAGATCAGTGTCCTGATACTGCGTGCCACTTTTTGCCCGTACAGAATATTCAACGCATTGTCAAAGAGCAAAAACTTGATACCACCCTCAAGCTCCAGTGCTTTGACCTGCGCTATCAGCCTCTGTTTCTTTTGGATACCCTCTCCCAGTCCTATGCTGATACCTTTGAGTATGTGCACAGAGCGCTTCAATTTTGCCTCTACTTTGCTGAGATCTTTTTTCACCTGTCTGTCTACATCACTGATATAGGTAGCCAGATGGTTTTGCTCTATAAACTTCTGCTGCTGGGTATAGAGTTCTATCTCACTGTGCTCTCTATACTGCGTCACCAAAAAGAGAATGACCAGAGAGATCACTGTCAACAAGGAGATAAAAATAGGCGGCGCATAGGTCAGTATCTTCTCGATATCACTCAATGTATAGATTTTTTTATGCATGGACATCTCCTTGCACTGCGGGTGGATGCAGCTTGAGCAGAGAGGGCGCAAATGCTTTGGTACTGATACTCACCCTCTCTCCTGCTTCCAGCACTGCTGCCTCCTCCATGCTGATCACGATCTCTACGATCTGCTGTCCGACTGCGACCACCGCTATGGCGATCACATCCACAGGGAGGATCTCCAGGATCTCCCCTTCAAAAGAGAACTTTTGACTCCCCGTGGTGCGCAGCAGCACCTCCTTGGGGCTGCCGTCTGCGATGAGACGCCCCTCCTCCAATACGATCACGCGCTCCGCCATACGGTAAATCTCGCTGGGTTCATGCGAGACCATGATGGTCGTAGTCCCAAAGGCCCTGTGCAGGGTCAGTATCTCCTGCTGCAGCGAGGTACGCATCGCCGGATCAAGTGCCGAGAGCGGCTCATCCAGCAACAGCAGCCTGGGTCTGCCCATCATCGCCCGACAGAGTGCTACCCTCTGCTGCTGTCCGCCACTGAGATGCGGCGGTTTCCGATCCTTCAGGGGGAGAAGTCCTGTCATCTTCATCAGCTGATCCGCCAAAGTCCTGTCAGGTTTGACATAGAGGAGGTTCTCCTCTACCGTCATATGCGGAAACAGCGCATAGGATTGGAAGAGCATACCCACGCCGCGCTTCTGCGGCGGCAGTGATCTGTTACCCTGAAGCCACGCGGTTTCGCCCAGCAGGATCTCCCCCTCTGCCGTCTCCAGCCCGGCCAAAATCCTGAGCAGCGTGGTCTTGCCGCTCCCGGAGACACCGGAGAGTGCGACAAAAGCACCCTCCACTATCTCCAGATCCAACGCCAGATGCATCGTCCCCTGAGAGCCATGTAGAGCTTTGTTGATCGCTATGCGCAGCATCTCAAACCCCTATCCCCCGCTGCTGTCTGCCGTGAAACAGATAGACTGTCAGCAGCACGAGAAAACTCACTGCCACCATGATCCCGCTGTAGATATGTGCCGAGGCATAGTCCATCGTCTCCACCATCTCATAGATTGCTACCGAGGCCACCTTGGTCTCTTCAGGGATAGAGCCGCCCACCATCAGCACCACGCCAAACTCCCCTACAGTATGGGCGAAGGTAATAATCAGTGCACTCAACAGTGCTGGTCTGATATTGGGCAGTGCGATCCTGAACAGTGTCTGCCAACGACTTTTGCCACTGATATAGGAGGCCTCCAGCATCTGCCTGTTCAGTGATTCGAAACCTCCCTGAAGCGGCTGCACCATAAAGGGGAGCGAATAGAAACAGCTGGCGATCACCAGTCCCGTAAAGTTAAATACCAGACTGATATCAAAGTGTGCTTTGAAAAAAGCCCCGAGGGGGGAGTGCTGCGAGAGTGCGATCAGCATATAAAATCCCAGCACGGACGGAGGCAGCACGATCGGCAATGCGGTGATCGCCTCAATGATGGGTTTGACTCTCGACCGGGTCTGAGAGAGATACCATGCCAGTGGCAGGCTGATCGTAAACAGTATTAGCGTCACTACCCCTGCCAGTTTAAATGAGAGCAGAAAAGGAGTAAAGTTAATATTTGTTAATATCTCACTCATCCGAGTACCTCAAGGATAGAGAGTTCACTGGCTTTGACAAGCAGAGTGACCTCCTCTCCTGCCCTCAATCGCATACGCTCTGCCGCATCTCGTGTCAGGATCGATTCCAGTCTGTATCCTGATGCATTCAGCAGGACACTGCTCAAAAGCCTGCCCTGTCTGACCGCCTCCACTGTAGCGGGAATAAGGTTGGTATAGCTCACCTCGCCGCTGAAAGACTTGGCAAGGGCGATGTAGGTAGATTTGATCGTCAGTACCACCTCCGCCCCTACCTTGACCTCTTCCTGCAGCTCCAGGCTCATCATCCGCAGCCGTGTACCCCCAAAATCAAAAGTGACGATATGCAGACTGCCCTCCGATGCTATCTCCGTGATCACTGCCTGAAATCGATTCATGGGAGGGTGTATCCATACTGCTGCAGTATCCTGCCTGCCTCCGGACTCAGCATAAAGTCATACCATGCCTGGGTCTCCTTGCCGGCTTTGGCCGATCCGAGGATGACCATCCCCTGATCGATCGGATCATAGAGGCTGGTATCTACAGCGATCCACTGTCTGCCCTCATGATACTGTGCCATCTGAGGGCTGTAGAGGGAGGATCTGGCGACAAATCCGATATCCGCCGCACTGACCGTGTGCGCTGCTGTCTGTGAGATCGACTCCCCATAGACGAACTTTGGTTTGAGTTTCCGCAACAGCCCTGCGTTTTGCAGGGCATCAAAAGAGGCTTTGCCGTAGGGGGCGGTCTTGGGGTTGGCGATGGCAATCGACTCGATAGCAGAGCTCTCAAGCACTCTCAACCCGGCAGAAAAATCCCGTTCTTTCGTACTAAACAGTGCTAGCGCACCCCGTGCATAGACACGGGGCAGCGCCGTTGCCAATCCGTCACGATACAGTGCCTGCGGATAGGCCATGTCCGCTGCCATGAGCAGATCATAGGGTGCGCCATGGCGTATCTGAGCCACCAGTTTCCCTGTGCCGCCCAGCGTGATCTGCACCTTGATATCCGGATGCACCTGCTCAAAAGCCCGCACAAGCGCATGCATTGCATAGCTCACATTCGCTGCTGCTGCCACACGCACAGATCCTGCCTGCAACCCCACAGCTATCATCCCTAAAAAAAGTAGTTTCCACATGAGATATTATATCCAAGCTGTGCTCAAAATCTTCCCTGTGATTTGTGCTTCTTGATGGCGCATACTATCAATAGAGACACTTCCGCCTATCTATCCATCAACCTATACATCTTTTCCAGCATCTCAAGATATAGCGCCATATGGGAAAATATCTCCTCAGCCAGTGATTCGTGGTATGTATGTGTCGCAAGATTTCTATCGTCTATCATTTGCAGAAGCAGTGCGGCCTGGGATGCGTCTAGGTACCCTGTAGCAAAAAACTCACGTATGCACGCTTTTGGTGACCGACACTCAACACCATCCTGATCCAAAAGAAACTGCTTGGTGCTCTTCCATGCGATCTCAAGAGTAAACTCAAATCGCTGTATCGTAGAGTCTCTGAAAAAGCTGTACTCCTCTCGTCCCTTGTTGTCATCAGTCCTTTTCAGGGATTCTCTGAGCCTCTTCAGGGCATCGGCAAAATCTCTAAGTTTTTTCTCTAGTGCCATCGCACACCTTCTTTTTGGATAATACCCCTAAGATAAGGAGCCTTGGAGAGATCTACCAGATCCACCTTCCAGGGAATAAGCGACTCCTCTATGACAAAGCGGATATGGGAAAGCTTCTCTGACAATACACCCTCCCCCTCTATGGCAATATCTATGTCTGAATGCGCCTTTGCATCTCCTCGGGCACGAGAGCCAAAAAGATAGATATGCTCTTGCGGAAATGCTGTTATCAGGAATCGCTTGAGATCATTGATTGTTTTCATAGGGTGATTATAGCATAAAAATTATCTGCATGGTTCTATGCCGGTCTATCCCCTCGCATCTGCCAAAGTCAGGGCAAACAGCACCTCCACGTCATGCTGTTCCAGCACCTGTTGTGCCTGTTGGAGCGTGATCCCTGTGGTGATGATATCATCGATGAGGATCACCTCCAGTCCCGGCTGACCGGTGTAGCGAAAATCTCTGGGATGATCCAGACGGTACTGCAGAGGCTTTCCTGCATAGCTGACAGGGTTGTGCGCCAGCAGTGTGGCGTAGGCAGGTCTGATCCGCTCTTGGGCAGCATCATGGCTCAGTACCGCTGTATGAGAGTACCCGTGCGTCACCTGTTCGTCTATACCGATCAAGGTCACCGGCTCATCCAGATGCCCGGCAAACTCTGCCAAAAAGGGCTTGAAAAATGTTTTGGAAAAATAGCGGTAGATCCGATAGCCTGCCGCCGTATGCTTGGTGAGCAAAAAAGGCTCTATCGTGCTGTACCTGAAGAGGCTGATCACCTCCAGTGTCCCTGCATTTCTTTTGCTGACTGTAGGTGTCAGAAGTGTTTTTTTGCAATGCTCACAGATCACATCTCGGGAGAGTGCATGACAGCTCTGACAGCGCATCACTGTTTGATAGAACGCAAAAAAGTCTGATACACCTCTTCGAGTTCATGGTCTTTTTTCTCCATGGTCTCCAGATCTCCAGTCTGTATGGTGTGCTCCAGCACAGCGATACGCTTGAGGAGGTACTCAAAGAGCTCTTTGTTGATATCGGGCATGATATTGTGACTCAGGGGTGCTTTGCCGTCGATACGCTTGCTCGTATGCGCAGGGACACCCACTGCGGTACACTCCGCCTCCACATCATTGACCACCACAGAGTTGGCACCGATCTTTGCCTCTCTCCCGATGGTGATATCACCAAGCACCTTGGCGCCTGCTCCGATGATCGCCCCATCCTCTACAGTGGGGTGACGCTTGCCGTGAGAAAGGCTCACGCCCCCCAGTGTCACCTGCTGATAGATGAGCACGTCATTGCCCACGATCGCGGTCTCACCGATCACCACACCGGTGGCATGGTCGATAAAGACACGCCTGCCTATCTGGGCACCGGGATGGATATCCACACTGGTCAAAAGCCGTGAAACACCGGAGACAAATCTTCCTGCCAGTTTCAACCCCTTGGCATGAAGTCCGTGTGCGATCCTGTGAAAGAAGAGTGCCCAAAGCCCTGGATAGTTAAAAAAGAGTTCCACACAGGAGCGCATGGCAGGATCATTGCGCCTGACCGTCTCAAAATCCTCCTTGATCAACGCGAAAAGCCCCATCTTTATCCCCTCTTTTTTGGTGCAATGATAGCCTGAATGGTCTTAAGATAGCTGTTTTCACTGAGATGCAGCGTGAGCTTTTCCAGCATCTTCTCTTTCTCCTGTTCCTGCATCAGTGCAGAGTCTGCTATCTGCTGCGTGAGCCTCTCCTCGATCACATCGGTATCATATTGCAGATCACCCAGTACTTCCATCAGATTCTGTGCATCCCTCACCTCTGTCAGCCGGTAGTCTCCCTCCGCATCAAAGGTGACCACCGCCTCTGTGGGGTGTGTGAAAAGATTGTGCTGCATGCCCAGTACCTCCTGATAGGCACCTGTCAGAAAAAAAGCGAGAAAATACTCCTCCTGTGCCACATCTATATCATGCAGATACATAGGGTGATCTATATGGTAGGCGATCTCTCCGTCACTGTCACAGGTGATATCCCATATACTGGCGGGACTGGTGGGTTTTTCGGAGAGATGGGAGATAGGCATCACCGGAAAATGCTGCCCCAGCCCCCAGAGGTCAGGCAGCGACTGAAAGAGTGAGAAATTGACCAGATATCGCTCCTGTATCCTGCTCTCAAGACGCTTGAGCTCATCGGTGTCTTCATTTTTGAGCAGCAGGATCGCTTTTTTGATGATCAGATTGACCAAGATCTCTGTATTGGAGCGGTCCTCCAGGTCGATATATCCCAGATCAAACAGCGTCAACAGGCTCTCCATATGATCCAGTGCATCATGGAGGTACTCCTTGGCATTGCTTCGCCTGATCGACAGATAGAGCGCATGCAACTCCTCTACCAGCGGGGGATTTTCTGCTTTGAGTCTGAGGCCGCTCTCATGGTACTCCTGAGAGAAAAGCTCCAGCACAGGGGCGATGAGTACGGCATGGCTCGCTGCGATAAATCTCCCCGACTCCGTATAGATATCCGGCTCCTCCACCCTCTTGCTTCGGGCGATCTCCTGCATGAGAAAGACCACATCATTGGCAAACTCTTTGAGTGAATAGTTGCGCGCATGAGAGAAGGTGTGCTGTGCATACTCTACCGCCAAACCGCCGCCTATATTGATCGCCTTGAGGGATGTTGCGCCTCGCTGCTTGAGGCTGGCATAGATATTGCCTGCCTCCCGAAGTGCTTTTTTCAAAGGGTTAATCTCGCTCAACTGTGAACCGATATGAAAATGGATCATGGAGAACTGATCTGCCAAACCATAGTGAACCAGTATATCATAGGCCTCCAGCAGCTCTGTGGAGGTGAGCCCAAACTTGGAACCATAGCCCCCACTCTTGGCCCAGGCGCCTATGCCCGTACTGTGCAGACGCACCCGCATACCGATATGAGGGGTTACGGGGCTTTGGCTCCCCTCGTTGAAGGCTCTGTCCACCTCTATAATGGTCTCCAGCTCCGCCAGACCTTCGATCGTGACCGTGATGTTGTGTCCGCTTTTGGCAGCGATATAGATCAGGGAGATCATCTCCTTGTCTTTGAAGCCATTGACGGTGATGGGTGCGCCCATGGGTGTCTTTGCCATGGCGATGATCAGTTCTGCTTTGCTGCCCGCCTCCAGTCCATAGGCATGTGCCTGGGAGACAGAGAGCAGCTGATCGACAAAATTGGGGAACTGGTTGACCTTGAGCGGGAACAGTGCATAGAAATTTCCCCGGTAGCCAAGCGTATCTCTGGCTGCAGCGAAGGCATCAAAAAGCGTATCGACCTGTTTTTGGATCAGATGGGGGAAGCGTAACAGTATGGGGCCGCGATACTCGCGGGCACGTATCGCCTGTGTGATCTCCAGCAGTGACGGCTGATTGGCATGATTGATCCTGACATCGTCCCCCTCGATCACAAAATTTCCATCTCCCCAGATAGAGATGCCGAAATCCCGTTGCACGCTACGCCTCCGTCATGATCTGATAAGGCCGGCTAAGCTTTTCGACCAGCCGATGCAGACTGACAGCACGCCCCTCTCTGGCAAACTCTCTGCCCTGTAAAAAGACGATCATTGTCGGTACGGCAAAGACCTGAAAATGGGCAGCAACATTCGCCTGTGCCTCAGCATCCAAAAAGAGCTGCTTCACCAAAGGAAAATGCGTATCAAATGCTTCAGCAAATTTGGGTCTGAGTGCATGACAGACATGGCACTGCTCCCCCGAAAAATAGAGCAGTACCCCTGCCTCATTTTTGATATGCGCTTTGACCGTCTCTAATGTCATGCCTGTGCCTTGTAAAAATATAGGAGTTATTATATCCACACGGCTTTAAACCCAAATTATGCAAAAATGCTATAAAATAGGTGGATGCAGAGGATACGACACCTGATAGTTGCCATCATCACCTTTTCTATCGCTGCTCTGGCGGCTGAGCCTGCCTGTCCGCATGGCGCATTGGATCCCCTCTATTGTGACAGGGATGGGGATATGCTGGCAGATCCCCCTATCCATCCCTCTCAGAGTATCGATCCCTATGAACTTGTCTTTGCCTACTCACCTGTCGAAGATCCGGCTGTGTACAAAAAAGCCTGGCAGGACTTTGTCGAACATCTCAGCCATGTCACCGGCAAAAAGGTGGTTTTTTTCCCTTTTCAGTCCAATGTTGCAGAGATAGAAGCCATGCGCATAGGCAAACTCCATGTCGCCGGATTCAATACCGGTTCGGTACCCGGAGCGGTCAACTGTGCGGGAT
>FXBE01000174.1_pt1 | contig 11290 bp, 11 predicted proteins | sample 5335311 | NCBI WGS metagenome assembly FXBE01 (sample SAMEA103928390, study PRJEB20085) | sediment metagenome | biome: marine biome; feature: hydrothermal vent; material: sediment | place: Atlantic Ocean | collected 2013-08-06T02:46:56 | depth 0.05 m | reverse complement strand
GTATTATCCAGCGTAACTTGTTGATTATTTGATTTTGCACGGAGTTTTGCAAGAAGCTCAAGAGATATAGACTTGAGACCTGAGACTTAGTTAAACCAAAAAAGGAAGCATTTTCGCTCATCTTCAACCGCATTTGAGGTAGCCTTAGAACCATGAATATGAAGCGTGAAACTAACATGCACGGCATGGTTCCTCCCGACCCCGATACTAAGGTTTCGGAAGTCCAACCCGCCGTCGTCTATATGCCCAAACGTAACCGTAAGCGGTTTTCGGCTAATTGTGTGCAGGTCGTTAAAAGCAAGGAGGCAGCAATTGAAGCCGCTGACCCTGAGAATAAACGGTTTGCTGCAGAAGTTCTGGGGCCATCAAAGTCATCGGAGGGCCAGAGTCTTTATTATTGGGTGGCGTGGCTTGATTAGAAAGGCGAATCCTCAAGCTAATTCCATGCCCCAAGATTTTTACAAAGTAAGCTCAAACGAACTTAGCAAAACTCCAGGGCATTGTGTCTCGCCTAGCCCTCGACCTTCGTACGTTCCAACGTCAGGAATAACTTGCGACTCTGCTGTTATTGCTTCGAGGTGATCACCAAAAAAATGATACAGGCTGTCATCGAAACGCATCGTATCGAGCGGGCCTTTAATTTCTCCACTTTCTACCCAGAAGCATGCGTAACGGGTCATGCCGGTCACTCTGCCTCCGGCTACATCGCTCCAGTTCAGGTAATGCAGATTAGATAGATAAACGCCAGTTCCCAGTGCCGCCAGGATGTCAGCCTGTTGCAAGTTTCCAGCGGCCATTACCGGTGAACGCATACTCTCATCCTCATCGGCATAATTTGATTGCACCGAAAATTCTTTAGCGCTCCGCGAACTGACCAGAGAATTTTGTAATTCACCTGCCTTGATTAAATCAACTCGCTCTGGAGCGACTTCACCCGTTTCATTAAACAGAGGAACCCGTCCGCTGCTAAAATCCTCTGCCAGTGAAAATAAAGAGGATAACTTCACACCGCCATTTCTCATTCGCGCAAACGCACTTTCGCCGGTTTGCAACGCTGCCTCACTCAAACCATGCCAGGAAAACATAGCAAGTAAATCAGATACGCCCGATGGTGCAATGTAAGTACGGTAATTTCCCGGTTCAATTTTAACCGAGGGACGATCCATCATTTTTAATTTTTCGATGGATGCTGATAAGAAATTTTCATACAACTGTTGCTGCCAATTAGACCCTGAAAAAGTGCCTTTTACCATTTTTTCCTGCGCATTTAGCAGAGAATAATCGAGTGAGAAACTGTCGGTAGAAAACCAGTGTTTGCCACCCGCTGAATTAATGTTTCCTCGGACAATACGTCCGGATGCCCAAATCCCGCTCAGGTCTACTCCCTGCACCACCGGCAACAACTTTTCTGCGCTGTCTACTGGATCTAACAAGTTTGCTCGCTGATCGGTTCTGCTTTTATTATCCGCGGGCGGAAAGACAACATAGGGATCGTTTGGTAACTGCGCCACTTCTTCCCGCAGGCGTGCCAATTCGGTGCGAGCTTCTATAAGATCGCTAGCCAAATCCCCCGTTAAACTGATAGAACCTTCCGCTCTACGTTGCTCATGAATTAAATCGAGGCTTATTCCAAATTCGTCTACGAAACCGATTTGTCGAATTCTGCCACCATTAATGCGGCAAAACTGACTGTTCTCACCCGCCAGTGAAAGGGTGAGGCTTTCATGCTCAGTTAAATCAGCCAAAAGCGCAGAAGATAATTCATCAAACAATGGCTCCATTTCATTTGATTGTTTGTGAATATTATTCACCACCAAACACCTCCACGCCTGAAAACAGGCAGGGTGGTGAAGCATGGCCTACTCGTATGAGCTGATTGGGTTCACCTTTACCACAATACGGTGTCCCATAAACCTCCAGCGTATCCTTCTTCCCTACACCTTTTAAACTTTTCCAGAAGTTGTTAGAGATACCCCGGTAATTCGGATTTTTAACGGTTTTTGTTAGTTTTCCATTTTCTATCAATTGCCCGTATTCGCAACCAAATTGAAATTTATTCCGATAATCATCGATAGACCAGGAGCGGTTGGATTGCATATACACCCCCTTTTCGACAGAGCTTATCAACTCATCCAAGCTGGATTCACCCGGCTCCATATTTAAATTCGCCATGCGATCAATCGGGGCTCGATTCCAGCTGCTGGCGCGAGAGTTTGCTACCCCGGGTGCTTGCGAACGAATCTGACTCTCCACCCCGCCGAGGCCACGCTCCAACCTGCCCTTTTGAATAATATAGTGTCTTTCGGCTTTGGCTCCACCATCATCAAACGGGTAAGACGCCATCTGGCCATCCACCGTAGGATCGAACGTAATATTCATCAACGCTGAGCCATATTGTAATTCCCCAAAATCTTCCAGTCGCACAAAACTCCAACCGGCATAATTACGCTCATCACCTAGAATTCTATCTATCTCCAGCGGATGCCCGACAGACTCATGGATTTGCATCATCATTTGATCAGGCGCCAACAGCAAGTCCCTGCTATCGGTCGGACAATCTTCTACACTGAGTAATTCAACCGCTTCTTCACCGATCCGGCTACATCGCTCCAGCACATCCTGTTCATTAAATACTTCCATGCCGATTTGCCAACTTTTCGACATCATTCCACCGTCCGAACGCTTTTGTACAATGGGGCCATCTTGAGCAACCGCTGAATAATCTGCCGACACAATCAGAAACTGCTGGTTGATATCACTGCCATTACTGGACACAAACTGCTGCTCGGAATTGACGATGCGCGCTAAGGCGCTGGTTGATATGACTTTATCCGAGACTTTCAAACGCACACAGGCACGGATGAGTAAATCATTAAGATCTCCCGCTGACAGTGACGTTTCGTTCAACTTATGAGGAGATTCGTAACGCCCTTTAGCGAATGGACGCGCTTCGGCGGTGAAATGCGTTAGGCTGTATTTAGCTGCAGAATGAGCGAGTCTGAGCGCACTCTCAGCGGCAGCTTGTACGCTTGCCCTATCCAGTCGACTCGTCGCATGGTAAGCAAACTGACCTTCGGCCAGCACTTCGACCATAATGCCTTTGCTGCCAGTTCGACTATTTGATTTCGGGTGACCGTCTCGAATCCATCGATAGCTTGTAGTTTCATGGACATACCGTAGTCCCACCCAGTCCGCCTTCACATCCAGCTGCGATAGTAATTTTGCTAAATCCATAATTTCATTCTCAATGCAGATTAAGGTTTACTCAGACAACACCTCAAGTCCTTCCGCTGCGATCTCCTGGACTTCCTTATCGGTATCTTCTAATCGACTACTAAGATAAGGCCGCGCTTCAGTAGACCCGGTAAGCGCCAAATAATGACAAGCGTCCGCTCGCACTGCAGCTGACTCATGCGTGGACAAGACCCCAAGCTCTTCGACACGTTGACGCAATAATTCAGAGCCCTGTAGCTCCTCCAAAACCACATCGATTCCTAGACGAATATTTATTTCTGCATCGGCATCACCGAGAATGTGGAGCACGGCATCCAGAACAGATTCATCTTCTTTTACCATTGCCTGCACACGTTTAACCTGCCCCTCTTTGATGAGTTCGCTGAGGTAATCTGCCATTCCCTCTACCGAACCCGCTTTGAGCGCCCAAATCTGTAGCTCTTCAAGCGTGCGTAAGCCTTGCAATTCAAAGGGGCCGACACGAGTCCAGGGTACGGAGCGTACGCCCAAAGCTGCTGCCACATCAGGCTGCTGCTCCAAATTCACAACTTCCAGACGGCCAAGCTCACCGGCCTTTATCATGGAAGAAAGCGCCTGTAGAACCGCCGGACAGTGAGGGCAATGCGTACCCAGTATCAACAGCGCTTCGGGAGGGGGTGTCACTCCGGATCGTACCCCAGCACCGGTGACAACCAACGCTCGGTTTCCTTCAGGGTCATGCCTTTGCGTTGCGCATAATCCTCAACTTGATCCTTCTGGACTTTTCCTGTGCCAAAATAACGCGCGTCAGGGTGGGCAATATACCAACCGGAAACAGAGGCACCCGGCCACATGGCGAAGGATTCTGTAACCTCCAATCCAATGCGTTTATCGGGTTGGATTAATTCCCACAGCTTGCCTTTCTCGGTGTGGTCTGGACACGCGGGGTAACCTGGAGCGGGCCTGATGCCGGGATATTTTTCCTTGATTAATTCGTCGTTGCCCAGCGCTTCATCAGTCGAATATCCCCAGTACTGTTTGCGGACTTTCTTATGCATCCGTTCAGCGAGTGCCTCGGCAAGACGATCCGCGATGGCTTCCAGCAGGATGGCACTGTAGTCATCGTGGTCGGCCATGAAACGCTCTTTGTGCTCCTCTATTCCAACACCGGCCGTGACTGCAAATGCACCGATATAATCTTCGACGCCACTTTTTGCGGGTGCAACGTAATCAGCCAAACAGAAGTTGGGTTGGTTCCCCTTGCGATCCATTTGCTGGCGAATTTGCTGCAACGTCATCAAGCTTTTATCGCGGGATTCATCGGTAAACAGTTCAATGTCATCTTCATTAACGGTGTTCGCTGGAAAAAAGCCAACCACGGCTTTTGCCGTTAACCATTTCTCTGCGACGATTTTTTTCAACATCGCCTGAGCATCATAAAAGACTCGCTGCGCTTCCTCGCCAACAACTTCATCCTGAAGGATTTTTGGATATTTGCCGGCAAGCTCCCAGGCGGCAAAAAAGGGCGACCAGTCGATGTACTCGATCAAGTCACTCAGCGGATAGTCATCGAACTGTAAGACGATGCCGCCCGCAACCTCCTCGTAGATCGGCATCCCTGAGTCAATCTCATTCGCTTGCCGGTGCTCCTCACTAAATACATTGGGCTTGACGGGCCTGTACTTTTCCCAGTCCGTGGGGAATTTATTCGCACGCGCTTGTGCGAGAGATGCCATTTTCCGGGTGTTTTGCTGCTTGGCTCGGCGCTCTCGAACGTCCTGGTATTCGGCTTTTATCTCTGCCACATAATCATCACGCGCGGTATCAGAAAGCAGCTTTGAGGCAACGCCCACTGCGCGTGAAGCATCCGGCACATAAATAACCGGATGGGAGTATCCTGGCTCTATCTTCACAGCCGTGTGGACTTTTGAGGTGGTTGCGCCACCGATTAACAGCGGGATATTAAAATTCAGGCGCTCCATTTCCTTGGCGACATGCGCCATTTCGTCCAGTGAGGGGGTAATTAATCCGGACAAGCCAATGATATCGACGTTTTCTTCTTGCGCGGTTTTTAAAATGGTTTCTGCTGCCACCATGACGCCCAAATCAAGAATTTCGTAATTATTACACTGCAACACAACACCGACGATATTTTTACCAATATCGTGGACATCACCTTTAACCGTGGCCATTAAGATTTTGCCATTGGAGGTGATCTCACCGCCGCCTTTTTCTGCCTCAATAAACGGCATGAGCCAGGCCACAGATTTTTTCATCACACGCGCAGATTTTACTACCTGAGGCAAAAACATTTTCCCGTCGCCAAACAAATCGCCAACGACGTTCATGCCGTCCATCAATGCACCTTCGATGACATGCAGTGGACGCTCGGCGGCCAATCGTGCCTCTTCGGTATCCTCTTCGATATAATCGGTAATGCCTTTCACCAGGGCATGTTCGAGACGCTTTTCAACTGCCCAGTCACGCCATTCCAGATTCTCGACTTTGGCTTTAGTCGTACCGTCTCCCACATAATTGGGTGCAATATCCAACAGGCGCTCGGTGGAATCTTCGCGACGATTGAGCACTACGTCTTCTACCGCATCGCGTAACTCCGCCGGTAAATCATCGTAAATCGCGAGCTGGCCCGCGTTAACGATGCCCATATCCATGCCTTCTTTAATCGCGTGATAAAGAAAAACGGCATGAATGGCCTCGCGAACCAGATTGTTGCCGCGAAAGGAAAACGAGACATTGGAGACACCGCCGGAGATCATCGCGTGTGGCAGCGTTTTCTTGATATCATGCACCGCGCCGATAAAGTCGACGGCATAATTATTGTGTTCTTCGATACCGGTCGCGATGGCAAAAATGTTGGGATCAAAAATAATATCTTGCGGGAGGAAACCAACGTCTTCGGTCAGAATTTTATACGCCAGCGTACAAATATCTGTTTTACGCGCTTGCGTATCAGCCTGCCCTTCTTCATCGAAGGCCATAATAATGGCAGCAGCGCCGTAGCGTTTAATCAACCTGGCGTGCTCAATAAATTTGTCCACGCCCTCTTTCATTGAGATGGAGTTGACGATGCCTTTACCCTGAATGCACTTCAACCCCGCCTCGATAACCTCCCATTTGGAGGAATCGATCATAACGGGCACACGGGAAATATCCGGCTCGGCCGCCAACAGATTCAGGAAACGCGGCATCACCTCCATGGCATCTATTAGCCCTTCGTCCATATTGATATCAATAACCTGCGCGCCGCTTTCCACTTGCTCCTTAGCGACGTCCAGTGCGGTCTCAAAATCACCCTCTTTAATAAGACGTTTGAAACGCGCAGAACCTGTGACATTGGTACGTTCGCCTACATTAATGAACAAGGAGTCTGCCGCAATATTAAACGGCTCCAGCCCGGAAAGTCGGCATTCAATGGGCCTATCGGGCAACGGCCTGGGTTTAACATCGGCCACCGCTTCGGCCATCGCACGGATGTGATCCGGTGAAGTACCGCAGCAACCACCGACAATATTCAAAAAGCCGCTTTCTGCCCACTCTTTGATATGCACTGCCATATCTGCGGGATTTAAATCGTATTCACCAAATTCGTTCGGCAAACCTGCATTGGGATGCGCGGAGACAAAGGTTTCGGAGACACGCGACATTTCCTCGGCATACTGGCGCAATAAATCGGGGCCTAAAGCGCAGTTAAGACCAATAGAAAGCGGTTCCGCATGACGCAGCGCATTGTAAAACGCCTCGGTGGTCTGCCCGGACAAAGTGCGACCAGACTGGTCGGTAATCGTGCCTGAAATCGAGATAGGCAATTCGATGCCGTCATCCTCAAACACTTGAGTCACCGCAAAAATAGCGGCCTTGGCATTGAGCGTATCGAAGATCGTTTCAATCAAAATGATATCGGCACCGCCCTCAATCAAGCCACGGGTGGATTCCATATAGGCAACCACCAACTTATCAAAGGAGGTGTTGCGAAAGCCTGGGTCGTTCACATCGGGGGAAATCGAAGCCGTGCGATTGGTCGGCCCAATGACGCCGGCGACAAAACGTGGCTTATCGTCCGTTGCCAGTTCATCAGCGGCCTGTCGCGCTAAGCCTGCTGAAGCGACATTGATCTCGTAAGAAAGAGCCTCCATCCCATAATCTGCCATCGCAATTTGCGTGGCGTTAAAGGTATTGGTTTCGATAATATCAGCGCCCGCCTCAAGATATTCGCGATGAATTCCGCGGATAATATCGGGTTGGGTTAACGTCAGCAGGTCATTGTTGCCTTTGAGATCGGATGGCCAATCGGCAAATCGCTCGCCGCGATAATCGGCCTCTTCCAGCTTATGGCGCTGAATCATGGTGCCCATGGCACCGTCGAGGATTAGGATTCTTTCTGCGAGCAACTGGCGTAATCGTTCGCTCTGATTAACTTGAGAGGGCATAGAAAAGTCGTAGGCTTGAGTAAGCCTCTAATTATAGCCTTAGAGCCGGTTGAGACTAAACCTATTTATCCTCATTCGAATCGTGATTTCCACCACGCAAACCTATCAGCAACCGCCTAAAGAAGGACGATGTTCAGCCGATAACTTTGGGGAACTCAGGAACTACACGGCGTACGGATCTTACCGCGCCATGCAGTAATAATAATAATAACGCTAGGAGATGTTTCAAATGCTGATTAATACAGCAGAAATACTCGAGCAGCGCAAGTTATATGACCGGATGCCAGGAGTCAGCTTCGGTAACTTGTGCTTTGGTTTCATGCCGGCATTCATGGATTTTGAATCCGGCGAAACCCACCTTTCAGTCAATCCCGATGGCAGTATTGCATTGATTCACTCGCTCGACAGCCTGCCGCTGGAGTGGATTTCAGGATGGGATAATTCAGGTAGAGCAACGGACATCAAAGAAACCGTTGCCGCTGGCTTTGTAAGGGGGGGGGATTTTTTTACCCTTGACGAGCTTGAAGAATTTGGCTGGGATGCTTGAGGAATAGTGTGAAGCGGTCGGGTTACCATGACCGCTTCTATTCGTTATAAAACACAAGGGCAAGGATTGCCGCTATGAAAACCATTGCCGTTAAGTACATTCATCCGATATCTCAAGGTGAAATGAGTCGCTTAAGTTTTGCTTGCCAAACTGCTTACGAATGTAACGCATATCATAAAATATCCGCAATCCAACCTCTTGTTTCTTTCTTAGGCCCGTTCATCTCAAGATCTATCCGGGCTGGCATCTATTTCGCATTAGATGGCGTTAGACCCAGTTTACCGGGCACCGCTTCGCATCGCCCACCTAACAAAATAACGGGAGAAAAATAATGGATCTAGCAACAGTCATAGGTCTTGTCGGCGCCTTTGGCGTTATTATTGCGGCCATTGCCATGGGCGGTAGCGCTGGAACATTTATCAATGCCCCTAGTTTGGTCGTCGTTGTCGGCGGAACCTTTGGCGCAACCCTCATGCAGATTTCCCTCGCACAATTTTTGGGATCCTTCAAGATAGCGATGCGCGCCTTCTTAAACAAACCCACCTCACCCACAACCCTAATCGAAGAAGCCGTTGAACTAGCTGACGTATCTCGCAAGGAAGGCATCCTGGCTCTTGAAGGCAAGAAACTCAGCGATCCGTTCCTACAAGAAGGCATCCGCATGTGCATTGATGGCCAAGATGCAGCGGTGGTGCAAAAAATCCTCTCAAAAGACATAAACCTGACGCTTGACCGGCAGAATACCGGCGCAAAAATGTTTAAAGCCATGGGCGACTCTGCACCCGCCATGGGAATGATCGGGACGCTCATTGGTTTGGTACAAATGCTCTCGAATATGGAAGACCCTAAAAGTATCGGCCCCGCGATGGCCGTCGCCCTATTAACAACGCTCTACGGAGCCATTATTGCGAGTGCGTTCGCGTTACCTATATCGGCAAAACTTAGTGCATTAAATGCCACTGAACGGCTAAACAAATTATTAATACTCGAGTCTGTCGCCGCAATACAAGAAGGCACCAACCCAAGAATACTCAAACAAATGCTAAATGCATTCCTCCCCGAAGAACAACGCGGCGACGGTAAGTCCAAGAAGAAGAAATAATAGGATTAACGATATGGACGACGACGAAGCAGTAGAGTGTGAAGAAGGACTTCCGGCATGGGTAATGACCTTTGCCGATCTTATGTCGTTACTGATGTGTTTCTTCGTATTGCTACTGTCTTTTTCAGAAATGGATGTGCTTAAATTTCGCCAAATTGCCGGTTCGATGAAATCAGCCTTTGGTGTACAAAAGGAGATAACCGCACCGGAAATACCAAAAGGCACAAGTATTATAAAGCAGGAGTATAGCCCTGGAAAACCTGAACCTACGTTAATCAAAGTCATTCAACAGGAAACCATCGATATCGTTAGGGACAATTTAAAAACCATTGACCCTGTTACAGAAGATGTTGAAGAACTTATTGAGAAGCTGATTGACGCACTGGGAACAGAAATCGAGGAAGGTAAACTCGAGATTGTTATCGATGGCGAACGACTACTCGTACGTATCAACCAAGAAGACTCGTTCAGTTCTGGTAGCGCCAATTTACACAAAAAATTTGGCTCTGTTTTGAATAAACTAACAAAGGTATTGAATGATAGCGAGGGGCAAATTATTGTAGCAGGACACACTGACAATATCCCAATTAAAACCGCCCAATATCCTTCCAACTGGATTTTATCCGCCTCACGGGCTGCAAGTGTGGTGCACTACATCACCCATCATGGCCTAGATGACGTAAAGCGGATTCAAATCCGAGCGCATGCTGATACCAAGCCTTTAGTACCTAATATATCGCGGGCAAATCGAGCAAAAAACCGCCGTATCGAGATTGATATCGATACTCACATTCCCAAGGTAGGCGATTCGATTTCGCAACGGGACACGGAAACCACCAAAGATACAGAGCCCACCGGAACATTGAACGAGCAGCCTAATGATACAGCCAGAAAATAGTGAACAACGTGAATTCTTCCGCATCAATGACAAGGTCGCTTTGCATGCGGAGTCGCTTAGCAATGAAGATATCGATAAAAGAGATGAGCTTTATGAAGTCCGTTGGCGCGACACTGGCTTTACCAGTGAAACGACTTTTAATCGGGAAGAACGCCTGCCAGCACTGACTAAAATTGAGCAACAATATCCTGAAGTTGCAAACTATATTTCTTACCTAGAAGATGAAATCGAGAAAATCAATTTACGTCTTGTTAGTGATGACGAAAGCTTAGCCAAGAAACCTACACACCAGGTAAACCTCAGCGCTGGCGGCCTACGCTTTATGTCAGATACTGAATTTTCACAAGGAAGCAGTATAGAACTGACCTTAAGGTTATTCCCATCCCAGACTATTGTCTTCGTATACGCTCAGGTTGTGCGTTGCGAGGCCGCCGATACTGGCGAAAATGAGAACTGGGCCATTGCAACTGAATTCACTCACATCCATGAAGTAGACGAAGAAGCACTTATTAAACACATCCATAAGTGGCAGATCAGTCGCCTGCGGACCAAGGGTGGTTCGTGACAAACCGCTTGGCTAGTATTGGTATTGACGGACAGTGGGACATCAAGCAGCTAAATCGAGGAGTAACATGGAATTGGAGCAGTACTACTCAGCAATAGATCAAAGTAACTATTTAGGGTGCTACAAGCGCATCACGGATCTGCATATACGCAATAAGAAACTCAAACATCATTCTCCAGATTATCTCCATAAACAAAAAAGAAAGTATAAAGACAATAGCCAAAATAGCTTTTTGTTTCTTATTTATCGACGTTCCTATCGTACTTCTTGCTTTTTTTAGCGCATCATCGATAAAGCTATATTTTCGCATAAACCAATTAACGAGCAACCATACTCCCACGGGCACAATAACGGCCCCAATGTAATAGAATACTATTAGAACATCCGTGCTAATAAATACTTTAAAGGTAAGAAATTCCATCATATTCTACACCTAGACCTTATCTGCCTTATTTTATTGTCGTATGAGGCACTTGCAAAACTATTTTTCAAAACCAATAATCAATGACTTGCAGCG
>FXBE01000173.1_pt1 | contig 11291 bp, 14 predicted proteins | sample 5335311 | NCBI WGS metagenome assembly FXBE01 (sample SAMEA103928390, study PRJEB20085) | sediment metagenome | biome: marine biome; feature: hydrothermal vent; material: sediment | place: Atlantic Ocean | collected 2013-08-06T02:46:56 | depth 0.05 m | reverse complement strand
CTTTTAGCAACACAGTATTTATTCATAAACGTCACTCAGGTAAATATTGCAAACGCTTATCACAAAAAAAGGCGGGCAAAAAGCCCGCCTAAAAATATCGGTAATTTAACTAATAACTCTTTTGGAATATTCCACTGATCAGTGCACCACCTGATTCAGTAAGCATTCCATAAACTGAAAGCCTATTTTTATTATCCTTTTTTACTTTTTCGATTTCTTCATATCTGCCATTTGAGCCATCGTTTTCTTCAACATAGACCATATCACCCTTTTTCAAGTTTTCAGCACGAACCAATTCTTCCTTATCTTCCTTCATTACAGGGATTTGATGGCTCGCCCCGACAATAGTCTTTCTCGTTTTTGTCTGTACAATGAAGAGGGGCTCATACACTTTACGCCTGATTACTTGCGATACCCTTTCGAAACCATTCCTTCCAAGGATTTGCATATCCTCGGAAATATCTTTTAGCCAAATGTCCTCTTCCTTTGCAACAAGCCTTTCGGCAGGTTTTATTAGGATAAAAAAATCTATAATAGGAAAAACCCCTACCTTGTTATCATATTTAAGAACTATAGTTTCTTCTTCTGAAAATCCATTATAGAAACGATCAAGTATTGATTCTTCAAAATATATCTTATCTCTAAGTTCCATCAGCGCCTCCTATTTTTTATCCTGTAAATATCTGTCTATGCCAACCGCAGCTCTGTGGCCATTTGCAATTGCGGAAATTGCATTTCCTTTAGATGTTTCGACAAGATCGCCACCTGCAAACAAACCTGAAATTGATGTTTCACCATATTCATCAATCCATACTCTTCTGCGAGGAGTAAATTTTAGATTTTCGAACAAATCTTTAGGGATAAATGAGAAGTTATACATTTGTCCGACTGATTCAATAATAAAATCGCCTTCAAGTACCTTTACCTGATCCTCAAAGAATGTCGGATGGAATCTATGATTCTCATCAAATACAGATTTGACTTTTACGATTTCAAGGCCTTTAATCTTGTTGTTTTCATCAAATACCACCTGCTTTGGCCCCCATCCGGGATTAAAAACAATCCCCTCTTCAAGGGCACCCTCAACTTCTTCATGAGACGCAGGCATAATATTCCAATCTTCAAGGCTTACAGTCTGAACCATTGTATCCTCTCCATTATACTTTATCTGTTGAAGTCTCCCGGCAGTTCTTGCCACATCCATTGCAACATTACCGCCACCTATAACAACCACACGTTTTGAAATATCGCGCATTCCTTCTACTTTTACCTGCCTGAGGAAATCAACTCCCTGAATTACATCAGGATGCTCTTCTCCTTTTAAATGTATTGAGCGGCCGTAAGAAAGACCTATTCCCATATAAGTTGCATCATATTCTTTCATCAAATCTTCGAATAGCACATCTTTACCAACTTCAGTATTTAATTTAATCTTGACACCCATCGATTTAATATGATCAATTTCTTTGTCAAGCTCATAAATAGGTAGCCTATAAAGTGGAATACCAAGTCCCAATGCACCGCCAGCCCGTGGACGTCTTTCGAATATCGTTACGGAATGCCCCATTGTGGCAAGATAATACGCAGCGGATAAGCCGCTTGGACCGCCGCCTATAACCGCAACTTTCCTCCCTGTTTTCGGCAACTTCTCAATCTCTGATTTTCCATAATCGGCCAATTTGTCCGTTGCAAAACGCTTCAGCCACATAATCTGTATCGCATCACCTCTATTATTGTAAACACAATCATCCTGACAAGCATGAGTACAAATTCTTCCACAAATCCCGGGAAGAGCATTATCTTCAAGCATATATTTTACGGACAGAGAATTATCTCCATCAAATATTGCCTGAATATATTCCGGAATTTTCATATGCGCAGGGCACCCCTGCATACAAACGCCACATCCAAGGCAACGCATTGCTTCTTTTTTAGCTTGCTCTTCATTGAATCCGGTAATAATTTCCTCGAATGTTTTTTTACGCACATCAGGCTCAAGCTCAGGCATTTCTACCTTTTCAAGGATAAGCGGGGTAATTTCATCGCTTTGTGTAAAGCCGGGCTCCCTTCCCTGTTCTTCAAGAGGTATCCACACGAACGAATCTACATCAGGAGACGTATAAATAAGATCTTTTGAAAGCTTCAAGGAACCTGTCGGGCACACCTCAACACAAAGTCCGCAATAAGAACAACGTCCGTAATCTATTTGCGGCCTTACCAGATTGGAACCTTCTTTTTCTTCTATTGTATGCACGCCACTGGGATCAACCATTGAAATTGCAGCACAGGGGCAAATATCTCTACAATTTCCACACCCTATACATTTATCAACATCGTTTATATGGAAACCTCTGTATCTTTGGGGAACAGGCTTTGTTTCCTTCGGATACTGTAAAGTGTGAGGCTTTTTAAATAAGTACTTTACAGAAGAAAGCGGTTTCAGCAAACTACCATTTTCATATTCTTCAACTTTTTTATTCATTTCTTCTTTTTTCATCTTATCACCCCTTACCTATCAATTTCCGGAGGACATATATCAAGGCTCAATAGAATGTGCGACGCATCGGCAAGCCTTGCCCCAACAAGTAATTTTTCTGCTATCGTAAACATATGCGGCATTGACGCACCACGCACAGAAACTCTGTACGGTTTCCCCGTGCCGTCACTTACCATATAAAAACCGTGTTCTCCTCTTGAAGATTCAACCTTCGCATATGTTTCCCCTGTCGGCACATACCACTTAAATGGATTTGGCATTTTTGTCCACACCGACCCACTTTTAGGCATCTTCTTTACCGCTTGCTCTATAAGTGAAAGGCTATTTTCAATCTCAAATCTTCTAACAATAGCGCGCGCCCATGAATCACCTTCTGTAAGAGTCGGTATATCAAAATCAAGCTCAGGATACGCTGCATACGGATCATCTTTTCTCACATCCTGCGCAATACCTGTTGCTTTAAGGGTTGGCCCGGTTGCACCCCATTCAAGCGCTTGTTCTTGTGTTATCTTTGCAATTCCTTTGGCTCTGTGCGCAAACATTGCATTCTTGAAGAATAGGTTATCATAATCCACAAGTTTGTCTCTCATATATTTTACATAATTCAGAACTTCATTTTCCCATCCCTCAGGAAGATCTCTCCTCACTCCTCCCGGCCAGATATACATATGGTAAACACGTGCACCTGTGAGCTCTGCAAACATATCAATTGCATAATCCCTATCACCGGTAGCCCACTGAGATAACGTATACAAGCCAAGAGATGCGGCATATCCACCCATCCAGAGAAGATAAGCAGTAGTTCTTGCCATTTCTAAAACAATGGTTCTTATATATTTTGCACGTTCCGGAATTTCAACACCCATTAGATCCTCAATCGCCATAGAATAAGCGGCTTCATTTGTATCAGGTTCAGGTACACATATACGGGGAATAAGTGCAAGATTTTGAAGGTAAAGTCTGTTTTCCATTCCTTTTTCAAATGCCCTGTGCAAATATCCGGGGTCCCCTTTTGCAGAAACTATCGTATCCCCCTCTAACTCAAGATGGAGAGAGAAATTACCGGGAATCCCAGGATGGTTAGGTCCAATAAAAAGTTCATAACTTTTACTCATCTTTTTCCTCCGTATCTTTGTCTAAAGAATGCCTAAACTGGTAATTATTATTCACGTATTCTATAGATTCAAAATCTTTCAATAATGGCGGTTTATCGTTCCAGTTTTCAAGGATAAAGGGTTTTCCACTATCAGTATTACCTTTTACTTCTATTCCAAACATTTCAGTGAGTTCTCTTTCATATGTATATGCAGGAGGATAAATGTTTGCAGCAGTTTCAATTACCGCTTTGTCCCGTGCAATTCTTGCACGCACAATGCCATTTATTTTCTCTTTATAGTTATACAGAACATAGAACAACTCAAATTCATTGTCATCAATTCTGTCCACAGCACTCATTATGGAAAGCTGGTTAAACCCAAGAAGCTTCATACTGTAAAGCGTAGCAATAAGTTTATCGCCGGGAACATCTACAAAAATTCTATTATCCCTCCGTACGGTAATATCCGCACCGCTAATCAGTTTTATTTTATCTATTATATCTTCCATTCCAGCACCTTCCTCTGATTCTCTTTGTAATATGTATATTCTTCCTTATACCTCTTATAACCATTTGCTTTACCTTTATCAATTAAATCCATAAGATGTCTGAAAGATGTAATAATTGCTTCTGGCCGTGGCATACAACCTGCAATATAGAGGTCAACAGGAATATATCTGTCAAGCTGTTTAATTACTGAGTAAGAATCCCAGTATATTCCACCATTTATAGGACAAGAACCAAACCCAATCACATATTTGGGATCAAGCATCTGTTCATAAACCGTAACTATTCTCCTCAATGTTTTTACGTTCACATACCCGGTGATAAGCAAAATATCTGCTTGCCTTGGAGTAACATACGGGGCTATTCCAAATCTCTCCATATCATAACGAGACGTCATTGTCGGAGGAAGTTCCATAGCACCACAACCCGTACAGTAATGAAGCATCCACAAAGAACGCTTCCTCAACATATTACTAATTTCCCTATATTGCACTTCCGTCATTTTATCCATATATCACACTCTCCTATCTCACCAGAACAATTATAAGGCCTATCAGTGCAAGAATAGTAGGCCATCGCCAGTAAAAGCGCACCGCATCATCAATTTTGAACCTTGGCAGTACTTCATCAAAGAAAATCATAATTACAAAGATTACAAACATCTTTGCATAGAAGTAAAATATATTTGATGCACCACCCATAAACAAATCAACAAACAATGCGATCTCAATATAGATATGGAAGGCATGGTTTATCATAAAAAGCCCAAGATGCTTCCCGCCATATTCCGCCATCGGCCCCGTTGCAACTTCATGAGGAGCTGTTACTATATCAAACGGATGTTCGCCAAGCGCACCATAAGTTGCGATAATACCTGCAAATGCGGAAAGCGGAAGAATCCACATTGCCCAATGGCCTCCGGCCTGTGCCCGGGTAATTGCATATAGATTTGTTGTATGATATTCCATCACAACCGATATAATCGCAATTACAAAAGGCAGATCATATCCAATCAATAAAGTTAAACCTCTTGCAATACCAATACTGGAATTCGGATTTGCAGCTTCACTTGCACCAAGCGCCATTACAAGCAAGCCAAGCACCATAAGATAGAGAAGCATAATGACATCTCCGGAACCGGTAAAGAGCTTCAATCCGGGAATCGGAATAAAAAATATTACCGTCATTGATGCAGCGAGTGCAATAATCGGGCCAAGATCATACATTACGCCATGAGAAATATTCCCCTGTTTTGAAAGAAGCTTAAAAATATCCAGCAGAGGCTGAATAAACGTTGGCCCGTACCTTCTCTGTATTCTTGCAACAATTTTCCTTTTGAACATCATCAGGGAAATGCCTATGGAAAATGCAAGCAGGGGTATGCCGATTGCAATAAGAATATTTTTTACCATAGCCTGCCTCCTATAAGTATCACAAACGCAACAATTGTGATTAACACAACAATATACGAACTGTATGTTTCAAGGTTACCAGTATAAACCCTTCTCATATAATCTCCAAAAACTTTTATAGAACGTGCCCATGCTATATACATTTTATCCGCACTCCATTTGAAGATTGGATTTAAAACTCTACCAAAAGACATATAGAATCCATAGCTGTAATCATATTTTGTTTCGGGAGTAATGATTTGTCCTGCCGCATATGTATCATACTGAGAAATTTTCTTAGTTTTTGGCAGCATAAAGAACAAAGCAAGAACAACAATAAAAGCAATCATCAAAATTGAAGAAATATTCACCACTTTCAATGTACTCATAGCACTGCCTTTTGGAAACCCGTAGAGAGTATATTTAACAGGGGCGATACCAAACATTTTCTCCCCTCTTGCTATAACATTCATTGCAAGTCCGGGAAAAAGTCCGTAAACAATGGTAAGTAGTGAAAGTATCCATATAGGAAGCTGCATAAGTAACGGCACTTCTTTAACATCCTTATACTTTTCCGGAAGTTGTCCTAAAAATATGTGTATAAAACGGTAAAGGTACATAAAAGCACCTGCACCACCTATAAACGCCATAATAAGTAAAAATACTTCCTTTTTTTGAAGTAAAGCCTCATATATCATCCATTTTGAAACGAATCCGTTTAGCGGCGGCACGCCGGAAAGAGCAACTATTCCAAACAAAGCTCCGGTGAAAGTAATAGGCATTTTCTTTATAAGGCCGCCAAGTTCGTTCATATTCCTTGTGCCGGTTCTGTATATTACGGCACCAATCGTGAAGAACAGCAAACTCTTAAATATTGCGTGGTTAAACGCATGGAACAAACCGCCTGCCACTCCGAGCGATGTACCCATTGCAATTCCTAAAACAACATATCCAATCTGTGATATGGAAGAATATGCAAGCAGCATCTTTGCATCTTCCTGCATAATTGCAAGAAACGTTGCAAGCACAATTGAAATTGCGGCAAGCCACTGCACTATATAAAGAATAAGCGGAACAGGCAAACTTGCAGGTATGAGATTCCCTATAAGTTGAATGGAAAGTAGCCCGTAAAAAACAATAAATAAACCATACACTCCCATTTTCAGAAGTACACCTGAAAGAAGAGGTGAAACAGGTGATGGTGCCTCCGAGTGTGCATCGGGAAGCCATGTATGCAACGGCATAATTGCAGCCTTTACAAAAAGCCCCACTCCAAGAAGAATCATTACCCACACGGTAAACGGATGTGAAGACTTTGCAAGCAAATTTGCAACATTTGCATATACAAGTGAATGAGTTCTGCCATGAATCATCGCAATGGCAGTAAACATTGAATATGCCCCGATGATACTCATAATGATATATTTATATCCGGCAGTTATAGATTTCTTCCCCCCCTGAATAATGAGAAGATAAGAAGTCCAGCTCATCATTTCCCAGAACATAAAAAAAGTGATGAGGTCGCCGGCAAGTGTAATTCCAAGCATTGCTCCTTCAACGAACAACAGCTCAAGATAATAAAAATCAAGCCCTTCATGATTTTCCACATCGTTTATCGAAAACAGAATAACGAGCAAAGAGATTCCTGTTACTATAAATGCAAACAGCCAGGAAACAGGATTAGTTCGAAGGACAAGTACGGAGCCAAACAGCTTGCCCCATACAAAACCGTTAGTCGTTGCATTATAGTAGAAGAAAAGCTCTATCAGAGTAAGCGAAGAGAAGAGTATGGCAAATGCATATCTTACCCAGCGGTGAATTTTACCACCAAGATAGGCAAGTATGCCACCAACAAACGGCGTTGCAAGCAGAATTCCAAGTGACATATTCATCATAGACCTCCTAAATGCAAAACTGCATTAATGTAAACATTTCTGCTTACAAGGTCCGATGCAGCCTTGTGTGTAAAGTTCATTATAGGCTGAGGATAAAAACTCATAATAAGAAGAATTACTCCAAGCACAACAATCGGGGCAAGTATCCATCCCGATGTTTCCTTAATATTGATTCCTTCTTTGGGTTTTCTAAAGAACATTATTTGCAAAACTCTGAAGAAATACGCACCTTCGATAAGAGACATAAACAGCACAATAATAACAAAAGTTATTGTGTAAACGTTTACGCTACGCAGAGTTGCAAATATGATTTGCAGCTTACTCCAAAATCCGAAGAATGGCGGAAGCCCCATTAAAGAAAACGCAGCAATTGCAAAGAGAAATGCAGTAATTTTCATTTTTCTACCTAAACCTGCAAAATCGTCTATATTACGCGAACCAACCTGCAAAATTATACCACCAACTAACAAGAAAAGCATTGCCTTTGCAATGGAATGGTTCATCATCTGCATAAAAGCACCCTGCATTCCATCGGTACTACCCAGGGCAAACGCATAAAAGAAAAGCCCTGTCTGTCCAATTGTAGAGTAGGCAAGCATCCTCTTAATATCTTTCTGGAAAAATGCAGCAGTTTCACCAAACATCAATGTGAGTAATCCAATCAAAATAAGGAATATAATTACCTGATAGTAGTTGAATACGGTTACCGTTACTCTGATAATAGCATAAATTGCAGCAGTAGTCATTATACCGGAAAGTATTGCAGAAACGGATGACGGTGCGGCAGGGTGTGCATCCGGAAGCCATGCATTCAATGGGAAAAGTGCACCTTCAATGCCAAGCCCTGCAAATATAAATGTGTATGGTAAAAGTCTTTGCTTAAAGCTAAATGTAAGAATTTTCTGTGCAATGTCCGCCATATTCAGCGTACCGGTTGCAGCATACAACATTACAATTCCGATTAAAAGAAGCGATGCCCCTATTGAACCCATCACAAGATATTTAAATCCAGCTTCTACCGCACCTTTATCTCGGTGGAAGCCAACAAGCCCGAATGCAGAAATTGAGGTTACCTCAAATGCAACAAACAGGTTAAATATATCACCCGTAATAATCATCCATGTAACACCGGTAACAAGCAAAGTAAACAACATATAGAATTTTTCGGAAGGTTCTTCTTTTATATAAACAGTATTGTAAATAGAAACAAGAAATCCGAGAAGAGAAGCAATAATTACAAGAAACAATCCGAGCCTATCAACGGCCATATTAATTGCAAAAGGCGGTTTTATTCCTGCCGTAGTTGCGATAACAACTCCATTTTTTAAAACAGGAGAAATCAGTGCAAGCGCAACGGTAAGATTTAACCCAAATGCAATAATAGGCATATATTTAGCACTCTTCTTTGAAAGCGGCGAAAGAACCGCAATAAGAAATGCAAAAAGAAGCGGAATTCCAATAAGCAAAATTGGATTAGCTAAGTTCACCATTTTAAACTCCTTACTTTTTTAATATCAAGTGTCCCGTAATGTCTGTAAAGGAGCACAACAAAAGCGGCGGCAAGCGCAAGCTCGGACGCCCCAATTACAATAGCAGTAAGTGTAAGTGCCTGTGGAACAGGATCGACCATCATTTTTGCGGTAATTCCAGCACGCGAAAATATCGGTGCAGTGCCTCCGTTTACATATCCGATACTTACAATTAAAAGATTTGTACCGGAAGCAATAAGGTCAAGCCCAATCAAAACTTTAATAAGGTTTTTCTTTATGATAATCGCATAAAGCCCGATTGCAATAAGCAGAAACGCTCCTATATAGTAGATCATTTTTCACCTCCGCGGCAAACCGCTTCGCACATCATATCGTCCACAATGCTTGCAAATTCAGAAGCAACTTTAAATCCGATTGCAATATAAATTATGGGGAGTATGCCCGCACTAAAAAGCGTATTGAACTGCCCTTTCGGAAGAAAGTTAAATAAGAATGAATTCCCTTTAGTTAATAAACCCCATAGGCCAAGCCCGACAAACGTAAGCCCTGCAAGCCCTTCAACCACCGAAAGCCTCTTTCTGTTAACACTTTCTCCCGGATATGCAAGGTAAAGAAGAAGGAAACCGGATGCAATAATCGCACCTCCCTGGAAACCTCCGCCCGGCGTTAAATGTCCGTGAATAAAGATATAAGAGCCAAACAAGAGAATAAACGGGAAAATAATACGTGAACCAACTCTTACTATAAAATTCGGGTAAACCTGTTTCTCCCTCCTTTTCTTGTCTTCGCCCAAAACATAAAACAGAATTGCAACTCCTGCGGCCGCAGCAAAAAGCACAGAAACTTCGCCTAACGTATCAAAACCTCTGTAATCCAGAGTAACAGCAGTTACTACATTTGCAGCGCCAGTTTGTTTAGCATCATTATTCAAATAATATTTTCCAACTGCCATTTTGTCTTTCCCAAATGGAAAAGCGGCAAAGAAAAGAATTAGTGCTGAAACAATGATACCAAGAAAAATAGCATATGTAATTTTCCGAATCATTTTTCTCTCCTTTCCGTTTTCCTCACAACAATAATGTAAATTGCCATAGTAAGCGCTGCACCTATGCTCGCCTCGGCCATCGCAACATCCGGCGCCTGAAGGAGCAAAAACAAAAGAGATATAATAAGACTTACAGCACCCATAGCAATTACTGCGGCAAGGAGATTCTTAAACTCAATTGAAAGAAGCGCTAAAATAATCATAATTATAATTAGCACCCAGGATACATACAGCATCATTTTATCTCCTCCTTTTTCTTTTCACCAAAAAATTCATCAGCCTTATTCACAACTGTTCTTTTATCAAGGGGAACACCATTTTTATAACCTGCACGCATTAGGGCACTGGAGCTGACAGGAGCGGTAAGGAGAATAAACAAGGCAACGACAAGACATTTAACAAACCAATGGGGATAAAGAACACCCACGCCAAGGACAGATGAAAAGGCACCAAGTGTCGTGGATTTGGTAGACGCCTGCATCCTGGTATAAAGATCAGGAAGCCGAATCAACCCGAAGGCACCCAAAAACAAAAAGGCGGCACCGAAATAAAGTAAAAAATATCCGAAGAATATTCTCATCTCAGAACCCCCTCTCAATAAATCTCGCGATAACAAGCACTCCAATAAATGCAAGAAGGCCGTATACAAGTGCTACATCAATGTAGATGTAACGGTTAAAAACCATTGCAAAGAATACAAACAGAGCAATCGTAATTGTAGTAAGCACATCCAATCCGATAACCCTATTCGTAATGTCGGGGCCTGCCACCATACGCACAACGGCAAGTATTATACCTGCCGACACAATACCAATGTAAATCCAATTTAGTATGCTCATCCGAAAATCTCCTTTAAAAATTTCTCAAACCGTCCGCCAATTTCACGGGTTGCCCCTTGAACAGTTTCATCCCTTACATAGATCCAATGTATAAGAAGCATATCGTCTTTTACATCCATAGTAAGCGTACCCGGAGTAAGCGTAATAGAGTTTGCAAGTGAAAGTTTTCCGACATCAGTTTTTAAATCAGTATGAACTATCACGATTCCGGGTTTAATAGGCATACTCGGCGCAAGAACTCTATAAGCCATATCAAAATTCGCAAGTAGAACTTGCCATAAATAATAAGGAATGTAAATAACGAGATAGAACAATCTTTTTGGAGAAAGATTTCTTAAACCATGCTCAGTTAAATAATCAAAAGAGCCGATTCCAACAAGCAGGGATACAACTAAACCTACAATAAGCTCATCCGTACGAGTCGTAGCAGTAAGCAAAAGCCATGCAACATACAAAATAATTACTGTAAAAATGTACCTGTTAAGTTTTCCTGCCTTTTCCATTTTCCACCACCTTTCGTTCATTTTAAAC
>FXBE01000172.1_pt1 | contig 11314 bp, 10 predicted proteins | sample 5335311 | NCBI WGS metagenome assembly FXBE01 (sample SAMEA103928390, study PRJEB20085) | sediment metagenome | biome: marine biome; feature: hydrothermal vent; material: sediment | place: Atlantic Ocean | collected 2013-08-06T02:46:56 | depth 0.05 m | reverse complement strand
TGCCGGAAGGGTAACCCCAACGGTGGTAAATCTACACGCGTACCGACACGATCAGTAGGGTGCTGGGAAACCGGTTGCTGTTCGGAGTACGCGCTAGCCTTAACCCTTAAAACTTGGAGTTTTACCATGGTCGATATCACCATGCGCCAGATGCTGGAAGCTGGCGTGCATTTTGGTCATCAAACCCGTTATTGGGATCCTAAGATGGCACCTTATATTTTTGGCAAACGCAACAAAATTCATATTATTAACCTAGAAAAGACCATGCCTCTGTTCGTCGATGCGATGAACTATCTTGGCAAATTAGCCTCAAAAGGTGGAACTATTCTCGTGGTGGGTACTAAACGTTCTGCGCGTGATGTCGTCAAAGAAGAATCGCTTCGTTGTGGTATGCCTTATGTCAATCAGCGGTGGCTGGGTGGCATGTTAACGAATTTTAAGACGGTAAAGATTTCGATTAATCGTCTCAAAGAGCTAGAGTCGATGGAGGTCGATGGCGGTTTTGATAAGCTGAACAAGAAAGAAGCCCTGATGCGTACCCGCGAACGGATCAAATTGGACAAAAGCCTCGGTGGTATTAAGGATATCCGCACCATTCCGGATGCCATGTTTGTGCTTGATGTGGGATACGAGAAAATCGCAGTGAATGAAGCCAGAAAGCTGGGCATCCCTGTTATTGCGGTGGTTGATAGCAATAATTCTCCCGATGGTGTGGATTATGTAATTCCGGGAAATGATGATGCCATTCGTGCCATTCAGCTTTATACCGTCGCTGCCGCAGATGCCATCCTTGAAGGAAAGGCGAGCACAGCAACGGCTGCGCAAGATAGCAATGATGAGTTTGTCGAGGTCGATACTGCTGCTGCGGCTAAACCCGTTGCTGAAACCAAACCTGCTGCGCCCGCACCGAAACCCGCACCAAAGGAGTCGGTGGTCGAAAAGGCTGGCGCTGACGCCAAGCCTGCTGAGACAACAACTTCTGAAGCGGATGATTTAACCCGTATTGAAGGTATTGGGCAGAAAATTGGTGAGGCGCTGCAAGCAGCCGGTATTGTAACGTTTGCTGACCTGGCGTCTGCCGAGTCCAATAAAATCAAAGAGATCTTGGTTGCGGCTGGTCCGACCTTAGCCTCGCGTGATCCGCAAACCTGGCCTAAGCAAGCTGAAATGGCCCGAGATGGTAAGTGGGGTGAGCTCAAGGTTTGGCAGGATGAATTGGACGGTGGTCGCGAGAAATCTGCGTCTGCTAGCTAAGATTCTTTGTTAGGAATGAGGATTTAATAACTTGCGGAGCTATAACACAGATTTTTTGCTCCCCGTTAGACGGTTAGACGATCTCAAGAGGATTATAGTTGTTCTACACGACGATTGAGATCGTTTAACGAGGAGCAAAAGGGCTCGTTAGAATCCGAAAGTAATTGAATCCTCATTCCTTAGTCTTTTTAGGGGCGCGCCGAGTTTATTGGTGCGCGTTCCTTCGTTTAAATATTGATGGAGTAGTGTAATGGCGATTACCGCTGCGATGGTTAAAGAGCTGCGCGAACGGACGGGTGCAGGCATGATGGATTGTAAAAAGGCGCTGACGGAAGCAAACGGAGACCTTGAGGCAGCCATTGAAGATATGCGCAAATCCGGGGCCGCTAAGGCGGTGAAAAAAGCTGGACGCGTGGCCGCAGAAGGTCAAGTAGCGATTGCTGTTAGCGGTGACCGCAAGAAAGCGGCTGTTGTCGAAGTGAATTGTGAAACAGATTTTGTCGCTAAAGACGATAGCTTTAATGGTTTTGTTGACGCGATTGCTAACAAGGTGCTGGAGTCCGGTGTAACCGATATTCCGCAACTTATCGAAGAAACCTTGGCGGATGGTGCGACCGTTGAAAAAAGCCGACAAGATCTGGTGGCAAAAATCGGTGAGAATATACAATTGAGACGTGCCGAGTACTTCGAGACTACCGATGGCCAATTAGGATCCTATCGTCATGGTACCCGCATTGGCGTCGTTACCGAATTGCTCGGAGGTGATGAGTCACTGTCGCGTGATGTTTCCATGCATATTGCGGCCAGTCGGCCCGTTTGTGTTGATGAGGCTCAAGTCCCCGCAGAATTGCTGGAGAATGAAAAGAAGATATTTACCGCACAGGCCGAAGAAAGCGGTAAACCACCTGAAATCGCTGAAAAGATGGTGATTGGACGGATTAAAAAGTACCTCAAAGAGGTGACGTTAACCGGGCAGCCCTTTGTAAAGGATCCCGACCAAACGATAGGTCAGCTGCTTAAGAAGGCTGATGCCTCAGTGGTGCGTTTTGTTCGCTTAGAGGTGGGCGAAGGCATCGAGAAAAAACAAGAAGATTTTGCTGAAGAGGTGATGGCCCAAGTTAAGGCCAGTTAATCACCGCAATCAAAAGGGCATCATGGATGCCCTTTTTTGTATCTCTAAAGAATAAAAGGAAAGCTAATGACAGAGCAAGCAAAACCTGCGCATAAACGTATTCTGCTAAAGCTGAGTGGCGAAGCATTAATGGGTGATATGGATTACGGTATTGATCCCAAAATGAGCCGTCGCCTTGCTGCAGAGATTGTTGAGCTAAACCGCGCAGGTGTAGAACTGGCTGTTGTCGTGGGCGGAGGAAATATCTTTCGTGGGGCAGGCTTGGCAGAAGCGGGCATGGATCGAGTAACCGGTGATCATATGGGTATGCTCGCTACGGTCATTAACGCCTTAGCCTTGCAGGATGCTATTGAAAGCCTTGGGGCCTACTGCCGCGTTATGTCTGCTTTGCCGATTGATCAGGTGTGCGAAGACTTCATCCGTCGTCGCGCCGTGCGACATTTAGAGAAAGGTCGAATCGTTGTATTTGGTGCAGGCACCGGTAATCCTTATTTTACGACTGATTCCGCAGCCAGCCTTCGCGCCAGCGAAATTAACGCAGATCTAATGCTAAAAGCCACTAAGGTCGATGGCGTCTATGATTCCGATCCCGAAAAAAACCCCGAGGCTGTACGTTATGAATGCGTTACTTATGATGAAGCTCTAATAAAGAAGTTAGGGGTTATGGATGCGACGGCGATTGTGATGTGCCGAGATAATAATATTCCTCTTCGCATCTTTAATATCTATAATGAGGGCGACCTGGTCAAAGTTGCCTTGGGGGATGATATTGGCACCCTCGTAGTTAAGGAGTAAGCACTATGATTGAAGAAATCCTCAAAGATGCCTCCGAACGCATGCAAAAAAGTGTCGCATCATTACAAGGCGATATGGCGAAGATTCGCTCTGGGCGGGCCCATCCCAGCCTTTTGGATCATGTCATGGTGGATTATTACGGATCGCAGACGCCTATTGGTCAGCTCGCAAGTGTTAAGATTGAAGATCCACGGACCTTGCTGGTCACTCCTTGGGAAAAAGACATCGTTGCAAAGGTCGAGAAGGCCATTATGACATCAGATCTTGGGCTGAATCCTGCGACGGCTGGCATGGCGATACGTGTACCGATGCCCGCTCTGACGGAGGAACGTCGGCGTGATCTGGTGCGTGTCGTCAGAAAGGACGCTGAGCAAGCCCGAGTGGCGGTACGCAATATTCGCCGTGATGCCAACAGTGATTTAAAAGAACTGCTCAAGGAAAAGGAAATATCAGAAGATGCCGAGCACGGTGCTCAGGATCGAGTGCAAAAACTCACGGACGAAGCTACCAAGGACGTAGATGGTGTTCTGTCTGCTAAAGAAGCAGAGCTGATGGAGGTTTGATTCTCGGACTCACGTATAGTTAATCTCTAATTTTAATTTACTCTTTTGGAAAAAAACCACAGCCCCAAGCATATCGCGATTATTATGGACGGTAATGGCCGCTGGGCGCGTGCTCGACACTTGCCGCGAACTGCGGGCCATAAAAAAGGTGTTGATGCAACGCGCGCTATAGTTGAAGCCTGTGCCCATAGAAACGTTGAAGTACTGACGCTGTTTGCTTTTAGTAGTGAGAACTGGAATCGGCCAAAAACCGAGGTCGCCTCATTAATGGAGTTGTTTATCACCGTATTGGCTCGCGAGGCGAAGCGTCTAGCGAAGAACAATATTCGTATGAAAATGATCGGTGAGCGGCAACGATTCTCGGCAAAGTTACAATCTGAAATGGAAACTGCTGAGTCGTTGACTCAGAATAGCGATGGCATGCTATTACAAATCGCGGTTAATTATGGGGGAAGACTGGATCTCCTCGGCGCTGTGCGGAAGATCGCTGTAGAAGTTGCTGAAGGAAAATCGTCTGTGACCGATCTGACAGAAGATAGTATCAGTCAGAATCTTAGTACTGCCGGTGTTATAGATCCTGATTTATTCATTCGCACAGGTGGCGAGAAAAGGGTCAGTAATTTCTTATTATGGCAATTGGCTTATTCCGAGCTTTATTTTACAGATCAGTTATGGCCTGATTTTGACGAAACTGAACTAGATGCCGCGATTGAATTGTATCAAGGCAGAGAACGTCGCTTTGGTAAGACTAGTGAGCAATTGGTTTCATAGGGCCTGTTAACACTAATTGAACAATTGCTGCCGGAGACCATTTTTTTGGTTAACAAGGCAGAGGGAGAACAGTGTAGTGACTCTACATAAACGACAGATAACTCAGTTAACCGGAAAAATGGTCCCGGCCCTTCGGGTTGCGCCTGAAAAAGCGCCACTCGGCGTTGCTCGTTGCTCATTTGGAACGACCAAACTTCATGCCTCGCGCCTTGATTGGCGCTTTTTCAGGCGCAACAGCAACTATTCAATTAGTGTTAACAGGCCCTAATCAACCTCTTATTCAGACGCTCCCTATATAAAAGGTATATAAAAAAGTGCTAAAACAACGAATCGCCTCAGGTCTGGTATTGGCGGCATTTATCCTTTTTGTGGTTATTTTCTTGCGAAATTCCTGGCTTGCTGTCGCGCTCGCATTCATCTATGTGCCTGCAGCTAGAGAATGGGCGCGGCTTACGTCGCTTCCGTCATCGGCAACCCGATGGGAGTATGTGGCCGTTACCGTCGTGTTTTCCATTTCTCTTTGGCTTGTTCGGGATAGTGCTTTTGCAACGCTCTGGCTTTTAGCCGCGATGATTGTTTGGATGCTGCTGCTGATCCTATTAGCGAATTATCAACAAGAAGAAGGTCAGCCGCCACGTTGGCAACGTGGCTTGGGCCTACTCGGCTTACTTTTGCTAACCGCCGCTTGGTTGGCGTTTGTTAAATTGCATGCCATTCATTACGCTTGGCTGCTTTATATTATGATTCTCTGCGGTGTTGCCGACTCAATGGCCTTTTTTGCGGGCAAGCGCTTTGGCCGCGTTAAACTTGCACCCGAGTTAAGTCCTGGCAAGACGCGTGAGGGCATGCTGGGTGGTCTAATCGGTGTGTTGATTTTTGCTCTGGGTTTTGGTTTGTGGTGGGATTTAAGTACACAGCAGCTCATTCCATTTCTACTACTGAGTCTTCTGACCGGTTTAGTCTCTGTCGAGGGCGACCTTTTTGAGAGCCTTATAAAAAGAGAGGTCGGGGTTAAAGATAGTGGTTGGATTCTACCCGGGCACGGTGGAATGCTAGATCGTTTTGATAGTCACATTGCAGCGGCGCCAATATTTTATATTGGTCTAAACTGGATTCTTTAAGGACTCAGGGTTAAATAAGATGCGCAACTTAACGCCGAATTTTTGTTCCAGATTGGATGATCTAAATAGGCGCATAGTCTCTCTACGCAACGATTTTAGATCATTCAAGCTGGGGCAAAAAGGCAAGTTAAGTTTCGTAAGTTATTTAATCCTGAGTCCTAAGCGTTAATGAAAGGCGTTACTATTTTAGGTTCGACTGGCACGATTGGTGTTAATACCCTGGATGTAATGTCACGCCATCCAGATCAGTTTCGGGCTGTAGCGTTGACTGCAAACCAAAATATCGACCGCCTTGCCGAGCAGTGCCGTGAATGGCAACCTGACTATGCCGTCGTGGCAGATGTTGGAAAGGTAGCTGATTTAAAAGATCGGCTAAGCAAGTTTGATCTTCAGACTGAAGTGCTTGGAGGTGTGGAAGGGCTTAAGTTGGTCAGTGAGCTGGCTGAGGCCGACTTTGTTATGGCAGGCATTGTCGGTGCGGCAGGTTTAATTCCAACCTTGGCTGCCGCACAGGCAGGGAAAAGGGTTTTACTGGCAAATAAGGAAGCGCTGGTTATGTCAGGTGGACTTTTCATGCAGGCTGTGCAAAACCATCAAGCAGAACTGCTACCCATTGATAGTGAGCATAATGCGTTATTTCAGTGCATGCCAAACGGCTTACATGCTGAGGATTCTGGTGACACATTAGCATCGCAGGGTATTGTGCGTATTTTATTAACGGCTTCGGGCGGGCCTTTCCGAACGTTTACCCCCCAACAGTTGTCTGAAGTAACGCCTGAACAGGCATGTGCACATCCCAACTGGGTGATGGGGCGCAAGATTTCTGTGGATTCTGCGACATTGATGAATAAAGGGTTGGAGATTATTGAAGCGTGTTGGTTGTTTGATACCGCTGTGGAGGATATTGAAGTGGTGGTTCATCCGCAAAGCATCATTCATTCAATGGTGGCATATTCAGACGGTTCCGTGCTGGCACAAATGGGCAACCCCGATATGCGCACACCTATCGCCCACGCCATGGCTTGGCCGGAACGGATCGAGTCAGGTGTGGCAGCATTGGATTTCTTTAGCGTGGGTGATCTTAATTTTGAACGGCCCGATGAATCTCGTTTTCCGTGCTTACGATTAGCGCGTGAAGCCTGTGAGCAAGGTGGTACAGCAACCGCAATATTGAATGCTGCGAATGAGATCGCCGTCGATAGTTTTCTGGCGCGACGCATTGCTTTTAATGCAATCCCGGAAGTGATTGAATACGCTCTAGATCAGGCTGATCATACCCAGGGCGGCGATCTAGACGAAATCCTGAGTGCCGATATGGAGGCACGTCAGCTGGCAAGTACCTATATTGGAGGAATTCAGGCATGAGTTTTATAACTAGCCTACTCGCCTTTTTGGTGGCCATCGCAATACTCGTTGCGATTCACGAATTTGGTCATTATTGGGTGGCGAAAAAGCTCGGCGTAAAAATTCTGCAGTTTTCTATCGGCTTCGGTAAGCCGCTATGGAAGCGCGAGGGTGGTGCTGACAAAACGGAATATATTATTGCCGCTATCCCATTGGGTGGCTATGTCAAAATGCTCGATGAACGTGAGGGTGAAGTTGCAGAGGAGGATTTACCTCGCGCCTTTAACCGCCAACCCGTCAGCAGTAGAATTGCCATCGTTTCCGCCGGACCCTTGTTTAATTTTCTGTTTGCTATTGTTGCTTATGCCTTGATGTATATGGTGGGCGTCAATGGCATAAAGCCAGCTATTGGCGAGGTGTACTCTGGTTCGATTGCTGATCAAGCGGGTATTTCAGTCGACGATGTTATTGAGACCGTCAATGGCCGTCAGTCACCCAGTTGGGAGTCTGCAACCCTGGCATTAATCAATGAAGCCCTAGATTCTGGACAGGTTTTGCTGGGCGTGCGCGACGCCAATGGCGCGCTGGTAGAGCGTTCTCTTAACCTCAGTGATAGCGCCAGTTTATTAGGTGAAGGTGATGTGCCCAAGAATATTGGCATCAAGCCCTGGCGGCCCGAAGTGGAGCCCGTATTTGACGAATTAATTGATAGTGGTTCGGCGGCCCGTTCTGGTGTGCAGAGTGGTGATCAGGTTGTCGAAATTGACGGCGAGACTATTCATCTGTGGGAAGAAATGGTTGAACGTATTAAATCCAGTCCCGGAAAGCCACTGAATATGATTGTAGAAAGAAAAGGCGAACGGTTGGACTTTGTGGTCACTCCAGACTCGATCGAGCAAGGAGACGAGCAGATTGGGCGAATTGGCGCCACTCCTAAAATCGACCAGACTCAGTTTGACGCCATGCGCGTCAATGTTCGCTATGGCTTTATAGGATCCTTCACCCGGGGTGCGCAACGTACTTGGGACATGTCGGTATTGACGTTGCGCGTTTTGTGGAAAATGGTGACCGGGCAGGCGTCACTTAAAAATATCAGTGGTCCGCTCACCATTGCCGAATTTGCAGGGGTATCGGCGCTGATTGGCGTGGCAGCATTCTTAAGTTTTCTAGGGCTCGTCAGTGTTAGTTTAGGTGTTTTGAATTTATTACCGGTACCCGTACTGGATGGTGGTCATCTTTTGTTTTATTTTATCGAAATCATAAAGGGTAGCCCTCTATCCGCCGGTGCCGAAGCTTTCGGCCAGCGAATCGGCTTGGCGTTGCTGGGCGGTCTTATGTTCGTGGCTTTTTATAACGATATTACAAGGTTATTCACTTAATGCGTCAGTACTTGTTGCATGCGTTGCTGTCACTGACGGCAATATTCTTCTCATGTCAGACTTTAGCTGAAGAGTTCGTTATCAAGGATATTCAAGTTCAGGGGCTTGAACGGATTTCCTCGGGTGCGGTATTTTCACAGATGCCTGTTGATATTGGTGATCAGTTTGATACGACTCAATCAAGTGAGCTGATTCGTTCTCTTTATAAAAGCGGGTTTTTCGATGATATAGCGCTGGGGCGCGAGGGCAATGTGCTAATTGTGAAGGTCAAGGAACGGCCGGCGATCGCAGACATCACTTTCGAAGGCAACAAAGATATTCCAACGGATAAGCTAAAGGAGGCGCTTAAAGAGGCGGATATTGCTAAGGGTAGGGTGTTCGACCGTTCGGTGTTGGAAGATCTTGAGCGTGAATTGCGACAACAGTATTTCTCACGCGGTAAGTACAATCTAAAGATCGACACGGAAGTTAAGGAATTGGAGGACAATCGCGTGGATATCGATATCAATATCTCAGAAGGGGTTGTCACCAAAATAAAGCGCGTCAATCTTATTGGTAATCATCAGTTTTCGGATGAAAAGCTGATGGGGGATTTTGGCTCCGGCATTCCCAGCTGGTGGGCCTTGCTCAGTAGTAAGGACGAATACTCTAAACAGAAACTAGCAGGGGATTTGGAAATCCTACGTTCATTTTATCTTGATCGCGGTTATGTGAATTTTAATATCGACTCCACCCAGGTCACGATTACTCCCGATAAAAAGGATATCTATGTCACCATTAATATCACAGAGGGTGAGAAATTCACTGTTAGTGATGTCAAATTGAGCGGTGATCTTATTTTTTCTGAAGATGAAGTAAGAGAAGAACTGACGCTGGAGCAGGGTGAAACTTTTTCACGTGCCAAAATTGCTTCTTCTGTCAAAGCGTTAAAAGACAAATTGGGTAGCAAGGGCTATGCATTCTCCGAAGTGGATGTTATTCCCAAGTTGAGTCAAGAGGACAATACGGCTGCACTCAATTTTGAGATTAAGCCCGGCAAACGCGTGTATGTCCGGCGCATTAATTTTTCCGGCAATTCAAAAACCCGCGATGAGGTGTTACGCCGTGAAATGCGTCAGATGGAAGGTGGTTGGTATTCCACGCCCAAAGTTGATCGTTCGCGTGTTCGCATTCAACGCCTCCCCTTTGTTGAAAGTGTAAATTTAGAGCGCAAGCGAGTGCCGGGTCGAGATGACCTGGTAGATTTAGACGTCACGGTTAATGAGCGTTTCGCAGGGAGTTTTTCAGCAAATGTTGGTTTCTCAGAGGCGCAAGGCTTTGTCTTTGGTTTGAGCTTGAATCAGGAAAATGCCTTTGGTTCCGGACAGCGCTTAGCGCTACAACTTAACAATAGCAAAGCAAATAACGTTTATAGCGTTACTTTTACCGATCCCTACTACACCGTGGACGGAGTCAGTAGAGGGTTTACGGCTTTTTATCGTACGACCGATGCCGAAGAGGCCAATGTCTCTTCTTATCTCTCGGATCGTTGGGGTGTAGGTATGAACTATGGCATCCCACTGACCGAATATGATTTTATCCGTTTTAATATGAACTATGAAAAAACCAAGATCGAGAAGACCGATGAAACACCCATAGAAATTAGTCAGTTTCTCAATGAGAATGGCGATGAGTACGATTTATTTCTATTGAGTTCCACCTACAGTCACGATACACGCGACCGGACGATTTTCCCTAACGAAGGAAACCTACAGCGTCTGAAACTAGAAGCAACGGTTCCAGGTAGTGATTTGGATTACTACAAGGCCAGTTACCGTAGTCTTTGGTTTTGGCCGATGAATGATACTTATACGTTTTCGACGATGGCCGATATAGCCTATGGAGATGGGTACGGAGGCACCACTGAGCTACCTTTTTTCGAGAAATACTATGCGGGAGGTATTCGTTCGGTACGTGGTTATGACTCAAATAGCCTTGGTCCTGGGTCACATCGAGATGATGAGGGTGAAACCCTTACTGGCGACCCTCTCGGTGGAAATTTTCGGGTACTTGCCAATGCACAATTATACTTTCCTGCACCATTTGCGAAGGATAATAAATCTGCGCGAATGAGCCTATTTTTCGATGCGGGAAATGTGTTTGCAGAAGCTGATGATTTTGAAGCTTCAGATCTAAGAACATCTGCGGGTGTTTCATTTGAGTGGTTAACACCCGTTGGACCACTGGTATTCAGTCTTGCGGATGCGTTAAATGAGGAGCCGGGCGACGATACACAAAGCTTTCAGTTTAGTATCGGTGGGGTATTCTGATGCAGTGCAAGAATAAGTTCTCTTGGATAGGATAGAGGGAACTATCGTGAAGAGTATGATTAAAGCGATTTTAGTAGCTGTTTTTCTCTTTCAATCTGTTGTTCGGGCCGAATCTAGAATCGCGGCTGTGAATATTAATAACCTCATGGAGCAAGCTCCACAAACTCAATTGGCGAGTGATGAGATGGAGCAACGCTTTGCCGATCGAGAAAAAAACTTGGTCTTAGAGCGCAATGCAATCCGTGAGCTAGAGGAACAGTACAAACGGGATAAAGAAGGGATGTCTAGTACCAAGCAGGAGGAAATGGAACAGTATCTTCGCGATAAGTTGCGTGATTATAAACGCGATTCTGATAATTTTACTGAAGACTTCAATATGGCCCGCAATGAAGCACTGGATAGACTTCAAAATGATGTTTACAAAGCTATTGTTAACGTGGCAGAGAAAGAGAAGTATGATCTAGTATTAAGTGAGAGCGTGCTGTATGCCAGTGGCCGCATGGATATTACGGATAAAGTGCTGCTTGAACTGAAAACACTCCAACAAAATAAAACTCAGGAATAGGACGTTAATAGCGTGCAAAAAAATGCGAAATTGTTTAGTCAATAACACAAAGGCAATTTAGAGATAGCATGAGCCATTATA
>FXBE01000171.1_pt1 | contig 11316 bp, 12 predicted proteins | sample 5335311 | NCBI WGS metagenome assembly FXBE01 (sample SAMEA103928390, study PRJEB20085) | sediment metagenome | biome: marine biome; feature: hydrothermal vent; material: sediment | place: Atlantic Ocean | collected 2013-08-06T02:46:56 | depth 0.05 m | reverse complement strand
ATGATCTATCTGTTCTGTTTGTTTCTTTGTTTACTCAATCCAGAAACCCATCCTTTTTCATCTCTTTTTCTTCGACATACTCCCGATAGAGCATGGCCAGACCCAGTACTGCTACTACCACGACCGCAGCCGTGATACTGACCTTGATAAAAGTCGCCCATGAAATGGTGCTGCCCCATAGCCATACCAGGGCAAAAACAGCATAGGCTGCCAAGACGATTCCGGTGATAATACTTGCGATCTTCATTGCTTTCATGCTCTGCTCCTTTTGAGTATTACAACAAAACCTTCTCGTTTGAAGAAGAGCAGCATCCTTCGGATATCTTTCTCCATGGTGACCACCTCCCACCCACTGGATGCGTTCGCATTCAGAAATTCAGAGAATTTGACCGGATTGATTTTGGACTGTCCCAGAAGAAGTGATCCGAGCATACCCTCTTGATAGATAACCGCCTTATACTCCATGCTGTTTACCTCTTGGTTTAAATTTTTTGGATATTATATCCTTATTACAGCCTTATTATATCATTGGAGTACAAATGAAGATATTAATTATCGAGGATGATGTGGAACTGTCTATGATTCTAAGCAGTTATCTGACCAAACACGGCATGGAGGTGATCTCTGCGGAAGACCCCTATCTGGGGATGTCGCTTTTGACACAGCATGACTTTGATCTGATCATTTTGGATCTTACCCTGCCGGGAATGGATGGGCTTGAGGTGGTGGAGAAGATTCGTGAGAGTTCCAATATCCCTATTATTATCTCTTCCGCCAGAGACGACATCACGGATAAGGTTATCGGACTGGAACGCGGTGCAGATGATTATATGCCAAAGCCCTATGACCCCAGAGAGCTGGTGACACGGATCAAAACTATCCTCAGGAGAACCAATGTGGTCACGGAACCCAAAGAGAAACAAGAAGAGATATTCACCTTGGATCAGGAGGGAAGGGTCATAGAGTTCAGGGGTACGATGCTTGATCTGACGGCAGCAGAGTTTGATGTGCTTGCCATGCTCATCCAGCACAAGAACGGATCCGTCTCCAGAGAGCAGCTGATCTATGAGAGTGAGCATATCGATGACGAGAGCTCCATCAAAAATATTGATGTGATCATCTCCCGTATCCGTAACAAGATCGCAGCACTGGATGATACACATGCCTATATCAAGCCTGTACGAGGTGTAGGCTATCTCTTGACAGACAGGGTCTAGAGACCGTGAAGCATCTCTCAGTCACCAGCTTTATCCACCTTCTGTTTTTGTTGGTATTTTCTGTCTTTCTGGCCGCGTTCTACTTTTTTCATACGGCCACTGCTGAGAGTCGAAAGCCCCAAAAGGTCACACGTTACAAGCCTATCTCAGACTCTTTCCTCTTTCGTGAAAATCTGGAAATGACCCCGCGAAAACTCAAGAAGTTTTACGATGACTACAAAATAGAGCCTGTAGATACCAAAAAAGTACTCAAAGAGATAGAGAAAAACGGAAAAACGATTTTTGAGGGACAGACGATCTATGGACGGTTTCGTGTTTTTCAAACACCGGAACACAACTACATCTATGTGCAGCGGCTGGGCTATACACAGATGTTTGTGGACAACCAGGCTGGCTATTATGACCGCATCTATACATTGGTACTCTCTATCGGCAGTGGGATGCTGCTGTTTTTCCTGCTTATCTATATCATGATCCTGCGAAAGCTCTATCCGCTGAAACGGCTGCATAAACAGATCGAGCAGTTTGCCGAGGGGAATCTCGATATCAAGATCGACAATCAGGGAGGCGACGAGATAGGGAAGATCGCACAAAGCTTTGACAAGGCGATCGGGCACATTCGGCAGCTGATCTCTTCAAAAAATCTCTTTATGCGCAATATCATGCATGAACTCAAGACACCGATCACCAAAGGACGTATTGTTTCGGAGACGATTGATGATCCCTTGGCAAAAAAAGTATTGATCCGTGCTTTTGAGCGGATGAACGAGCTCATCTCTGATCTGGCAGATGTCGAACGGATCACGATGTACAATTTTGAGCCGACCAAGGAGCATCTGCATCTCAGCGAGGTGATGGCGCGTACCGAAAAAGTATTGATGGCAGATCAAGAGCGGTACACACTGAAGGTGCTGGATAGACCGCTTTATACAGACAAAAAGCTCTTGGCATTGAGCCTGAAAAATCTCATGGACAATGCGATCAAATACGGCACAGACAAACATGCGACCGTTACCAGCATAGGCAATAGGCTGGAGGTACGATCCAAAGGGGAGAAGCTCAAGGAGGATTTTTCCTTCTATACCGAGCCTTTTTCACAAGAAGAGAAGCGAAGTCATGGTTTTGGACTGGGGCTGTATATCGTCAATAATATCCTGGAGAAGCTAGGCTATACCTTTACGTATCATTATGATAAAAAAACGGGAGAGAATGTCTTTTCGATCGTGATGGATGGGTAGTGCCCTTATGATTTTAGGGCATCGGCAATGAGTTCTACAGGATTTTTAAATACCACATCTACCTCTGCCTGGTGCAGTGCGTTGCTGATCTGCATACGACAGGCACTGCACTCGGCACTGACGATCTGGGCACCGCTGTCGCGGATCATCGCTGCCTTGGGTTTGCCGGCTGCTTCTGCGAGATGGTACTTCTCGGTCTGCATGGTCACGCCGCCAAAGCCGCAGCATCGGGTAGAATCACTCATTTCGGTAATCTCGTAGTTTTGCTTGAGCAGGGTTCTGGGCTCCTGGCTGATACCCTGTACGAGATTGGCATGGCAGGCATCATGGTAGGTGATGGTACCCTCGAAGCTTTTGCCTTTGGCAGCGAGTCTCTCCTTGAGATCCGTATGTTTTTCAAACCATTCCGTTGCCATGAAGATCTTTTGGTTGAGTGTTTTGGCGCGGTCTGCCCAGTCATGCATACCCTGGTTGCGAAAAAAGACCTCCCAGTCATGTTTGATCATGGCTGAACAGGTCGCTTCGGGGACAATGATCGCCTCTACCTCATCGATAAAGCTCTCAAAATAGGTGATATTCTGTTTGGTCAGGGTCTCTACCGTATAAAAATCTCCGGTGAAATAGGCGGGTGCAGCGCAGCACTTTTGCGCTTTGGGGATAAAAGCATCGATACCCAGCTCTGCAAAGATCTCTATGAGGCTGTCACCAATGCCGGTATAGTTGTAGTTGCCCAGACAACCGATGAAGATGGCGACACGCCGTTTGCCCCCATGGGGCACCTCTTCGGGGTAGCTATTCATGAAGCTTGTTTTGGAGAGAGAGGGGAGGAGTCTGCCGCTTTTGATGATGGGCATGCTGAAGCGGGGGATCATACCGCCTCGTTTGGACTCTTCTTTGAAGCCGCAGGTTTTGAAGGTATAGCCCAGTTTCATCATCAGATCCATCAGCCAGCGATGGCGCAGAAGGGTAAAAAAGAGACGTTTAAACCAGGCGATACCGTACTGGTCAGCGATACGGGCTCTTACCTCTTCAATCACCATATCGGTGGGGAGATCGTTGGGGCAGACATCGACACACTGGGTACAGAGGAAACAGCTCTCAAAGATATCTTTTGCCTGCGTATCCAACTCCAGATGCCCCTGCTTGTATGCCCCAAGAAGGTCTATGAAGCCTCGGGGGGAGGTCGTCTCATCCGGATTGACCTGATGGATGGTGCAGACGGGGATACACTTGCCGCATTTGATACACGCGTCACTGGTTTTGGTAAAATCGAAGATCTCTTCAGGTTTTTTCAAATAATATTCCTTTTTTATACCGTCTTTGAAAAACTCTTTTTGTTGCCACCGTATTGATGCATATAGGCGTCAAAAGGCATGGCGATGTTTCGGATCAGCAGGGTGCCGGTGGGGCTGACGCTGATCTTTTGGTCTGTGACGGTGACGAGTTCCACCTCTTCAAACGCTTTGAGTGCCTCCAGTGCATCGCCAAAATAGGCTTTGAAGTCTATGTCATGTTCTGCCTCTACCCTTGCAATATCAATAGAGAAGTTTGCCATGAGCTCCATGATCACCGCCTTGCGCAGATAGTCGTCGTCACTGAGTTCTACCCCTTTTTCAAAAGGCAGCCTGCCTGCATCGATCGCCGCTTCATAGGCTTTCATCTCTTTGGTATTTTGTGCATAATAGCGGCTGCCTTCGCCAATACTTGTCAATCCTATGCCGATGAGATTGGCACCACCCTTGGTCGTGTAGCCTTGAAAATTCCGGTGCAGTTCTCCCTTGGCAATGGCAGCAAAAAGCTCATCATCTGGCTTGGCGAAATGATCCATGCCGACCATCTTGTACCCATGCCCCTCAAAGAATTCAATCGTATGCTGAAAGATCCTGAGCTTGACATCCGGAGAGGGGAGTGTGGTCTCATCAAATTTTCTCATGGTTTTTTTAAGCCAGGGAACATGGGCGTAATTGAAAACTGCCAGACGATTGGGTTCGATACTGAATGCCTCTTCAAGTGTCTTGGAAAAGCTCTCGAATGTTTGGTAGGGCAGGCCGTAAATCAGATCCATGTTGATACTCTTGATCCCATACTTTCGCGCGAGATCCACCGCAGCCTTGGTAATATCGTAGGGCTGGATGCGGTGTATCTCTTTTTGGACTCTGGGGTCGAAATCCTGTACGCCGAAACTGATGCGGGTAAAGCCGTGTTTTTTGAATACCTTCATCTGATCTTCGTTGAAAAAGCGTGGATCGATCTCCACACTGACCTCTGCCTCCGGACTCCAGTTGGGGAACTTCTCTTTGACATAAGAGATGATCTCATCAAGCTCAAAATCCTTGTAGTAGGTCGGTGTACCGCCGCCAAAGTGGAATTGGATGAGCTCTCGGCTGCTGTCAAGGTGCTGAACAAGGAGATCAATCTCTTTTTTGAGATAGACGATATACTCACTCAGCTTGCTCTCTTTGGAGGTAAAGACTACATTGCATCCGCAGAAGTAGCAGGCAGAACGGCAAAAGGGCAGGTGAATGTAGAGAGAGAGCTGCTCGGTGCCGTTTTCGAGATACCGGATATAAGTATCGTAATCAAAGGCATCATCAAATTCCAATGCGGTAGGATAGCTGGTATAGCGAGGTCCCGGCTTGGAATATTTGCTGAATTTTTCTAAATCTATTTGGCTCACACTCTGTCCTTGTTTATCTATGTTTGTCTAGCCATACCATGATCCCTTTTTGGGCATGGAGGCGGTTTTCGGCTTCGGTGAAGATCACTTCAGCATGCTTCTCAAAGGTCTCCTCACTGACCTCATAGCCTCTATAGGCAGGGAGACAGTGAAGGAAGATGGCATCTGCTTTGGCATGAGACATCAGTGCCTCATCGACGATATAGCCTTCAAAGTCCTTGACCCTTTGTGCTTTTTCATTCTCCTGACCCATAGAGACCCAGGTATCAGTCGTGACAACATCGCAGCCTTTGACCGCTGAGACCGGATCCGTGCCAAAGCTGATGTGGGCACCAGAGATGCGTGCGATAGCGAGTGCGTTTGAGACGATCTCTCTGTCGCATTCATACCCTTTTGGTGTAGCGATGCGCAGTTCGAACCCCAGTTTGGCTGCCAGCATGAGCCAGGAGTGCGCCATGTTGTTGCCGTCACCTACATACGCCACTACCGGATTATCTGCTTTGTCAAACTCAAGCATGGTGAGATAGTCGGTCATCAGCTGTACGGGGTGATATGCATCGGTCAGGCCATTGATGACAGGGACTTTGGAATAGGCGGCGAACTCTTCGAGCTTGGACTGCTCAAAGGTACGGATCATGACCATATCCACCATGCGCGAGATGACTCTGGCGGTGTCCTTCATCGGCTCTCCCCGTCCCAGTTGTATATCACTGGAAGAGAGGAAAAGCCCGATGCCGCCGAGCTGATAGATACCTGTCTCGAAGCTTACCCTGGTGCGTGTAGAGCTCTTCTCAAAGATCATCCCCAGTGTCTGCCGCTCCAGATAGGGTACTAGCTGTCTGGATTTGGTTTGCTTTTTGATCTTTGCGGCAAGCGCGATCATCTCAAGCAGTTCCTCTTTGCTAAAGTCTTTGAGTGTCAAAAAATGTCTCATCTCTGTCTCCTCTGGAGAAATAAAAAGGATTATTCTACCATAAAAATAGAAATGCTTCTCTTTTTGCCGATTTTTTCTGTACAATAGCACTATTTTGGATCCAAAGGAGACAACCATGTATTGCAAAGCCAGCGAAGCGTACGGGCGCAGTGAGATTCCCATGACCATAGGTGCGACGATCGCCAGACTCTCTCCTGAGGAGGAGCGGGACTTCCTGGTGCGAAGGATACATCTGGAAGCAGGGGGAAGCATGCCCCATCATACCAATAAGATACAGCATCAGCAGTTTGTCCTCAGTGGTGAAGCAGCAGTGGGTATCGGTGAGGAGACCTACCATGCCAAAGCGGGTGATTTCCTCTATATCCCCGCCGGTGTGACTCATTACTACGAAGCAAGTTACGGGAGTGACTACCAGTTTTTGTGTATGATCACCACGGCGGAGGATGAGATCGTCATGGTGGACGCATGAGCAGAGAACTAACATTTGTTTCATGGAATGTCAATGGTATCAGGGCAGTAGATAAAAAGCAGGCATTGCGCTGGATTGACGAAGAGGCAGTAGATTTTTTGGGACTCCAGGAGATCAAGGCAGAAGCAGAGCAGATACCGGACAGCCTCTTCGATCGCGAGTACACCTTCCAAAGCATTAACGCCTCTTCAAAAAAAGGACAGTCCGGGGTGGCATTGTATACCGATATCAGAGGTGAGGCATCCTGCTGTCCTCATGTGGATATTCTGGATGAGGGGCGTATCAATGCGTACCATTTTGAAAACATTGCCTACTTCAATGTCTATTTTCCCAACGGACAGCGCAACGAGGAGAGACTGGCGTACAAGCTGGCATTTTATGAGAGATTTCTGGATCATATCAATGCCCTGAGAAAAGAGGGCAAGTCTATTATCGTCTGCGGGGATGTCAATACGGCACACAAGCCTATCGATCTGGCAAGACCCAAGGCCAACGAGGGTACCTCGGGCTTCCTTCCTATCGAGAGAGCGTGGATGGACAGGCTACTGGACCATGGCTATATAGATACTTTCAGGCACCACAAAGGGGAGCTTGCCGACCGCTACAGCTGGTGGAGCTACAGGGCAGGTGCCAGAGCCAGAAATGTAGGGTGGCGCATTGACTACTTTTTTGTCTCCGACGACCTAAAGGAGAAGATCGTCGAGGCAGAGATCATGGACCATGTCATGGGCAGCGACCACTGTCCTGTGAAACTGGTGTTGGAGATATAGCCCGCTAACATTTTACAATTCATTCGCAGTCCGTATCACATCCAGACCGAACTTCTGCCGTACCTCATGGATCTTTTCGGTCAGTGCACGTGCTTTGAGGTCGTTGTCATACTCTAGCAGAGAGAGTGTACGGGGATGCTGTGTAGTGAAGTCTGAGACATTGAGGGTGAGCTTGATGGCGGAGAGATCGGCACGGGCGATCTGCGCAAACATCTCTGTCAATGTCTCCTTGTAGTGTGGCTCAGTGAATAGACGCTCGACTCTCCTGCCCTGTTTGGCTTTGGTGCCGTACTGATAGTTGATCTTGAGGTAGTAGCGTGTAGGGGTGACCTCCAACTGCATGACGATATAGCAGATGTGTCTCGCCATGATTATCATGCGTCTACGGATCTCTTCCACATCACTGATGGGATCGAATGTACGGCTGATGCCGATGGATTTTCGCCCCTCCTTGGGATTGATACCTTCGGTACTGCTGCCGAGAATACGATGGTAGAGTTGACTGCCGGATCTACCCCAGCTCTCAAAGAGCTTGCGGTGCCGGGCGATCTCTCCGAGGGTTTTGATGCCTCTTTGCTGTAGACGCGCTTGCATTTTCTTTCCGATGCCCGGGAACTTTTGAATGGGGATCTCCTGTATGAATCGCGCCGTATCATTCACCTGGTACACCCCGTATGGCTTGGCAAACTCTGTGGCAAGCTTGGCTGTCCATTTGGCAGAGGCAATGCCGATAGAGACAGGAATGTCAAACTTCTCCAGGATCTGCTGCTGTAGATTTTTGGCGAAATCCAGGGTATCTTTCTCCTGGATCCAGCCGCGCAGATCTCCAAAAAACTCATCGATGCTGAACTGTTCGACTTCCGGGATCTGTGAGGTGACAAAAGCATGGATCTGATGAGAGAGTTTATGGTAGAGTAGATAGTGCGAAGGTACCACGATCATCTGTGGACAGAGCTGGAGTGCCTGGGCGATAGGCATAGCGGTCTTGACGCCAAAGGCTCTGGCCTCATAGCTGGAGGTGGTGATAATGCCGCGAATCTTCTCTCTTCCATCGATGATATCGATAAATTTTTCCCGAAAGTGCTTCTCATGGTCACTATAAAACAGGGGAGCCACAAAGGCACCGCTGTTCTCATCCATGAGTCTGATATGGGTACGTTTGCGGCTGAAGATCTCCAGGTTGCTGCGTCCTCCCACCGCTACAGGTTTGCCTTTGAGCCAGGGGGTGACAGCGCGTTCTGCAGAGACAAAGAAACTGTCGATGTCGATATGGATGAACATCCTTCCCTCTCCTCCGTTTTTTGGTAGGATAGCATAATCGTATACCTGTATGGGAGCGGTATGTCAAATTGTCATATTTCCTTTTTATTTATCAATAGTCAGTATAATTGGGGATAAAGAGTTTAGGACAGAAGAAGAGATGCCAAAGATCAAAGAAGAATTAGACACAGCATGGGTATTGGAAGAGCCGCCTATGTACCGCGTATTGTTGCACAACGATGATTATACTACAATGGATTTTGTGGTGATGATACTCTCCAAGGTGTTTCACAAAACCCAGGAGCAGGCAGAGCGGATCATGCTGGATGTACACAAAAAAGGCAAGGGGGTGTGTGGGGTCTATACTTTTGAGATCGCACAGACCAAAGTGGAACAGGTGAAAACACTTGCCAAGCAGAACCAATTTCCTTTGCTGGCAACCTACGAAGAAGAGAGTTGAGGAGTAATCTATGATCAGTATAGAACTAAATGAAGTCTTTTCTGCTGCAGTTGTGTATGCGAAAGAGAGGCACCACGAGTATTTGACCGCAGAGCATGTATTTTTGTCCATCCTGAAAAGCAGTGAAGGACAACAGCTGCTTGCCGCATTGGGTGGTGATCTGGAAAGCATGGAAAGTGAAATCGAAACCCATATGGCACAGCATGTACCCGCGGTAGAAGGAGATATCGACCCAATGGAGACGCTGGCACTCTCCAGCTCGATCAATGATATGATGAATCATGTGCATGCTTCAGGAGCCAGAGAGGCCTCTATCGGGGATATGCTGGCAGCCCTTTCTGTCCAGCAGGAGAGTTTTGTCTCCTATCTGCTGCAAAAAGAGGGGATCGAGAGAGTCGATATCCTCGAAGCGATCTCACACCATTTTACCCAGACAGAAGAGAAAACAAAAACCAAGGAGAAGTTTCCCAATCTGACCCATTTTACCCATGAGTTGGTGGAGATATCCAGGCAAGGCAAGATCGATCCGGTCATCGGCAGAGAGCAGGAGATAGAAAGGGTCATGCAGACACTGTGCCGCAGAAAGAAGAACAATCCTCTGCTCGTAGGTGAGCCCGGCGTCGGCAAAACAGCGATCGCTGAGGGGTTGGCACTGCGTATCAGCGAAGATGCCGTGCCCGAAGTGCTGCAGGAGGCCAAGATATTTGCACTGGATATGGGCGCGTTGGTGGCGGGCACCAAGTTCCGTGGGGATTTTGAGAAGCGGCTCAAGGGTGTGATCGAAGAGATCAGGCAGGTAGACAATGCCATTGTGTTCATCGATGAGATACACACCTTGGTAGGAGCAGGCAGTACCAGTGGAGGAAGTATGGATGCAAGCAATATCCTCAAGCCGGCATTGGCAAGAGGTGAGCTGAAATGTATCGGGGCGACCACCTACAGTGAATACCGTAATTTTTTCGACAAGGACAAGGCACTCTCCCGAAGATTTGCCAAAGTCGATGTGGTAGAGCCCAGTGTCGAAGACACCTTCAAGATACTCAAGGGGGTACAGCACAAGTATGAGGCCTATCACAGTATTGCTTTTAGTGACAAAGCTTTACAGACGGCCATTGATCTCAGTGTGAAGTATATCCATGATCGTTTCCTGCCGGACAAAGCGATGGATATCATTGATGATGCAGGCGCTTCGTTTATGCTGCGCGGCAAAAAGGATTTTGAGGTGACAAGTCACGATATTACCGAGATCGTCTCCCGTATGCTCAAGCTGCCGCCAAGCTCTCTGGACAGGGATGATACGAAGCGGCTCAAACAGCTCAGTGTCGATCTTGAATCCAGGATTGTTGGACAGGATGATGCGATTGCTGCACTGACACAGGCGATCAAACGCTCCTATGCGGGGCTCAATGGAGAAGAGAAGCCTATCGGGAGTTTTCTTTTTGTCGGTCCTACGGGGGTGGGCAAGACAGCTCTCTCCAAGGTGTTGGCCCAGACACTGGAGGTGCACTTCGAGAAACTGGATATGAGTGAGTATATGGAGAAACATGCAGTCTCGCGACTGATCGGCGCTCCTCCGGGTTACGTAGGATTTGAACAGGGTGGCCTGCTGACAGAGATGATCAAAAAGCATCCCCATACGGTACTACTGCTGGATGAGATCGAAAAGGCACATCCGGATATCATGAATATCCTGTTGCAGGTCATGGATGGTGCGACGCTGACGGACAACAATGGTATCGTGAGCGATTTCAAACATGTAATTTTGATCATGACTTCAAACATAGGCACCAAAGAGGCCAATGTGATGGGATTTGAGAAAGAGCGTTTCTCTAAAACGGACAAAGCACTCAAAGCATTCTTCTCTCCGGAGTTTAGAAACCGCTTGAGTGCAGTGGTAGAGTTTGCCCCTCTGGATATCGAAGCACTCACAGAGATAGTGAAGATAGAACTGGGGAAACTCAACAGACTTTTGGCAGCCAAAAAGATCAAAGTCAAGCTCAGCAAAGCTGCCAGAGCCTTTATTGCCAGAGAGAGTTATGATATCCAGTACGGAGCCAGGCATATCGCCAGAGTACTGGATGAGAAGATCAAGGAGCCTTTGACTGACGAGATTCTCTTTGGCAGACTTCAAAAGGGGGGCGTAGTGCGTGTTGCGCTGAAAGAAGAGCGATTGACCTTTGATTTTGGAGCCAGGTGATGCAAGGTATCATAGTCCAGGCAGTAAGGTAGCAAACAATGGCATCTATGTTTGATGAGGAGGCGTACTTTATCCCTCCTTTGAGTCGCTACTC
>FXBE01000170.1_pt1 | contig 11356 bp, 10 predicted proteins | sample 5335311 | NCBI WGS metagenome assembly FXBE01 (sample SAMEA103928390, study PRJEB20085) | sediment metagenome | biome: marine biome; feature: hydrothermal vent; material: sediment | place: Atlantic Ocean | collected 2013-08-06T02:46:56 | depth 0.05 m | reverse complement strand
CTATGCGCCCGTTTCAGCCCTTGCTCTCGATAAAAACTAGCTCGCTATAATTTCAGCATCCGTGGCCGCGCGAAGTATAACTAGCCCTTATGCTCCCAATTAAACGATCTCAATCGTCGTGTAGAACAACTATATTCCTCTTGAGACCGTTTAATTGGGAGCATAATTTCTGCGTTATAGTTCCGGAAGTTATTAAATCTTCATTCCTTATCAATCACACTACCCTTCTGGGATGATTATTCGCGACCACCATCCAGTTCGTCCTGCCATACCTTAAGTTCGTCCCACTTACCATCCCGGGCCAACTCGGCTTGCTTTGGCCAGGTTGCAGGGTCATTTCCAGCAAAATTACCATCGGCAGCAGCCAGGCTCTCTCTGATTGCCTCAGGGTCGGCACCTGCCAAATCAGCAAATGACGCGATTCCTGCGTCAGCCAGTACTTGGCTAGCTTTAGGCCCGATCCCTTCAATTTTTGTCAATTCATCAGCAGCTGGCGCTACGCTGCTGTCTGCTTTAGACTCAGGTTTCACATCCTTCGCTTTCTTGTTGCTAGCACCTTTACCACCAGCACCGGTTGCAGACAGCTTTTCTTTAATACGCGCTGCCTTACCCGTAAGACCACGAAGATAATACAATTTGGCTCGACGTACCTTACCTCTACGTTTAACCTTTATATTTGCAATTGCTTTACTGTGCGTTTGAAAGACCCGCTCAACACCTTCGCCATGCGAAATCTTACGCACGGTAAAGGCTGAGTTTAAGCCACGTTCACGTATCGCAATCACAACACCTTCGAATGCTTGCAAACGTTCGCGGTCACCCTCTTTCACCTTCACATCTACAATCACAGTATCGCCGGGAGAAAAATCCGGAATATCACTTTTAAGTTGTTCAGCATCCAGTTGTTCAATGATGTTCATCGTCATCGCCTTTATCTTTCAAATCTCTAGTTTCATTTGCCTTAAGCATCTGCCTATCGGCCTCGCTTAATACAACCTTATCCAACAGCTCCGGCCGCCGCTCCAAAGTGCGCAGCAGGGACTGCCCCCGGCGCCACGCTGCAATTCCTGCGTGGTTACCACTTAATAATACTTCTGGCGTTTGACGGCCTTCGATCTCTTCCGGACGCGTATAATGAGGGCAATCGAGCAACCCGTCCATAAACGAATCCTGCTGTGCAGACGCCTCGTGCCCTAAGGCTCCGGGTAAGAGTCGCACCACCGCATCTATCAACAACATGGCCGGTAATTCGCCGCCGCTCAATACATAATCACCGACTGAGCATTCTTCATCGACATATCCATCGATAAAGCGTTCATCGATGCCTTCGTAACGACCTGCAATCAATATGATTCGCTGCTCGCTCGCAAAGCCATTCACGGCTGCTTGATTAAGCCTGCGCCCTTGCGGACTTAAATAAATCACTTTTGCGGATCTAGCATCATCACGCCGCGCGTCCTTCAAGACATCCGCAAGCGGCTGGTACAACATGACCATTCCAGGACCACCACCGTAAGGTCGACCGTCTACAGTCTGGTGTACATCCGTGGTGTAATCCCGCGGATTCCAGGTCTTAAGTTCAAAAAGCCCTCGTCTCGTGGCCCTTTCGGTGATACCCCACTGAGAGACTTGCTGCACCAACTCTGGAAATAGCGTAATGACGTCAAAGCGCACGCCGGGGCCTGTTAACACTAATCCAATAGCTACTGTTGTGCCTGAAAAAGCGCCAATCTAGGCGCAAGGCACGTAGTTTGGTCACTCCAAATAAGCAACGAGCAACAACGAGTGGCGCTTTTTCAGGCACAACCCGAAGGGCCGGGGCCATTTTTCCTCTTGACTGCGTTATCACTCGTTTATGTAGACTCACTACACCGCTCTCCCTCTGCCTTGTCAAGTGAAAAAATAGCTCCCGGCAGTAGCCATTGGATTAGTATTAACAGGCCCTAAAAATCTGCTGGCCAATCAACCACCATTTGAGTCGCACTGAGGTCAATTGATTTGACCACTTGCGGCCTCAGGTAAGGAATCAGCCGCTGCTGCTCCCCTTTTACAACGAGTACATCATTAGCACCCGTCTCCATCAACGAGTCGATATGGCCGAACTCGATACCTTCTCGGTTGATCACTCGCAACCCAATCAAATCGGACCAGTAAAATTCACCGTCTTCGAGTAACACTCGCTGCTCAGGCCAAATGGCAATGTCTACACCCCGCAGCGTCAAGGCTTGATCACGATCATGGTATCCCGTCATCTGGGCGACCAAACCTTTACCATGGCGCTTGCCAGCCTCCAGCTCAATCGACTGCCACTCTTTTTCCTTAGATATTAACCAGGGTTTATAACTAAGAATATTCTCCGGTGGCTCGGTATGTGAGTGGATTTTCACCCAACCTTTAACCCCAAAAGCACCAGTGATTCGGCCAACCACGATAGGTTGGCCTTTTGCATGCGCGAAATCAGGCAGCGGCTTTGCTGGCCTGCTTCCAAAGCGAGGCAGTGCGATCGCTGAATTGAGCGCCTTTGCTTAACCAGTATTCAATCCGCTCTTTTTCCAAGTGCAGACGAATCTCCTGACCTTGGGCAACGGGATTAAAATACCCCAGACGCTCGATGTAACCGCTATCTCTACGCTTGCGAGAATCCGTTACTACGATGTGATAAAAAGGGCGCTTTTTAGCGCCACTTCTGGCCATACGAATACTAACCATAGACAAAAAACCTGTAGATGTTATCAGGGGGTTACTAAGCGCATTTACGCCCAGGCCCAAATAGACGCGCGATTCTACGTGAGTCTGCGCTAATAGTGAAGAGGCAGATTATCGTAACTATTCAGCTAACCCCGTAATTTGACTGATCTCTTAATAACTACGAACTATCGCAGGCTATACATCGGGCGGCTTTCTAGCAATTTTGGATCAAAATTAGCCAATCTTATCAATGCATCATGATCGAGGATCTCAAGCCGGCCATTGGCACAGGAGAGCAGATTATCCTCTTTCATTTGCTGCAACATGCGGTTGACATGGATCTGGGTCATGCCAACCGCATCGGCAATATCTTCTTGAGTAAGGGGAATAATGGCGGCGCTCTCAGAAACGTTTTGTTCGCAAAAACGCTCCAGAAGGCGCAAACGATTGAATAGCTCCAGCATGAGAAAAGCGATACGTTCCTGGGCATTCCTGACGCCCGTGCTGAGTAAATACTCTTGACAGGCGCTCATCACTCGAGCGTTCATCATGATCATTTCATTGCCAATGGCGGGTTCCTGGGAAAACAAGTCCTGAATTTGATCTCTAGGAAATGCGCAAACCACGCAATGGTCTAGCGCTTGAGCCGAGTGCAGCATGGAGCCCTCCGTGCTGCCTTGAAAACCCAGGAAATCCCCTGGCAACGCAAATCGAAGTACCTGCTTTTTTCCATTCCCCAAGCTTTTGTATAGCTTTACCCAACCACTGAAAAGCGTATAGACATACTCAGGATTATCCCCTTCCAAATACAGATAATCCTTGGCCTTAAGGCTGAATTGCGTGTGGCGATGGTCCTGCGTCCAGCTGAGATGATCGAGGGGCACGCTTTTAAAAAGCGCCATTTTTCGAACCGGGCAATCTGTACACTGGGTATGCGAACCGGGACGGACGGTGAGCTTTACACTGCTCAAAATGGCATTCCAGGCGGCATACGTCCTTTCATTGAGCGCATCATATTTTTCATATTGCCGCCTTTGCCAAATTTCTTCATGGCTTTACGCATTTGTAGTTGCTGCTTCATAATACGATTAACTTCCTGAATTTGAGTACCCGAACCCGTGGCAATTCTTCGCTTGCGAGAGCCTTTGATAATATCGGGGAAACGGCGCTCTTGAGGCGTCATTGAGTTTATTATGGCGACCATTCGGATGAACTGTTTATCATCCATTTGATTCTTAACCCCTGCGGGCATCTGCCCTGCACCGGGCAATTTATCCATTAGGCCAGCGATCCCTCCCATATTCTGCATCTGCGTAAGCTGATCGCGTAGATCGTTCATATCAAAGTTTTTACCTTTTTTAAGCTTACGCGCAAGCTTGCCAGCTTTGGCATGATCAACCTTGTCATGCGCCTCTTCAACCAGGCTAACGATATCGCCCATACCCAGGATACGCGAGGCGATGCGATCGGGGTGAAAAGGCTCGAGTGCAGTGGTCTTTTCACCCACGCCAATAAACTTGATCGGCTTGCCCGTAATATGACGCACTGACAGGGCGGCACCGCCTCGGGCATCACCATCAGTTTTGGTCAGCACCACACCCGTTAGCGGTAAAGCATCATTAAAGGCTTTGGCCGTATTGGCGGCGTCCTGACCCGTCATGCTATCGACCACAAACAGCGTCTCAACCGGGTTAATAGCCGCGTGAATACGCTGGATCTCATCCATCATGTGTTCATCGATATGCAATCGACCGGCCGTATCCACTAGCAGGACATCCTTATTTTGTACCTGAGCAGCTGCCACAGCACTTTTTGCAATAGCAACAGGATCGCCGTCACTACTGGAAGGATGAAATTCAGCACCGACTTCTTTAGCCAATGTCTGCAGCTGATCGATAGCAGCGGGGCGATAGACATCCGCACTCACGACCATCACTGACTTACCCGCCTTTTCCTGTAACCAACGTGATAGCTTGGCAATGCTGGTGGTTTTTCCTGCGCCCTGGAGGCCCGCAACCAAAACCACAGCCGGCGGTTGACTGGCTAAATCCAGACCCTCGGTCGCCTCACCCATAATGGCAACCAATTCATCGTTGACGATTTTAACGAAGGCTTGCCCGGGCGAAAGGCTGTTCAGAACTTCTGCACCCACCGCGCGCTCTTTAATGCGTTCTATAAATTCCTTAACAACAGGCAAGGCCACATCGGCTTCCAGCAGTGCCATGCGAACCTCGCGCAAGGTATCCTGGATATTCTCTTCAGTAAGACGCGCCTGCCCACGTAGGCGCTTGACCGTCGTCGTAAGACGTTCACTTAAACTCTCAAACATAATCCTTCCTGGCAGTCACTAACAGATGTTCACATTATAGCGCTATTCTCAAGGCTACGCCCCGCTCAATACAAAGCTAAAGGAATCCGGTACTATGGTATTTCCTCTAGCATTGCAACCCATTTTAATGTCTGCCCAATTAATATTATTGGCCATCAGTTTTTATTTGCTTACGATCTATCTTCTGATCCGCCCAGCGGGAACCTCCTCCACCAAGGCGGTATATCTGCCTCCGTTGACAATTGTCTTCTGGGCGAGCGCGCTGGTACTGCATGCTGCAGCACTGAGCCAAAGCTTATTTACAAGCTCAGGATTGGACCTAAGTTTTTTTAAGGCCCTGTCACTGGTTGGTTGGCTCATTGCTACGCTGTTATTCGCAACCACTTTACGCCAACCTCTAAAAAGTCTTGCGATTATTTTACTGCCCTTAATTATCGCTGCACTGCTGATAGGTCTTATCACACCCGCTTTAAACCAGCAGATTATTGCCGAAGGAACCGGCCTACAAATGCACATTCTCGGATCTCTACTTGCGTTCGCTATTCTTTCGCTCGCTGCCGCTCAAGCACTGGTGCTTTCTTATCAAGACTATCACTTGCGCAATCATCAACTCACGAGCTGGGTACGCCACCTGCCTCCCTTGCAACATATGGAAAGTTTTTTATTTCAGCTAATTTGGCTGGGTTTTTTCCTTTTAAGTGCGGCACTTGTGAGCGGCTGGATGTTTCTCGATGATATTTTCGCCCAACATTTGCTCCACAAAACTGTACTCTCTATTCTTGCCTGGGTGCTTTTCGCCATGTTACTACTGGGTCGGGTATTCGCGGGATGGCGGGGCCGCAAAGCCATACACTGGACCCTGGGCGGTTTTACGCTTCTGGTACTGGCCTATTTTGGCAGTAAGATGGTGCTCGAGATCATCCTCTCGAAACCTTAAAAGACACAACTGGATAATAATACGGAGCCAATTCTCTTTTGGACAATATCCCACTGGGTTTCCTGATCGGCCTATTTTTTTTGTTGCTGCTCTTTTCGGCCTTCTTTTCCGGCTCGGAAACAGCATTAATGGCGCTGAACCGTTACCGGCTCAAACACCTAGCTGAAGAAAAAAAGCTTGCCGGTGCCATTTTAGCCTCTCGCTTACTCAGCAAACCTGACCGACTCATCGGCCTGATCCTACTGGGCAATAACTTTGTCAATATTATTATTACCCAACTGGCAACCTTTATCGGTTATCGCGCCTTTGGTGATGCGGGCATCGCCATTGCCACTGGCGTTCTAACGTTTGCCCTACTGATATTTGCCGAAGTCGCGCCTAAAACCCTTGCGGCACTACATCCCGAACGATTTGCCTTTCCAGCAGCTTTTGTCTATACGCCGCTGCTAAGGTTCGCCTACCCTCTGGTCTGGTTAATTAACTGGTTTGCGAATGGCTTGTTACGTCAGTTCGGTGTGCCCGTGGAGACCAGCCCAAGCAATGCACTTAACCAGGACGAATTGCGCACCGTAGTCTCAGAAGCAAAAGGCCTTATTCATGACAGCCACCAAGATATGCTACTACGCGTGCTAGATTTGGAAAGGGTTACTGTGGAAGACATTATGGTGCCGCGTGCAGAAATCATCGGCATCGATCTGGATGAAAACTGGGAAGATATCGAGCTACAACTGCGGCAAGTCAACTATACCCGCCTACCCGCTTACCGGGGCAATATCAATGAGATTGCGGGATATTTGCACATGCGCCGTATTATGAATTTATTGGCGACCGACCGACTGACCCCAGGGGAGCTTGAACGCACGATGCGACCCGCCTATTTTATCCCTGAGAGCACCTCGCTCACCCAGCAATTGATTAACTTTAAGAAGGATCGACGCCGGCATGCGATGGTGGTGGATGAATACGGCGATGTACAGGGGCTGGTCACAATGGAAGATCTACTCGGTGAGATCGTCGGTGAGTTCGTGATTGATTCAGGCCTTTTTGGCGACATTACTCCCCAACAAGACGGTAGCTGGATGGTGGATGGAGGCATCAGCCTGCGCGACCTTAATCGTGCGCTGGAAATAAAGCTTCCTACCGATGGGCCTCGTACACTCAGCGGCCTAATCCTCGAATATTTAGAAGCCATTCCAGATTCACGGCAGTGCCTACTGCTGTCGGGCCACCCAATCGAAGTCATCAAAACGGTCGATAACGTGGTCAAGACTGCGCGGATTTCACCTTTACTACCCCAATATAAAGAGCCTGAAGTCGATTGAGCGCAAAACTTAAAAGCAGTTACCGCTGCAGGGAATGTGGTGCAATACAGGCCAAATGGAGTGGTCAGTGCGCGGATTGCAAAGCCTGGAACAGCCTTGAGGAAGAAGCGGCTCCAACCAAGCCGAACAGCACTAACCGGTTCAGTGGTTACGCGGGCAGCACCGAGATTAGAACCCTTGCCGAAGTGGATTTAAACGAGACAGTACGACTATCCAGCGGTTTGAGCGAACTCGATCGAGTCATGGGGGGCGGAATTATCAACGGCTCGGTTACACTTATCGGCGGCGACCCGGGCATCGGCAAATCCACCCTGCTCACACAGACTCTGGCACTGCTCCCACAGATACCTTCTCTGTATGTCTCGGGCGAGGAATCAGATCAACAAATCAGCTTACGCGCCTTGCGACTGGAGCTCAAAGTTGACCACCTCAAGTTACTCATTGAAACCAGCGTCGAGCGGATTATCGAGGCCACCCTGCGGGAGAAGCCCCAGGTCATGGTGATCGATTCCATCCAAACGATCTTTACCGAACAGTTGCAGTCGGCACCCGGCTCGGTGGCCCAAGTGCGCGACAGTGCCGCACAATTAGTCCGTCTCGCCAAGCACCACCACATCGCCATGTTTCTCGTCGGCCATGTGACCAAAGAAGGCACTTTGGCGGGACCCCGGGTATTGGAACACATGGTCGACACCGTACTGTACTTCGAGGGTGATCCCAGCGGCCGCTATCGCATCTTGCGCGCCGTTAAAAACCGCTTCGGCGCAGTCAATGAACTCGGCATTTTCGCGATGGCCGAAACAGGCCTCAAACCGGTCAACAACCCCTCCGCGCTATTTCTTTCACGCCACGATGAGCCTGTCCCCGGCAGCGTCATAATGGTTACCCGGGAAGGCACTCGCCCACTCCTTGTTGAAGTGCAGGCGCTAGTCGCCGAGAGCCATGCTTCGCAGCCAAGGCGAGTAACGGTAGGCTTGGAATCTAATCGCCTTGCCATGTTACTTGCCGTACTGCAGCGTCACGGCGGCATTGTTATGTACGATCAAGATGTCTTCATCAATGTTGTGGGTGGGGTACGTATCAATGAAACCTCTGCCGATCTACCGCTATTACTCGCTGCAATTTCCAGTTTTCGTGACCAACCCTTCCCACGCGACCTAGTAACCTTCGGCGAAATCGGCTTGGCAGGAGAAATCCGCCCAATCGCCCACGGCGAGGAGCGCTTAAAAGAGGCAGCCAAACATGGCTTTAAGCGAGCACTCATTCCAGCCGCGAACGCACCCCGAAAGAAAATTGCGGGTATCGAGGCAATACCGGTTAAACGGATTCAGGATGTGATTGCGCTGGAGGTTTAGTGGAACATTTTTCCTAGCCGGATATTGCATGAATGACACTAAACCTCGCTAGCCTATTGATCTCACGAGCCATTATTTTTGCTTGCCCGTAATCACCGATACGAGACGCGCAAAAACAATCCCCCGTGAAATCAATATGCGGCGCGATCATTTCGTGAATTCATGCAATATCCGGGCTAGATCTTTTATTTCACCACGAAGGGCACGAAACAAAAAACATTTAAACTAAAAAAACTTCGTGTTCTTTGTGGTGCAAAAAGTGTTTAATACAAAAACTTGCCAAGGACTAGCGCTATAACGATCTAAATGGGCCTGATTCCACAACATTTTATTGACGATTTATTGGCTAAAACCGATATCGTTGAACTGGTCAACCAGCGTGTACCGCTGAAAAAGCAGGGCCGTGAATACACGGCTTGCTGTCCGTTCCATAATGAGAAAACGCCTTCCTTTACGGTCAGCCCGGACAAGCAGTTCTATCATTGCTTTGGCTGCGGAGTACATGGCTCGGCCATCGCATTTCTGCTCGAGTATGAAAACCTCGCTTTTGTTGAAGCGGTGGAGGAGCTGGCAAACTCTGCGGGAATGGAGGTGCCACGTGAGGAGAACAACCAAACCAGCGGAAAGTCACAGGGAGAGTTGCAGCCACTTTTTGATGCGTTAACAAAAGCCTCAACCTATTTTCAGCAACAGCTAACCAAGCACCCCACGGCAATTGACTATCTAAAGCAGCGAGGATTAACCGGCGAGATCGCGCGAGATTTTCTACTGGGTTACGCTCCCGACGGCTGGGACAATCTACTCAAAACACTCTCGCCCGGCATCGACCAGCCACGCTTATTGGAAGCAGGATTGCTCAGTCGTAATGATCAAGGAAGGGTTTACGATAAGTTTCGTGACCGCATTATTTTTCCTATCCGCGATACTCGCGGCCGAGTCGTTGCCTTTGGGGCGCGTATTATCGGTAGCGGTGAACCCAAATACCTCAACTCACCAGAAAGCCCGGTCTTCAGTAAATCTAAAACGCTTTACGGTCTTTATGAGGCCCGCAAGGCCTCCAACAAACTGGACCATTTAATTATTGTCGAGGGGTATATGGATGTCGTGGCATTGGCACAATATGGCATTCATAACGCCGTGGCAACGCTCGGTACTGCCACCACTACTGACCACCTGCGGCTAATTCACCGCAGTGTAAAGCGAATTGTATTCTGCTTCGATGGTGATCGTGCGGGCCGTGACGCTGCCTGGCGTGCGCTCAATCAATCGATGACCAGCCTGCGCGATGGCGATGAGATTGGATTTCTTTTTCTACCGGACGGAGAAGACCCCGACAGTTTCGTCCAAACACAAGGGGCGGACGCCTTCAGGCACGCGGTGGAACAAGCGACACCTTTATCAACTTACCTGATGACGACCCTAAAAACCGAGCATTCGACCACCACCCTAGAAGGCCGTACCAAGCTTATTCTAGAAGCCGAAAAAATTCTCATGCCCTTGGCGCCCGGTCGGCTACGCAGTCAACTCGAAGATGAGCTCACCAAACTCACGAATCAGAAACTTTTTACCCCCACGCCGAACCGGCCTGCAGTCAAAAAAAGGCAACGGCACACACTAGAAGTAACGCCCATGCGATTGGCCATCGCGGCCCTGCTCCAACATCCAGAGCTTGGAGACCTTGTATTACCAAAAAATGACACTATATTAGGCGTGCTACCGGGTGGTGAACTTTTGGTCTCACTGGCCAAGACCATTCGCAGCACACCAGGACTTAGCTCCGCCATGTTGCTAGAGCGCTATCGAGGCACTGCCTTTGAGTCGGCAATCTATCAATTGATGGAGTGGCAGCCCCCCAAACCAGAAGAGCAGAACTGGGACGTTCTGCTGGAGGATGCATTGAAAACTTTACAACAACATGCAAAAAACGAACAACTCAATACCCTGCTGCAACGCTCGCAAACCGAAACTCTGAGCGATGCTGAAAAACAAACATTACAAAACCTGCTAAGCCAATAGCTCGAAATTGCATAATCGCTAGCTAATTGACGCTTACCTCGATATAATCGCCGGTCTTTTTTGGATCAGCCAACCGTACATAACTGTATGAATCAAGTTACCGAACAACAATCTCGACTTAAACAACTGATCAGCCGCGGCAAGGAGCAGGGCTACCTGACCTATGCCGAAGTCAATGACCACTTGCCCGACAGCATTGTCGACCCCGAGCAGGTTGAAGACATTATCAACATGATCAATGACATGGGGATATCCGTCCGCGAGAAAGCGCCGGAGGCTGATACCTTCATCCTTACCGATGATAATGTCGAAAGCAATGATGAAGCCGCTGAAGAGGCTGCTGCAGCACTGGCCAGTGTTGAGGCCGAATTTGGCCGCACCACCGACCCGGTGCGTATGTACATGCGCGAAATGGGAACCGTTGAACTCCTAACCCGTGAAGGCGAAATTTCCATCGCCAAGCGAATTGAGGAAGGCCTACTTCAAGTCAAGCTTTCCCTGGCTCAGTACCCACTAGCCATCGAATTCCTACTTGAAGAGTGGGATAAAGTGCTCGCTGAAGAAGCGAGGCTTACCGATGTCATGGTCAACTTCTTCGATCCCGATGCAGACGACACACCCCCTCCACCCGTAATCCCCACAGCTAAATCAGCTGAGGATAAAAAGAAAGAGGAAGAGGAGGAGATCGATACCGGCCCCGACCCTGAAG
>FXBE01000169.1_pt1 | contig 11371 bp, 8 predicted proteins | sample 5335311 | NCBI WGS metagenome assembly FXBE01 (sample SAMEA103928390, study PRJEB20085) | sediment metagenome | biome: marine biome; feature: hydrothermal vent; material: sediment | place: Atlantic Ocean | collected 2013-08-06T02:46:56 | depth 0.05 m | reverse complement strand
ATGAGTTCAAAATAGTAAGTCTCATTTTTAAGCCCGATCTCCGGATATTTAAGTTTGCCGCCCGGCATCACGGCAATGGTGAAGGGGACGGATTCTATCTTAAAAGCAGAAGCCAGCTTCGGGTTCTGTGATACATTGCATTTCACCACTCTGATGCCATGTTCTTCCCCAAAAGCTTCGAGTCTTTCATCGATGAGCTGCATCAGCATCTGGCAGGGACCGCAGCTTGAAGAGTAAAAGTCTATGAAGACAGGTTTGTCGTTATTTTTAATGATCGTTTCGTAGTTTTTATCTGTAAGTTCCATAAGCAGAGTATATCGTGCATTGCTTTAGAGCTAAGCTAGTGTATAATACAGGCAATAAATGCCAGGGTAGATAAGAGCCGGAGAAGAGATAAAACAGATGGACAAAATGCAAAATACGATCAAGTTAGAACTTAAACAGGATACAGTGGACAACCTATCGGCATTTTCCGAACTGCTGCACAAAGATACCAACAAGATTCTTGAAGAGGCACTGGAGCAGTATTTTGAGGCTGAGCAGAAAAAGCTGATTGAAAAAGGCATAGAGGAAGATGCCACGATGACCAATTTGGATTATAATGAGTTCTGGGATGACTTTGACATCGACTGATCATAGATGATGGAATATGTATGATAAATATGATATACCTGTGCCTCAAGTATATGATGTGAGGACAGGTATCTTTTGATGGAATTCATAGAAGAGAGACCACAGTCAAAAGATGCCATGGAGGCAGAAGCTGCGAAGGTACTTTCAAAATTGCACAGTGTTGGCAATGAAAACAGGATGTACGCACTGTATGACAGGAGTTATGTCACCCAATTAAAAAAAGTATTAGAAAGGCTAAAGGTATGAGTCGTCAAAAATGGAATATAAAAAATATAGTGAAAGAATTACTGATAGGGGCAGTACTTATATTTATATTAACAAATATAATAAGTTATCTCCGTAAGCCTGCACTGGATTCAGACAGACTTCCCCAGATGAAAGTCAGGCTGCTGGATGGCAGTACTTTCTGTACAACAGAGGGGAAACCCCTGGTCATACACTTCTGGGCCTCCTGGTGCCGGGTATGCAAGATGGAAGCGGATAACATTGAACGTATCTCCAAAAAGTATAACGTGTTGACAATTGCTGTCAATTCGGGTGACAATGCATCTGTCAAAGCCTATATGAAAAAAAGAGATTTGACTTTTAAAGTCTTAAATGATGTTGACAGTACCTGGGCAAAAAAATTCAAAGTGGAAGCTTTCCCCACAACATTCATTTATGACAGTAAAGGTGAATTGAAATTTACTGAAGTAGGGTATACGACTACAGCCGGTTTACTGACCCGTATTTCAATTGCGGAGAGGCATTGATCCTGCACTGTTTTCAGACTCTTTCCTCAATAAATAGCATAATTTCGGAAATTAGATAGACAGGGATGCGCAAATTGTGTTACCATACTTACTATTATTTTGTGTTATAATGTTATAAAAAAGGAGAAAAGATGATTGCACTTAAAAAAAATGGACAGAGGGTATGGGTGACTTTTACTGTACCGGCAGCAGAGCATATTAATGATATCGTTATTTCAGGTGAATGGAATGATTGGATCGAAGAGCCGATGAAGCAAAAAAAGAATGGGGATTTTTATATTACAAAAGTTTTAAAGGCAGATAAAAGTTTTCAGTTCGGATATAAAATGAATGGAGAGCATTGGTTCATAGAAGAAGAATGTGAAATTGTTTCTTCCCCCTATGGAAGCGAGAACTCGTTATTGAGTATATGATCTATCGTTAGACAGTAATGCCTCACAGGATCGTGATCAAAACTAATTTAAAGGAGGATGTATGAAAGCAGTTGTTATGGCAGGCGGATTCGGAACCCGTATTCAACCCCTGACCAATTCCCGGCCAAAGCCAATGTTACCGGTGATCAACAGACCGATGATGGAAAATACAATGATGACCCTGAAAGATCTGGGGATCACAGAATTCATTGTTTTACTTTATTTTAAGCCTGAGATCATTAAAGACTATTTTGGGGACGGGAGTGATTTTGGTATCAATATCACTTATGTGGTCCCCGATGATGACTACGGGACAGCGGGAGCTGTAAAGCTGGCGCAGAAATATATCGGAGATGAGAATTTCATTATTATCAGCGGTGACCTGGTGACAGACTTTGATTTCCAGAAGATCTTTGATTACCATGCGGAGAAAAAATCCAAACTGACCATTACATTGACATCGGTTGACAATCCCCTTGAGTTTGGTGTAGTGATCGCCAATGAAGAGGGGAAGATCGAAAAATTCCTTGAAAAACCGAGCTGGGGCGAAGTCTTCAGTGATACGATCAATACCGGTATCTATATCATAGAACCGGAGATACTTGACCATATTCCCAAACATGAGAATTATGATTTCGGGAAAGACCTTTTCCCCCATTTGATGCAGGAAGGTATCGACCTGATGGCTGGGTATGCAGAGGGATACTGGCGTGACGTGGGTAATCCTGAAAGTTACCGTGATGTGCATGAGGATGTTTTTAGCGGAAAAGTAGTGCTGGATGTACCGGGAGAAAAAAGTATATTCCCCGACGGTACTTTGTACAGTGAAGAACATTATGATCTGGATGAGAGTGTCGAATGTATCGGAATGGTGATCCTCGGAAAGAATGTGACACTGAAAAAAGGAGTGAAACTCACCAATGTCGTCATCGGAGACAATGTGACCATAGGCAAAGACAGCAAGATCAGAAATACTGTCATATGGGATGATGTGACTATTGCCCGTAATGCCATCCTGGACGGCTGTGTGATCTGTAACAACAATGTGATCAATAAGAATTTTACGGCAAAAGCAGGGATGATCCTGGCGGAAGGCTGTGAGATCGGCCAGCTGGTACAAATAGACAAAGATGTCACGATCTGGCCGGATAAGGTGATAGAAGATGCTTCTATCGTCAGTAACAGTCTGATCCTTGGAAGCAAGTATAAAAATTCCATTTTTGAAGACGGAAGGGTCATGGGACAGTCCAATGTTGAACTCTCCTGTGAAATGGTCACCAAGATCGCTGAAGCGTTCGGCGCACAACTGCCGAGAGATGCTACGGTACTTATTTCCCGGGATGTCAGTAAAAATTCACGTATGCTGAAACGTGCTTTTATAGGCGGAATACTCTCTGCAGGCGTCAATGTGATCGACTACAATGCTATACCGCCAGCCGTATTGCGCTGCAGCCTCTCTTCCCATGAAAAGTATTCGGCAGGTGTACATTTCAATCAGAAACTGGATGATCCGACAAGTACAGTGCTGACCTTCTATAATGAGGAAGCACTCCGTATCAATAACAGTATGGCGAAAAAAATTGAAAAAGCATTTTTCAAAGAGACTTTTCGACGTGTTGAATACAGCAATATCGGAGAGATCCATGAACTCGATCATGTCAAAGAGTATGCCATTTATAAAAAAGGCATAGAAAATATTCTGCATTCGCATATTTTCAAATGTGAGAATTGCCGTATCGCTGTCGATATGATGCACGGGATGGCAGCAGAGATATTCCCTGATATTTTAAATGGTATGGGTGTTGAGAACATTATTTTCAATGCCTATCCTGACGATCGGGCTTTGGCAAATATCAATACACTTGAAAAACGTTCCATTGACGATATTCAGTCTATTGTAAAAGTGCTCAAACTTGATGCCGGATTTATACTTTATCCTTACGGTCAGCGTCTGGATATTGTCTGTGATGAGGGTAAATTACTCGGAAAGCAGGATTCGCTCCTGGTAGTGCTTTTACTGCTTGAAATGGAAGCAAAAGAGGAAGGTGTGAAAAAACGTGTGTTCCTGCCGACCTGGGCAGGGGATATCGTTAACTTCGAATATCTTGAGATAGAACGCGGCCAGTATGCGAATTTTACAAAAGCAGAGCTTGGATATTATGATCTTGTGGCTACCGGCGAAGGGAATTTTGCATTTACAGAATTTTCCAAACACCGTGATTCCATGTATGCGACGCTGAAGATCCTTGAAATGATGCTGAAGCATAACACAACACTTTCAAAAATGATCGCATCACTGCCGAATTCCTATTATGAGGCAACAAAAGTCAAGTGTTCACAGGCGCTTAAAGGCAAGATGATGCGTATGTTCCTTGAAGATGCAAAAGGTAAAAGATCATCCACTCTTGATGGTGTCAAGATATGGCTGGATGAAAATGACTGGATACTGATGATCCCGGATCATTACAGCGATCATCTCAATCTGTATGTTCAGGCGGTCAATGCCGAAAAAGGTGAGGCTATACTGGCAAACTATACTGAAAAGATCGGGAAGTGGTCCAAGGCTTAATGAAAAAGCATTCGCTCACTCTCTGCTTTTTCTGGCATATGCATCAGCCTGACTATAGGGACAGTGCCGGTGTCATGCGTATGCCCTGGGTCTTTTTGCATGCCATTAAAGATTATTATGAAATGCCGTGGCTCTTGTCCCGATACAAAGGCCTTAAAGCCACCTTCAATATCACTGCCCCGCTGATAGAGCAGTTGAATCTTTATACAGAACCTTTAAAGCATGATTATTTCTTGTCACTGTGGGAAAAACATCCTTCCGAACTGGATGCAGAGTCACGAAACTGGCTGATAAAGATCTGTAAATCAACACAATATGAAACGATGGTCAAACCCTTGCCGTACTTTGATGAACTGTATCATCGTGAAGACCTTGATGATGAAGCACTCATTGATCTTGAAGTCATTTTTCTTTTGGCCTGGTGCGGGCATTATCTGCGCCGGGAAAACAAACTTGTGAAACAGTTGTTTCTTAAAGGAAAAAAATTCACACAGCAGGATAAAGCACAATTGCTTAAAACACTGTGTGCCTTTATAGAGACAATCCTGCCTTTTTATGCGGCATTGCAAAAAGAGGGTGTTATCTCACTGGCTACCACGCCCTATAACCATCCAATCCTGCCTCTGCTGTTGGATATGAATAATGCCAAGAGGGCCAATCCCCATACCACGCTTCCTGCGGATCCTCTTACCTTGAGAGAAGACGCCATTGCACAGGTCGAGCGTTCTATTGCACTGTATGAAGAGACATTCGGTGTAAGACCGAAAGGATTCTGGCCTGCGGAAGGTGCTGTGGATGAAGAGAGTATCGAGATCTATAAAAAAGAAGGTCTCACCTGGATAGCTACAGATGAAGCGATCCTCTTTCATTCTCTTGACGACGAGACCCGATCCAATCTTTACCGACCCTATAAGTACAATGGCTTGACCATAGGTTTCCGTGACCATGGCCTGAGTGACCTGATAGGATTTAATTACCGTTTTAAATCCGCAAATGATGCTGTTGATCACTTCATGCATGTTTTGGAGCCTATAGCCAAATCAGAGAACAATGCTACGGTTTTTGTGATCCTTGACGGTGAGAATGCCTGGGAATTTTATGAGAACAATGCTTATGACTTTTTCACAACACTGTATGGGATGTTCTCAAAAACATCATGGTGTCAAACACTTACTATGGATGAAGTGTCTCGGCGTAAAAAACAAACTGTGCTTGAAAAACTCTCTCCCGGAAGCTGGATACACGGCAATTTTGATACCTGGTCGGGACATCCCGAAAAAAACCGTGCCTGGGAACTGATCTATCAGACCAAACGTGATGTGAAGAATTATGGAGATGTTATTTCAAATGAGATACGCGAAAAGATAAAATTTCACTTTCTTGCTTCTGAATGCAGTGACTGGTTCTGGTGGTACGGTGATGATCATGTCACGGAATTCGGATCGGAATTCGATACGCTTTTCAGGGAACACTTGATCGCGGTATACCGTCTTCTGGATCTATCAGCGCCTCCGGATCTTTTTATACCGATCATCTCCCGTACGGACGTGGTTCCGTTCTTGGTAAAACCCAGGACAGAGATCTCTCCCTCTATCGATGGAAAATACACTTCTTTCTTTGAGTGGGTCGGTGCAGGAAGTGTGGATGAAACGAAGTTTTACTCTACTATGGACAGAGTACGCGGACCGATAGAAAAGATACTGTATGGGCAGAATGAAAAAAATATTTTTATTGCTTTTCATGGAGAGTTGGCTTCTCTTGCTGATCCGGATCTACAATTTGGATTGCTCATTGAAGAAACAGGTAAGAATTTTACTTTTTCGCTGCAAAGATCTGACGATACAGGGGAGATCAAATTTATGATCGATACAAATATAGAGCTGTCGATCCCAAGAGCATATTTCCCTGCTGCGAGTACGGTGCATCTCCGCTTTGAAATTCTCAAAGGAGAGGATATTATCCAGATCCTGCCAGGATACGGGGCACTTGCTATTGAGTTGAATGATACGTATGCAGAGAATTGGTTTGTCTGAATGAAGAGTATAAAGAATAAAGGTATATTAAAAGGAAAAGTATATGGCTGATACAACGAAACTGCTGTTTGGCATTCATATGCACCAACCCGTCGATAATTTCAAATGGGTAATAGAGCATGGTGTCGAAGTCTGTTACGGACCGTTCTTTGAAGTGATGAGCAAGTATCCTGAATTTCATTTTTCAGTACACTGCAGCGGATGGTTGATGGAACAGATCAAGATACATCATCCGAAACTCTATAAAAACATGATGATACTGGCGGAAAAAGGCAGTATAGAGTTTTTTTCTGCCGGATATTATGAACCGATCCTGAGTGCGATCCCCTCAGAAGACAGGGTAGAGCAGATCCGTATGCTCTCTGAATCTATTACGTCCGGTTTCAGTCAGGAACCTGCAGGACTCTGGCTGACGGAACGAGTCTGGGAATCTGCGCTTATCCCCGATCTTGACAAAGCCGGTATCAAATATACCGTGATGGATGATTACCATTTTCAGTGTGCCGGTTTTGATGAAGAGGTACTGGACGGTTATTATACAAGTGAGGAGAGCGGCAGGAAGATGGGGCTGTTCCCCATCAGTAAAAAACTGCGTTATGCCATACCTTTTTTAACGGTTGACCGTGCCATTGAAGTGATCAAGTCCTGTAACAGGAAAAAGGACTCGGCTGCGATCATCTTCGATGATGCCGAGAAGTTCGGGATGTGGCCGGGAACCTATGAATGGGTGTATGAAAAAGGCTGGCTGGAGCGTTTTGTTCAGGCAGTATTGGCAGACAGTGCGATAGAAACAATGCATTACGGCAGCTATTTTGAACAGGAGCGTACCCGCGGTATTGCCTATCTTCCCAATGTCTCCTATTATGAAATGGGTGAATGGAGCCTCCGGGCAGATGATGCACTGAAACTGGAAGCGTTCAAAGAGGAAATGGGAGAAGAGCGTTACGAGAAAGAGGGTGTCAAGTTCCTGAAAGGCGGGATATGGAAGAACTTCTTTGTCAAATACAATGAAAGCAACCGTATTCATAAACGTACCCTGGAACTTTCCAAAGCACGTTCATCGGTGAATAAACCCGAATTTGATGCAGCACTCTATAAAGCCCAGACCAATGATGCGCTGTGGCATGGTGTGTTCGGCGGTCTATATCTGCCGAATCTGAGAGACAATGTGTATACCTATATTATTGAAGCGGAAAATATCCGTTATGGCAGGAAAAGTGCTTTAGTCGCGGACCAAAATGAACTTGACGGTTATGAAAAAGTAAAAGCGGTCACGCCGAAATATATTTTCCGTTTCGACGGAGCCTATGGAGGACAACTGGTCGAATTTGACGACAGAAAAGGCTTGTATAACTGGCAGAACACGCTGACACGACGTAAAGAGGCTTATCATCAGCATCTTTTAGACAACAAATCTCAAAACGAGACCTCTTCTGCAGAAGAAGGGATCGATACGATACACCACGCTGCGGCTGATGTGGATGAAGCACTTCGTGATGCCATTGTCTATGACTGGTATCTGAAAAACTCTTTTGTTGACCATATCAGTGACAGTGAATTTGGCAGTGACAATTTTAAACGCTGCGATTTCCGTGAGTTCGGTGACTTTGCAAACCAGTCCTTTGAAATGGAACTCGGTACAAAACAGGTCACTTTTTCAAGACATGGCGGTTTATACTCTTTTGACAAAGAAGATACTTTGCTGAAAAAGACCTATACACCCGACAGGGACGGGTTTGATTTTGAGATCTCGCTTGAGACAGAAGCCAGGGATGTATTCCACTATGTGCTTGAACACAATCTTCACTTTGCCGAGTATGCGTATATGACGATCAACGGCAAACCCCTGGCAGAAGAGGGCTGTCTGAAGCAGATAAAAAGTCTTACCCTCTATGATGCCTATCTGAATAAGGAGATCACTTTTACGCTGGATCAGCCTTTTGATCTCTATTATTTTCAACTGAAGACACTTTCCCAAAGTGAGCATGGATTCGATCTGAGTGTACAGGGTATCAGTCTGGCGATGGTGATCCCTTTCAGTAAAGAGTTACATTTCAAAGGTGCTTTAGAGGTACGTGATGTCTGATATCCGTTATGACCGTCTGCATAATACCCATGTGATCATTGCACCGGAGCGTTTGCATCGTCCTGATACTGCAGCAGTGGTGCGTGAAGATAAAAAAACAGAGAAGCACTGCCCCTTCTGTGAAGGGAATGAACTCATGACACCTTCAGAGATCTTTGCCATACGTAAAAGAGGCACTTTTGCCAATGATAAAGGATGGAAGACACGGGTGGTCCCCAATCTTTACAAAGCCGTACAGATAGAAGCACCACATGAGCATCATGGCGGTGCTTTTGAACACTGGGAAGGATTTGGTGCACATGAAGTCCTTATCGATACGCCTGAACACCATACATCTATGACACAGTGGAGCCAAGAGAATATATCGAACTGGCTGAAAACACTCCGTGAGAGGGTGGCTGACCTTCGGCATGATCATCGCATCGCGTATCTATCACTGTTTAAAAATGAGGGGAAAGGTGCCGGAGCGACACAAAGACATTCCCATACTCAGCTGATAGGCCTGCCTTTTATCCCGGGGGCAGAAAGAGAAAGGTATGAAAAGAGTTATGCCTATTGTATCGAACATAAAGAAGCACTGTTGGCATCCATGCTCAGAGAGGAGGAGGAAGAGGGTAAGCGTATTATTGTCTCAAAAGGTGATTTTACGGCTTTCTGTCCTTATGCCAGCGCGTATCCTTTTGAAGTGATCATCACTTCAAGAAAAGCCCTGGGCCAGATCGATACTTTGAGCGATGAAAGTATTGACAGTGTGGCACCGCTGTTGCTTGATACCCTGAAAAGAATGGATGAGCAGCTGGAGTATTTTGACTTCAATCTTACACTGACTTCTCCTCCCTTGCAGGAAGAGAATGTCGGAAAGGCACTGATCGATTCCGTTGACCATGCCTGCCGCTTTGCCATCCGTATCATGCCCCGTATTTATAATTACGGAGGATTTGAAGCCGGCAGCGGAGTGATGATCAATCCTGTTCCGCCGGAATTGGCTGCCCGACTGCTGCGGGGGGAGAAAAATGTCTAGGCAGAAAGTACTGTTCGCTGCCAGCGAAGCTTATCCTTTTGCAAAAAGCGGCGGTCTTGCCGATGTGGCATACAGTCTGCCCCGTGCACTGCATTCCGAGTATGATCTTCTGGTGGTCATGCCTCTATATCAGTTCGTCGAACGTGAGCGTTTCGGCATTGTATCTCTGGGTATCTCTTTTGATATCGATATGGGCGGGCATCGTTACCCCGTTGAACTTTTTGGATGCCATTATGAGGGGTTGGAATACTGTTTTGTCTATTCCCCCTTGTTGTGCGACAGGGCATTTCTGTACGGTCCTCCCGAAAAGGGATATGAGGACAATGCCTTACGCTTTGCACTGTTCAACTATGCAATACTGGCACTGTTGAAACGGGAAAAATATCTGCTTGCCCATTTGAATGACTGGCAATGTGCTTTGCTTCCACTGCTGATAAAAGAAGAGGGAACAGTGACGACCAAAACACTCTTCACTATCCACAACCTTGCCTATCAGGGACTTTTTGAAGCTTCTGTACTTGAAGAAACAGGGATCGACAGAAAATATTTCACACCGGAGGGAGTGGAATTTTACGGGAAGGTCAATTTCATGAAAGCGGGCATCGCGTATGCAGACATGGTCACTACGGTCAGTCCGACCTATGCAAAAGAGATCCTGACAGCAGAATACGGGTGCGGCCTGGAAGGTTTCCTGACCGTACACAGGGAGAAACTTTTCGGTATTGTCAACGGTATTGACCCTAAGCATTTCTCACCTTCGGCAGATAAATTCCTCATGGTACCTTATCATGATCTCAGGGGAAAGCATGTAAATAAAAGTATGTATCTTAACGAGACAGATCTTGCCGGGAAAGATAAACCGCTTTTTATTTTCATCGGACGTTTCAGCAGTCAGAAAGGCTTGGGACTCATGATCGACACCATTGGCTGGATCGCTTCACAGGAATGTAATATCGCTATTTTGGGAGAAGGTGACAGCAAATATCATCAAGCCCTTGAAAAAATTGCGAAGAGCCATAGCAATATCCATTTGGAATTCGGCTATGATGAATCACTCTCCCACCGTATGTATGCTGCGGCAGATTTTTTTCTGATGCCGTCACTTTTTGAGCCTTGCGGTCTGACACAGATGATCGCAATGAAATATGCAGAGGTACCGATCGTCCATGCTGTGGGCGGATTGGCCGATACGGTTCAGGACCATAAATACTTTGACGAAAAGAGCAGCAAAGGGTATGGGATCAGATTCAAAACAGCAAGTTCCGATGCCTTCCGTGAGGCTGTTTTGGAAGGATTTGACCTGTATCGAGACAAACAGCGCTATAATAAGATAACGGAACATAATATGGATTGCGATTTCTCCTGGCGGGAGAGCGCGAAAGTCTATGTTGGACTGTATAAAAAAATCACTAAAGAGAGAGATCATGGATAAACTGAATATTTTAATAGCCGCGTCTGAAGTCGTTCCTTTTGCCAAAAGCGGCGGTCTGGCAGACGTGGCAGGCGCACTGCCAAAAGCATTGCGTGCCCGGGGACATGATGTACGTGTTGTCATGCCGCGTTATTATATTGTGGATAAAGAGAAATACGGTTTGAAACCGCTTGAGGGATCTTTGGGGGTTCCTATGGGAAGTATGGGTGAAGCGTGGGCATCTGTGTATGAAGGTGTACTCCCGGGAAGCGACGTTCCGGTGTACTTTATAGACCATGAAGGTTTCTTCGGAAGAAAAGGACTTTATGACGAGAACGGCGAGGGATATCCCGACAATGACAACCGTTTCATCTTCTTTTCCAAAGCCGTGATGCAACTGGCGAAAAAACTGCGTTTCAGACCGGATGTGATCCATGCCAATGACTGGCATAC